>WNFV01005165.1_pt1 | contig 30094 bp, 25 predicted proteins | sample 5400101 | NCBI WGS metagenome assembly WNFV01 (sample SAMN13153361, study PRJNA577476) | soil metagenome | isolation source: 115 cm soil or saprolite under grassland replicate 1 | place: USA:California | collected 2016-06-15
CGCGGAGCTCGGCGCAGGTGGCGACCCAGCGGTCGAGCGTGTCCTTGGCGGCGCCGGAGTCGATCGCCTCGGCGGCGCGGGACATACCGGCGGCGAGGCGCTCGGTGACGGTGCCGGGCGCCGGCTCGTAGGCGGCCAGCGCCGCCGCGGCGTTCAGCAGCACGACATCGCGCACCGGGCCCTTGTCGCCGGCGACCAGGGCGTGGACCACGGCCGCGTTGTGCGCGGCGTCCCCGCCCCGCAGGTCCTCCGGCCGCACCGGGGACAGGCCGAGGTCGCGCGGATCGACGGACTCCGGACCGGTCACCTCTCCCCCGCCGACCGACCACACCTGCGTGGTGGTCGTCGTGGTGAGCTCGTCGAGGCCGTCGTCACCGTGGAACACCAGCGCGTCGATCCCGCGCCGGGCCAGCACGCCGGCGACCAGGCCGGCAACACGCCCGTCGGCCACGCCGACCGCCTGCGCCGCCGGGGAGGCCGGATGCGCCAGCGGGCCGAGGAAGTTGAACGTCGTCGGCACCCCCAGCTCGCGCCGGGGCCCCGCCGCGTGCCGCAGCGCCGGGTGGAACGCCGGCGCGAAGCAGAACGTGATCCCGGTCCGCTCCGCCACCTCGACCACCTGCGCCGGGGTCAGGTTGAGCGGGATGCCGAGCTCCTCCAGCACGTCGGCGGAACCGCAGGCCGACGAGGCCGCGCGGTTGCCGTGCTTGACCACCCGCGCCCCGGCGCCGGCCGCGACCAGCGCCGCCATCGTGGAGATGTTGACGGTCCGGGCTCCGTCACCGCCGGTGCCGACGATGTCCACGGTGCGCCCGCTGACGGTGATCTGCTGGGCGTGGTCGTACATCGTGCCGACCATGCCCTCGACCTCGGTCACCGACTCGCCCTTGCAGCGCAGCGCGACGGCGAACCCAGCCAGCTGTGCCGGCGACGCGGCGCCGCTGAGGATCTGCGCCATCGCCCACGCGGTCGCCTCCGCCGGGATGTCCTCCCCGCGGACCAGCGGGGCGAGCACCTGCGGCCAGGTGTACGCCATGGTCAGCTGCCGGCGGTTGCCGCGAGCCGGGCGCGCAGCAGCTCGGCGACGGCCTCGGCGAGCCGGACCGGGTCGAGCGGGTGCGAGACCGCGGCGTCGGCACGCGACCAGGTCGCCAGCCACGCGTCCTGCGGGCGCCCGATGAGCACCAGCAGCGGCGGGCAGCGGTAGATCTCGTCCTTGAGCTGGCGGGCGATGCCCAGGCCGCCGGCCGGGACCGCCTCGCCGTCGAGGATCGCCAGGTCGATGCCGCCGCCCGGAGAATTGGACGCATCCATCGTCGCGATCACGGCCGGCTCGGTGGCGCACTCGACGTACTCGAGCTCGGGCAGGTCGGTCGCCGGGCGCCTGCCGAGCGCGAATCGCACTGCGTCCCGCGTGGTGCGGTCGTCGCTGTAGACCAGAACCTTCATGCGATCTCTCATCCAAAAACAGTGGGGAGGCGGTGACTCCGGTGATGTTACCGGGGCGGGGTCTCGGACTTGCGCGCCTGTTCCTCCAGCCGGTCCAGCCGCCGGTCCTCACGCCGCGCCTCACGCTGCGACTCCTGGAACCACTGCACGAACAGTACGGCGAAGAACACCACGCCGATCAGGTCGCCCGAGCCCCACAGCAGACCACCGGCGATGTACTGGTCGCGCATCGGGCTGGGCGGCCAGTTGCGCCCGAACGACGTGTACCAGTCCTCGGCGATCAGCCGCTGCGCGCTCATGATCGTGATCCCGAGGAACGCGTGGAACGGCAGTGTCAGGAACGTCAGCAGCATCCGGAACGGGTAGATGATCCGCCCCGGCACCGGGTCCAGCCCGAGCAGCGGCCAGAAGAACAGCGAGCCGACGGCGACGAAGTGCAGGTGCAGCAGATCGTGCAGCACGTCGTTGTGCAGCGTCGCGTCGTACCAGCCGCTGAAGTACAGCGCCCACGGGCTCAGCACGAAGAACACGAACCCGACCAGTGGGAAGCACAGCACCCGCGCCACCCGCGAGTGCAGCACCGCGAGCAGCCACCGCCGCGGCCGCTGCGGCAGCGTCCGCAGCGCCAGCGTCACCGGCGCCCCCAGCGCGCAGGCCAGCGGCGTCAGCATCGACAGGATCATGTGCTGCGCCATGTGCACGCTGAGCAGCACCGTGTCGTACGTCCCGAGCGCCGACTGGGTCGCCACCACGGCACTACCGAGGCCGATACAGAACGCCGCCGTACGGCCGCGCGACCACGAGTCGCCGCGCTTGCGGAGCCGGTGCACGCCGTACAGGTAGACGCCGCCGGCGAGCAGCACGGCCAGCACCGGCACCGGCTCGAAGGTCCAGGCGGTGAGCAGCCGGACCGGCGTCAGCGGCGCGATCCGGTCCCCGGGACCGGCATGGGTAAGCAGCACCTCGCCAGCGTAAGGACGTGATGTCGCCGACATGCGCGGGGGGCGGCGTGCCGTTGCGTCCGACTATCGACATAATGACCAGGTGGCCACCGCAACCGTGCTTCCAGCATCTCGCGAACACGGACATCACGACCGCCCGAGCATGGTCTCGGTCGGCACGATCGTCTGGCTGTCGAGCGAGCTGATGTTCTTCGCCGCCCTGTTCGCGGCGTACTTCACGATCCGTTCGGTGACGACCGCTGCGGCGGCCGCCGGTACGACGACCCTGTGGGACCAGTCCACGGCGCTGCTCAACGTGCCGTTCTCGACGGTCAACACGCTCGTGCTGGTCTCGTCGTCGGTCACCTGCCAGCTCGGCGTGTTCGCCGCCGAGCACGGCAAGGTCGGCCGCTCGGGCTCGGCACTGAACCCGCGCGGCTGGGGTATGCGCGAGTGGTTCGTCCTCACGTACCTGATGGGCGCCGTCTTCATCGCCGGCCAGGTCACGGAGTACGCCGAGCTGGTGCACGAGGGCCTGAGCATCTCCTCCTCGCCGTACGGGTCGGTGTTCTTCCTGACCACCGGGTTCCACGGCCTGCACGTGACCGGCGGGCTGATCGCGTTCGTGTTCGTGCTGGCCAGGACGTACATGGCCCGCAGGTTCACCCATGAGCAGGCGGTCTCGTCGATCGTGGTGTCGTACTACTGGCACTTCGTCGACGTGGTCTGGATCGCCCTGTTCGCCACCATCTACCTGCTCAAATGACGAAGGACGGACATCCCTTGTCCCCGGTGCGTTTCCTGTCCCGACGACGCCGGCACCGTGCTGCCGGCCCGGTCGTCCTGCTGCTCGGTCTGCTCGCCGTCGGTGCGCTCTACACCGCGGCGGTCCCGAACAGCTCCGCCGCCGCCGACGACTCCCCGCAGTCGCAGAAGATCCAGGAGGGCCGCAAGCTCTTCGCGGTCAACTGCTCGAGCTGCCACGGCCTGAACGCCGAGGGCGGCACGGACGACACGGGCAAGTTCGTCGGGCCGTCGCTGATCGGCGTCGGCGCCGCCGCGGTGGACTTCCAGGTCGGCACCGGCCGGATGCCTGCCGTGCAGCCGGGCGCGCAGATGCCGCGCAAGGACCCGCTGCTCAACGCGGAGGAGACCGAGGCGCTGGCGGCGTACATCGCCTCGCTGGCCCCCGGCGCCCCGATCCCGGCGCAGGACGCGTACGACGTCAGCAAGGCCACCGACGAGCAGGTCACCCGGGGCGGCGAGCTGTTCCGCACGAACTGCACGGCGTGCCACAACTTCGCCGGCCAGGGCGGTGCGCTGCCGCGGGGCCGCTACGCGCCGACCCTGATGGGCGCGGACGCCAAGCACATCTACGAGGCGATGCTGACCGGTCCCCAGCAGATGCCGGTCTTCTCCGACCACGTGCTGCTGCCGGAGGACAAGCGTGACGTGATCGCCTACATCAAGGCGATGGACAATGAGAGCGACCCGGGCGGCTTCGCGCTCGGCCGGCTCGGTCCGGTGACCGAGGGCCTGTGGGGCTGGCTACTCGGCATCGGCGCGCTGATCGCGGTCGCCGTGTGGATCGGCGCCAAGGGCGTCAAGGCAGGAGGGCACGCCGAATGAGCCACGACAACCTGCCCGCCGAGGTGGACTACGCGCACGGCGGTGACCTGGTGCTCGCCGACCCGGTCCAGGACCCGGTCGCCGACCCGGGCCTGGAGCCGCACCAGGAGCGCATCACTGACGCCGACCCGGCCGCGGCCGCCCGCGTCGAGCGCCAGGTCGCGACCATGTTCGGGATCGCCACGCTGCTGTCGCTGGTGTTCGTGGTCGCGTACTTCGCGGTCCCGAAGCACACCGTCGTCCGGATCGGCCCGCTGCGCACGAACGCGCTGAACCTGACGCTCGGCATGAGCATCGGCCTGGCGCTGTTCCTGATCGGCGCCGGCGCCATCCAGTGGGCGAAGAAGCTGATGGTGGACCGCGAGATCATCGAGGAGCGGCACCCCGCGCACGCCTCCGACCAGGAGAAGGAAGAGATCCTCGAGGTCTTCACCCAGGGCACCGAGGAGTCCGGCTTCACCCGCCGGACGCTGATCCGCCGGTCCCTGATCGGCGCGATGGGCGCGCTCGGCCTGCCGGCCATCGTGCTGCTGGGCGACCTCGGCCCGCCTCCCCGCCACAGGCTGTTCGAGACCGTCTGGGCCAAGGGCATCCGGGTCGTGAACGACGTCACGTACCGGCCGATCAAGCCGTCCGACCTCGTGATCGGCCAGCTCGTCAACGCGCTCCCGGGCAACCTCAAGGAGCTCGAGGAGAAGGACGCGATCGAGTACCAGAATGCCAAGGCGAAAGCCGCGGTGATCCTGGTCCGGATCAACCCGGAGAAGATCACGCCGAAGCCCGGTCGGGAGAACTGGGGCGTCGACGGGATCCTGTGCTACTCCAAGATCTGCACCCACGTCGGGTGCCCGATCTCCCTGTACGAGCAGCAGACGCACCACGTGCTCTGCCCGTGCCACCAGTCGACCTTCGACCTGGCGAACAACGCCAAGGTGATCTTCGGCCCGGCCGCACGGCCGCTGCCGCAGCTGCCGATCATGGTCGACTCCGAGGGCTACCTGGTGGCGCAGAGCGCCTTCACGGAGCCGACCGGGCCGAGCTTCTGGGAACGAGGAGAACGCTGACATGGCCACCAAGTTCGCTCCCCCGGTCAAGTACCTGGACGACCGGCTCGGCATCGGCAAGTCCGGGTTCAAGCACGCGCTCCGCAAGGTCTTCCCGGACCACTGGTCGTTCATGCTCGGCGAGATCGCGCTGTACAGCTTCATCATCCTGCTGCTGTCCGGCACGTTCCTGACCTTCTGGTTCAGGCCGTCGATGACCGAGGTCGAGTACCAGGGCTCGTACTCGATGCTCAAGGGCCTGCACATGTCGGAGGCGTACGCCTCGACGCTGGACATCTCGTTCGACATCCGCGGCGGCCTCCTGCTGCGCCAGATCCACCACTGGGCCGCGATCCTGTTCGTCGCGGCGATGATGGTCCACATGCTCCGGATCTTCTTCACCGGAGCGTTCCGCAAGCCGCGCGAGCTCAACTGGCTGATCGGCTTCACGATGCTGTTCCTCGGCATCGTCGAGGGCTTCATCGGCTACGGCCTGCCCGACGACCTGCTGTCCGGTACCGGCCTGCGGATCACCCACGGCATGATCCAGTCCTCCCCGGTGATCGGGACCTGGCTGAACTTCTTCATCTTCGACGGTGAGTTCCCAGGCGCCTCGTTCGTGCCGCGGTTCTACACCGTGCACGTGCTGCTGATCCCCGGCCTGATCCTGGCACTGGTCACTGTGCACCTGATCCTGGTCGTGTACCACAAGCACACGCAGTACCCAGGCCCCGGCCGGACCAACAAGAACGTGGTCGGCTACCCGCTCTTCCCGGTGTACACGGCCAAGGCCGGCGGCTTCTTCTTCGTCGTCTTCGGCGTCACCGCGATCATGAGCGCGCTGCTACAGATCAACCCGATCTGGCTCTACGGCCCCTACAACCCGGCGGAGGTCACGGCGGGTTCGCAGCCGGACTTCTACATGGGCTGGCTCGAGGGATCGGTGCGTCTGATGCCGGGCTTCGAGAGCCATATCTGGGGCATCACGCTGAGCTGGAACCTGATCATCCCGGCCCTGCTGGTGCCGCCTGCGTTCGTCACGATCGTCGCGCTGTACCCGTTCATCGAGCAGTGGATCACGGGTGACAAGCGTGAGCACCACCTGCTGGACCGGCCGCGCAACCAGCCGACCCGGACCGGTGTCGGTGTCGCCTTCATGACCTTCTACGCGGTGCTCTGGCTGGCCGGTGGAAACGACCTGATCGCGACGCACTTCGGGGTCTCGCTGAACAACGTCACCTACGTCCTGCGCGCGCTGGTGTTCCTCGGCCCGGTGATCGGGTTCTGGGTCACCCGCCGGATCTGTATCTCGCTGCAGCGCGCCGACCGCGAGCGCATCCTGCACGGCCTCGAGACCGGTGTGATCATGCGCTCCCCCGACGGCGAGTACACCGAGAAGCACCACCCGATCGACCTGTACGAGACCTACACGCTCACCCAGCACGACCGTCAGGTCCCGCACGAGCTCGGTCCTGACACCGACGACAACGGCGTCGCCGCACCGCGTCGCGCGCTCACCAAGCTGCGCGCGAAGCTGTCCGAGTTCTACTTCGCCGACAACGTCGCCAAGCCGACCCGGGCCGAGCTCGAGGCGGCCCACGCGCACGGCCACGAGGACCACGCGGTCGAAGGCGAGCCCGGCGAGGCCGAGCTCGAAGCCGAAACCGCCCCCGAGGTCGAGACCGCCGAGCAAGTCCACTCCGGCACCACCCGCCGCGAGTAACCGGCGGCAAGCTGCAGGACGGCCGACGGGCCTGGGAGACGACCTCCCGGGCCCGTTCGCGTTTTCTGATTGGCGAGCGGGCGCGGCGGTGAACGTAGGTGCCGCAGGGTGCGACGCCCGGCGCGGCCCGGGCCGACGCACCAACCCGCCCGCGGACCACAACCCCGTGGACCAGGCCGGTCCCGCCGCCACGAGACTGTTGCCTCCGGACACGGATCAGGGCCCCTGAACGTGTCCGGACACGTCAGTCTCGACCTCGCACACTCGCCTTCGCACGCCCGCCGACCACACAGCCGCATCCAGGCGATCGGTGGCCGCGCCAAGCTGACCCCCGGGCACCGATCGCCGCACCACTCCCCGCACTCTGTCCACAGATGAGGAATAAGTGACCGATCGCCGGATGAATTGAGAGCCGCTGCCGACGTCGGCCACGACCGGATCCTCCTGAGGTGTGCCGACCGGATTCCCGGCTCTGCGCGGTCGATCACGACGCAACCGCCGGCCCTCCTGGCGGTCCCCGAACTCTGACGGCCTCAACCCGGAATGCCGGACGGCTGGACTAGGTCGACCGCAGTTGGAAGCCGAGCAGATGGCCTACGCCCTCTGCGGCACGGTTCCCCAGAGGGCGACGATCGCGCAGCAGGTGGCGAGCGCGAGCGAGAAGGGTGCCATCAGGGCTCGTTCGATGCTGCTGCGCGAGGCGAGGTTGACCAGCACGCCGAGGATCGAGTAGCCGGCCAGCACCCAGACCGCGACCCGGAGCCAGCGATCGGGCAGCGGGGACCAGGTCGTGTGCCCGCCGCGTCGCAGGACGACGAGCGCGGCCAGCGACCAGAGCACGACGGAGACGGCGCTGGAGATCCGCAAACCAGCGCCGAGCTCCGCCTGGCCGCCGCCCCACGCGGCCCGTCCCCAGGGCACGCCGGCCGCGAGCGCGGCCTCGAACAACGCCAGCCCGCCGAACAGCACCGCCGCGATCACCGACGTCCGCCGCGACAGCTTGCCGGGTGCCATCTCAACCGACCGTGGTCCGTACGGCGTTCTTCAGTCCGTCCCGGACGACACCGATGGCGGTCATGATGCTGGCCTCCTCCTCGCCTCGATCGGTCTCGGGAATCAGAACTGGAAGACCAGCCGGGCGGGCACCGTGCCGCCGAGCACCTCGGTGAAGCAGGCGTTGACCTCGTCCAGCTTGCGGGCCTGCGCGATCACCTTGGTCCGGCCGGCGGCGTGCAGCGCGAACACCTCGGCCAGGTCCTGCCGGGTGCCGACGATCGAGCCGATGACGGAGATGCCGCCGAGCACGGTATCGAAGATCGGCACGTCGATGGTGGCGTTGTCGCCGGGCAGAGCGACCATCACCAGCCGGCCGCCGCGGCGCAGCGAGCGGAACGCCTGCGCGAACACCTTCGGCGAGGCGGCCAGCGCCACGGCCACGTCGGCGCCGCCGACCTTCTGGATCTCGGCGACCGGGTCGGTCTCGGCCGCGTTCACGAGGTGGTCGGCGCCGAGCTCGGCCGCCAGGTCGAGCTTCGGCTTCGTCACGTCGACCGCGGTGACCAGGCCGCCGACCAACCGCGCGTACTGCACGGCGAGGTGGCCGAGCCCGCCGACGCCGAACACGGCGACCCGCTCCGACGGGGTGACGCCGGCGACCTTGATCGCCTTGTACGTCGTGACTCCGGCGCAGGTCAGCGGCGCGGCGTCGAACGACGAGACACCGTCGGGGACCTCGACGATCCCGTTGGCGAAGGCGACGGCGTACTCGGCGTACGCGCCGTTCACGGAGTAGCCGCTGTTGAGCTGGCTCTCGCACAGGTTCTCCCGCCCGGTCAGACAGTACCGGCAGTGGCCGCACGACGTGGCCAGCCACGGGATCGCCACGCGCTTGCCGACCAGGTCGGCCGGTACGCCGTACCCGACCCGCTCGACCGGGCCGACGCCCTCGTGGCCGGGGACGAACGGCGGGTTCGGCTTGACCGGCCAGTCCCCGTGCGCGGCGTGGATGTCGGTGTGGCAGACGCCGGATGCCTCGATCCGCACCAGCACCTGGCCGGGACCGGGCTCGGGCACCGGCCGGTTCTCGATCACCAGCGGCTCACCGAACGTGTTGACTACTGCGGCTCTCATGACTCCTCCTGAAGGTTGTCGCGTGCAACGAAGTGGATTCCTTCTCCCGCATCGAGGGAGAAACCGCCGGCCGCGCCGGGCTGAACGTCCAGCTGCAGGACGGGGCGATTGAGTGCGTCGTACTGCCGGCGGTCGATGTAGAACGGGCATCCGTCGATCTCACCGAGCAGCACGTCACCGTCGCCGACGAGGAACTCGCCGGCCGGGAAGCACATCGGCGAGCTGCCGTCGCAGCATCCGGCGGACTGCACGAACATCAGCGGCCCGTGGGCGGCGCGGAGGGCCGCGATGGCCGCCCGCGCCGCCTGCGTCGCCGCTATACCCGGCATCGTGGGCTCTCAGAAGAAGCCCAGCGGCTGCTGGCTGTAGCTGACCAGCAGGTTCTTGGTCTGGCTGTAGTGGTCGAGCATCATCTTGTGCGTCTCCCGCCCGATGCCCGACACCTTGTAGCCGCCGAACGCCGCACCCGCTGGGTACAGGTGGTAGCAGTTCGTCCAGACCCGCCCGGCCTTGATGCCGCGGCCCATCCGGTAGGCCCGGGCGCCGTCGCGTGTCCACACGCCCGCGCCCAGCCCGTACAGGGTGTCGTTGGCGATCCGCAGCGCGTCGGCCTCGTCCTTGAAGGTGGTCACGGCCAGCACCGGGCCGAAGATCTCCTCCTGGAAGACGCGCATCGTGTTGTCGCCCTTGAGCACCGTCGGCTCGTAGAAGTACCCGCCGGCGAACTCGCCGCCGACCGACGCCGGCTTGCCACCGATGAGCACCTCGGCGCCCTCGGCGCGGCCGATGTCGACGTACGAGCCGATCTTCTCCAGCTGCTGCTTGGAGACCTGCGGGCCGATCATGGTCTCGGTGTCCAGCGGGTCGCCCTGCTTGATCCTGCCGATCCGCTCCAGGCACCGTCCGATGAACTCGTCGTAGATGTCCTCCTGGATCAGCGCACGCGAGGGGGCGGTGCACACCTCGCCCTTGTTGAACGCGAAGAGCGCGAGGCCCTCCACCGCCTTGTCCAGGTAGCCGTCGTCCGCGGCGAGCACGTCGGAGAAGAAGATGTTCGGCGACTTCCCGCCGAGCTCCAGGGTGACGGGGATGATGTTCTGCGCGGCATACTGCATGATCAGCCGGCCGGTGACGGTCTCACCGGTGAACGCGACCTTCGCGATCCGCGGGTTGGTGGCCAGCGCCTTGCCGATCTCCGCGCCCGGCCCGTTGACGATGTTGAGCACGCCCGGCGGGACGATGTCCTCGATCAGCTCGGCCAGCTTCAGGATCGACCACGGCGTGGGTGACGCCGGCTTGATCACCGCGCAGTTGCCGGCGCCGATCGCCGGGGCGAGCTTCCAGGCCGCCATCAGCAGCGGGAAGTTGAACGGGATGATCTGACCGACCACGCCCAGCGGTTCGTGGAAATGGTAGGCGATCGTCTCCTTGTCGATCTCGGTGGTCGAGCTCTCCTCGGCCCGCACCGCCGCCGCGAAGTAGCGGAAGTGGTCGGCCGCGAGCGGGATGTCGGCCGCGAGCGTCTCGCGGACCGGCTTGCCGTTCTCCCAGCTCTCCGCGATCGCGAGCATCTCGCGGTTGTTGTCGATGGCGTCGGCGATGGCGTTGAGCACCGCGGCCCGCTCCGTCGTCGACGTCTCCGCCCACGCGTCCTTGGCGGCGTGCGCGGCGTCGAGCGCGAGCTCGATGTCCTCGGCACTCGACTTCGGGACCTCACAGATCGGCTGGGCGGTCGCGGGGCTCAGGTTGGTCGAGTACTTGCCGTTCGTCGGAGCCAGCCACTTGCCACCGATGAAGTTCTCGTAGCGCGGTGCGACGTGCACCACGCTGCCGGCCTCACCCGGCTTGACGTACTTCATGGTCTGCGCCCTCCTGTCGCTCACGGCCGGTCCGGGTGTGGATCGGCGGTCACTCTCGACGCTATGGGCCCGGAGGTAACAGGCAGGTTTCACTTCGACGGGCCGAAGATCCCGACCGAACGTGCCGTTCGGCCCTTACTCCCGTGCGCCCGGGCGGGCGGCATGATGCCGTCGAGCAGCGCTCGGGCGCGGCCGGCCGCGCCCGCACGTTGCGGTGACCCGCCTGGCAGGCTGTCGGCCAGCGATCGCCAGGCCCGGGCGTCGGCGCAACCCCACGGTGCATCGACCCAGCGGCGCAGCAGACCCGCGTCGCCGGTGGCCAGCACCGCCCCGCGCAACTGCTGTTCCAGGACCTCCCGGAACTCCGCGATGACAGGCGCGTCGGACGACGGCAGCAGCGGACCGGCGTACGCCGAGAGCGCTTGCTCGACCCGTCCGGCGGCGATCAGGTCGCGCACGTCGAGGAAGTCGGCCCGGACCGGCCGGCGCAGCTGGTACGGCCGCGAGCCGACGACCTCCGGACCGAGCAGCGCACGCAGCCGGGAGATCTCCACCCGGAGGTTCACGCGCGGGATCTCCGCCTCGGACAGCTCGACCGCCAGCCGCCCGCCTGACGCTCCGCCGCCCATCAGCGCGAGAGCGACGACTACTTCGCTGTGGCGGCGGCTCAGCCGGTGCGTGTGCCCGCCGATCTGCAGGACCGCGCGGTCGCGGCCCAGCGCGGTGAGCCGCAACGGCGCCAGGCCGGGCGGTCTCCGGCCCGGTGCGTCGGAACGCACCAGCCGATGCCCGTCGCTGCCGAACGGCTCGGTCCAGACCAACCGGCCGTCAGGCAGCATCGCGGGTGCCTCCGCGGTGAGTCCCGTCAGGTCTTCGTGGTCGACACCGGCCGCGGCGTGCAGCACACGCCCGTTCGAGCCCAGCAGGGCCACCGGGCGCGCGGCGCGCTTGTCCAGCTCGGCGACGTAGTGCCGCAGCGCCCGTCCGTCGGCCTCGTCGGCGCGACGGGCCAGCTCGGCCTCGACGGCCCGGGCGGTCGCCCGGACCAGCGCGAGTGCCTGCGGTGTGGCCATCTTCTCGTCGCCGGTGATGTCGATGACGCCGAGCACCCGGCCGGCGCCGTCACGGATCGGTACGGCGGAGCACGACCACGGCTGGACCGCGGAGTTGAAGTGCTCCGGCCCGAGGATCTGCACGGGTCCGCTGACCGCGAGCGCGGTGCCGGGCGCGTTCGTGCCGGCCTCGGCCTCGGTCCACACCGCTCCCTCGACGAAGTTCATCCGCTCGGCGGCGGACAGCGCGCCGCGCTCCCCCTCGACCCACAGCAGCGTCCCGTCGACGTCGGCGATGGCGTAGATGTAGTCCTCGTCGCGGGCGTCCTGGCCGAGCAGGTCGCGGAACACCGGCAGCAGCGGCGCCAGAGGGTGCCCGGCGCGGTAGTCCTCGAGCTCACCTGTGTCCAGCCGTACCCCCGGCAGCCCGCCCACGTCGGGACGTGCCCCGGCGGCGCTCGACCGTGCCCAGGACTCTGCCACCAAGGGCCGGACGACGGGCGCCCGCCGGTGCGACGACACGAAGTCCTCGTGTGCGTGCCGAAGCCGGCGGGAATCCTGTTCGCCGATGTTCTCGGCAGTCGCGTCGCCGCTGCGCATGCAGACCTCCGCACGTGTGTGGGCCGGACGGCACCTCTTCCAGCAAGCCATCCGGCGACCGTGCCAGCCAGGGCCCTAAGCCCCGGCCGGCGCCGTGAGAAGTCCCGCTGAGCGCAGGTCGATCGTGGGGGCGGGCCCGGGTCAGTTGAGGGCGGAGCCCCGCTTGTAGGTGTCCCAGCTGACGTTCCAGTCGGTCCAGCCGTTGCCGGGCTCCATGCGGCGGCTGGTGCCGGTGACGATGACCGGGTCGCCGATGTGGGTCTGGCCGAAGTACCAGGCGCCGTTGGCGAGGCTCATACCGACGCAGCCGTGGCTGACGTTCTCGCGGCCCTGGCTGCCGCTGGACCAGGGGGCGCCGTGCACGAACTCGCCGGAGCTGGTGACGCGGTGCGCGTACTGGACGTCGTGGATGTCGTAGTACTCCGGGTCGCCGGGCTTGATGCCGACGGTGCGGGCGTCCATCCGCTTCACCCGGAACTTCTCCATGATGACCCTGTTGCCCGAGCGGGTGGTGAACCCGTCCTTGCCGGCGGTGACCGGGATCCGCCGGGCCACCTTGCCGTCGATCGAGACCGTCATGACGTGGTGGACGACGTCCACGCGGGAGACGACCGACGTACCGATCTGGAACTCGATCTTGCGGTTCGCCCAGCCCCACAGGCCGTCGCCGGCCTTCACGCCGCGGGTGTCGATGTTGACCGTCACCCTGGTGTGCGCGGGCCAGTAGACCTTGGGGCGGAAGTTGACCTGCTTGTCGTCGTTCCAGTGCCAGGTGCCCTCGACCGGCACCGAGGTGGTGATCGACAGCCGGCGCTCGACGGCGGCCTTGTCCTTCACCGGGTGGTTCCAGAACACCTGGATCGGCATCGCGACGCCGACGGTCATGCCGCCGAGCGGTGACACGGACGCCTTCAGGCGCTGGTCGGCGGTCAGGGTGCGGAAGCTCGACGAGATCGGCTTGGTGGCGCCGTCGGTGCCACGGGCCGTGCCGGTGACCTCGTAGTCCGCGCCGGGACGCAGCTGCGGCAGGCCGGTCCACACGGAGTGGTCTGCGTTGTAGCTACCCTCCAGCGCCTCGTCGTCGGGGCCGGTGACCTTCAGCCTGGTGATCGTTCCGGCGGTGACCTTGACCGTCACGGCCTGGTCCGGGCGCACCTTCTCCGCGTCGTCGGCGGGTGTCACCGCGACCGCGAGCGAGTCGTCGGGCGCGGACTGCTGGCCACCGCCCGGCGTAGTGGACGGCGACACGACCGGCGCGGTTGCCCCGTCGGACACCGCTCCCTCACCGGACGAGCACGCCGTGCCCAGTAGGGCCACGGCGCACAACGCCACGACAAGACGGCTGTTCGGACGAGACATCAACACGCTCCCCTAGTGTTGCGATGCGGCGCCGGCACAGGCTAACCCACCGGCGGCCCCTACCCCGGTATAGACGCTCGGCAGACCCGTTTAGTGCGCGTGATCTCCGCGGTAATACTCGAAGATGAACCCAGACAGCGTGACGATGCCGATTCCGACGCCGATGATGAACAGCCACCAGCCGAAGACCACGCCGAGCACGCAGACCGTCAGGGTCAGCCCGCAGAACAGCGGCCACCACGAGTGCGGCGCGAAGAACCCGAGCTCACCGGCCCCCTCGACGATCTCGGCCTCCTTGCGGTCCTCCGGACGGGGCTCCATCCGACGGCCGGTCACACCCAGGTAGAACGACACCAGCAGCGCCAGCAGGAACGTCATCGTCAGCGCGCTGGTACCCGTCGGGTCCTTCGACATGTACCAGTACACCGGCGTGACGATCGCCGCGAACAGCGTCAGGATCCCGAAGATCCACGCCTCGACCTTCACGCCTCGTCCTTCCCGTCCAGATCGGCATCGTCGTCCTCGCGGACGAGGGTCGCGGTCGCGCCGCGCTCATGCTCGAGGTGCTCCGCCCGTCCGGTGTCCTCACCGGCGTCGAGCAGGTTGGCGCCGTACGTACCGTGGGCGGAGTACTCGGCCAGGCCGATCTCCGGGTGGTGCAGGTCGAACGCCGGGCTCTCGGAGCGGATCCGCGGCAGCTTCGTGAAGTTGTGCCGCGGCGGCGGCGACGAGGTCGCCCACTCCAGCGAGCGGCCCCAGCCCCACGGGTCGTCGACACCGACCAGCGGCGACTTGCGGGACTTGTACACGTTGTAGAAGAACGGCAGCGTCGACGCGCCCAGCAGGAAGGCGCCGATCGACGACACCTGGTTCAGCGTGGTGAAGCCCTCGTACGCGTGGTACGTCGCGTAGCGCCGCGGCATGCCCTCGACGCCCAGCCAGTGCTGCACCAGGAACGTGGTGTGGAAGCCGATGAACAGCAGCCAGAAGTGCACCTTGCCGAGCTTCTCGTCGAGCATCCGGCCGGTGAACTTCGGCCACCAGTAGTAGAAGCCGGCGAACATCGCGAACACCACGGTGCCGAACACCACGTAGTGGAAGTGCGCCACCACGAAGTACGAGTCGGACAGCTGGTAGTCCAGCACCGGCGACGCCAGGATGATCCCGGTCAGGCCGCCGAACAGGAACGTCGTCAGGAAGCCGATCGCCCACAGCATCGGGGTGTCGAACGACAGCGAGCCGCCCCACATCGTGCCGATCCAGTTGAAGAACTTCACCCCGGTCGGCACCGCGATCAGGAACGTCATGAACGAGAAGAACGGCAGGTTCACCGCGCCGGTGACGAACATGTGGTGCGCCCACACCGCCACCGAGAGCACCGCGATCGAGAGCGTCGCGGCGACCAGGCTGACGTAGCCGAAGATCGGCTTGCGGCTGAACACCGGCAGGATCTCGGTGATGATGCCGAAGAACGGCAGCGCGATGATGTACACCTCGGGATGGCCGAAGAACCAGAACAGGTGCTGCCACAGCAGCGGCCCGCCGTTCGCGGCATCGAAGACATGCGCCCCGAGTGCTCTGTCGGCTTCCAGCATCAGCAGCGCGCCGGCCAGGATCGGGAAGGCGATCAGCACCAGGATCGACGTGATCAGGATGTTCCAGCAGAAGATCGGCATCCGGAACATCGTCATGCCGGGCGCGCGCATCGTGATGATCGTGGTGACGAAGTTGACCGCACCGAGGATGGTGCCCAGACCGGCCATCCACAGGCCCATCACCCACAGGTCGCCGCCGACACCCGGCGAGCGGACCTCGTTGGACAGCGGGGCATAGGCGAACCACCCGAAGTCGGCCGCGCCACCCGGGGTGAAGAACCCGCTGAGCGCGACCAGGCCGCCGAACAGGAACATCCAGAAGCTGAGCATGTTCAGCCGCGGGAAGGCGACGTCCGGGGCGCCGATCTGGATCGGCATGATCTCGTTCGCGAAGCCCACGAACAGCGGCGTCGCGAACAGCAGCAGCATGATCGTGCCGTGCATCGTGAAGAGCTGGTTGTAGACCTCCTCGTTCACGATCTGCAGCTCCGGCTTGTGGTCGGTCGTGGTCAGCCACTTCACCGCGATCTGGCCCTTGGTGCGCCGGTGCGGGACCGCGGCGGCTGCGGGGATCGCCGTACGCTCGACGTACTCGGTCACTTCTCGCCCTCCGGGTTGTCCCCACTGATCGTGGTCGCGTTCTTGCCGCCCACCGCGGCGCCGGTCTGGCCCTTCGCGGCCAGGTCGGCCAGGTGCGCGGCGTACTCGGCCGGGCTGACCACCTTGACCGTGAAGGTCATCCGGGAGTGGTACAGGCCGCAGAGCTCGGCACACTTGCCGGCGAAGGTGCCGGTCTTGGTCGGCGTCAGCTGGAACGTGTTCGTCCGGCCCGGGAAGACGTCGCGCTTGAAGTAGAACGCGGGCACCCAGAACGAGTGGATGACGTCCGGCGAGGTCAGGTCGAACTGGACCGACTCGTTCACCGGCAGCCACAGCGTGGCCGGCTGCGCCAGGGTGCCGGTCTCCCAGACACCCTTCTCGGTCTCACCGGGGACCTGGTCGCCGTAGTTGAAGGTCCACTGCCACTGCTGGCCGACGACGTTGATCGTGTGCGCCGGGTGGTCCGTCATCGCGATCGCCTTGTCGCCGACCGTCTCGGTCCAGAAGAACAACACGCCGATCACGGCGAACGGCGCCAGCGTGTAGAGCGCCTCGAGCGGCAGGTTGTACCGGATCTGCTTCGGGGCCTGGTCGTCGCGGCGCCGGTAGCGGAGCACGACCCACAGGATCAGGCCCCACACCAGCACGCCGACGGCGAGCGCGGCGATCCAGGTGCCGACCCAGAACGACTCGACGTGGTCGGTGCGGTCTGTGGCGCCCGGGGGCAGTCCAGCACGCTTCCACTGCTCGGTGGTCTCCGTGGAGCAGCCGGTCAGCAGCAGAACGCCGGTAACCACGGCCCCCAGGGCAGTGAGGCGGCGCGAAGGTCGCGTCTTGCGCGACCTAGCCGGGTGTGTCACGGGGCGCCTTTCTTCCCAGGTGAGACTTGACGACCAAACACTACTGGAACCGGCACCACGAGACGCGCCCAGGTCACAGGGATGTCCGCCACACTGTGAGCCACCCTGGGAACCACCCTGTGAACCACCCTGGGAACCACCCTGGCAGCGCCGTACCGTGGCGGATGTGAACGACCGCGGCTACCTCGACGCAGCTTCCTCCGAACCGCTGCACCCGGCGGCTCGCGAGGTGCTGCTCGCGGCGCTGGAATCGGGCTGGGCCGACCCGTCCCGGCTGCACCACGAGGGCCGCACCGCGCGGCTACTGCTGGACAACGCCCGCGAGGTCGTCGCCGACGCTCTGCGGGCCCGGCCGGACGAGGTCCGGTTCACCTCGTCGGGTACGACGGCGGTGCACACCGGCGTGACGGCGATCACCGCCGCCCGGCGGCGTACCGGCGCCCGCGTCGTACACAGCGCCGTCGAGCACTCGGCCGTGCTGCACGCGGCGGCGGTCGCCGGCGAGCCGGTCGAGATCGGCGTGGACCGGCTGGGCCGCGTCGACACCTCGGCGTTCGCCGCCGCGGCCGGAAGACCGGGTACGGCGATGGCGGCGCTGCAGTCCGCCAACCACGAGGTGGGCACCAGGCAGCCGGTGGCGCTGGTCGCCGAGGCGTGCGCGGCGCACGGCGTGCCGCTGCTCGTCGACGCGGCGGCGTCGATCGGCCGGGAGGACGTGCCGGACGGATGGTCGGCGCTGACCGCGAGCGCGCACAAGTGGGGCGGCCCGGCCGGCGTCGGCGTGCTGGCGGTCCGCAAGCCGGTCCGGCTGCTGCCGCGCTGGCCGGTCGAGGAACGCGAGGACGGCCTGGCGCCGGGTCACCCGGACATCCCGGCGGTGCTCGCCGCGGCGGCCGCGTTGCAGGCCCGCCGTACCGAGGCCGCCGAGCTGGACGCCCGGCACCGCGCGTGGATCGACGGGCTGCGGAAGCGGATCGCCGCCGAGGTGCCGGACGTGGAACTGACCGGCGACCCGGACGACCGGCTCCCGCACGTGCTGACCTTCTCCTGTCTCTACGTGGACGGCGAGGCAATCGTGACCGCGCTCGACGCCGAGGGTTTCGCGGTGTCGAGCGGCTCGGCCTGCACCGCGAGCACGCTGCGCCCGTCGCACGTGCTGGCGGCGATGGGCGTGCTGACCCACGGCAACGTCCGCGTCTCGCTCGGACGGGGTACGACGTACGACGAGGTGGACCGCTTCGCCCAGGTACTTCCGGGCGTGGTGGCACGGATCCGCGCGGAGGTCGGCCTGTGACGCTCGAGCTGGACTGCCGAGGCCAGATCTGCCCGCTCCCGGTGATCACCCTGGCCCGGCGGATCGCCGAGGTCCCGGTCGGTAGCACCGTCACGGTGCTCTCGGACGACCCGGCCGCCGCGACCGACATCCCCGCCTGGTGCCGGATGCGGAACCAGGAGCTGGTCAGCGTATCCGCCGAGCGCTACGTCGTACGACGTCTGATCTAGAAGGATTGGCCCAATCGGATGGGCACGGAATGGATCTGATGGTTGGGCTAATGTCCGACTAGGTTCAAGGCATGACGAACTACGAGATTCCGGTACGGATGGACTTCGACTCGCAGGCGCCGCGGTTCAGCAAGGCGATGAACACCCTCGACGCCGCCTCGCGGCACGGCGACCTGGACAAGCGGCTCGCGGAGCTGGTGCGGCTCCGCGCGTCGCAGCTCAACGGGTGCGCGTACTGCGTGGACATGCACAGCAAGGACGCCCGGGCGGCCGGCGAGACAGAGCAGCGGATCTACGCCGTGCCGGTGTGGCGGGAGACGCCGTTCTTCACTGAGGCCGAGCGGGCCGCGCTGGCGCTCACCGAGGCGGTCACGGTGCTGACCGACGGGCACGTGCCGGACGAGGTGTACGCGACCGCCGCCAAGCACTTCGACGAGCCGCGGCTCGCCCAGCTGATCGCGATCCTGGTGACGATCAACGCCTGGAACCGGATCGGCGTGACCACGCACACCTGGACTCCGGGGACCTACCAGCCGTGAGCGCCACACCGCTGCGGTCGCTGCACGTGCCGGGCCGGCCGGTGGTGCTGCCGAACGTGTGGGACGCGGTCAGCGCGACGGTGTTCGCGGAGGCGGGCTTCGTCGCGCTGGCCACGTCCAGCAGCGCGGTCGCCGCGACCCTCGGGTACGGCGACGGCGAGCTGACCCCGCCGGACGAGATGTTCGCCGCGGTGGCCCGCATCTGCCGCGCGGCCGGGGTACCGGTGACGGCCGACGTCGAGGCGGGGTACGGGCTGCCGGCCGCCGAGCTGGTCGACCGGCTGCTGTCGGCGGGCGCGGCGGGCTGCAACCTCGAGGACTCCGACGCGGCGACCGGCGCGCTGCGCGACCCGTCCTGGCAGGCCGACCGCCTGGCCGCGGTCCGCGCCGCCGCCGGCGACGCCCTGGTCCTCAACGCCCGCGTCGACACGTTCCTCACCGGTCGCGCGGCGCAACTCACCGCGGCCGAACGCGTGGCCGACGCGGTCCAGCGGGCAGAGGCCTACCTGGAGGCCGGCGCCGACTGCGTCTACCCGATCCTCGCCCCACCCGACGCCCTCGCCACCTTCATCCACGCCGTCGACAGCCCGGTCAACGCTCTGTATCTGCCGGACGGCCCGTCCGTCGACGACCTCGCCGCACTCGGCGTAGCCCGGGTCACCTTCGGCGGCGGCTTGCACCGCCAGGCGACGAACCACCTCCGGGAACTGGCAAATGCCGTCCACCAGCAGGCGAACCGCCTCCGCCATTAGGCGAACCGCCTCCGCCAAGAACGGGATGGGCCGGCGCGCTCGTTTGAACCTTCCATCGGCGGGCTGGGCGAGTTAGCGTCCAACGGTCGTCGTGTCCTAAGGGGGCCCGCCATGTCCTTGATCGCGCGCCGGGTGGTCGCAGCACTCGCCGTCACCGTTACGACCGGAGCCGGGCTGACCGCCGTACAAGGTCCGCAGGCGGCGTCGGCCGCCGATCGGGTGGTGACGGTGGCGGGGTCGCTGCAGTCGGAGCTGGGCTGCCCGGGTGACTGGCAGCCGTCGTGCCCGGAGTCCGAGCTCGCCAACGTGGGCGGTACGACGTACCGGCGGGACTTCACCGTGCCCGCAGGAGGCTACGACTTCAAGATCACCATCAACGGGTCGTGGACCGAGAACTACGGCGCCGACGGGGTCCGGGACGTCGCGAACATCCCGCTGCGGATCGCGGGTCCGGCCCGGCTGCGGTTCACGTACGACGACACCACGCACAGGGTCGCCGTCGCGCCACTGGACCTGGCCGGCAGCGACGTCACCGCCGCGGACAGGCAGCTCGCGACGCCGAGCCTGCGCAACGACCTCACGAGGGAGCGGTTCTACTTCGTGATGGCGGACCGGTTCGCCAACGGCAACCCGTCGAACGACCGGGGCGGCCTGTCGGGCGACCGGATGATCACCGGGTACGACCCGACCGACAAGGGCTTCTACCACGGCGGCGACCTGACCGGGATCATCGCGAAGCTGGACTACATCAAGTCGCTCGGCACCACGGCGATCTGGCTCACCCCGTCGTTCAAGAACCGGCCGGTACAGGACGTCGGCGTGAACGCCAGCGCCGGCTACCACGGCTACTGGATCACCGACTTCACCCAGATCGACCCGCACCTGGGCACGAACGCGGACATGACCCAGCTGATCGGTCTGGCGCACGCGAAGGGGATGAAGGTCTTCTTCGACATCATCACGAACCACACCGCGGACGTGATCGCCTACGAGGGCGGCGAGAACGTCTACCGCAACAAGACCGACTATCCCTACAAAGACGCCCAGGGCAACGTCTTCGACGACAAGACCTACGCCGGCGGGACCACGTTCCCGCCGCTCGACCCGGACATCTCCTTCCCCTACAAGCCGATCTTCCCCACCACCGCGGACGCGACGGTGAAGGTGCCGGCCTGGCTCAACGACCGCACCGTCTACCACAACCGCGGCAACTCGACGTTCGCCGGCGAGTCCAGCGAGTACGGCGACTTCGTCGGGCTGGACGACCTGTTCACCGAGCAGCCCCGGGTGCTGGACGGGATGATCGACGTCTACAAGTCGTGGGCGACGATGGGGATCGACGGGTTCCGGATCGACACCGTCAAGCACGTGAACCTGGAGTTCTGGCAGAAGTTCTCCCCCGCCATCCTGAAGGCCGCGAAGGACGCCGGGACCAGCAGGTTCTTCATGTTCGGCGAGGTGTTCGACGCCGACGCGCGGCTGATGTCGCCGTTCACCACGAAGGGCAAGCTGCAGGCCACGCTGGACTTCGGCTTCCAGCAGAACGCGACCGCCTTCGCGCAGGGCAAGCCGACCGCCCAGCTGCGCGACTTCTTCACCACCGACGACTACTACACCGACACCGACTCGAACGCCTACCAGCTGCCCACGTTCCTGGGGAACCACGACATGGGCCGGATCGGGCACTTCCTCGACCTCCCCGGTACGACGAACGCCCAGCTCCTGCAGCGTGACCAGCTCGCGCACGCGCTGATGTACCTCACCCGCGGCCAGCCGGTCGTCTACTACGGCGACGAGCAGGGCTTCACCGGTTCCGGCGGCGACAGGGACGCCCGCCAGGACCTGTTCGCGACGCAGACGGCGTCCTACACCGACGACGAGATCGTCGACGGCCAGGGCGGCACGATCGGCAGCCAGGACCGGTACGACACCGACTCGCCCATGTACCGCTCCATCGCCGCGCTGCAACGGCTCCGCGCGCAGTACCCGACGCTCGCCGACGGCGCCCAGATCCACCGCTACTCGTCGAACTCCCCCGGCCTGTACGCCGTCAGCCGGATCGGCAGTGACAAGGATGGGGACCAGGTCGAGTACCTCGTGGTGGCGAACAACAGCGACACCGCGAAGTCCGCGAACATCCCGACGTACATGCCGAGCACGCGCTTCCTGCCGGTATACGGCGCGACCACGTCGGTGCGGACCGACCGCGAGGGACGTGTCCGCGTCACCGTGCCCGGTCTGCAGGTCGCGGTCTACCGCGCGACCGCGCCGCTCAAGCACCGCGACGAAGCGCCCGCGGTGTACCTGAACTCCCCCGCTGCCGGCGGTACCGTCGGCGGCCGGGCCGAGATCGGCGCGGCCGTTCCGGAGAACGCGTTCAGCACCGTGACGTTCGGATACCGCGAGGTCGGCAGCACCGCCTGGCAACGGCTCGGCTCCGACGACAACGCGCCGTACCGCGCCTTCCACGACGTGACCACGCTGCCGAAGGGCACCCTGATCGAGTACCGCGCGGTGCTGAAGGATGCCTCCGGCAACTACTCGGTGAGCGGCTCGTACGCCGTCGTCGGCGACGCGCCGGCACCGGGCGGCGGCGGTGGCACCGGTCCGGTGGTCCAGCCCGACTTCGTCTCCGTGCCCGGTGATCACAACTCCGAGATGGGCTGCACCGGCGACTGGCAGCCGGACTGCCCGCAGGCGCAGCTGAGCCTCGACTCCAAGGACCAGGTCTGGAAGGGCACGTACACGATCCCGGCCGCCGAGCACGCCTACAAGGCCGCGATCAACAAGTCGTGGGACGAGAACTACGGCGCCGGCGGGGTGAAGAACGGCGCGAACATCTCCTATGTCGCGCCGGCCGGCCCCGTGACGTTCTACTACGAGCACGGCAGGCACTTCGTCACCAGCGACGCGCAGGGCCCGATCATCACGGTCCCCGGCTCGCTGCAGTCCGAGCTGGGCTGCAAGGACAGCAGCGGCCAGCCCGCCGACTGGGTGCCGAGCTGCATGCGACCATGGCTCACCGACGAGAACGGTGACGGCATCTTCACCTGGTCCACCAGCGAGATCCCGGCGGGGAGCTATGAGGTCAAGGTCGCGCACGGTCTGTCCTGGGAAGAGAACTACGGCGCCGGCGGCGTGCCGAACGGCGCGAACATCGCCGTCCAGGTGCCCGACAACAACCTGGTCGTCACGTTCTCCTACGTCCTGGCGACCCACGTGCTGACCGTCACCACCAGCAGGGCGGGCGCGCAACCCGACCTGTCGAAGCAGAAGGCGCACTGGGTCGCCCGCGACCTGATCGCCTTCCCGCCGTCAACCGCGCCCGAACAGCACCGCTGGCGCCTGCACTGGTCCCCGACGGCGGACCTGAAGATCGACGCGGACGACATCGGCGGTGACTCCGTGCCGCTGACCTACGACCCCACCGGGCTCCCCGACGACGTGCTCGCGCAGTTCCCGCAGCTGAAGGGCTACACCGCGCTGCGGCTCGATCGCGAGACCGCCGCGCGGGCCGGCGACATCCTCACCGGCCAGGTCGCGATCGCGCAGTACGACGACGTCGGCCGCCTCACCGACGCGACCGGCGTGCAGATCCCGGGCGTCCTCGACGACCTGTACGCCGGCGCCACCCAGGGCGCCTACGGGGTCAGCTGGCACGGCCGCGTGCCGTCGTACCGGGTCTGGGCGCCGACCGCGCAGGATGCCGCACTGCTGGTCTGGACCGGCGGCCTGGGCTCGTCGCCCACCAGGGTTTCGTTGCGCAGGGCAACGGACGGCTCCTGGTCGTACGTCGGCCGGCCCAGCTGGCGGAACAGGCCGTACCGATACGAGGTGACCGTGTTCGCGCCGACCACGGGCAAGATCGAGACGAACCATGTCACCGACCCGTACTCGGTGGCGCTCACGACCGACTCGACGCACTCGGTGGCAGTCGACCTGCACGACCCGGCCGGGCAGCCGACCCTGTGGCGCGACACACCCGCGCCGCCGCTGGCCCGCGGCGTCGACACCACGGTGTACGAGCTGCACGTGCGGGACTTCTCGATCGGCGACACCACGGTCCCGGCCGCGCACCGCGGCAGTTATCTCGCCTTCGCCGACGAGGGCAACGGAACGAAGCACCTGCGCGCGCTGGCCGCGGCCGGGCTGAACACCGTGCACCTGCTGCCGACGTTCGACATCGCGTCGATCCCCGAGGACCCGGCCGAGCAGCAGCAACCGGACTGCGACCTGGCGTCGTACGGCCCGGCTTCCGAGCAGCAGCAGGCCTGCGTCACCGCGGTGGCCGACAAGGACGGGTTCAACTGGGGTTACGACCCGTGGCACTGGCTCGCGCCGGAGGGTTCGTACGCCACCCAGCGCGACGGACTCGGCCGGGTCTCGGAGTTCCGCACCATGGTCGGCGCGCTGCACCGCGACGGCCTGCGCGTCGTACTCGACCAGGTCTTCAACCACACGCCGTCATCCGGCCAGTCGCCGACGTCGGTGCTGGACCGGATCGTGCCCGGCTACTACCAGCGGCTGAACGCGAGCGGCGGGGTGGAGACGTCGACCTGCTGCAGCAACGTCGCCACCGAGCACGCGATGGGCCAGAAGATCATGGTCGACGGCGTGGTCTCGTGGGCGCGGAACTACCACGTGGACGGGTTCCGCTTCGACCTGATGGGTCATCACAGCAAGGCCAACATGCTCGCCGTGCGCGCCGCCCTCGACGCGCTCACGCTCGACCACGACGGTGTCGACGGGTCCCGGATCTACGTCTACGGCGAGGGCTGGAACTTCGGCGAGGTGGCGAACGACGCGCTGTTCGTCCAGGCCCGGCAGGGCAACCTCGGCGGCACCGGGATCGGCACGTTCTCGGACCGGTTGCGGGACGCTGTCCGCGGCGGCGGCCCGTTCGACGACAACCCGCACATCCAGGGCTTCGGCTCGGGCGCCGCGAGCGACTTCAACGGCGACCCGATCAACGGGGACGCGGCGGCCCGGGCGAAGACGCTCGCGCACGACACGGACCTGGTCCAGCTCGGCCTGGCCGGGAACCTGCGCGCCTACTCCTTCCGCTCCGCCGAGTCCGGTACGACGGTCCGCGGCGACCAGGTCGACTACAACGGCAACCCCGCCGGGTACGCCGACCAGCCGGACGAAATCATCACGTACGTCGACGCGCACGACAACGAGACGCTGTTCGACACGCTGACGTACAAGCTGCCGCCGGAGCTGCCGATGGCGGACCGGATCCGGATGAACACGTTGTCGCTGGCAACGACCGCGCTGGCGCAGACGCCGTCGTTCTGGCACGCCGGAGCTGACCTGCTGCGCAGCAAGTCGCTGGACCGCAACTCGTACAACTCCGGCGACTGGTTCAACACTCTCGACTGGACCGGCGCCGACAACGGGTTCGGCCACGGCCTGCCTCCGAAGGCGGACAACGGCGCGAAGTGGAACTACATGATCCCGCTGCTCGAGAACACGGCGCTCAAGCCGACGGCCGCGCAGGTGGCGACCGCGAGCGCGGCCGCGCAGGACCTGCTGCGGCTGCGGTTCTCCACGCCGCTGTTCCGGCTCGGCAGCGCGGACCTGATCGAGCAGAAGGTGTCGTTCCCGCTCAGCGGCACACCGGCCGCCACGCCGGGCGTGATCGTGATGCGCATCGACGACACCACCGGCCCCGACGTCGACCCGGCGCTGGCCGGCGCGCTGGTGGTCTTCAACGCGACCGGCGCGGCCGTCTCGTCCACGATCCCGGCGCTGGCCGGGCACGACCTGCGCCTGTCCGCCGTACAGGAGTCCGGCAGCGATCCGGTGGTGAAGCAGACCAGCTGGTCAGCCTCGACCGGCACCGCCACCGTCCCCGCCCGCACGGTCGCCGTCCTTGTCGGCTGAGGACTGCTCGGCTGAGGACTGCTCGGCTGAGGACTGCTCGGCTGAGGACTGCTCGGCAAGGTGGCTGACCACCGTGTCAGCCACCTGGGCCAGCACGGCGAGCTGCTCCGGCGTGAGTAGGTCGACGAAGTGCCGGCGCACCGACTCGACGTGCTCGGGCGCGGCCGTGACGATGGCGCGCATCCCCTGGTCGGTGAGGACGACGACCGAGCCGCGGGCGTCGTCCTCGCAGCCCTCCCTGGTGACCAGCCCGCGCTCCTCCATCCGGCTGATGTGCCGCGACAGCCGGCTCTTCGACCACAGCATCCGGGCGGCCAGGTCGCGCAGCCGCCAGCGGTGGTCGGCGGATCCGGACAGCGCGGACAGCACGTCGTAGTCCGGCATCGACAGACCGGAGTCCGCCGAGAGGTCACGGGCGATCTGGGCGTCGAGCAGCAGCCGCATCCGGCGGTACCCGAGCCAGGCGCTCATCTCCGTGCCGCCCAGCCAGCGCGGTGCTGTCATGACCGGGAGTCTAGCGGATTTGGTTGACATGTAACCGACTTCAGAGTGAAGGTTGTCATGTAAACCAAATCTCTCGGGAGGTCTCCAGTGACTGTGTTCGGCCTCGCGATCTCGCCCTCGGCCGCTCCCGGCGCGGATCCGGCCGGCGACGCCCGGCACGCCGAGGAGCTGGGGTTCGGCTTCGTGTCGACCTCGGACCACCCGTGCGGGACCTCGCCGACCAATGAGGTCTGGACGATGCTGACCTGGATCGCGGCGACCACGTCGCGGATCGGGATCGCCACCCGCGTGCTGGGCATGCCGTACCGAGCCCCGGCGATGGTGGCGAAGATGGCCGAGACGCTGGACCGGCTGTCCGGCGGCCGGCTGATCCTCGGGCTCGGAGGCGGCTCGGCGGACGACGAGTTCCGTGCCTTCGGGCTCGGTGTGCCGTCGCCGCGGGACAAGGTCGACGGCATGACCGACGGGATCCGCATCATCCAGGGCCTGTGGTCCGAGCGCTCGTTCAGTCACGACGGCCGGATCCACCACACCGACCGCGCGGACATCGAGCCGAAGCCGGCGCGGCGGATCCCGGTCTGGCTCGGCACCTACGGTCCCCGCGCGCTGGCCGCGACCGGCCGGCTCGCCGACGGCTGGATCCCGTCGTACGGGTACGCGCCACCGGAGCGGATCCCGGCGATGCGCGACCGGATCCTGCGCGCCGCCGAGGCCGCCGGCCGGGACCCGTCCGAGCTGACGCTGGCCTACAACGTCCCGGTGGGGATCGGCGGCCACGCCCACCGCGGAGCCTTGACCGGCCCGGCCGGCGCGGTGACCGAGAGACTTCGGGAGCTGCTCGGCCTCGGCTTCACCGCGCTCAACCTCACCCCCACCGGCCCCGACCCACGCGAACAGGCCGAGCAGCTCGCCCGCGACGTCCTGCCGGCCCTGCGCGGTTAGCATCGCGGCGGATGTCACAAATCCGCCGGGCCGCGTGTCCTCCGCGTCGTACCGACGAAATCGAGGAGAACGACGATGAAGGTTCTGGTAGCCGGAGCGACCGGCGCACTCGGCAAGGAACTGGTCCCGCAGCTGGTCGCGGCGGGCCACGACGTGACCGGGATGACCCGGTCGGCACGGGCGATCGACGGGCTGCGGGCGCTGGGCGCCGGCGCCGTGGTCGCCGACGCGCTCGACGCGGCCGCGGTCCGCGAGGCGGTCGAGAAGGCCGAGCCCGAGGTGATCGTGCACCAGCTCACGGCGCTGAAGGGCGAGCTGCGCCCCAAGAGGTTCGACGAGGACTTCGCGATGACGAACCGGCTCCGCACCGAGGGCACCGACCACCTGCTCGCGGCGGCGAAGGCGGCCGGGGTACGGCGGATGGTGGCGCAGTCGTTCGCCGGCTGGAACCTGGCCCGGACCGGCGGGCCGGTCAAGACCGAGGACGAGCCGCTGGACCAGCACCCGGCGCGCTCGCAGACGGAGACCTTGAAGGCGATCGAGTACGTCGAGAGGACCGTCGCCGGCGACCCCGAGATCGAGGGGCTGGCGTTGCGGTACGCCGGTTTCTACGGCCCGGGTTCGCAGCTCGGCCGCGGCGGCATCCTGGTCGAGCAGATCAAGGCCCGCAAGATCCCGATCGTCGGGAACGGCGCCGGCATCTGGTCCTTCGTGCACTTCACCGACGCCGCGTCCGCGACGGTGCGGGCGGTGGAGACCGGTGAGCCCGGCATCTACCACATCGCCGACGACGAGCCCGCGGCCACGACGGTCTGGCTGCCGGAGCTGGCCAGGATCCTCGGCGCGAAGCCGCCGCGCCGGGTACCGGCCTGGCTGGGCCGGCTCGTCGCCGGTGAGGCCGCGGTCGGCATGTTCACCCAAGCGCGCGGCGCCGACAACACCAAGGCCAAGCGCGAGCTCGGCTGGACCCTGCGCTACCCCACCTGGCGCGAAGGCTTCCGCGAGGGGCTGTGACAGACCGGACTACGCGAGGCCGTCACCTCGGCTCACGCCGGGCGGACGACCCGGTGGCGGACCGGTCGCGCCGGCATCACGCGTCGGCATCACGCGTCGGCTGCGGCCTGTACCGTCGGTTCATCACGGGTACGACGTTCGCCGTCAGCGGACAACGGATCGCGTGACACTACCTGAAATCGAACGTATAACCTGCATCTCTGCTTGAGTGCAGTTGACGCTCAGGAGCGGCCGGCAAGCTCGGCCAATCAGCGGCCGGCACGGCCTGCCGCCTAGTTCGGGTTGTGACGTCCTCGTGGTCGGGGTCTGCAGCGCCTGCACGGGCACGTCACTGGGCTGGGTCTGCGCAGTTCCTGCATGCTCGCCGGGGATCGCCTGGGCACCCGTTGGCAACTGCACTCAAGCAGAGATGCAGGACATATGTTCCCTTGAGCCAACGGTCGCCCGGCAGGTTGCTGACCTGGGAGTCTGCGTCGTGGACGGTGTCGTCGACCGACCGTCGCAGGTGGGCTTTCGGCCCGCGAGCAGGTTCTGTAGGACAGTGCACAGTCCCTTGACACGCCCCAGATACCGCAGGACCATCACTACGGAGGGGGCGAGTCGAATGACTGTCAGTGATCGATTGCGGCAGGTCATCCGACCCAGAGCACCACCGTTGACCCGATCTGTGGTTGCCTGCCAGGCTTTCAGACCCCGATGAGAGGTTGATATCTGCGATAGACCAAGCACTATTCAGTGAGTACAGGTCATGTATAAGTTTGTGAAACTATTGCTGGCGCTCTCGGCCATTCTGGTCTTTGCCGCGGGCCCGGCGTGGGCGGCGTCCCGGACCCAGGAGTTGCCGAACGGCGACTACGGGTACGTGGACAACAACAACAGGAACCTGGTTATCTGCGACCGCGAGGCTGACGCGAGGACTGCCTACTCGAAAGCGTACTCGATTGCGGGTAACTTCTTCAGGGTCAATGACCAGGATGGCTCGTCCGGGTCTTGCTGGTACATCACGATAGGTTCCGGAGTCGGCCAGCACACCACGTGCGAGGACATCAACAACTGGCCGGACGACTGCTCCGACCAGGGCTGGTCATATCACTAATCGGCCAGAAGACCCGGTAGCACTCGGTGACGGGTACGGCGGGTGAGACGGCCCGGGAAACGGATGGTCGGGTGGTTGGCCCACGGGGGCCCGGATGGCCGACCATCCGGCCGGAAATGGCGACGCTGACGTGGCGGAACTCGCAGTCGAGAAGCTGACGCTGGACGTGCCGGGCCGGCGCCTGCTGTCCGGCGCCGACCTCAGCGTCGACGCCGGCGAGTGCGTTGCGGTCCTCGGCGCGTCCGGCGCCGGGAAGACCTCACTGCTGAACTGCGTCGCGGGGATCTCGACACCCACCGAAGGGTCCGTCCGGATCGACGGCACCGTGCTCAGTGCCCTCTCGTCGGCGAAGCGTGCCAAGTTCAGGCTCGAGCACATCGGCATCGTGTTCCAGTTCGGCGAGCTTCTGCCCGAGTTGTCGCTGGTCGAGAACGTCGCCCTGCCGCTCCGGCTGGTCGGCGTACCGCGACGCGAGTCCGAACTCCGCGCACATCAGAAACTAGAACGGCTCGGGCTCGCCACCCACGCGGCTGCGCACCCCAACTCGCTGTCCGGCGGCGAGGTCCAGCGCGCCGCGATCGCTCGGGCTCTGGTGCACGGACCGCTGCTGGTGCTGGCCGACGAGCCCACCGGCATGCTGGACGAGGAGAACACGCGGCTGGTGGCCTCGCTCCTCGGCGAGCTGGCCAGTGAGTCCGGCATCGCGGTTCTCATGGCCACCCATGACCCGATCGCCACATCGGCGGCCGCCCGCGTGCTGCGTATTCACGACAGCCGACTGGTCGCCGCGGCCAAAGAGCCGGCGGAGCCGATCGGATGAGGGTGCTGCTCCGGATCGCGACCGGGATGGCGCGCAACCGGTCCCCGGAGAATCGCTGGCGTCAGGTGTCTGTGCCGGCGGCGGCGATGGTGTGCACGGTACTACTGCTCGCGTCGTTCAGCGTCCTCGGCATGCTGGCGCAACAGGCCGAGCGGGCTGCGGCACGCGACGGGCAGATCGCGACCAGCCGATCGGCCA
>WNFV01001672.1_pt1 | contig 30057 bp, 28 predicted proteins | sample 5400101 | NCBI WGS metagenome assembly WNFV01 (sample SAMN13153361, study PRJNA577476) | soil metagenome | isolation source: 115 cm soil or saprolite under grassland replicate 1 | place: USA:California | collected 2016-06-15
CTGCCAGGTCAACGTCGCGGTCGAGCGCGAGCTGTCGGAGACCCGGGTCGCGAACACGGCGGGAGCACTCGGATCCTACCCGGCCACCGGAGTCGCCGTGAGCGCCGAGGTGTGGCGCATCGCGGGGGACGACGTGCTCTTGATCGGCGACGCCTACGAGGGCGCCGACCTCCCGTCCGACGGCGTGCTCGACGCCCTGGTCGGCTCGGTCGCGACGCGCCTCGACCTCGCGCTGCGGATCGTCGCGGCCCCCGAGGGCGCGCTTCCGGTCGTCTTCACGCCGGCGGGGCTCTCCCCGATCACGCTGCCCGTCACGCAGGGCCTCTCCGGAAAGGCCGTCCTCCAGGGGATCTCGCCGCTCGCGAGCCGGGTCGGCGAGCGGGTGTTCGACGAGCGCTTGTCCGTCACCGACGACCCGCTCCTGCCGGGCCGGACCGCCTCACGTCCGCTCGATGACGAGTGCGTGCCCTCGAGGGCGACGTCTTTGGTGGAACGAGGTATCGTGCGACGCTTTGTTTATGATTTGGAAACTGCGGCCCGCGCCAAGACGGCCAGCACGGGTCACGGCCACCGCGGGATCTTCGGGAAGCCGGTGCCCGCGTATACGAACTTGGTGCTGGCTGCGACGGACGAGGTGTCAGGGAAAACGCACCCTGAACTTGGTGGCGGGCTGCTGCGCGACATCACGGACGGCCTGCTGGTCGACGACCTGATCGGGGTGGGGCAGGGGAATGTGATCGGCGGCGCGTTCAGCCATCCGGTCGCGCTCGCCTATCGGGTCGAGCGGGGCGAGATCACGGGCCGGGTGAAAGACGCGGCGGTTGCGGGGAATGCCTACGAGCTGCTCAAGCGGATCGGTGGTTTCGGAAACGACGCGCGTTGGACGGGTGCACGGTTCGCGCCGTCGCTGCTGCTCGAGGGCGTCTCGATCGCGCGCCGTTGACGCCTCTCGCGCGACGCCTCTCGCGTGACGTCCCGCACGCGACGCCGTTTAGTATTCGAGAACTCCCGTCTGCGCGATCATCTTCCATTGCGTCCCGACCAGCGTGTAGATCTTGCAGGTGCGGCCCTTCCAGCGATCCTCGACGCCCGTCGTCTTGTGGCGCCACAGCGTGTCGATGTCCACCACCGCGAACGCCCCGTCGCCCTCGCTCGAGACGACGATCTTCCTGATCTCGCGCTTGTTATGCACCAGGGTGTGCGTGTCGAACAGCTCCTGCCAGCCGCGGGCCCAGCGACGGGCGTCGAAGCGGCCCCACACCATGACCCACTCCATGGGATCGTGCGCCCGCGCGTGCGGCGGCCACGGCCAGACCATCGCCGGGTGGAAGCAGGAAACGAGGAGCTCGACGTCCTGGGTGTCCCAGGCGCGGGTTTCGCGGTGGACGAGCTCGGAGATCTGGGCTTCGGGGGAGGGCATTCTTAGGGCTGGGGACTAGGGGCTCGGGGCTCGGAAGTGCTTTCGGACGTGCTATGTGCGCAAAGACATTCTCACCCTACCCCCTAGTCCCGAGCCCCGAGCCCCTAGCCCCTAGCCCCTAGCCCCCAGCACCTCTTCGTAGGTCCGCCCCTGCGTCACCTGCTCGTAGACGGCGTTGAGCGTGTCCGGGGAGGCCGAGAGGAAGCGGCAGCGCGGGTCGTTCTTCGAGCGGCATTCCACTTCCATCACCGCGACGTGCTCGCCCGAGAGCCGCCCCAGGAAGTCCGACAGCATCCCTGCCGAGAAGAAGCAGGTCGGCGTCTCGGCGGTCCCGGGCTCGGCCTCGGCCCAATCGCCGGTGTCCATCGCCAGGGCGGCGGCGCCGAGCGGCGCGACCGTGACGGTGCCCCAGCCCGCGGACTGGAAGAAGGCCGACAACACCTCGCTCAGCTGAGCCGCGTCCAGATCCTCGGGGCGCGCCACCCCGGTCCGGGCCGGCAGCCAGGCGCAGAACGCATGATAGACGCCCTCGCCCGCGGCGAACCCCGCCTCCTGGAGGATGGGGACGGCGGCTTCGGACGCGTCGCGCAGCAGACTCTGACGCAGCCGCCGCAGGGCGGCCCGACCGATGGTCAAGCCGTCGCCTGCGGTCGTCGAGTGGGCGGGAATCGTCATATCGGACGCCAACTTACGGTTTGGCGTGTGCGCGGCGCAAGAGCTCCGTCTCGTCGATGACCGGCACGCCGAGCGTTTTCGCCTTCTCGAGCTTCGAGCCCGCGTCCGCGCCGGCCACGAGCGCGGTGGTTTTCTTCGACAGGCTGTCCGTCACGTGGCCGCCGGCCCGCTCGATCAGCTCGGTCGCCTTGGCGCGTGACAGAGACGGGAGCGTGCCCGTGATGACATAGAGCCGGCCCGCGAGCGGCCCCTTTCCCTCGGCGGCGACCGGCTCCTCCATGTTGAGCCCGAGCTTCTCGAGCCGCTCGATCAGCTTGCGGTTCTTGGGCTCCGCGAAGAAGCCGGCGACCGCCTCGGCGATCGCCTCGCCCACGCCGCGGATCTGGCTGATCTCCTCGGGGCTAGCCTTCGCGAGCGCCCGCATCGACCCGAAGTGGCGCGCGAGCAGCTTCGCGCCCTGCGCGCCCACGTGGCGCAGCCCGAGGGCGTAGAGCAGGGTCGACAGCGGCCGCTGCTGCGAGGCCTGGATCGCCTCCACGAGCTGGTGCGCCGACTTCTCGGCAAACCCCTCGAGCGCCATGAGCTGGAGCGGCGTCAGCTCGTAGAGGTCGGCGACGTCGTGGATCAGCTTGGCGTCGAGCAGCGCGCGCACCCGCTCGTAGCCGAGCCCGCGGATGTCCATCGCGTCGCGCGCCGCGAAATGGACGATGCCTTCGAAGATGCGTCCGGGGCAGGACACGTTCGGGCAATAGACCATCACTTCGTCCTGCGGGCGCTCGACCTTCGAGCCGCAGACCGGGCAGCGCTCCGGCCGCTTGAACTTCCGTTCCTTTCCGGTGCGCCGCTCGCGCACCGGGCCCAGCACTTGCGGGATCACTTCGCCCGCCCGCGTGACCTCGACCCAGTCGCCTTCGCGGATGTCCTTGGCCGCGATCAGGTCGAAGTTGTGGAGGGTGGCGGTGGACACGGTCACCCCGCCGATCTCGACCGGGTCGAGCACGGCGTAGGGGGTCAGGGCGCCGGTGCGCCCGACGTTGATGCGGATTTCCGTGAGCTTCGTGACCTGGACTTCGGGGGCGAACTTTCGGGCCACCGCCCAGCGCGGCTCGCGACCGCCCACCGTGCCGAGCTCGACGTGCAGCCGGAGCGGATTCACCTTCACGACCACCCCGTCCGCGCCGTAGTCGAGCGTCTCGAGGAGGGCTTCGAGCTGCGCGATCTCCCCGTGGGCGGCGGCCAGGTCGGGGACGAGTCGGTGATGCGGCTCGACGGGGAACCCCCAGGCCTGGAGCCGGAGGAGCAGCTCGTGCTGCGTGTCCACGGGGAGCTTCTGGCCCGGCGCCTCCACGTGGAAGCAGAAGATACGCAGGCCGCGGCTGCGCGTGATCGTGGGGTCGAGCTGGCGCAGCGCGCCGGCGGCAGCGTTGCGCGGGTTGGCGAACGGCGGCTCGCCCGCCCGATCGCGCTCCTGGTTGAGCTTCTCGAAGCGGGACTTGGAGAGATAGACCTCGCCCCGGACCTCCATTCGCTTGGGCCAGGCCTTCCCCTGGAGCCGCAGCGGGACGTCGAGCACGGTGCGCAGGTTCGCGGTGACGTCCTCGCCCTCGACGCCGTTGCCGCGGGTCGCGCCCGTCACCAGCACCCCGTCGTCATAGGTGAGGCTCACGGCCGCGCCGTCGATCTTCACCTCGAGCGTGTAGCCGGCCTTCTTCACTTCGGGGACGAGCCGCGCGTTGCGCTCTTCCCACTCGGCGAGCTCCGCCTCGTTGAAGGCGTTGGCGAGCGAGAGCATCGGCACGAGGTGCCGGTGTTTGCGGAAGGCGGCCGCCGGCTCGGCGCCGATGCGGTGCGAGGGACTGTCGGGGGTGCGGAGCTCGGGGTGCTTCGCCTCGAGCTCCTGCAGCTCGCGGAACAGGCGGTCGTACTCGGCATCCGACATGATCGGCTTGTCGAGCACGTAATAGGCGTAATTCGCGCGCTCGATGAGCCGCCGCAGCCGCGCGGCCCGGGCGGCGGCGGCTTTCACCGACCCTTGGCTTCTTCCTGGATGACCGCCATCGCGACGCCGACCAGGCGGTCGAGCTCGTCGGAGCTGGCGCGCGGCAGGAGCCCCTCGGCCCAGGCGCCCTCCCGCTCGCCGAAGGCGGCGAGCAGCCGCCGCAGGAAGGAGAGCAGGGCCACTCGCTCGAGCTCCATCCGGCGCACCGTCTCGCCCGTCTCCTGCTGGCGCTGCTCGAGCCGCTCGTAGCGGTGCGCGTTGCGGAGCGCCTGCGCGGTCAGTGACGCCACCACCTGCACGAACCGCACGTCGTCGTCGGAGAACGTGGGACCTTCGAGGAACGTGCGCAGGAAGATCGCGCCCACCGCCACTCCCCGCCACGTGATCGGCACGACCGTGATCGACCGGACGCGGCGGTTGACCAGCTCGCCCTTCACGTGCTTGAGGCTCGGGTCGCTCGCCGCGTCGGGGATGAAGACCGTCTCCCCGGTCTGCATCGCGCGTTTCAGCTCGGGATACCGCTCCAGGTCCACGACGTAGTTGCGGATCGTGGGATCCTCGTACGACGCCACCAGCCGCACCGACCGGCCGCCGCGCTCGGCGAGGAAGATGGAGCAGCGGTCGAGCCCGAACGCCTCGCCCAGCTTGCGCGCGATCGCCTGGAGGATGTCGATGAAGTGCAGCGAACTGGAGACTTCCTTGAGGATCTCGATGACCGCCAGGAGATGCTTGCGCTCGCGTTCGAGCTCGACGACCCGGGCGGCGAGGCGTTGCGCGTCCGCGCCCGGGACCGCGGAGGAGATGGTCATGGGGTAGTTTGTGTCCGCCGCGGAGGGACCGTCAAGTTGGTTGCCGTGCGGCACGGCGGGCGATAGCTTCCCCAGCCCATGCGCCCGGCGGGCGCTAGCTCTCGTCCTTTTCGCCCTTGATGTCTTGGAGCAGCTGCGTGGCATCCTGCTTGTACTCGGGATCGAGCACGTCCGCGATCGGGAGGGGGGCGATGGCCGTGAGCTGCTCGCGCGCCTTGGAATACGTCCCGAGGTCGATGTACACCTCCGCCAGCTCGAGATGATGAAAGATGTTTTGCGGCTTCAGGGCCACGGCCTTCTCCAGGTACGTCCGGGCGCTGTCCCAGCTGCCCTTGTCCAGGAATCCGCCGCCGAACAGCGTCTTGGCGAAGAACCTCTGGAATCCGGACAGCCGCTTCACTTCCGCGTGCCACGCCCCGACGAGGTGGTATGCGCCGTCATGCGTCGAGTCGAGCGCGATCGTCTTGAGCCCCTCGTCGTAGATGATCTTGGCGAAGCGTACCCGCTCCTTGCCGCCGCGGGTCCGCGACAGCCGGCCGAGCGCCTGCGCGACCGCGAAGTGCCCGTCTGCCCCGTTGGGGTTCACGCGAATGGCCGCCTCGCCCAGCGCCCGCGCTTCCATGTAGAGGCCGTCTCGCAGATGTTTCGAAGAGTCGTCCTTGCCCTCGATCTGCTTGGCGATGTCCACCAGCTCGCGCGCCGCCTTCCACAGGGCCGCGTAATCGGTCGAGTCGCTCGCCAGCGCCGCGCGGTAGTGCCGGAGCGCCTGCGCCGGCGCCAGCGCCGCGTGGGCGCTGTCGCCGAGGGCCATGTGCTCCGCGACCGACGGCTGGGATGGGGCCTGGGTGTGCAGGCGCGCGGGGGCCGTGAGCGACACCAGCAGCAGGGAGAGGGCACCGCGCATCGGGGGCTCCGGCCCGGAGGTGGGCGCTAATGTTGGTGGTGCCGCTCATCGAGCGCAAGCGCGACGGGGCCGCGCTCACCTCGGAGGAGTGGTCGGCGCTCGTCGCCGCCTACACCGACGGCCGAGTCCCCGACTACCAGATGTCGGCTCTGCTGATGGCGGTGCTGCTGCGCGGCCTCGAGCGCCAGGAGCTCGCCGCGCTCACCGACGCGATGCTGGCGTCCGGTCAGCGGCTCTCGTTCGACGGCTGGCCCACCCCCCGTGTGGACAAGCACTCCACCGGCGGCGTGGGGGACAAGGTGTCGCTCGTGCTGGCGCCGCTCGTGGCGGCATGCGGCGTCGCCGTCCCGATGATGTCCGGGCGCGGGCTCGGGCACACCGGCGGCACGCTCGACAAGCTGGAAGCGGTCCCCGGCTTCCGCACCAACCTGTCGCTCGCCGAGGCGAAGGCGCAGGTGCTGAAGCTCGGCTGCGCCATGATCGGCCAGACGGCGGAGATCGCCCCCGCCGACCGGCGGATCTACGCGCTGCGCGACGTCACGGGCACCGTCGAGGCGATCCCGCTGATCGCCGCGAGCATCATGTCGAAGAAACTCGCCGAGGGCCTGAGCGCCCTGGTGATCGACGTGAAGCGGGGCAGCGGCGCCTTCCTCCCCAGGCTCGAGCAGAGCCTCGAGCTCGCCCAGGCGATGATCGCGCTCGGCGAGGACCGCGGCTGCCCCACCGGGGCGCTGGTGACGGCGATGGACCGCCCCCTCGGCCGCGCCTGCGGCAATGCGCTCGAGACCGAAGAAGCGATCCTCGCGCTCCGCGGCGAGGGCCCCGACGACCTGATGGAAGTCACCTACGCCCTGGGCGCGGAGATGCTGCTCGCGGCGGGCGTCGAGCAGACCAGCCAGAAGGCCCGCCAGCGGCTGGAAACCGCCCTGGCCTCGGGGCTCGCCGCCGAGAAGTTCGAGCAGGTGATCGAGGCCCAGGGCGGCAATCCGCGGGTGGTCGACGACCCGTCGGTGCTGCCGCAGGCGCGGGAGGTCGAGGTCTACAGGGCGCCGCGGACGGGCGTCGTGACCCAGGTCGAGCCCAGGACCATCGGCCGGGCCATCGTGGCGATGGGCGGCGGGCGTCTCACCGTGGAAGACGCCGTCGATCCGACGGTCGGGTTCGTCATCGCCGTAAAGCCGGGGGACAAGCTGCTCGCCGGCGAGCCGATCGCCTCCGTGTTCGCCAAGGATCCGGGAGGGATCAAGACGGGCTTCGAGACGCTGGGGCGGGCCATCGTGATCGGCGACCGGCTCGTCCAGCAGCCGCTCCCGCTGATCTCACATCGCGTGACGAAGCACGGCGTCGAGGAGCTGGTGCGGGGGACGGCGCGGGACGAGCGGGACGCGTAGCCCCGCTCAGGCGACCGGCGGGTTCCGGGTGCCGGGCCCCCAGTCCCGCACGCTGTCCTCGTCCGTGGCTTCCTGCACCTCGCGCTCCGCCTCCTCCAGCTCCGTGTAATCGATCGCCTCGCCGCTCCGCCGGTGGGCGGTCGGCTCGGGCGGCCGGTCGCGCCCGCCGAGGAAGAACCAGGCGAGAACCACGAGCAGGACGGCCAGGACGACCAGGGAAACGGTCACCCGTCCCTTATACGTCGAGGTTTTTCACGAACTTCGCGTTCTCTTCGATGAACCGGCGTCGCGGCTCGACGTCGTCGCCCATCAGCGTCTCGAACAGCTCCGACGCTTCCACCGCGTCCTCCATCGTCACCTTGAGGAGCGTGCGCTTGGCCGGGTCCATCGTGGTGTCCCGCAGCTGGTCGGGGTTCATCTCGCCGAGCCCCTTGTAGCGCTGGATCACGACGTTGCCGCGCGCCTCGGCGCCGTTCGCGATGCGCTTGACGTAGCCGTCGCGCTCCTTCTCGTCGTAGGCGTAGAACTCTTCCTTTCCCTTCGCGACGCGGTACAGCGGCGGCTGGGCGATGTACACGTAGCCCGCGTCGATCAGCTCCTTCATCTCCTTGTAGAAGAACGTCAGCAGCAGGGTGCGGATGTGCGCGCCGTCCACGTCCGCGTCCGTCATGATGATGATCTTGTGGTAGCGCGCCTCCTCGATCTTGAAGTCCTCGCCCACGCTGGTCCCGATCGCCGTGATCATGGTCCGGATCTCCTCGTTCGAGAGGATCTTGTCGATCCGGGCCTTCTGCACGTTCAGGATCTTGCCGCGCAGCGGCAGCACCGCCTGGAACTTGCGGTCGCGGGCCTGCTTGGCCGAGCCGCCCGCCGAGTCGCCCTCCACGAGGAACACCTCGCACAGCGTCGGGTCGGTGACCGAGCAGTCGGCGAGCTTGCCGGGGAGCAGGCTGCCTTCGAGCGCGTTCTTGCGCCGCACGAGCTCGCGCGCCTTGCGCGCCGCCTCGCGGGCCCGGGCCGCGCTGAGCGCCTTGGCGATGATCGCCCGCGCCACGCTGGGGGTCTTGTCGAAGAACTCGCCGAGCGCGTCGTTCACCACGCTCTTCACGATGCCTTCGACCTCGGAGTTTCCCAGCTTGGTCTTCGTCTGCCCTTCGAACTGCGGGTCTTTCACCTTCGCGTGCAGGACGGCGGTCAGCCCTTCCCGCACGTCGTCGCCCGTCAGGGTGAAGTCCTCCTTCTTGAGGAGCCCGTCCTTCTTCGCCCACTCGTTGATGGTGCGCGTGAGCGCGGCCCGGAACCCCGTCAGATGGGTGCCGCCCTCGTGCGTGTTGATGTTGTTGACGAACGAGAACGTGTTGTCGTTGAAGCCGTCGTCGTACTGCACCGCGCCCTCCACCTGAACGCCGTCGCGCGTCACCTCGAAGGTGATGGGCTTCGGGTGCAGCGGCTTGCGGTTGCCGAGCAGGTACTTCACGAACTCGGCCAGCCCGCCCTTGTACACGAAGGTCTCTTCCTTTTGCTGCTCCTTGCGCTCGTCCTTGAGCGTGATCGTGAGACCCTTGTTGAGGAAGGCGAGCTCGCGCAGCCGGGTCGCGAGGGTGGCGTAGTCGAACCGCGTCTCCGTGAAGATCGTGGCGTCGGGCTTGAACGAGACCGTCGTGCCGGTGCCCTTGGCCTTCCCGATGACCTCGAGCTGCTTCGTCGTCTCGCCGCGCTCGAACGCCATGTGGTGGCGCTTGCCGTCGCGGTCGACCCACACTTCCAGCTTCTCCGAGAGCGCGTTGACCACCGACACACCTACGCCGTGCAGCCCGCCCGAAACCTTGTAGGTGGCCTTGTCGAATTTGCCCCCGGCGTGGAGCATCGTCAGCGCCACCTCGACGCCCGGCTTCTTCTCCGTCTTGTGAACGTCCACCGGGATGCCGCGCCCGTTGTCGACCACGGTGACCGCGTTGTCGGGGTGGATCGTGACGTCGATCTTGGTGCTGTAGCCCGCCAGCGCCTCGTCCACCGAGTTGTCGACGACCTCGTAGACGAGGTGGTGCAGCCCGCGCCCCGACACCGAGCCGATGTACATCGCCGGCCGGCGCCGGACGGCTTCCAGGCCCTTCAGGACCTGGATGGCGTCGGCCTGGTAGCCGCCCTCGTCGCCCCCGCTCTTCCGCTGTTTCGGTGCCGGTTTTGCTTTTGGCATCAGGTCTCTATCGCGCAAGAAGCCAGCGAATGCTCTTGATGCGTCCCGCCCCCCCATTGATCGCGGCCATGATCTGCGGCGCCATGAGCTGCAGCTCGGTCATCCACGCGCTGGTCGCGACCCGCACGAACAGCGTGCCGTCGGGCGTGACGCTTTCCGGCTGCGTGACCGCCGCGATCTGGGGGCCGACGAGCCGCGGCCAGGCGGGGATCACCTGGGCTTGGGCGAGCCGATTGGCGAGCCCCGCCTTGACGAGGTACCTCCGCAGCACCTCGCCGACGGCCGTCGGCTGTCCCTGCTTGCGGTTTTTCATGTTCGAACCTCGCGCCACGCCGGCCGCTTCGTGCCCCCCCGCCCCCCCGCCCCCCGCCCCCCCCGTGCCCCCCACATACGACGAGCGCCACGGGACGTCCCGTGGCGCAGCGCGGCAGCTCCGCGAGGGCCCCAGACAACCCACCTAACATACCCAGAACTCATTGTCGTGGCAATACTTACTAAGTCGTTGGGGCCTACGGCGCGACGCTCACGCTGGTGTCCCGCTCACTCTCGAAACCGGCCACGTCCCGGGCCCGGACCCTCACCGGCAGAGTGGTCCCCTGGAGAAATCCCCCGGGCACCAGGACGCGGAACGGGCCCTCCAGGACCGGATCGAGCAGGCCGTCCGCGCCCAGCGGTGGGTCGCCGTCGAGCTGTACCCATGCCGAGTCGATCCCGTCCGGGTCCGCGGCGCGGACGGTCACGGTCAGCGTGTCGGGCGGGGCGGGAGCGTTGCGGGACTGGACCGTCGTCTTGTCGAGGGTGATCGCGATGGTGGGCGGGGCCGGGCGCGGCCGCTCGGTCAAACAGCTGGCCGCTAAACAGCTAGCCGCAAGGCTCAAGCCGAAAGCCGCAAGAAAGGCAAGGCGTGCGCGGGGCGTCACCGACCTTCGAATCTCGGCGCGCGCTTCTCCAGGAACGCCGTCAACCCCTCTTTCATGTCGCTCGTGGCCGCGAGCAGGCCGAAGTGATTCGCCTCGAGCAGCAGGCCTTGCTCGAGGGCCATCTCGAGGCCCTGGTCCACGGCTTCCATCGCCAGCCGCACCGCGAGCGGGCCCATCGACAGGATACCCCGGAGCGTCCGCTGCGCCGTCGCGAGCAGCTCGGCCCCGGGCACGACCTTGCTCACGAGGCCCATGCGATGCGCCTCCTGGGCGTCGATCATCTCGCCGGTCAGGATCAGAAAGAGCGCGTTTCCCTTCCCGACGATGCGCGGCAGGCGCTGGGTGCCGCCGTAGCCGGGAGCGATGCCGAGCTTGACCTCTGGTTGGCCGAACTTCGCGTTGTCGCTGGCGATGCGGAGGTGGCAGGCCATCGCGAGCTCGCAGCCGCCGCCCAGGGCGTAGCCGTTCACCGCGGCGATGACCGGCTTGCCGGCGGTCTCGAGGCGGCGCAGCGTCGCCTGGCCCCGCAGCGCGCGCATCTTGCCGTCGAACGGGCCCTGCATCGCGAGATCGGCGATGTCGGCCCCCGCCACGAACGCCTTGGTGCCGGCGCCGGTGATGATCGCGCCCTTGATCGCATCCTCGGTCGCGACGCGCTCGGCGGCGTGCGCCAGCTCCTCCACCACCTGGTCGTTCAGCGCGTTGAGCTTGTCGGGGCGGTTGATGGTGATCGTCGCCGCGCCGTCGTGGATCTCGAACAGGAGGGTCTCGTAGTTCATGGCGGGAATCCTACACGGTGATTGCGGATTGCGGAATGCGGATTGCGGATTGCGGATTTGCCAGGCTGCTCCAAGCGCCGGAATCAGCTCTCGAAGAGCGCCCCTCCAATCCCCCTCCAATCCGCAATCCGAAATCCGCAATCCGCAATCGCCTTACCTGACCGTGATCTTCGCCTCCCCGCTCTTGCCCCCGCTCGTGGCGCGCAGGATCGCGGTGCCCGCAGTGCGAGGCTGGGGCCGCGGAGGACAGGGCGCCGCCGGGTGCGGGCTCGAGCAAGACCACCGCGCCATCGAGCGGCGCGCCGCTCTGGGCCGCCACTACCGAGCCGACGACGCTCCCCGCTGGAACCGTCGTGTCCGGCTGCACGAGGTCCTGCGCTGCGAGGCCGGCGCCCCCGGCGTGGAGCGCGGCGGTCGTCAGCGCCGCCAACGCGCTACTGATCCTTCTCCTGCTACGTCGCATCTGGCTGCCCCTTCGTGCCCTCCTGCCACGCACTAAAAACGATTGGGTCGAGCGGGTTCTGCCAAGTCCCGCGATTGCGGATTGCGGATTTGCCAGGCTGACTCCGAGCGCCGGAACCAGCTCTCGAAGCGCGCCCTTCAATCCGCAATCCGAAATCCGCAATCCGCATTAGCTTCTTGTCGATGACCGTCCAAGTCATCGCCTGGAGCCCCTCGGGGGCGGTCCGCATCGTGGACCAGCGCGCGCTCCCCGAGGCGCAGATCGAGCGTGACTTGGAGAGCGCCGAGGCGGTGGCGGACGCGATCCGCACGTTACAGGTGCGGGGGGCGCCGCTCATCGGCATCGCGGCGGCGATGGGCCTCGTGGCGGGCACGCGGGGGTTGCGCGGGGCGCCGCGAGACGCCTTTCTCGCCCGCGTCGGCGAGCTCACGCTGCTGCTCGGGGACACGCGCCCGACGGCAGTAGACCTGCGCTGGGCGCTCGACCGCATGACGCGGGCCGCGGCCGCTACTCCGGGCGACGGCGGGGCGATCTGGGAGGGGCTCCACGCCGCGGCGACGGCCATTCTGGAGGAGGAGCGGGCGATGTGCCGCCGGATCGGGGAGGCGGGGCTGCCGCTCTTGCCTGACGGCGCCAACGTGCTTACCCACTGTAACGCCGGGGCGCTCGCGACCGGAGGCATCGGCACCGCGCTCGCGCCCATCTACCTGGCTCACGCAGCGGGCCGAAAGGTGCACGTGTACGTGGGCGAGACGCGCCCCGTGCTCCAGGGGGCCCGGCTCACCGCCTGGGAGCTCACGCGCGCCGGGGTCCCGTGCACGGTGATCGCGGACGCGGCAGCCGGGTCGCTCCTGCGGCAGGCGCGGATCGATCTCGTGATCGTGGGCGCGGACCGGATCGCGGCGAACGGGGATTTCGCGAACAAGATCGGCACGTACAGCCTCGCCGTCCTCGCGTCGCATCACGGGGTGCCGTTCTACTGTGCGGCCCCGTCCTCCACGATCGATCCCGCCATGCGGGACGGCGCGGGGATTCCCATCGAGCTGCGCTCCCCCGAAGAGGTGAAGACCATGGCGGGCCGCGCGGTGGCGCCGCCGGAAGCGGAGGCCTTGAACCCCGCCTTCGACGTGACGCCCGCACGCTACGTGACCGGCTACGTTACCGACCGCGGTCTCGTGCAGCCCCCGTTCGGAGCGGACCCGTGAAGGCAGTGCTCGCGATCGACCAGGGCACGACCGGGACGACGGCGCTGGTCGTCGCCCGGGACGGTCGCCTGCTGGGCCGCGGCTATCGGGAGGTCACCCAGCACTTTCCGAAGCCGGGCGAAGTGGAGCACGATCCCGACGAGATCTTCCGCATCACGCTCGAGGCGGCGCGCGAGGCGATTCGACAGGCACAGCTCGTCCCCGTCGCGCTCGGGATCACGAACCAGCGGGAGACGGTGTGCGTCTGGGAGCGGGGGACGGGCCGGCCGCTGCACCGCGCCATCGTGTGGCAGGACCGGCGCACCGCCGCCCGCTGCCTCGAGCTCGCGAAGCAGCGCAAGGCGCCGCTGATCCGCAGGCGGACCGGCCTGGTCGTCGACCCCTACTTCTCGGCGACCAAGATCGAATGGCTGCTCGAGCGCGTCCCCGGGCTGGAGCGCCGGGTGGCGTCGGGAGAGGCGGTGTTCGGGACGATCGACGCGTGGCTCCTGTTTCGGCTGACCAACGGCGGGAGCTTCGCCACCGACCACACCAATGCGTCGCGCACCATGCTCTACGACATCGGCGCGCGCGCGTGGGACGACGACCTGCTCGCGCTGTTCGGCGTGCGGCGCGAGGCGCTCCCGGAGGTCCGGAGCTCGAGCGGGTCGTTCGGCGTCTGCGCCGCCGAGCACCTGGGCGCCGAGATCCCCGTGTTGGGAATGGCCGGCGACCAGCAGGCCGCCCTGTTCGGCCAGGGCTGCGTGGGCCCCGGGCAGGCGAAGAACACCTACGGGACCGGGGCGTTCCTGCTGCTCCATACCGGGAAGCGGCGCGCCGCATCCACGCACGGTTTGCTCACCACGGTCGCCTGCGGCGCGCGTGGCGAGCCGGTCTACGCGCTCGAGGGCAGCGTCTTCATCGCCGGCGCCGCGGTCCAGTGGCTGCGGGACGGGCTCAAGCTGATCGAGCGCGCGGCGGAAACCGAGCGGCTCGCGCGCGACGTCCCCGACACGGGCGGCGTGTACTTCGTCCCGGCGTTCGTCGGGCTCGGGGCGCCGCACTGGGAGCCGAACGCGCGCGGGACCATCGTGGGCATCACGCGCGGCACCGGGCGCGCGCACCTCGCGCGCGCCGCGCTCGAGGCGATGGCCTTCAGCACCAGGGACGTGCTCGAGGCGATGACTGCGGACGCGAAGCTGCGACTCCACGCGCTGCAGGTGGACGGCGGCGCGGCCGCGAACGACTGGCTGATGCAGTTCCAGGCGGATCTCCTCGGTGTGCCCGTGGCCCGGCCCGACGTCGTCGAGACCACGGCCCTCGGGGCGGCCGCGCTCGCCGGGCTCGCCGCGGGCGTGTGGCAGGAGCCGCAGGAGTTCCTGGCGGGCCGGCGCTTCAGGCGGTTCGAGCCGGGCGCCGACGCCCGCGCGGTGCGCGCCCGGGGAGCGGAGTGGCAGCGCGCAGTCGAGACCGCCCTGCATTGGGCTGCGAGAGGTGGCCGCGCGCGCCCATGAGACGGCGCCTCATCGCCGTGGTCGGCGGCAGCACCTGCACCCCCGAGGAGGAGGACTGGGCGGCCGCGGTTGGTCGCCTCGTGGCCGAGCAGGGGGCGGTGCTGGTGTGCGGCGGGCTCGGGGGCGTGATGGCGGCGGCGGCGCGCGGCGCCAGACAGGCGGGCGGCCTCACCATCGGCATCCTCCCGGGGAGCGATCCGGCGGACGCGAACCCGAGCATCGACGTGCCGCTGGCGACCGGGATGGGCGAGATGCGCAACGCGCTCATCGTCCGCGTCGCCGATGCGCTCATCGCCATCGGGGGCGGGTGGGGCACGTTGTCGGAGATCGCCCTGGCGCAGCGGATCGAGACCCCGGTAGTGGGACTGCACGATGCCTTCGCCTCGACCATCGATATTCCCCGCGTCGCGACGCCGAGCGCGGCGGTGCAGTGGGCGCTGGAGCAGGCCCGGCGGCGGGAGGTATAATTCCGGATGCACGCCTTCCTCTTGTATGGCGTGGGCATGAAGGGCGGCGTCCTCGGCAGCCTGTGTCTCTGGCTGGCCTTCCTGGTCGGCGTCTGGGGCTCGCTGGCCGGCGTGGTGGGCGGCGTGCAGGGGCGCCGGGATCTGCAACACAGCGCCCGCCGCGCGGTGCTCGCGATGTGCGCGACGCTGGTCGTCGCCGTGCTCGCGCTCGAGTGGGCGCTGTTCACGCACGATTTCAACGTGGCGTACGTCGCGGCGCACACCAGCCGCAACCTCCCGATAGTCTATACGTGGTCCGCGCTGTACGCGGGGCAGGAGGGCAGCCTGCTCTTGTGGGCGGGCGTGCTGTCGCTGTTCGGATCGCTCGCCCTGCCGCCGGCGGCGAGCCGGCACCGCGACCTCATGCCGTACGTCGCCGGCGTGGTGTGCGCGGTCGGCGCGTTCTTCGTCTCGGTGATGCTGTTCGCGGACGCGAACCCCTTCCGGCGGCTCCCGTACACCCCCGTCGACGGCAACGGGCTGGACCCCCAGCTCCAGAATCCGGGGATGGTGTTCCACCCGCCGATGCTCTACCTCGGCCTCAGCTTGATCACCATCCCGTTCGCGTTCGCGATGGCGGCGCTGCTGGCGAAGCGGCTCGACGGCCCTTGGCTGGTCGCGATCCGCAGATGGGCCCTGCTCTCCTGGCTGTTTCTCTCGATCGGCATCTGCCTCGGGATGTGGTGGGCCTACGTCGAGGTCGGTTGGGGCGGCTATTGGGCCTGGGATCCGGTGGAGAACGCGTCGCTCCTGCCTTGGCTCACGATGACCGCCTTCCTCCACTCCGCGATGATGCAGGAAAGGCGCGGGATGCTGAAGCGGTGGAACTTCGCGCTCATCATCGGGTCCTGGCTGCTATCGATCTTCGGGACCTTCATCACCCGCTCCGGCGTGGTCTCGAGCGTGCACGCGTTCGCGCAGTCGAACGCCGGCTACGCCTTCGTGTTCTTCCTCATCGCGGCGGGGACGGCGAGCTTCGCGCTGTACGGCGTGCGGCTGCCGCTGCTCACCGCCGAAGCGACGCTCGAGTCGCCGGTGAGCCGCGAGGCGGGCTTCCTCTTCAACAACCTGCTGCTCGTGGGGATCGCGTGCTCCGTGCTCGTGGGGACGGTGTACCCGATCTTCGCGGAGCTGGTGCGGGGGACGAAGGTCGCGGTCGAGCCGCCGTTCTTCACTCGGGTGAACATCCCACTCGGGCTCGCGCTGCTCGCGCTGATGGGCGCCGGGCCGCTCATCGCCTGGCGCCGCGCGTCGATCGTGAATCTGCGGCGCCAGCTCGCGCTGCCGGCCACGGTGGGCGCGTGCACGGTGCTCGCGCTCCTTGGGGAAGGGATGCGCGAGTCGTACACCGTAGCGGCGATGGGATTGGGGGCGTTCTTCGCCGCAACGCGGGTGCAGGAGTTCGCGCGCGGCGCCCGCGCGCGCCACCGGGACTACGGAGAGGGATATGGCCTCGCGATCGGCCGGCTGCTCGCGCGCAACCGCCGGCGCTGCGGCGGCTCCATCGTGCACACCGGCATCGTCGTCCTCTTCATCGCCTTCGCCGGCATGGGGTTCAGGACGGAGACCGAAGCCACGCTCCGGCCGGGCGAGTCGGCGTCGCTCAAGAGCCCGTACGGGCGGACCTATACCTTTACCCACCTCGGCATCTCGCAGTACGACGCGCTGAACCGGCAGGTGACCGCGGCGGCGGTGGAGGTGTCCCGTGACGGACGCAAGGTCGGGATCCTGACAACCGAGGAGCGCCAGCACGTGGACGGCTTCGGCCGGCCGACGTTCCAACCCTCCACCGAGGTCGGGATCATGAGCGACCCGCGGGAAGACGTCTACGGGGTTCTCGCGGGTGTGGTGGGCGACACGGAGCAGGCGGTGTTCCGGTTCGCGATCAACCCCCTGGTGTGGTGGGTGTGGTCCGGCGGCATGCTGGTAGCCGTGGGCGGCTGCATCGTCATGTGGCCGGGGGGCAGGAGAGGGTGGTGATGAAAGCGGCCAGGCCCTCGTGCTGGAGCTGATCCTGGGCGTGGTGCTGGCGGCGGGGGCGGTCGGTTTCGTCCTCAGACCGATCTTCCGGCCTGGGCCCCCGGAAGCCGCCGCTCCGGGGTGCTGCGCCAGTTGCGGCACGTCGCTCGAGCGCGAGGCGCGCTACTGCCACGCCTGCGGAGCGCGCGTCGCGGCTTGAAGTCCGCCCTGCCTCACCCCGAGCACTTCGTCGATGCCGCGGCCGAGGGGCGACCCTGCCCGCCGCGGATGCGCTGGAGGCGCGCATGACCACCTTGCTGTCCCACATTTCGACGTTGATCCTGCCCGCTGCTCTGGCGCTCGCTGGACCGGTCGTCGCGCTCCTGCTGCGCCGCACGCTCGTGAGTCGCCTGCTGCGGGCGGCGCAGGCGACGGCGACCCCCATCGACGACCTGGTGGTCGCCGCGCTGCGGGGGCCGATCGTGCTGTGGGGCGCGTTGATCGGGCTGTACGCCGCGGTCGAGGTGCTCGCGCTGCCGCCCGGTGTCACCCGGTTGATCCAGAAAGCCCTGATGGTCCTCGTGATCGTCTCGGGCACGTGGGCGCTGGGCGGGATCGCCGCCGGGCTGGTCCGCTACGGCGCGGCCCGCGCGGAGGGCCGGCTTCCCTCCGCGACGCTGATGAGCAACGTGGCCCGCATGGCGGTGCTGGCGCTGGGGTCGCTGATCGTGCTCCAGAGCGTCGGCATCTCGGTTACGCCGCTCATCACTGCGTTGGGAGTGGGCGGGCTGGCCGTGGGCCTCGCCCTGCAGGACACCCTCGCCAATTTCTTCGCGGGGATCCACATTCTCACGTCGCGTCAGGTCCGTCCCGGCGACTACGTCAGGCTCAGCACGGGCGAGGAGGGCTACGTGCAGGACGTCACTTGGCGCTACACCACGGTGCGCCAGCTTCCCAACAACCTCACGATCGTTCCCAACGTCGCGCTCGCCTCCGCGGTCATTACCAACTACTACCTGCCCGACACCGAGGTGGCGGTGCCTGTGCCGGTGGGCGTCAGCTATGCGAGTGATCTCGAGCACGTGGAGCGCGTCACGATCGACGTGGCTCGCGAGGTCATGCGCGAGGTGCCGGGGGGCGTGTCCGAGTTCGATCCGTTCATCCGGTACAACGCGTTCGGCGACTCGAGCATCACGTTCAGCGTCATCCTCCGCGGCCGCGAAGTCGTGGATCAGCACCTGATCCGCCACGAGTTCGTCATGCGCCTGCATGCGCGCTACCGCGCCGAGGGGATCGAGATTCCGTTCCCGCAACGCACGGTCCACCTCGCCGGGGACGGGAGAGGAGCTACGGTATGAGGGGCCTCGCCGTGCGAATCGCCGTCGTCCTGGCCGGGCTGGCGCTGGTTGCGGCGCCGGCCGACGCCCAGCGCCGGGTGCGGCGCAGGCGGGCGGTGCGGGTCGAGCGTCCCGGCCTCGGCCCACGGTTGGGCTATGACTTCGACGCCGAGCACACGCTGCTCGGCGGGCAGGTCAACGTACCGGTGGGGCGGCGCTGGGCGCTCGTGCCGTCGGCGGAATTCTACGTGGGCGCGAGCGGCACGCCGTACCGCATCAACGCCGACCTGAAGTTCCATCCGCCGACCGTGTATGGGTTTTTCTATTTCGGAGGCGGGCTCGCCATCCTGCACGCGCCGGGCACGACGGACACGGGGGCGAACGTGTTCGCGGGGTGGGAGGGACGGCGCTATGCGCCGGTGAAGCCGTTCCTCGAGGCCCGGTTCGTGTTCTCCGGCAACACGTCGTTCAACCTCCTGGGCGGGCTCAACTTCCCGCTCTAGAACTCGAAGCTCTCCATCTTCCGCAACCCGATGCGGAGCGGGACGGCCGTCGCCGCCGCGCAGATCGCTGCGGCGCCGGCGAACGCGCCGATCGCCCACACGTCCAGCCGGACGGGCAGTCCCTCGTTGGCGCTCCGCACGTAGGCGGAGACCGGGCCGGCGAGCAAGAAGATCACGGCCGCGAGGAGAGCGATCGTCGTCATCATGAAGACCAGGCCGCCGAACGAGGTGGGGATCTGCGCGGCGTTCTCCGTCTCGAACTGGGGGTAGAGCGCGCCGAAGCCGAGCGCCAGCGCCGCGATTGCGAACGTGAGGGCGGACATGGTGACCAGGCTCACGATCATCATGAACGCCGAGACCTTGAGCAGCACGTTCGTGAGCCCGGTGAGCACCAGGGCGAGCACGAGCAGCGGGACCGTGCCCACCCAGTACTTCGACCACAGCAGGGCGCGGAGGTCGAGCGGGCTCGAGCGCAGCAGCCACATCTGGCGGCCCTCCAGCGAAACGGCGGGGAAGATGAACCGTGCCGCGATCGACGCGAGGACGAAGCCCGAGAGCCCGAGGTTCAGGAACGACACGAGCGTGACGAAGAAGAACGGCACCTGCTCGCCGCGGAACAGCGGCAGCGCCTTGATGTTGAACAGGTAGACCACGACCAGCACCGCCAGCAGGATCAGCTGGCTCCACTGGGTCGTGTCGCGGAAGAACAGCTTGATGTCCTTCAGCACGAATTCGCGCTTCGCCACCGGAAGCGGTGCGAGGGCCCAGCCGATGGTCCAGCGCCAGAACGTGCCCCGCACGAAGCGCTCCGCCCCCTCCTGCGCCTTCGTGAATCCCTGCGCGAACAGCCTCTGGTGCAGCATGGCGCCGAGCGTCACGAACCCGGCAGCCGTCGTCCACAGCAGCACGAGCGGGAGCGGGTCGGGCAGGTGCCGCAGGTATCCCATGATCGCCTTGGTCGCCCACTCGCTCGGCAGGAACGGCGACGTCGGCGTGCGCAGCACGGCGATGAAGTCCAGCAGGTTGCGAAACCCTTCCGGGCGCGCGAGCCGCTCGGGCCGGATCACCCGGAACAGGAGGATCACGCCGCCGGCGGCGCCGAGCGCGACGATGGACAGGAGGTCGCGCGTGCGCCGGGCGGGGAAGAGGTTCACGAGAATGAGCGTGATGGCGGAGCCCGCGACCGCCGGGAGGACCAGCATCGGGACGAGCGTCAGCACGGCGTAGGGGATGAACCAGAATCCGCCCCGATAGACCACGCCGTACGCCGCGAGGATCGGCACCGCCATCAGCGCCACCATCCAGGAAGAATGCAGCAGGGTCTCCCCCAGCTTGGCGAGGTAGATGCGCAGCCAGTCCACCGGCGCGGAGACCAGGAGGTCCAGATCCCTGGCGAGGAAGAAGCTCGACAGCGCGGTGATGACGTTGGAGAGCACCAGGATGGCGATGAACGAGAGCAGCACGAGGCCGAGCAGCTTCGCCGCGAGCAGCTGGCCGATCTCCTCCACGCCGCGGAAATACTTGAGGATCCGGTACAGGACCCCGTACACGCCGAGCCAGAAGGCGAGGCCCACGACGCTGAGGAGCAGCAGCTTGCCGCTGCCGCCGCGCGAGCGCTCTTCGCGGATCCGCTGCAGCGCGGTCCGCCACTTGGGCGTCAGGACGTGCCACAGCGACGGCTGCCTCATTCGCCGAGCACCGCGGCGAGCTCGCGCACGTGGGCGCCGCCCGTGAGCTTCAGGAACAGCTCCTCCAGCGTCGCGGAGCCCGCGCGGTGCTGGCGACGGAGGTCGTCCACGGTCCCGTCCGCGACGATCTTGCCGTGCTGGAGGATGGCGACGCGGTCGCACATCGCCTCCGCGACCTCGAGCGTGTGCGTGCTCATCAGCACTGTGCCGCCCTTCGAGACGAACTGACGGAAGATGTCCTTCAGCAGGCGCGCGGCCTTGGGGTCGAGCCCGACCATCGGCTCGTCCACCACGATGTACTCCGGGCGGTGGATGAGCGCGCTGGAGATGATCAGCTTCTGCCGCATGCCGTGGCTGTACGCTTCCACCAGCTCGTCCTTCCAGCTCGCGAGCTCGAACACCTCGAGCAGCTCCGCGATGCGCCGCTCGACCGCGTCGCCCTCCTGCCCGTACAAGCCGGACACGAAGCGGAGGAACTCGGCGCCGGTGAGCTTGTCGTAGACGAACGGCCGGTCGGGGATGAAGCCCAGACGCATCTTGGCCGCGAGCGGGTTCCGGTGCACGTCGTCGCCGCCCAGCAGGACCCGCCCGTCGGTGGGGCGCAGGATCCCGGCGATCATGCGGAGCGTGGTGGTCTTGCCGGCTCCGTTCGGCCCGAGACAACCGTAGAGCACGCCGCGCGGCACCTCGAGGGAGATATCGTCCACGGCGACGAAGCTGCCGTAGTGCTTGGTGAGGGTCTCCAGCCGGATCATAGCGCCTCGAGTCTGAGCCGGCCGATCAGGCGGACCAGCTCGATTTGGCGGGCGAGGCCGCCGACCGTGAACCGCAGGTGCGTGGCGTCGGCGGGGAACTGGTCGAACATCGGGTCCACGGCGACCCAGTCACCCAGATACACCTCGGGCCAGGCATGATAGTAGAAACGGCCGTCGAGATACACGAGGCCCGCGGCCGTGCGTGCCGGCAGTCCCACCGCCCGTGCGAATGCGACGTAGAGGACGGTGTATTCGTTGCAGTCGCCGCGCCGCCGCTCGAGCACCTGCACCGCGCTCGGCATGCTGGCCGTGACCTTCCGCTCCACGTTCCCCGAGACCCAGCGCTGGAGCAGCTCGGCGGCGCGCGCGGGGTCCCGCTCCCTCCCGATGATCGCCCGAGCCTGCGTGCGGATGCGCGGGTTTTCGCTCTGGATCAGCGGCTCGGGGACGAGGAAGGCGCGCAGGGTGGTGTCCGTGGCCGGCAGCGCGTACCGGGCGACCAGCGTCGCGCCCGTGTCGCGGTGCACCACCAGGGTGTCGCGCGCGAGCCGCTGGCGCCCGTTCGCGAGATCGAGGCCCCCGAGCGCCACGCCGCTGAGCCGGACCCGCAGCTCGGACGTGACCCCGGGGTGGACGCGCACGCCCGCGGCGAGCGCCGTGGCGGCGACGATATCCCCCGGGCGCGGCGCCGCGCTCGCGCGCGCCACGCGGGCGGTGTCGCGCCGGCGGAAGTTCTGATAGGCGATCTCGAACGCGGAGCGCTCCATCGTAAAGCCCACCGGGGTCGACGCGCGGACGATGTGTCCCTGCCCGTCGATCCACGCCGTCGCGCGGTCCCCGCCGGTCCGCTGCTCGATCCGGAACGCCCGCACCGTATCGAAGTGCACGGGCACCCACGCCATGGCGGTCGAGTCATAGTCCGCGCTGTCGGCGACGACCAGCGTCGACTCGGCGGCGATCGTCACGCCGACGTCGCGCTCGGCGAGGAGCAGCGGATCGAATACCCGGACGGAGTAGGTCTTTCCGGGCTTCAGGTCGCCGCCGAACGCGACGCGCAACGGCAGGAGGGTGGGGAGAACGATCGGACGCGCCAGCGGGACGCGGGTGTATTGCGAGTCGCCGCCGGAGACGAGCAGCACGGTGAGCAGAGTGTCGCCCGTCACGGCGCCGTGGGCGGCGAACCGCCCGATGTCGCCGGCGAAGGTGGCATCCACCTGCTGGAGCCGCAGGGCGCGGGAGAGCGTGGCGGTGCTCCTCGCGGCCGTGCGGTGCAGGGTGCCCAGCGCCGGGACGTCGAGCACCAGCAGATCCTGCACCTGGATGGTGCTGCCGGACGTGTCGACCGTGGAGGAGGCGAACCCCACCTGCTGGCCGCCCAGGTCGAGCCGGTAATAGACGGCCCCGGGTGGGACCGACAGGGCGGCTTCGGCGAGGCGCGCGCCGGTCGTCCGGAACAGCTCGCGCCGCGTGAGCCATCCGAGCGATGCGGCCCACCCGACCAGGATCGCCGCCGCCCAGCCCCGGCGCGTCATGACCCGGCGGCCCCCTGGCGGCGCAGCACCGCCTCGAACGTCTCGCGGTCCTCGGGCGTCTCCACCACGATGGACACGTCGGACGGGAACGTGGCGTTCCCGACGTGGGTGTGCAGGACCTGCATCATGATCTCCGCTGCGTCATCCACCGAAAGATTGCCGGCGCCGGTGCCGATGGGCGGCACCGTGAGGCTCACGAACGCCCACTCCTGCGCCTGCTGCAGGGCGGAGCGAAACGCGCGCGCCACACTGTCGCGCGACACCGGCTCGGTGTCGCTCTGGATCACGGCGTGGATCACGAACTCGGCCGGGAGATCGCCGCCGCCCGCCGTCACGACGGCCGCGCCGACCGGGAGGTCCTTCTGGACCCGCAGCCGGCCGGTGAACTCCGCGCCGCCCACCTTCGCGAGCCGGCCGACGACCGGGGTCGTGGGATCGAGACGGGCCGTGGCGGGGCGGACGATCGCGTCGCAGGTGAGGAATGCCAGATCGTCCACGACCACACGGATCACCTGCCCGCAGCCTCCCGCGAGCGGCGGTACATCCGCGTCGCCTCGTCCGGCCGGTAGAGCCGGTCGAGCACGATGCCGAGGCCGTACAGCGCCCGGGCGTTCCGGGGTTCGAGCTCGACCGCGCGCTCGAAGGCGGAGAGCGCGGCCGGGAGATCGTCGGCCTTGTTGAGCGCCTGGCCGAGCTGGTACCAGGCGGAGACGCGGCTGGGCTCGACCTCCAGCGCGCGCCGCAACCGTGCCACGGCGGCGGCCCAGAGTCCCCTGCGGGCCAGGAGCACGCCGGCCGCCGTGAGCGCGTCGACGTTGTCCGGCTCGTTGCGGAGCGCCCGGTCGAGGTCGAGCTGCGCGGCGGCGTGGTGGCCCGCCGCGGTCAACTGCACCGCGCGCTCGACGAGCAGCGCCGTGTTCTCGGGGTCGGCCGCAAGGGCGGCGTGCAGGCTCAACGGGACCGGCGAGGGGGCCTCCGGCGCCGGAGCCATCGGCACGGCGACGGGATCGCCGGGCAGCTCGACCCTGATGGGCGGCGGCAGACTCGCGCGGCGCAGGTCCGCCGTCGTCGCGATCGTGTTGGTCTCAGTGAGGGACTCCGCCTCCTCGATGAGCTCCTCGGCCACGCGGGCCCGCTCGGCTGCCGACTGCCACCGCGGCTCGCGCTTCCGGATCACCCGGCCACCTCGTTCGTGAGCCACGACAGGTAGAGGTCGAGCCCGCGCTCCACGGGGAGCGCCAGCAGCTCGGGCACCTGATACGGGTGCTTGTCCCGCACCGCCCGGCACAGCGGTTCCCATTTGGACACGTCGGTCTTGAGTAGCACCACGACCTCGCCCTCCTCGGTCAATTTCCCTTCCCACCGGTAGATCGACCGGGCGCTCGGCAGGAGCGTTCCACAAGCTACCAATCGCTCACCCACGAGCGATGTGACGAGCGCCCGCGCGTCGTGCTCGCTCGCCAACGTCGTCAGCACGACCAGCGCGGTGTGGGCCATGGGGAGGGCTAACCTAGGGAAACGGCTGGGGTTAAGCAAGAGAACCGGCGGTCTGGCGGTCAGGCGGTCTGGCGGTCAGGCGGACGGTTGAGAATCGTGTTCGCCCCGGCGTCACAGAGCACCTGTCCGCCTGACCGCCCGTCCGCCTGACCGCCCGAAGGCCAGACCGCCTGACCGCCCGATTGCGGAGAGTTGACCGGGGCGCCCTCGGCCCTCTAGGCTACCAGGCTATGTCCGGCGAGTGGTTGGTCGTCAGGGGCGCCCGCGAGCACAATCTCAAGAACATCACCGTCCAGATCCCGCGCAACAGCCTCACCGTCATCACGGGACTCTCGGGGTCCGGGAAATCGTCCCTCGCGTTTGACACGATCTACGCCGAAGGGCAGCGCCGCTACGTCGAGTCGCTGTCCGCCTACGCGCGCCAGTTCCTCGGGCTCATGGAGAAGCCCGACGTCGATGCCATCGAGGGACTCTCGCCCGCGATCTCGATCGAGCAGAAGGCGGCCGGTCACAATCCCCGCTCCACCGTCGGGACGATCACGGAGGTCTACGATTACCTGCGCCTCCTGTGGGCGCGCGTCGGCACGCCGCACTGCCCCACGGACGGCTCGCCGATCGCGCGCCAGAGCGCGTCGCAGATCACGGACCTCGTGCTGGAGTGGCCCGAGGGGACGAAGATCGAAGTGGTCGCGCCGCTGGTGCGCGGGCGCAAGGGCGAATTCCGCGACGTGTTCGAGGCCGCCAAGCAGCAGGGGTTCGTGCGCGTGCGCGTCGACGGCGAGACGTACGACCTGTCGCAGGTGCCGAAGCTCAACCGCCGCCAGAATCACGATATCGCGGTGGTGGTCGATCGGTTGGTCGTCCGCCGGGCGGATCGCAGCCGGCTGGCCGACTCGATCGAGACCGCGCTCAGGGCGGCGGACGGCACCGCGGAGGTGGTGCAGCAGCGTCCGGGTGGCGCCAGGTCGACCCTGTTTTCCGAGCGCTACGCGTGCCCGAGCTGTGGGTTGTCGCTCCCCGAGCTCGAGCCGCGGCAGTTCTCCTTCAACTCGCCGTTCGGGGCGTGCCCCGAGTGCTCGGGGCTCGGCACGCGGCGCGAGGTCAACGCCGAGCTGGTGCTGGGCGACGCCAGCCTCTCGCTGCTCGAGGGCGTGATCCTGCCCTGGGGCGAGCCGAGCGGTTATCTGCGCAAGGTCATCCTCCCGAGCCTCGGGCGCGCGTTCAAGTTCGACCTCAACACGCCCTGGAAGAACCTCCCGGCGAACGTGAGGAAGGTTCTCCTGTACGGCGCGCCGGGCCGCACGCTCACGTTCCAGTACGACAGCGAGCGCTGGCACGGTGAATACGAGTCGGGATGGACCGGGGTCCTCAAGCACGTCGAGCGCCGCTACCGCGAGACGGCGTCCGACAGCGTGCGCGAGCAGCTCGCGGAGTACATGGTCGAGCAGCCGTGCCCGACGTGCGGCGGCAAGCGGCTGCGGCCCGAGAGCCTCGCGGTGCTGGTGCACGGGACGAGCATCGGCGACGTGGTGGACCTCCCGGTCTCCGAGGCCCTCGCGTTGTTCCAGCGCATTCCGCTCCGCGGCACCGGGCGACCCGGGCTCGACCCCGAGATCGCGCGGCCGATCCTCAAGGAGGTGAACGACCGCCTTCGATTTCTGCGCGACGTCGGGCTCGAGTACCTCACGCTGGGCCGCTCGGCGGATTCGCTTTCGGGCGGCGAGGCGCAGCGCATCCGCCTCGCCACCCAGATCGGGAGCCGGCTCGTGGGTGTCCTCTACATTCTGGACGAGCCGTCCATCGGCCTGCACCAGCGCGACAACGCGCGCTTGCTCGCGACGCTGAGAGAGCTCCGGGACCTGGGCAACACGGTGCTCGTGGTCGAGCACGACGAGGAGACGATCCGCTCGGCCGACCACATCGTGGACCTGGGCCCGCGCGCCGGCCGGCACGGCGGGGAGGTGGTCGTCACCGGGCCACTCGGCGAGATCCTCGGCCACCCCGACTCGCTCACCGCGCGCTACCTCCGGGGCGAGCTGCGCGTTCCGGTCCCCCCCCGGCGGCGGATCGCCGACGCCGAGCGCCGGCTCGGGGTGATCGGCGCGCGCCAGCACAATCTGCGAAACCTCACCGTCGAGCTCCCGCTCGGGCTGTTCATCGCCGTGACCGGCGTCTCCGGTTCGGGGAAATCGACCCTCGTGACCGACATCCTGTACCGCGCGCTCGCGCGGCACTTCTCCCGCGCCAAGGTGATGCCGGGGGCGCACGACCGGATCGAGGGGCTCGAGCACATCGACAAGGTCATCGACATCGACCAGAGCCCGATCGGCCGCACGCCGCGGTCGAACCCGGCGACCTACACGGGGCTGTTCACGCCGATCCGCGAGCTGTTCACCTACCTCCCGGAGTCGAAGATCCGGGGATACGGACCGGGCCGCTTCTCCTTCAACGTGAAGGGCGGACGCTGCGAAGCCTGCCAGGGCGACGGCCTGGTGAAGGTCGAGATGCATTTCCTCCCCGACGTCTACGTCCCCTGCGAGGTCTGCAAGGGGCGGCGCTACAACCGCGAAACGCTCGAGGTGCGCTACAAGGGACGGTCCATCGCGGACGTGCTCGACCTGTCGGTGGGCGAGGCCCTCGACTTCTTCGCGAACCAGCCGCGCATCCGGACGAAACTGGAGCTGTTGAACGACGTAGGGCTTGGCTACATCCACCTCGGCCAGTCGGCGACCACCCTGTCGGGCGGCGAGGCGCAACGGGTCAAGCTCGCGACGGAGCTCGCGAAGCGGGACACCGGCCGCACGCTGTATATCCTGGACGAGCCGACGACCGGGCTGCACTTCGAAGACGTGCGGCTGCTGCTCGAGGTGCTCCACCGCCTGGTGGACAAGGGCAACACGGTGGTCGTCATCGAGCACAACCTCGACGTCGTGAAGACCGCCGATTGGGTGATCGATCTCGGTCCCGAGGGCGGCGCGGCCGGCGGGACCGTGGTCGCCGAGGGCACGCCCGAGCAGGTGGCGCGGGCGCAAGGCTCGTTTACCGGCCAGTTCCTGCGCAAGGTGCTGGCGGCGAACGACTAAGCGACTAAGTTGGACGGGGAGGCTCATGGACATGGAAGGTCTCTTCGCCATCACCTTCATCTTCGGGGGCGGCACCCTGTTCCTGTTGGCGATCTCGCCCGTCGGGAAGGCGCTCGCCGAGCGGATCCGGCGGCAGGGCGGCGCCGCGCTCCCCGACGAAGTCCGGGGCGAGCTGGACGAGTTCCGTTCGGAGCTCTTGAGCGAGGTGCAACGGCTGCGTACCGAGGTCTCAGAGCTCGGCGAGCGGATGGACTTCGCCGAGCGGCTGCTCGCGACGAACCGCGACGCGCAGCGGATCGGACCGGGGCAATGAGGCCCGAAGAAGCGGCCCTGGCCTTCTTCGTGTTCGGCGGCGGCGTCTGGGTCTTGCGCCCGCTGGTGGGTGCGCTCCGCTGATGGACCCCGAAGCGGTTGCGGCGCTGATCCCGGTCGCGGGGATTCTCGGGTTCTTCGCGTGGCTGATCGTTCGCACCGTCACCAAGGCCTCCACGGCGAGGCTCGAGGCCCAGCGCCACCCGACCGCCGATGTCGGCGCGAGGCAGGAGGAGGTACTCGCCGCCGTGGAGGAGCTGCGCCGCGAGGTGGCGGAGCTGGCCGAGCGGGTTGACTTTACGGAACGGCTGCTCGCCAAGGAAACCCCGCAGCGGGAGGGGCGTAAGGCATGATCCAGGGGCCGCTGCTGCCGCCGGGGACAATGGACCCGAACTACTTCGTGTCGCAGCTGTTTCCGCTGCTCGGCGTGATCGCCGTGGTGGTGGTTGGGGGCTTGGTGCTGAAGGGGCTGCTTCGCTCGCCGGTGGGAGATGCGTGGGCGGAGCGGATCCGGGCGGGCAGGCACCGGCGCAAGCACTGGAAGGGGCTCGGCCAGGAGTGGCTGGACGCGCCGGCGGACGGCGTGGCCGACGACCGCCGCGTGGCCGCGCTGGAGGAGCAGGTGTCGCAGCTGCAGGGCCAGATCTCGGAGCTCGCCGAGCGGTTAGATTTCGCGGAGCGGCTGCTCGCCGAGCGGCGGGAGCGCAAGTTGGGCGCGGGGCCGTGACCGCCCGCCACGATCCAGAGGATCCCTATGGGGATTTTTGACCGTCTCTCGACGCTCATCCGGTCGAACATCAACGACCTGATTTCGCGCGCCGAGAACCCGGAAAAGATGCTGAACCAGCTGATCGTGGACATGCGGACTCAGCTGGCGAAGGCGAAGCAGCAGGTGGCGGCCGCCATCGCGGACGAGAAGCGGCTGGCGGCGCAGGTGGAACAGGAGAAGAAGGCCGCCGAGGACTGGGAGAAACGCGCGGTGCTGGCCGTGCAGGAAGGCCGGGACGACCTGGCGAAGCAGGCGCTGCTGCGCCACAACGAGCACGCCCAGGGCGCCCTGCAGCTGCACGACACGTGGATCAAGCACCGCGAGGAAACCGACAAGCTGAAGGGCTCGCTGCGGCAGCTGAACGACCGCATCGAGGAGGCGAAGCGCAAGAAGAACATCCTGATCGCCCGCCAGAAGCGCGCCGAGGCGCACAAGCGCATCCAGGAGACGATGTCGTCGATCTCCGACAAAAGCGCGTTCGAGACGTTCGAGCGCATGGCGGAGCAGATCGAGCACGAGGAGCGCAAGCTCATCGCGGCCGCCGAGGTGAACGAGGACCTCTCGGGCGATTCCTTGGTGAAGCAGTTCCAGAGCATCGAGGTGCGGGCGGACGCGGACCAGCAGCTGCTCGAGCTGAAGCGCAAGATGGGCCTGTTGCCGGCGGGCTCCCCCACCGAGGCGAAGCAGCTCGGGAAGGGGGCCGCCGAGGCCGAGCTGGTCGAGGATGACGACCCCGAGCACCACCGCTGAACACTGAGCCGTCCGCTCCACGGCTGTCGGGCGCCACGTTCGTGGCGCTCTTCGTTGCCGCCCTGGCCATCTGGTTCCTGGTCCGGGTGGTCGAGGTCTTGCTGCTCATTTTCATCGCCGTGCTGTGCGCCGTCTATCTCTCCGCCATCACCGACGTGCTCGAGCAGCGCTTCCGCCTGGCCCGCTGGATAGGCCTGGTCACGGCGGTCGTGGCGACGCTCGCGGCCGTCGGCGGGATCGGCGCCCTGCTCGTGCCGCCCGTCATCGACCAGACCCAGGCCCTGATCTCCGGGCTGCCCCAGACCCTCACCGACATCCAGAACGTGGTGGCGCGCTGGGCGCGGGAGTACCCGGTGCTGCGCAGCACGGAGCTCGCGGACCCGGCCTCGGGGCTGGTGGCCCGCCTGATCGACGACGCCGCGAGCTTTCTGCGCGGGTCGATCCTGCCGTACGTCACGGCCGGGGGGAAGCTCTTCATCGAGGGCGCGAGCGTCGTGGTGATGGCCCTCTATCTCGCGCGCCAGCCGGGGCTCTACCGCGACGGCATCCTGTCGCTCCTCGCCCCGAAGCATCGCGCCGTCGGAGCCCGCGTGCTGGCGGAAGCGGGCGCGACGCTCCGCGCCTGGGTGGTGGGGCAGCTGCTCGCGATGATGGTGCTGGCCGTGCTGACCGCCCTCGGCCTGCTGGCGCTCGGCGTGCCGTACTGGCTTGCGTTCGGCATCTTCACCGGGCTCGTCGCGGTCGTGCCGTTCTTCGGTACCCTCGTCTCGACCTTGCTCCCGGCGCTGTTCGTCGTGGGGACGGGCGACTGGCTCAAGGTCGTCGCCGTCATCGTGCTTGGCGTCGTGGTGCACGTGGTCGAGGCGAACGTCGTGATCCCCCGCATCATGGAGCACAAGGTGTCGCTGCCGCCGGTGCTCACGATCGCGAGCGTCCTCATCATGGGAACGCTGCTCGGCGTCGTCGGTCTGGTGGTGGCGGTGCCGGTGCTCGCGGTGACGATGGTGCTTGTCCGCCACATCCTGCAGGTCGGGCTGTACGGCGACGTGCGTCACCCCGCGCCCGCCGTGCTCCGCGCCACGGGCGAGCTCCGCAGCCCCACTCCCACGCC
>WNFV01004130.1_pt1 | contig 30034 bp, 29 predicted proteins | sample 5400101 | NCBI WGS metagenome assembly WNFV01 (sample SAMN13153361, study PRJNA577476) | soil metagenome | isolation source: 115 cm soil or saprolite under grassland replicate 1 | place: USA:California | collected 2016-06-15
GAAGGCGTGGCGCCCGCCGAATTAGGCTGGGGCACGCACGAACGTTACGTGCCCGAGAACGCCTTTTTCCACAAGACCGGGCCGAGAAATCAGATCTGTCTTCGTACGCTCGGAATGAAAACCTGGGTTCGCTCCTGGGTACCCTGTGGCGAGATTACCGGCATGGTCATCCGGCACGGTGAAGCCTTCAGCATTTCCGACCGTCTGACGGTCTGGAAAAACGGCGAAGCCGTGTACCGCCCCACGGTCCACTACGCCTACTGCCCGGCGGATGTGGCGATCAATTCGCTGCACGAGCTGGAAATGCGGCAGTACCAGCTGCAGGAAGATCAGCGCATCATGAGCGATGAAATTATCGATGGCGAAGATCAGCTGGGCGTCCTGTTGATGGGACACGACTTTAAGTCTTGGTGGTGCGGCAGTCTTTTGAGCATCCACGACGCGCGCAAGCATGTCCCGCACCAGCAGGCCACGACGCTGCAAGTCGCCGTCTCCGTGGTGGCGGCGGCGAACTGGATGATCGCCAATCCGAAACGCGGCGTGTGTCTGCCGGACGACATCGATCACGAAGAGATTTTGAAAATCAGCGTCCCCTACATCAGCCCGTTCGTTTCTCAACCCGTAGACTGGACCCCGCTCGCCAATCTGAATACCCAGTTCACCCGATTCGATATCCCCCGTCCGCCCGAGGAAGATGTCTGGCAGTTCACCACATTTCTAGTCGATCATGCGGAGAGAAACCGTGCCTATACCAGCTCCAGACCTGCCCGCTAGTCCGAAGCTATCGAAGTCCAAACCGGACGTAAGCGGAGTCGAAAATCTGATTCGCGCGATGCTGAAGAAACATCGCACTCCGTTCATGCTGATTCGCGGGAGCGTGCTCGAAAGACAGTTCCAGCGCTTCCGCAAATGCCTCCCCGAAGTGATGCCGTACTACGCCATCAAGGCGAATCCGCACCCCAAGATTATCAAGACATTCATCAAACTCGGGGCCGGTTTCGACGTCGCCAGCGCCTCGGAGATGAAACAGGTTCTCGCTCTCGGTGCCTCCCGCGATAAAATTATTTTCGCCAATACCGTGAAGTCGGCCGAGGACATCATCACGGCCCGGCGCCGCCAAGTGCCGATGATGACGTTCGATAACGAGCCTGAGCTTTACAAGATCTCAGAACATTATCCCGGCGCGCAGGTTCTGCTCCGGATCAAAGTGGGAAACGAAGGAAGCGTGGTCAACCTATCGCTCAAATTTGGCGCCGATCCGGAAGACGCGCATCTGATATTGCGCAAAGCACGCTCGCTCGGGCTGGTGCCGACCGGTCTCAGTTTTCACGTCGGATCGCAATCCAAGAACGTGGAAAATTATCTTCAGGCGCTGGAAATCTCCGCGCATATTTTCGACCAAGCGAAAGAGCACGACGTGCCGCTCAAGATTATGGACATCGGCGGCGGATTTCCGATCCAGCACTTCGACAATGAAATCGGCGTGAATTTCGAGCGCATGGCCTTCCAGATCCGCAAGCAGATTCGCCAGCTCTTCGACAAGAAAGTTCAGTTCATCGCCGAGCCGGGCCGGTTCTTGGTCGGGCCCGCCGGTATTCTGGTGACGCAGGTGACCGGGAGAGCGTTCCGCAACAACAAAAACTATTACTACTTGAATGACGGGATCTATGGGGATTTTTCCGGAATGGTTTTCGATCACTGCAAGTATGAATTCAAGACGCTGCGCCGCGGCCAAACGTTCTTAAGCGCCCTCGCCGGGCCGACCTGCGACTCGTTCGATACGCTCTCGCTGGATGTGGAGATTCCGGAGCTTTACGTGGGCGACGTGGTTTACGTGAAGAATATCGGCGCCTACTCTTCGGCAAGCGCGGTGGCGAACTTCAACGGTTTTCCTCCCGCCAAAATCGTGCCGGTTTAGCGGTTTCCCGTGCTCCGTTCTGCGCACTTGTAATTGCCCGCCCGACGGCTTTCGCGGCAACGAAAGATCACGCTTCAAAACCCGAGAATGGGATTAGGGGTCGGAATAGAACAAGCCTTCGGAACAAGCCTTCGGGTCAGACATAACAATCGATTCTGCTGAAAAAGTCTTTTTCCGAAAATCAGAAAAAAATATTTCGCACACAGATGCTCTGTATCGCACGATGGAGCTTGGTAAATCATTTTCTTCATCCCGAATTTTCGTGAATTGGGGCTTCTTCAGCAGAATCACAATCACTACAGTCTTCCATCGTGCGGTCTCTTCCGTCTCGCGCTACACCAATGCTTGACGTCCAAGGTCACGCCTTTTCCGGCGCGCGAAAAATCCTTGTGAGCGTTGCACTATCGCAATTCTGTCCGCAGAAACGGAGAAAGAAAACCGTGTTTATCTCAAGGGAGCCTACCGGTCATTTCCTGATACATTCGCCGCACGGCAACTTCCCTTTGCGATGTGTATCCCTGCATCTTTTCATATTGCGGGAGTTTAATCACGGCGGCAGCCTGATCTTCCGTAGCGCCGCGCGCAATCTCCTTCTGAACGGCATCGCGCAGATCGACCAAAAGCTGACGAAATCGGTGAAGACCTTGCCGGGTTTCCTTAGGGTCTTCGGGAATAGGCCCATGTCCGGGGACGACAATGTCGGCTGGAAGGGCTTCGATTGCATCCAGCGTTTTCAGCCAGCTGACGCCGTAGCCGTCGTTTATATAGAGAAACTGGTCGGAGAAAAAGAGCTCGCTCACATACGCGATCCGATCTTGGGGAACGAAAATAATGCTGTCGCCGCGCGTGTGACCCCGGCCTAAATAGAGAATCTGAATCTCCTTGCCGCCGAGGTGAATCGTCAGGCGATCCCGAAAGGTCACTTGCGGAAGCCTGGCCTTTTGATCCTCCGGCGGGGCACGGTCACGCTGCATTTGTTGGAGAAGATCGGCGCGGTAGTTTTCGTGACCAATCTTGATGACGTCCGGGTAGGCAACGTTGCCCCACGTGTAGTTATTGTGGAAAGTGGAGGAAACCAGAAAGCGCACCGGCTGTTTGATCACGCTGGCAATCGCTTCGCGCTCTTGTCGTGCGATGGCTTCTGAACTCAATGCGTCCAGGACCACAACTCCTTCGGTTGTAACGATAACCCCACTATTAAAGCTGGTGGAAGAGAACACATAGTAACCGGGAATGAGCTGTCTTAGTGTACCGGTGCGATTGCGCTCGGCCGGTCTCAGCCGGGTGTCATCGCGCTCCTGTGCCTCCACGGAGCATACCAAGAGCCTCGAGGCGAGCACGATCAGAAGAGCCATCGTTGATTTTGGCATACTGTTTCCTCTCTGCTGCTGACGCTCGTGAGCGTTCTGGTTTTCGAAAGCTAGCGGCGTAAAGACCTATTGTCAACGCATTCGAGAAACGCAAACTGGTAAACGAAAAGAGGTCGGGAGTCTGTCTTGAGAGGAGGTCGTGCATAGGTACCTGAATCAAATTCCTTCGATTGGGCAAATCACGTCCAAGAGTACCGGCTTGCGCGCAGCCAACGCGCGTTTCACCGCGGGCGTGAGAGCTGATGGCTCGGCAACTCTTTCTGCTTCGATGTTATAGGATCCGGCCAGCGCGCAAAGATCGGGTAAGTAAAGATCGGTTCCAATAACCCTACCCTCGTGATGTCTGATCTGGTCGCGCTTCATGTTTCCGTAGGCGTCGTTGCGAATGACGATGATCGAAATGGGCAGCTTCAAGGCGGCTGCGGTCGCGAGTTCCTGGCTTTCCAGCATAAAAGAGCCGTCGCCGCTCACGCACACCACAGGCCGCGAGGGGAAGGCGAGGCTCAAACCGATCGAGGTCGAGAGGCCGAAACCGATCGCGCGCATTTCCCCCGAATGATACGCGTAAGAGGGAGCGACAAAGCGCCTCATCAGCTCGGCTGTCCCGCCCGCGCCGACGACGACCTCATCTCCGCCTAGGGCTTCCTTCAGCGCCCGGTAGACATGCCACTGATTGATCGGGCCTTGGCCTTCGTCAGCGTAAGCAAAAATTTTCTCATGCCAGCTATGTTTCTCTTCCCGGAGCTTGTCGACACGAGAGAGATTTTTTTTCTCGACACGAGTTTTTCTTGAGCGCGCGATGAGCCCTCCCAGAGCTGCTTTGGCGTCACCAAGGATCGAAAGATGGGTCGGGTAGATCTTGCCGAGCTCCTTGGGATCAGAGTCAACGTGAATGATTCGGGCTCCTGCCGGAATTACCTTGTCACCATAGCCGAGCGTGAGACCTTCGCTGAAGGTTACACCCACGGCAAGGATCAGGTCGGACTCGAGACAGAATGGGTTGGCGAAGGGAAACGCGCCGAAGCCCAACACGCCGAGAGACAGTCGATGATCCTCGGAGATCAAACCCTTGTGCGAAGGTGAAGTGCCAAACGGTATTGAAAGAAGCTCGGCCAGCGCGCGCAGTTCCTCTTCCGCCCTTGACCAGTAGACACCGCCTCCGGCAATCATGATCGGCGCGGATGCCTTTTGCAGTTCCTCGGCCGCTTGGTCCAAAGCGCCTTGATCAGGTTCAACGATCGGCCTAACCGTCTCCAGCCATCCAGAGCCGGGAGCCTCGACTTCCTGCTCCTGAATGTCACGCGGGATGCCGATATAAACCGGCCCTTTTCTTCCCGTTATCGCTTCGTTCAGCGCGCAGCGCAAAGTGTCGACGGCTTGCTCTGCGTTTTCAACGGTGCAGCTCATTTTGGTTATCGGCTCGAACATCTCCCGCTGGGGTATCTCGTGCCAAGAGGACGCGCCTTTTCCCGCATGACGGCGTGATACATCCGCTGCCAGAACAATCACAGGAATCGATTCCTTGTACGCGTAGGCGATGCCCGTCAGAAGATTGGTCACCCCGGCGCCGGCTGAGGCCGTGCAGACACCGAGCGTCCTCGTGCCCTTGGCGTAGGCGGCAGTCATGTAAGCGGCGGAAAGCTCGTGCATGACCGGAATGAAGCGCAGATCGGGCACGGAATAGAGAGCGTCGGTAATAGGAAAAATCGAATGGCCGGAGAGGCCAAAGAGATATGGGATGCCGGCCTCCTTAAGGAACTTAACGATCAGACGCGCGACCGAGATCTTCATGAGATCACTTTTTCTTCCATATCTCGGTTACAAATCGCTGGACAGATTCGAGATCGCTATAGCCGATGTCATCGATGAGCGTATACTTGGCGCCCGGTTTGATGCGAGCATGGGACGGGAGATCATCTTTCGCGATGTTGATCCTAAGCGAGTTTCTCCCTCCCTGGACAAGTTTTTGGTAAGCGATTTGGCCTTCCCGCGAGAGGAACCAATTGATAAAGACCTTCGCGGCATTGGGGTGAGGCGCTCGATCGATCAGAGCGATGTTGCCGCCGCCCGACCCGACCAGGCCTCCCTCCTTGAATTTGTCGGTTTCGAAAGCGTTTATTGGCAGGCCCTGCTTTTTCGCATCCCAAAGCCGGATTCGATCCGCGTTTTGCAAAGCCGACATGGCGTACTTGCTTTGCGCTACCCAGTCCAGAAGTTGCCGAATATCCCGGCTCACGCCGAGATCCATTTCGGTTAGAAAGCGTCGCAAAAACTCAGGGCCCAGGTCCTTGCTGTGATACATGAAAACCAAGGGTTCCTGCGTTCCACCGGTCATTGGCTCGGCAACGACAATCTTTCCCTTCCACTTGGGATTGAGAAGATCCCAGTAGGATTTGAACTCCTGAGGGTTTACCAGAGTGGTGTTATAATGGAAATAATAAAGCGGCGCGCCGGCAAAAGAGAAGATGTATTTATTTTCGTCATCGCCGTAGACATGCTTTCCCTGCCACCACTTCGACTCGTCTAAGACTTCGGGGAGAATAAGCGCGTGCTTGATGGGATCGAGGAGGCCGGTTTTGAGAAGCCCGGACTGGGCAGAGCCGACTCCGCCGATGAGGATATCCGCCAAGTACTTTCCGGCGCGCCTCTCAGATACGATTCTGGTCACGCGTTCCGATCCGCGTACGCTCACTTCGACCAGCTTGATATCGGGAAAAGTTTTCTGGAACTCTTGGAATACAAGTTCTTGACCGGGAAAGGTATAAAGGACAACTCTACCTTCTTGTTTTCCCGTGCGCAGCACTTTCTCCCATTCTTCACGGCCGTCGGAAGCAGCCATGATCGGCAAGGGAAGTGCAAGAACAAAGAAATAAACTAGGATGGTCATGAACGGCTTCATCACATGCGAAGGTCGCTGAGGGTCAGACTGAGCAGGCTCAGGGTCTTGTATTTGGGTTCTTCAGGCTTCCGGGTAACCTGGCCGACGCTATTTCAGGATCAGCAAAAGGGTCATAACAATTACGACAATCTTCCATCGTGTAATTTATCTACCAGGCTTTCACGGCTTCCACCCCGCTCGATTCAGTTGCTGGTCAGCGTCCATAGCAAAGCTAAAATCGTAGCCACGAGCGTTGGGGATGTCGTCGGTGACGCCCGCGACTTGACGGATGATGATGAGGTCGTTTCTCTGGATTTCTTCATCGACAGTCCCGTTAAGCGTGAAGGTGTTAATGAGGTCGTCGTAGACGCGCGCGGCCTGGGAGCGGTCGACCCCGGAGAATTTCATCATGGCGGTGACGGTGCCCTCACGATCCTGGCGCACACGACGCAGCGACTTGAGAGCGGCCTTGATGAACGCGGCGACCATCTTGGGTTGCTCCTTGATGAGCCGGTCGGAAGTCGCAAGCGTTCCCCAGGAATTTTTTACTTCATTGCCGTAATAAAAGAGATCTTTCATGCCCTTATCCAAGCCGATATAGCGGAGCTCCGGGCCCACAACGGCGGCGTCCGCTACCCCCGACATCAGTGCCGTTAGCTGGTTTCCCAATCCTGGATCGATGTAGACCACATCCTTGTTACCATCGAGCCCGTACTTGGTGAGTATTTGTTTGAGCATAAAGGTTGCGACGGCAGCTATACCCGTGGTCGCGATTTTCTTTCCCTTCAGCTCTTTCGGGCTCGTAATATTGGGCTTGGTCAACAGCCACTGGTGCACCCGATTGTTGACTGCCAGCGCCACCTTTAAGGGAGCATTGCTCCTGGCCAGCACGACCAGCGCGCTGGTGCCGGCGACGGTAAAGTCAACGCTCCCCGCCATCAACGCCTGGATGCTCGGCGTCGGCTCGATGAAGGTGATCTTGAGGTCGATGCCCTCTTCCTTCATGTAGCCCCTGTCCAAAGCGATGGGATAAATCAAATGTTGAAAGCTCTTGCTCGCGATCGCGAGGTTTACGGTCTGCGCCTTCTCGGTCAAGCAGATCGAGTGAAACGGCCTCGGATTATCGCAAAAGATTTTCTCCGTCAAGGAAAGACCAAGTGCTGGTGTCTGACTTGAAAAAATTGCAGTCATAATCAGCCTTTTCCGCCAATCTTTTTGAATAATCCCTCTCGTTCCAACTCATCGAGCAGCCTTTCGTCGACATACTTGTCCACGTTCGTCTCAAACTTGGTTCCGGACGTCCGCTGCGCCAACGATTCCAAGACGACGCGCAAACCGTCGTGGGATACGCGCGGCGGGAAGGAAAAGATCGGTCCATAAAACTGATAGGCTTCCTCGACGAGCGCAGTATTTTTCAGCTTCAGCCTTTGATTGGAAATCGCCAGGGCTTTTTCTTTATTCGTGATGAATTGGTAGAGGCCCTCGCTGTATGCCTGTAAGAAGCGCTTTGCCACTTCACGGTTCTTTTCCAGAAAGGAGCGCCGGGTGGCGATGACATTGATCGGGAAGGCGGCCGTTTTGAGGTCGCTCAAGTTGGAAAACATGTGCATCCCCATACGGGCGGCCTCGCCGGTATCAGGCGGAGCGAGGAGAGTTGCGTCAAGGGCCCCCTTGGAGAGGGCGATAAGCCGATTGGTTGACGGACCGCCGGCGAGCAAAGTTACGGATTGCCTGGGGATGTTCCACTCTTTGAGAGCCAGTGCCATGGAAAGCTCGTGGGCGCCGCCGAACGCCACGATGCCAACCTTCTTACCGATGAGATCTGTCGGCTGGCGAATATTCTTTTGCGTTACGAGACTAAAGGGAAACTTATTGACGGCGGCGGCGATGAGCACGAGATCCGCTCCCTGACTGATGGCCGCTATCACTGCGGTGCCGTCTGTCTGAGCAAAGTGAGTGCTTCCTCCCAGCAAGGCCTGAGTTCCCGGAGCCGATCCAGAGATCATGACAAGATCGGGATTTAAACCATATTTCGCAAAGAAACCGAAGTCCTTTGTAGCCCATAAAGGTGCCGCACCTACGCCAAAACCATTATAGCTGGCCAAATAGCGCTCCTGCGCGACGAGAGTTGCCGGACATGTGCTAAGGATTAGAAGGATGGCGAACCGCAATGCTTTTAACATCGTGACCCCGCCTTTCACTCTGGATTTTATCCCGTACCCAAATCGCCTCGCACTTGAGTCCCGCGCGATCTCAACTGGACAACACCAGTATCGTAGGTCTGGTCGAGAGGCTTTGGATTGCTAAATTGTTGGATTGCTCAAACTGGCCGCCTCCTCGTTTAACTGAAGTCGGGCCGGGGGAGGGCCGGTCCGGGCGATGATGTGAAAGCAAAGGTGTGGCGGGTTAGGAAACCCAGCCGAGAGTCGTGCGGAAATTAACTGAGAACTCAGTTAGCTGTCAAACTGCTCCGGAGATCCAAGCATCGGCGAAACGTGGCAGGCCGCGACACGCCGGCACCGAAGAGAAAATCGCTAAGGTACCCGGGAATCCGCTCGAACGCTTGAACTTTTGAGCGCTTCGAGTTTTTTCCTAAAGCTTAGTTTGTGGCGCTTGCTCTCACGTTTCCCCAACGAGTTCAATCGTCGTGGTCAGGGCGCACGGCGGCTCGGAGGGATTTCTTTTCCGCCTGATGGCGCTTATCCACGAGCAGCTTAAGCTTGGCGCGTCGCGAGCGCTTTCTTTTCTGGCGGCGGATCCTGGCGATCTCTTGCTCTTCCGCGCTACTGGCTCCTCGGAATTTCGCCTCGACTTTATCCAGCAGGATTCTTCGAGCTAAAAAACGATTGAGAGCCTGCGAGCGCTCTCTTTGGCACTTCACCCGAATGCCCGTGGGCCGATGGTGCAGCACAACACAAGTGGCAACTTTGTTGACATTCTGACCACCGGCTCCCGAAGACCGAACAAAGTGTTCCTGGATGTCCTGCTCCTGGACACCCAAGGCCCGCATCCGCTCCAGGAGGAATTTCTGTTTTTCAGGTGAAACGATGTTGAAAGCCATGGTCGAAGATCTAGCATAGCAAGACGTCCAGAGCGAGGAAGACGTACTCTTTTTGAGCACGGACCGAATAGCTTGAACCACTTGAACGCTTTGAACGGCTTGAACAATGGGAATCGTTTCTTGTCATCGCGGTGGCTAAGTTCGACAATATTTGAAATAGTAAAACCATGGGAAACAGAATTGCTGATATCGGCAAAATGAAAAGCATTGTCGATAACGAGAATCGGCTAAGAACTAGCGGGTTTAATAAGAGGGCGAAGCTTGGTACTGCGAGCAATCCGGCAGTTGTTCATGTACGAACAGAAGAAAGATTCAAAGAGATCACGTCTCTGTTTAAAGAAAAGGGTTGGAAATGCAAGATCGAACTGGAACCGGACAAGCCGGAGGATATCACCGATCTGGAGCGTCTATTGAATCCAATAAAGCCGCGGAGAGTCGAACATAAACCTGGACGTAATGAGCCCTGCTCATGTGGCAGCGGTAAAAAGTACAAAAACTGCTGTGCTCAGTAATGAAGGGTGCGAGGAGTTGAAATAGCAGAGCGGGCGGGGAAAAATTGTTTTGGTTATTTTAGCCCGAGCCGATGACGCCACTGCTAAAGTCCATACTCGTGGGGGGAGTGACGCGGTGAACGACGCGGTTCAGGAAATTTTCCACGTGACGCGCGAATTCTGTGCGCGGATGGCGTCGGTGCGAGCTGGTGATCTGCCGAGCAAAGCGGTGCACGAAGGCAAGCGCGGCGTGCTCGACTGGTTGGGTTGCGCGCTGGCGGGGAGCCGGCATGCGACGCTCGATCCCCTGCTCGCGGTGTTGCAGGAGACGGGTGGAAAGTCGCAGGCCACGGTGTTCGGGCGCGGGTTGAAACTGGGATTCCTCGATGCGCCGATCGCCAACGGCCAGGCCGGGCATGTGCTCGACTACGACGATACCCACATGGGCGGCACGCTGCTGCACGCGAGTTCACCGACGCTTGCCGCACTGTTCTCGATGGCGGAACGAGGTCGCGTGAGCGGCGCTGAGTTTCTGCTGGCCTATGCGGTGGGATTTGAAGCAGGAGTGCGCACCGGCCGGACTGTCCCGGGACATCACAGAGGCGGATGGCACCTGACTGGTACGCTCGGCAGCATCGCAGCTGGCGTCGCGGCAGGAAAGGTCATCAGCCTCGACGCCAAACGGCTGGCCCACGCGATGGCGATTGCCGCGACCCAGTCCGCAGGCATGCAGCAGAATCGCGGCACGATGTGCAAGTCATTCCATGCCGGCAAGGCAGCATCGAGCGGCGTGCTGGCCGCGCTTCTCGCAGAGCGTGGCTTCGACGGTTCGCTGGAAATCATCGAAGGCAAGCGCGGCTACTGCCGCATCTACAGCGACGTGGCGGCACCCGAAGCGCTCATCGATGAGCTGGGCACTAGCTGGCAGATCACGCGCAACGGCCACAAACCCTACGCGTGCGGCGTCGTGCTGCATCCGGTGCTCGATGCGATGATCGCGATACGCTCCCAGGCAAACGTCGATCCCGCACGGATCGAAGCCATCGAGCTGCGCGTCAATCCTCTAGTACTCTCCGTCACCGGGGTCGAGGAGCCTGCGACGGGTCTTCAGTCCAAGTTCAGCGTCTATCACAGCGCCGCCGTCGCGCTGATCGACGGCGCGGCGCGCATCCCGCAGTACACCGATCAACGTGTGAGCGATCCAGCTGTGATCACGCTGCGGCGCAAGGTCAGAGCGACGATCGATGAGTCGCTCGACAATGACCAGGCCGAGGCGGTCGTCATCACGGATGGAGCGCGGCATCATGCTTTCATCGAGCACGCTAGCGGAACCGCGGACAATCCCATGAGCGAGGCTGCGCTCGAGGCGAAATTCATGGCGAATGCCGAGCCCGTTATCGGGCCTGACCGCACGCAGCAGGTGCGCGAACTCGTGCGCGAACTCGACCGCTTGACCGACGTAAGTGAGCTGGTCCGGTTGTGCGCGTAACGCTCACGCTGCGCACGACCGGATTGCCTTGGTCAGCTTGAACGATTGGAACTTTGAACGAGAAGGTAATGATGGCGGAGGCGAAGGGCTATCGAATTGAAGTCGAGATTCTGACCGACACCTATAAGATTAGGGGGACGCTGTTCGTGCCGCTGGCGGGCGTCGGTGGGTACAGCGTACGGCTATCTGACTTCCTAAACAACCCAGACAAACACTTTCTCGCCCTGACCGACGCTAAAGTGGAAGCGCTGCCGGACCCAAACGAGAAGTTGGAAGCGCCGTTTCTCGCCGTCAACAAAAGTGTGGTGACGATGGTGCGGGCAATTGAGGAAGAGTGAAGACTTGCGAACGGCGCTATCTCTCCAAAAGATCGTAGTAAACAGGGCCTAAGGCGATAGGCAATAGTCCGAACCCGCCACCTGAGGTGTTCTTGACAGGAGTGACACATGACTCAAATGGTTTTCATTCATGGGCCTGGCGCCGGAGGATGCGCTGATTCGTTCGTCTATCAACTCGAATACTATCCGGGGGGCCTCGCGCCGACGTTGCCTGGTCATCTGGTCGGCACAGCCTGCCCCAATGTGGAACGATATACTGATTGGTTAAGAGGGTGGTTGTGGTCCCAAGGTAAACAGAAAGACCTGGTGCTGGTTGGTTTCACGCTGGGTGGTTGTATCGCGCTCCAGTATGGCCTCGATTATCCAGATGAGGTTAGAGCACTCGTCTTGATGACCACGGGCATGCGACCCAGGGAGCGACGGCCGGGCACTCTGGAGTTTCGCCTGAAGGCTGCGGCAGATCCTGAAACGTACCGGGAATGGCTGGAAACCATGCGCCACCAATTCTTGTTTATGAAGCGATGTGCGCGAGCGAATTCATACTCTCAAGCTGCCACTGCTCATGATCCGCGGCGTTGACGATCCGGCCGCCACTCCGGAGTACGAGCTAGAGATTCATCAAGCCGTTCCAAACTCGCAATACCTGAAGCTCAAAAATGCCGGTCATTTCCCGTTCGCGGAGCAGCCCGCGGAAGTGAATCGAGCCATCGATGAGTTTCTCGCATCCCGGACGTGATGCGCGCGAGTTGGAATCTCGCGCAGACCAGAATCGTCTCAGTTGAAACGGAAGCATGGGCAAGGACCATCTTGAACGTTCCTTGAACCCGCTAAAAACTACAAAAACTGCTGTGGTCAGTCATGAAGGGCGGGCTAAAAGACCCGTTTGTTTCATCCCTCGGCAGAATTGGGGCAGTCTGACACTGGATGTGATTGGAGCACTTTCAGACTTTCCGGCCATTCTTGCGTAATTAACAAAGATTGTTTTTCGGCACTCGTGTTGCTCTACATCAGATAGATAGTTGGTGAATCAATGTACGAGGCCATTTTAGAAAGTTTCTCATTTTTTCCGACACTCGTGGTGACGAATAGGAGTACGCTTATGATAGCTGAAGGCTTAAATACCCTTCATTTTTCTGCAATAGCATTGATCGTCGCTTTTCTCACGGCCAGAATAGCGAGCAAGAAAGACCGCGCCATCTTTAAAAGACAACACATCGCCACACTAAAGAAGTGTCCGAAATGTGCCGAGCAACTGCCGCTCTCGGCACTTGTTTGCGATGCATGCGATTACAATTTTCTTTCTCGGATGGTTGGGCACCGACATAAACTGCTGCCATCACCCAGCGAACCTCTGGCTCATCACGAGAGTCCCGGACGGTCAGGTGTCGCAATCGCCATCGGTGAGTAATCGGGCTCTTCCTGCTGCTCATTAGGGAGCCAGCTCGAGCCAGGTCGAGAAATCAGGGCTTCGATCCTACGATTTAGTTTCAGTCTTACTGCTTTCCATCCCTCATAGACAAACAGTGGGTAATTTAACCAGGAAGGGGGGCCTGCTCGATGCGGGTTCCTTTATGTTAAGTTACCTCGAGCGATGCGAAACCCAGATCTACCTATTTTAGAAGTCGAGCAGCCATTGCTCGAAACCCTGACGACGCAGAAGCGATTGGTTCTAAGCGCGCCAACCGGCTCCGGCAAATCGACCCGAGTGCCACAGATGTTGCTCGACGGTGGATTGCTGGGCGATGGCCAAGTGACGATTTTGCAGCCGCGCCGCTTGCCGACGCGAATGCTCGCGGCGTGGGTCGCGCAAGCTCGAAACGCAAAACTCGGCGGCGAGGTGGGCTATCAGATGCGGCTGGACAACGTCACGTCTCCGGCCACGCGTATTTGTTACGTGACCGAAGGCGTGCTGCTGCGCCAGATGCTGGCTGATCCCGACTTGAAAGGTGTCAACGCGATCGTGTTCGACGAATTTCACGAACGGCACCTCTACGGGGACATCACGCTGGCGCGCGCTCTGCAAATTCAGGAATCGACGCGGCCCGATCTCATCATCATCGTCATGTCGGCCACCTTGGATGTCGCCGCGGTTCAAAAATATCTCCACCCTTGTGCGCTGTTGTCGTCGCAAGGTCGCACCTACCGCGTCGCCATAGAATATCTATCCAAACCTGCCGGTGACGCACCGGTGTGGGAGCTCGCCGTCAAAGAACTCCAGCGCCTGGTACGCGAGCATCCCCAAGGCGACGCTCTTATTTTCATGCCCGGAACGTATGAAATCACGCGCACCGTGCAGGTGGCGCGCGATAGGCTCGGCCCGAAGTTCCTCGTCTTTCCATTGCACGGCGAATTGCCGCCCGTCGATCAGGACGCGGCGGTGGCCCGATATGACCGGCGCAAAATCGTCGTCGCCACTAACGTCGCGGAAACCTCGCTCACCATCGACGGTGTTCGCTTGGTGATCGACAGCGGTTTGGCGCGTATACCGCGATATGATCCCTATCGCGGCATCAACACCTTGCTCGTCGAAAAAATCAGCCGCGCCGCAACCGAGCAGCGCGCAGGTCGTGCGGGACGCACCGCGTCCGGACACTGCTTGCGTCTATGGACAGTGCATGAACACGGTGCCCGTCCCGCCCAGGAACTTTCCGAAGTGAAACGTCTGGATCTCTCGGAGGTGATCCTCACGCTCAAAGCGAGCGGCGTGAACGATGTGAAAGCATTTCGCTGGCTGGAGGCCCCCGATCCGCGCGCGCTGGAACGCGCCCAGATCCTGCTCACCGACTTGGGAGCGATTGACGATACGACGGGTGCCCTCACCGGACTCGGACGACGGATGCTCGCATTTCCAGCGCATCCACGCTACGCGCGGATGCTGCTGGCCGCCCACGACTATGGTTGTGTGCGGCCGGTCGCGTTGATTGCCGCTCTTACGCAAGGGCGGGAGTTGCTCGTGCGCCGACAGGCAAAAGAAGTGGAAGACGGGCGCGACGATCTGTTCGATGCAGAGACGGAGTCGGATTTTTTCGTGCTGATGCGCGCCTGGCGCGACGCCGAGCGCAATGGATACGACATCGAACGCTGCCGCCGGCTCGGCGTTCACGCCCAAGCAGCGCGTCAGGTCGGTCCGTTGTTCGAGCAGTTCTTGAGGATCGCCGCGGCCGAGGGCTTGGACATCAGCGAGAAGCCGGCTGGGCACGCTGCGGTGGCGCGTTGCGTGCTGGTTGGGTTTCCCGACCATCTCGCCAAGCGTCTGGACGCCAGCACACGACGGTGCGAACTAGTCCATGGTCGTCGCGGCGTGTTGGCCCGCGAGAGCATTGTGAAAGCGCCTCTCTTCGTAGTCTCCGAAGTGCGCGAGGTGGAACGCGGCGGCGGCAGGGACCGAGCTTTGAATGTCGTGCTGAATCTGGCGACGGCGATCAAGGAGGAGTGGTTGCGTGAACTTTTTCCAGACAACTTCAAAGAAGTTCATGTCGTTGTCTACGACCCGGCATTGAAGCGCGTCGTTGCCCGAGAGGAAAAGCGATTCCGCGACCTCGTTCTCGAAGAGAAACTCTCCGACAATCCACCGGCTGAGGAAGCGGCCAAGATTCTGGCGCGCGAACTCGCGGCCGGCCGCTGCGCCCTTGAGAGCTGGAACGAATCGGTTGAACAATGGATCCTGCGTGTCAATCGGTTACGCGAATGGATGCCGGAGTTGACATTGCCCGCCATCGGAGAAAAGGACCGGGTCGCGATGCTCGAGCTTATTTGCCACGGCGCCTTCAGTTTCAACCAAATCAAAAATCGGCCTGTTTTGTCCGTCGTCAAGTCATGGTTGTCCCGGCAGCAGCAGGCCTGGATAGAAGAGTATGCACCTGAGCGGATTCAGTTGCCCCGTGGGCGCACGGTGAAGGTCGTCTACTCCGTCGACGCCGCGCCGACGATTGCGGCGCGCATTCAGGATCTGTACGGCATCAATGAAGCGCTCTGGATCGCTGGCCGGCGCGTTCGTGTCCGCATTCAGGTGCTCGCGCCCAGTAATCGCCCGGTGCAGATTACGGAGAATCTGTCAGTTTTCTGGCGTGAAACCTATCCGAAACTCAAGCAGGAACTGCAGCGCAAGTATCCGAAGCATGTCTGGCGTTGATTTTCATTGGGGTTCCCGTCTTCCACGTATCCGTCGTCGTCCTTTTTTAGGGGTGGCTCAATTCAAAGCAAAAATTATGAAAAATGATGACAGCGGGACAGCAGCGGACCAGTCTGAATCGGAACTTTAACGAGCGATTTGGCGTGCGCCAGTTGTCTCCTCGCCTTTGCATCACCACTTCAGCACTACCAATCCGAAAACGCTCGATGGAAAATAAATTTTTCTTAGTCAAGTTTGTTCGCTTAATTCTCCACTGTCTGGTAGCCTTAAGTGGACAGGAGGATTGGAATGAAGCTATTTAGGCTCTTGGTCGCGTCACTCTTTGCCAGTGCTCTTATCGGATTCTCTCCAGTTTGGGTTCAGTCAGCCGAGACAACGCCAAAGCCTGCAGCCGAGACCAAAAAGACTCCTTCGAAGACCGATCGGCTGGACATTAATAGCGCGTCGGCTAAAGATCTGAAAGCGATTCGGGGAATTAACGAGACTCAAGCGAAAAAGATTATCGAAGGTCGTCCTTATAAAAGAAGAAACGAACTCGTTTCAAAGAAGATCATTCCGCAGGAGACCTTCGACAAGATTAAGGATCAGATAACTGTGAAGCAGGCTAGTAAGGGCTAAGTCCCGTGATTGGGGTCGCGTTTTCTAGCTTTACGGATCTTTCAAAATCGCCAATCCATCACCGCCTTTTGTTCCGAAGCGTTGTTGTGAATCGACACGTTGCCAAGCCGCTTCGGCTGATGGGTGCTTATCGACGTTTATTGATTAACGCGCCCGGCTTTTCCGGTCCCACTTGGAAATCTTCTCGACCGCGCCGAGGTACAGGAGCCAAATGAAAAAAAGTAGGCCGCCTAAATTATGTCCTCTCTGCGGCGGCGCGCAAAAACCGCCTACGAAAAAATTCCGCGCACGAGCGGCCGCCGGAAATGCTCTTGCGAAGGTCGTTGAGAATTTTGTCGTCGAGTCAGGAGATGACAAGACCGCCGATAATTTTGCCGAGGTGCGTAATCGCCCGGACAAGCCGCTTTGAGACTGGCGCAATGGACTCTTAGCGCACAGCCTAGCTGATTTTTGGTTGCAGTTCTCAAGCCTCTCTATCTTTTCTAATGCTGGCGGGATGCTGAACCCTCACTGAGGCTTTCATAGCTCCGGTCGAAGTTGCGGCGCTCTTTTTTAACCTATTTTGCGCCATCTTCTTCTTAAAAGCGGCTGCAGGTTATCGCTATTTGTCGCGCTTCATAGCGATGCTACCTTGACATTAAAGACCTAAGGAGTCTATATTCAAATTGCGAGTTGATTGTGAAACGGACGAAGGGTAGAAGCGAGCGAAGTTCGCTCATGAACGTAGGACGGCGGGTCGATTATGCGGTCCGCGCGTTATCCTACCTCGCGGGGCAGCCGGCGGGGAAGGTTGTCAGTCGCGCCGATATTGAGAAGAGCCAGGATATTCCGTCATTTTATCTTTCTAAGATCATGAAGGATCTGGTGGCCGGGGGCTTGGTCCAATCGCACATCGGCTCCAAAGGCGGTTTTACCCTAGCCCGGGGAGCGAGCACGATCTCAATCAAAGATGTCTACGAAACCGTCGAGCGGCCACTGGTTTTGATGGAGTGTCTCGAGCAGGGCATTAATTATTGTTCTTACTGCGCGGTGTGCTCGCAAAAATCGGTGTGGGAAGAAGCCCAACTCGTGCTGGCAAATTTCTTAGCCGGCGTGAGTGTCGCAGAAATCGCCGACCGCCAAGGCCTCAAAGGACGCCTGCTGCAAAGGGCTGTGTAATCGGGAATGGTTCGGAAGGGATTTCGATGTTGGATATCAAAAATCTGCACGCGAAGGTCAGCAATCAGGAAATACTTCGCGGCATTAATCTGCATGTCGGCGCCGGCGAAGTACACGCCATCATGGGACCCAACGGCTCGGGAAAGAGCACACTGGCCCACGTCTTAGCGGGGCGGGAGAATTACGAAGTCACCAGCGGTGAAGTGATCTATCAAGGCAAGGACCTGTTGACGATGAGCCCGGAAGCTCGAGCGCGCGAGGGGATTTTTCTTGCGTTTCAATATCCCGTTGAGATCCCAGGAGTTAGCACGACTTATTTTCTTAAAGCCGCGCTCAATGCCGTGCGCAAACACCGTGGGCTCGAAGAGCTCGACGCCATGGAGTTCTTGGCGCTCATGAAGGAGAAAACAAAACTGGTGGAAATGGATCAGGTGCTGATCAACCGGCCGCTCAATGAAGGCTTTTCCGGCGGTGAAAAGAAACGCAACGAAGTGCTGCAGATGGCGGTGTTGGACCCGACTTTAGCTTTACTCGATGAAACCGATTCCGGTCTCGATATCGACGCTTTGCGCGTCGTCGCCGGAGGCGTCAATGCCCTGCGGCGCAAGGATCGTGCGATAATCGTCATCACACACTATCAACGCTTGTTGGAATATATCGTGCCGGATTTCATCCACGTACTTTACAATGGTCGGGTAGTAAAATCCGGCACCAAAGAGTTGGCTCTTCAGCTGGAAAGCAAGGGTTACGATTGGCTCAAGAGCGAAACGGCGGCTGTTCAGTAATCTCGACAAGAAATTCAGTAAACCATGCTAGCGACAGAGAGCAAGGAACAGTATCTCGCTGCCTTCAACCAGTCGCGGTCGACGCGGTCGGCGGGCGGTCCATCGTGGCTCGAGGAGCTGCGTGAGGCTGGGATTGCGAGCTTCGAAGCGCTCGGATTTCCGAGCCATAAGAACGAAGCGTGGAAATTCACCAGCGTGGAGCCGATTTCGTCGCAAAGCTTTGTCCATGCAAACGGCGCGGCTCAAAGTCTCGACGCCAACGAGATCTTGTCTCGGTCATTCGTCGATGCCGAATCCTGCCGGTTGGTTTTTATCAACGGAGTTTATGCGCCCGAGTTTTCCCGAACGCAAGATTTGCCAGCCGGCGTGCGCGTTCAGAGCCTCGCCAAAATGGTGCGGCAAAATGACGACTTTTTATCGGTGCATCTCGGGCGTTACGCGCGCCACCAGCATGAAGCATTCGCAGCGCTCAACACCGCTTTTGTGGAAGATGGCGCCGTCATCATTGTCCCGGAGCGCTGCCGTTTGACTCAGCCGGTTTATCTTGTCTTCGCCTCTGTTGCGGGAGAGCGGCAGGTGATGTCGCACCCGCGCATTTTGATCCTGCTAGGCGCGGCCAGTGAGGCGAAGATCGTCGAGAGCTATATAGGACTCAATTCGGGCACTTATTTTTGCAACGCGCTCACGGAATTAATCGGCGGGCCCGACGCGCTGATTGAGCACTATCGTCTGCAGCAAGAAGGCGACGCCGGGCTTCATGTCGGCACCTTGGAGGCAGACTTGGAGCGTGGTTGCCAGTTGACGGCGCATGCCGTGACTCTAAGCGGTTCGCTGGTGCGAAACAACGTGCACGTTGTTCTTGACGGTGAAGGCGCGGCGTGCGTGCTCAATGGCCTTTATCTAGGCGACAAGCGACAGCATATCGATAATTACACAGAGATCGAGCACGCCAAACCACGGGCCAGCAGTTTGGAGCTTTATAAAGGCATCCTTGGCGGCAGTTCCCATGGAGTCTTTAACGGCAAAATCATTGTGCACAAAGACGCTCAGAAATCCGATGCGCGTCAGACCAACAAGAACTTGTTGTTATCGGCGAACGCGGCGGTCAACACCAAGCCGCAATTGGAGATTTATGCGGACGACGTCAAGTGCAGTCATGGCTCGACGATCGGTCAGCTGGACGCCGACGCGTTGTTCTATCTGCGTACGCGCGGGCTCGGCCTCGAAGAGGCCCGCAGCATTTTGAGCTTTGCGTTTGCCAGCGACGTGGTGGCGCGGATTAAAATCGATTCTCTACGCCAACGACTTGACGATTATCTCGTGGCAAGATTTCGCAAGCCTTGAGTCTTTATGAAAGCCGTATCTCATTTAGCCGATTCGCGCGCGCCGGCAGGCAGATTTGACGTGGCGCGTATCCGTGAAAACTTTCCGATCCTTCAACAGAAGGTGCATGGCAAGCCGCTGGTCTATTTCGACAACGGCGCGACCAGCCAGAAGCCGCAGACGGTAATCGACGCGTTGGCCCACTACTATAGCGCGGAGAATTCCAACATCCATCGCGGGGTCCATTACCTCAGCGAGCGCGCCACCGCGGCGTACGAAGAGGCGCGCAGTAAGATTCGCGGCTTCATCAACGCCCGCAATAATCAGGAAATCATCTTCGTGCGCGGCACTACGGAAGCGATCAATCTGGTGACCCAGAGCTACGGCCGGACGTTTCTCAAAGCCGGCGATGAAATCATCATTTCAGCGATGGAGCATCACTCCAACATCGTACCCTGGCAGATGCTCTGCGAGCAGATTGGCGCAAAGCTACGGGTGATCCCGATCAATCACGACGGCGAAATCGTCATGGACGAATATCGCCGGTTGCTGAACGAAAAGACGAAATTCGTGTCCGTCACCCACGTCTCGAATGCCCTCGGGACCATTGCCCCGGTCAAGGAGATCGTCGCTCTCGCCCATGAACGCAGCATTCCGGTTCTCCTCGATGGCGCACAGGCGGTGCCGCACCTGCGAGTTGATATGCAGGATCTTGGCTGCGATTTCTACGCGTTTTCCGGCCATAAGATGTTTGGGCCCACCGGCGTGGGTGTGTTGTACGGCCGTGGCGAGCTCCTGGAAAAGATGCCGCCTTATCAAGGCGGCGGTGATATGATCAGCTTGGTAACCTTCGAAAAAACTCACTACAACGTCTTGCCCTATAAGTTTGAGGCGGGGACGCCCCATATTTCGGGCGGGATCGGATTGGGCGCGGCAATCGATTATTTGCAGGCTCTCGATTGGCAAGGATTGACGGCACATGAACATGCGCTGCTCGGCTATGCCACGGAATCGTTGTCAAACATCGATGGCCTCAGAATTATCGGCACGGCAAAGGAAAAGGCGGGGGTGCTGTCGTTCGTTTTCGACCATGTTCACGCACACGATGTCGGGACGATTCTCGACCAAGAAGGAGTCGCTGTGCGCTCCGGACACCATTGCGCGATGCCGGTGATGCAACGCTTCGGCGTGCCGGCGACGACGCGAGCTTCATTTGCTTTCTATAATACGACTGAGGAAATCGATATTTTGGTACGAGCGATCCATTGCGCGCTGAAAGTATTTGACTGATGTCTGATCTAGACGATCTCTATCAAGAAGTTATCCTGGACCATAATAAGAGTCCGCGGAATTTCCGGCTGATGGCCGATGCCAATCGCAAGGCGGAAGGGTACAATCCGTTGTGCGGCGACCACGTGACAGTGTTTTTGCGACTGCAAGACGGCGTCATTCAAGATATCAGCTTTCAAGGCTCCGGGTGTGCGATCTCCAAAGCTTCGGCATCGATGATGACCGCCGAGTTGAAGGGCAAAAGCGAAGCCGCTGCGCATGCCTTGTTTGACAAGGTGCACCAGATGCTTACCAGTGAGACGAATGGGGATGCTGCCTCCGAAAAAGTGGGGAAGCTGGCAATTCTTTCGGGTGTATGTAAATTCCCCGCCCGGGTTAAGTGCGCCAGCTTGGCGTGGCATACGGTGAATGCAGCGCTCAAAGGCGAGACGCGCCCAGCGACTACGGAGTAGCACTTCGGATCATCACGAAAGGGGGTTGCCCAATGTCCACGGAAAAACCGATCACGCTGACGCGCGATTGTCCTGCAGTGATGGTTCCAAGCGGAGACCCGGTGTCGTTGTCGGCGGGAAGTTCGGTCTGGCTTACGCAGGCATTGGGCGGCACTTACACGGTGATGACGGAGCGAGGTTATACCGTGCGTATCGATGGGCGTGATGCAGATGCCCTCGGCTTGACGCTATCCGATGATGTACCGCGGCCCCAGTCGTCGGCGGAAGCCGGTTCCGCTTCGCTCGAAGACCGAGTTTGGTACGAGCTGCGCTCTTGCTTCGATCCCGAAATACCCGTCAATATTGTCGATCTAGGTTTGATCTATGACTGTCAGATTAGCAAACTACCCGAAGCCGGGCACAGAGCCTCGGTACGCTTTACGTTGACCGCGCAAGGTTGCGGTATGGGCCAGTTTCTCAAGGAAGACATCAAGAAGAAGTTGCTCGCAGTGCCTGGCATACGCGAGGTTGACGTCGAGTTGGTTTGGGATCCACCGTGGAATCAAAGCATGATCTCGGGAAGTGCAAAACAACAGTTGGGGATTGAGTGAAGGGCGAATCGTCATGAAGGTCACACGATCAATACCGAACCAAGGAATGCACTATGGAAAGCATTAATCAGACAATAATCGAATCGCAAGTGATCGAAGCGTTGCGCACGTGCTTCGACCCGGAAATCCCGGTGAACATTTACGAGATGGGTTTGGTCTACGATATCAAGGTCGGCGCCGAGGGTGTGGTGACGATTCAGATGACTCTCACCTCACCCCATTGTCCGGCGGCGCAGTCTTTGCCTGCCGAAGCAGAAAGTAAGGTGAGGGCAGTGCCGGGGGTCACAGATGTAAAAATCGATGTGGTTTGGGATCCGCCCTGGGATATGAGCAAGATGTCCGAAGCCGCGCGACTGCAATTAGGCATGATGTGAACTCTTTGCGTGCCGACGGTATGTTCCTTCCAGCGAAACGATTCCGACTGATGCGATAGCCGATCCGACCAGCCAGGCTGAAGTGAGTGTCAACGAAACTATGGCGAGTTCTCTCTTTGAAAAGTTAGGCGGCGAACCAAAACTACGCGAGATTATCAACACGTTTATCGACCGCGTGTTCGATGACCGAATGATCGGGTTTTTCTTTCGCAATGCGGACCGAGCCCGGATCAAGGAATTTGAATATCAGCTGACGGCTGGTTTTCTTGGTGCGCCGGTGGAATACCAAGGGAGGCCGCTCAACCTAGCGCACGCGAAGCACCCCATCATGGGCGGCCATTTTGCTCGTCGGAAACAAATTTTAAAAGAAACACTGGAAGCGTATCACGTCCCGGAAGAAATTATGCGCGCCTGGCTGGACCACACGGACGCGCTGAGATCATTGATCACCGCCCAAACCGATTCGACCTGCGATCCGATCACCGCGCGCCGCGCATGAGCGTTCGATAACCCCAGAACAAAACGCCGATTCGCGCCTCTAACCAATTGTCGTAAGCAAAACGTTGTGCTACTAATACTGTCGCGCCGAAGGTAGTCATCAAGGACCAGTGTGAAGCTAGCCGACCTCTATGCCCGGCCGGGGTTGACCCTCTCGGTAGAATTCTTTCCTCCAAAGACAGAAAAAGGCGAGGAAAACCTCTTTAGCGAAATTGAGATTATCAAGAGGCTTAAACCTAGCTTTTGTTCTGTTACGTACGGGGCGGGCGGAAGCACGCGCGAAAAAACCGTCGATCTGGTCGAAACCATCCATAATGACTGCGGTCTGGAGGTCATGTGCCACTTGACGGTCGTCGGCCAGTCCAAGGCGGAAGCGCGTGGGATCCTCGCAAGACTCAAGGAGAAGGGAATTGAAAATCTGATCGCACTCGGCGGCGATCCGCCTCAGGGCATGGCCGATTGGCGTCCGCACCCCGATGGTTTTCACCATGCGGTGGAGCTCGTTCGCGAGGCCAGAGCGGTTGGCGCCTTTTCGATCGCCGTGGCGGGTTTTCCCGAGGTCCATCCCCGAGCCGTCAGCCGTGAATCCGACTTACAGTTTTTGAAAGAAAAAGTGGATGCCGGCGCGGCGGCAGTCATCACCCAACTGTTTTTTGATAACGACGATTACTATCGTTTTGTCGACAATCTTAGAAAACTCGGCGTAACGGTCCCTATCGTTCCCGGAGTGTTGCCAATTCTTTCGGTGTCGCAGATACGCCGTTTCACCGAGTTGTGCTGTGCGAAGATTCCAGCCAAACTGGAACGAGAGTTGGCGAAAGTTGAAAGCGATGACGGTGCTGCCGTCGAAATGGGCATTGACTATGCGTCGCATCAATGCGAAGCACTGATTAAATATGGCGTTCCGGGTCTGCATTTTTACTCTTTGAACAAATCCTATTCTCTCTCGGCAATCTGCAAAAATCTCGGTTTGTGATCCTTTTTCCGTTCCACGCTCTCTAAGTCGATAGAGCGAATCTCTGGAAGCCGGGCGCAAACGCAAAAGAACAATGGCCGATAACGATATAGCGCGAAACGAAGACAGTACCGAGCAGGTAGAAGTCCGTAAGCAAAAGCTCGCGAAGCTCAAAGATTCAGGCGCGGCGGTTTACCCAAATGACTTCAAGCCGACCCACTCCGTCTCTGAAATTGTTGACCGTTACGGCGAGTCGAGTGATGAGGATCTCAGCGCTGCACTGCGAGACATCCGCATTGCCGGCAGGATCATGGCCATCCGACGAATGGGAAAGGCTTCGTTTTTTCATCTGCAGGACCGCCGCGGGCGGCTGCAGGTCTATGTTCAACAAAACAAGCTTGGCGAGGAAGGTTACGCATTATTTCGCGCGTTGGACATCGGCGATATCGTCGGTGTTTGGGGTCATCTGTTTCGAACCCGGACGAAAGAGCTGACACTCGACGCCGACGGCTTACGTCTGCTCACTAAATGCCTGCGCCCATTGCCGGAGAAATGGCATGGACTGGCCGACGTCGAAGCCCGCTACCGTCAACGTTATCTCGATCTGATGGTTAACCCGGAAGTGCGCGAGGTTTTTGAAAAGCGTTCGCGCATCATCCGCTTGGTGCGGCGGTTTTTCGAAGAGCGGGATTTTCTCGAGGTCGAAACACCGATGATGCAATCCATCCCAGGCGGCGCGGCGGCGCGCCCGTTTATCACGCACCATAATACTCTCGACATGGAGCTTTACTTGCGCGTCGCGCCGGAGCTGTTTTTAAAGCGTTTGCTAGTCGGCGGATTCGACAGAGTCTTCGAGCTCAATCGGAACTTTCGTAACGAGGGAATTTCTGTACGGCATAACCCAGAATTCACCATGGTCGAATTCTACCAGGCTTACGCGACTTTCGGTGACTTGATGCAGCTCACCGAAGAGCTCTTAGTCTCTCTGGCGGAGGAAGTGGTCGGCTCATTGAAAGTGTCGTACGGCGATCACTTGGTCGATCTGGCGCCGCCTTGGCGCAGGCTCACGATAGCAGAGGCGATCATGCTGCACGGCGGCGCATTGGAGAAGGACGTAGGTAGCCGCGAAGGACTTCGCGATTTCGCCAAGCGCAAGGGAGTTCATAGCGATTCGACTGTGCCCTACGGAAATGCGCTGGTGGAGATTTTCGAGCAAGTCGCCGAGGCGCAGCTGATTCAACCTACATTCATAACAGGCTATCCGATCGAGGTGTCGCCTCTAGCGCGAAAAAACGATCAGAATCCGGCGATGGTCGACCGCTTCGAACTTTACATCGCGGGTCGTGAGCTGGCTAACGCTTTCTCGGAGCTTAACGATCCGGCTGATCAGCGCCAGCGCTTCTTACAGCAAATGGAGGCGCGCAACGCCGGCGATGACACCGCCAACCCCGTCGACGACGATTACGTTCGGGCGCTCGAATACGGCATGCCGCCGGCCGCCGGGGAGGGCATCGGCATCGATCGGCTGGTGATGTTTCTTACCAATTCGCCGTCGATTCGCGATGTGATTCTTTTTCCGCTGCTGCGCCCTCAAGCCAAATAACGCCCACCCCTCCCCATGAAATACGAACTGTTTATCGGCGTTAGATATTTGCAGGCGCGCCGTCGTGAAACATTCATTTCCCTGATCACCGTGATTTCGGTACTCGGCGTCATGATCGGTGTGATGACGCTAAACGTGGTTATGGCGGTGATGTCCGGTTTCGAAGAAACCTTGCGCGATCGCCTGCTCGGCATCAACGCCCATATCGCGCTAATCCGCTCCGGCGAACCGCTGCGCGATTACGAAAACTTGATACAGCAGGTGAGCAAGGAAGACGGCGTGGTGGCGGCGACACCGACGATTTATGGACAAGTGATGCTGACGGCGGGGTCGCGCGTCTCCGGAGTGGTGGTGCGCGGCATCGATCCCGATCGGGTCAACCGAGTTGTCAACGTTCAAAGCTTTCTCAAGGAAGGCAATTTGAACGGGCTCAAGACCCAGCATCCGATCCAAGTGGAAGATCGAACGGTGCTGTTGCCGGGAATTATTTTAGGTGAACGGTTGGCCAATCAACTGGGAGTTTTTCCCGGCAGCGCCGTTCAAGTCGTTTCTCCACTGGGAAGCCCGACGGCGATTGGCGTGATTCCCAAAGTGCGTCGTTTCTTCGTCGCAGGGATACTCAGAACCGGCATGAGCGAGATCGATTCGACCTTGGTTTTCATGGGGCTCGCCGAAGCACAAAGATTTTTCGAGTTGGGCGACGCGGTGACTAATATCGAGCTCCGAATTCGAAACGTCGATCAATCGAGGCAGGTGGCGGAACAGATTCAACGGCGGCTCGGCTTTCCCTATTTCGCCGAGGACTGGACCCGTCTATGGCCCAACCTTTTCTCTGCGCTTAAGCTTGAAAAGACCGTTTATTTCTTGGTCTTGCTGCTGATGATCTTGATCGGCGCCTTCAATATCGTCTCGACGTTGGTGATGGTCGTCATGGAAAAGAAGAAAGATATTGCCATCCTGCGTTCGATGGGAGCAACCCAGCAAAGTATTCGTCGGATCTTTTTACTAAAAGGATGTATCATTGGAATTCTCGGCACAGTGTTGGGAGCCATTCTTGGTCTATTGGTATGCCTGCTCATTTCGCAGTATCAGTTCGATTTACCGGACGGCGTGTTTCTGATTAAGACCGTTCCGGTGCGAATTTATCCAATGAATTTCATCATGGTGACTATTGCGTCTCTCGCGGTTTGCTTGATCGCGAGCATCTATCCGGCGCGCCAGGCCGCTAAGCTCGATCCGGTCGAGATTATCCGCTATGAGTGAGCTTTTATCGGTAAAAGATTTGCACAAATCCTTCTTCGAAGGCGGCAGCGAAATCCATGTGTTGCGCGGATTAAACCTCGACTTGGCCGAAGGCGAACGGCTGGTGGTGGTCGGCGAATCGGGCGTCGGGAAGAGCACATTGCTGCATGTCCTCGGCGCCCTGGATCATCCGACCAGCGGCAAAATTTATTACGCCGGTAAAGAGCTTCCATTAGGAGACGAAACCGCCTTGTGTCAGTTTCGCAATCGAGAGATCGGCTTTGTTTTTCAATTTCATTACCTGTTGCCGGATTTTTCTGCGCTGGAAAACGTCATGTTTCCCGCTTTGATTCAAGGCATCGACCGCGCTCAAGCTCAGCATGAGGCCGAGCAGTTACTGACTCTGGTCGGTTTGAAAGAGAGAATGAGCCATCGGCCAGGCAAGCTATCGGGGGGCGAGCAGCAGCGGGTGGCGGTGGCCCGGGCGGTGATCTTAAAGCCCAAGCTCGTTCTAGCCGACGAGCCCACCGGCTCCTTGGACTTACGCATCGGCGAAGAGGTGCAAAATCTATTGTTTCGTCTCAACGAGGAAAACCATATCGCGCTCATTGTAGCTACCCACAATCGACAATTTGCCGAAAAAATCGGTCGCTGCGTCGAGCTGACTGCCGGCGCGCTGAGATCGAATTGATAGCCACCGATTTTGCTTTACAAAAGTGGCGGTATTTGCTACAAAATCAGGAAATTTGACGCGCCCCGCGACGGGTTTTTCACAGGTGTCGATGGAACCTTCCAAAACGAAAAAAGCTTTGATCATTTTGTCCTCCGTGCTTTGCCTGTTTTTATTGAGCTTCGGGTTTACCGCGCCGCTTCAGAGCCAAGAGAAAGTTATTCTGAAAGACATAAAAATCGCCGGCAATTTGCGGGTTGAAGACGATGGAATTCGCCTTCATCTGAAAAGCCGGACGGGAGAGCTGTTCGACCCGGCCGTTGTCGAGCAAGACGTTAAAGCGATATTCCGCATGGGGTTTTTCGATGACGTTCAAGCCGAGCTTTCTCCCGAAGGTGTTTTGACTTACGCGGTGAAAGAAAAGCCTTACATTCGCGAGGTGAAAATCCAGGGCGCTTCCCAGGTCTCGAAGGAGAAAATCGAATCGGCATTTGGCATCGGTGCCAGGACGATCCTGGACCGGACCAAAGTCGCCGATGGGGTTGACAAAGTAAGGAAGCTTTACGGTGAGCAGGGTTACGTGAATGCGGTGATCGATTACGCCGTATCCGTCGAAGCCAGCAACCAGGCCGTGATTACCCTCGATATCAGCGAGGGCAACCGCCTCTTGATCAAAAAAGTATTGTTTGAAGGAAACAAAAATTTTTCCCAGGGCGAGCTTAAAGATCTGGTCGCCACCAAAGAAGAATGGATCTTTTCCTTTATCACTAATCGCGGCGTATTGGATCGCGACATGCTGACCAACGATGTCGCGATTCTGTCGAATCATTACAACGATCACGGTTACGTCGAACACAAGATCCAGGATCCGGTTATTTTGCGCGCGCGCGACGGACTGGAAGTGGTTTTCCGTATCTACGAAGGGCCGCAATATCGGGTCGGAAAGGTCGAGATCGGCGGCGAGCTGATTCAGGATGGCCGCCAGATGCTGCAATCGGTCAAGCTGACGACGGGTCAGATCTTTCGCGGCAGCCGCCTACGCGAGGATGTCACCGCGCTGCAGGACATGTACTCGAACAAGGGGTTCGCGTTTGTTCAAGTCGATCCGATAACCAAAGTCAATGAGGGCGAAAAGAAGGTCGATGTCGCGCTGGTGATTACCAAGGGTCCGCCGGTGTATTTCAATCGGGTATTGGTGGCGGGAAACACCAAGACTCGCGATAAAGTCGTGCGTCGCGAGTTGCTGACTAACGAACAGGAGCTTTATTCCGGGACAAAAATCACCCAGAGCCGCAATGCTCTCCAAAGGAGCGGCTATTTCGAGGATGTTCAGATCACCACAAAGAAAACCAATCAACCCGATACCCTCGACGTGTTGGTGGACGTCAAAGAGGGACCCACTGGAACGTTTCAGGTCGGCGGCGGATACAGCAGCGGCGACGGCTTCGTGTTCAATGCCAACGTCTCCGAGAAAAATCTCATGGGCAGAGGACAGGGAATCAGCGGTAATTTCAGTATTGGATCGAGCCGGCAAGACTTTATCCTCAGCGCCAGCGATCCGTATTTTAACGATTCAAAGATGTCCTTGGGCGTCGATGCCTTCAATACAAAACGGGAATTCACCGATTTCGACGAGCGCAAAATCGGTTTCGGGGTGAATAGCAGTTATCCATTAAAAGATTATAGATTTCCATTTTTTGGCGGCGGCAAAGCCACCGCAAACATCGGGTCAGATGAATTGGCGAGTAATCCCGCTCCCAGCGTCTGGGATTATATGCGTAGCGGCGTTTCCTATGATCTCACGCGGGAATCGATCAAGGGAATTTCGTCGAGTGCGCCCGAGTCGATCAAAGCGGAAAAGGGCACCTCTTTGACCAGCGCCGTCACTCCGGGCATCACCTACGACAGCCGGGACCACTTTTTCGCACCGACAGAGGGAACCAAATCCGGGTTCTCAGTGAAGATGGCCGGTCTTGGCGGTGACTCGCGGTTTATCAAAACAGATTTAAGCGGGCGCTGGCATTATCCGCTACTCAAGGACCCGAAATGGGGTGGAAATTGGGTCTTTGCCTTGGGCGGACAGCTCGGTTATGGAATCGGTTTGGCGGAACGAAATAGCGGCAACAAGGATCTGCCACTTTTCGAGCGTTACTTTCTCGGGGGAATCAATTCCATTCGTGGGTTTGCTGAGCGAAGCATAGGCCCACGCCAGCCATCGAATTGCAAAGTTCCAGAGGGCGGAACAGACCCGGTGTGTCATTCGACCGATGTCGTCGGCGGCGACAAGGCGATGGTTCTAAACACCGAATTGCTGTTTCCAATCATGGAGCAGTACGGCTTGCGCGGGGTAGCATTTTTCGACATGGGCAGTTCGTTCAGCGACTCGTTTAGCTTCAATGAGTTAAGGCGGTCGGTTGGCGCTGGTGTTCGCTGGATGTCACCTTTCGGTCCCTTGCGCGTCGAGCTTGGTTTCCCGCTCAACAAACAGCCCCACGATGAAACGTCGGTGCTCGGCTTCTCTATCGGCAGTCAACCGTAAAGGAACTGCCATTCCCAAGTTTTCTAAGACAATTACCGGAGGTTTGCGTGAAGTACTGGCTGGTCGTCGGGATGCTGGTTCTTTCTTGTTCCGTGGCGTTGGCGCAGGAACGGATCAAGATCGGATTTATCGATATTCAACGAATCATTGCTGAGTCGCAAGCCGGAAAAAAGGCCAAAGATCGCTTTCAGGCGCAGGTGAAGAAAGCCGAGGCCGATGTTCAAAAGGAACGGCAGGATCTTGAGCGATTGAAGAACGAC
>WNFV01001677.1_pt1 | contig 29999 bp, 17 predicted proteins | sample 5400101 | NCBI WGS metagenome assembly WNFV01 (sample SAMN13153361, study PRJNA577476) | soil metagenome | isolation source: 115 cm soil or saprolite under grassland replicate 1 | place: USA:California | collected 2016-06-15
TGGGCTGCGGAGAACCCGCAGAACTCCTGCAAGGTCGCGGGCGAGGGCGTCAAGATCAAGGTCGTCTCCGGCACCACGTCGGCGCTGACCGTGAAGATCTGGTTCGCCTGACGTACTGACGCGAAACCGCCCCCTGGAGGCTCCAGGGGGCGGTTCCGCTTGTTGGGCAGGCGGGCCTAGTTCGGCGCGATCAGGACCAACCTCGGGAAGTACGTCCGGTAGCGCTTCGCGTCCCGGGTGAGCAGTCGGTAGCCGGCGACTGCCGCATGAGCCCCGATGAAAAAGTCGGGCAACGTGCCGGCGCGGGCCCCGCCGAGTCGGCGATACCGAAGATGGCACTTACCGGCCAAGAACCCCGCCCCGAACGGCACCGACTCCCGTCGAAACAAGTCAGGCGGAAATGCGGCGTCGAAGTTCTCCATCTTGTCGAACCTCGCCGATGCCTCAGCGTAGACAACTTGATTGATCACGAGCACGGCGTGTTCCGCAACCCCAGCCAGCGTCTCCTCGGCCCACGCTTGCCAGGCGGGATCCTCAGTCGCGATATCGAGCAGGATGTTGCTGTCCACCAGGACGGGCGAGTTGTCGTCTGGCCCGATCACTCGTCGCCCCGGGTCAGCGCCATGATCTCGTCGGTGGTCAGCCCCCCGGGCGGCGCGCTGCCTCGGGCAAGGCGGATGATCCGCTCGCCGCGGGTCTCCTTGCGTGGATTGGCGACCTTGACTATCCGGACGGTATTGCCTTCGACTTCGAAGTCGATCTCGGTGTTCGGCAACAGGCCTAGTCGCTCCCGGATCTCCACCGGGATGGTGACCTGGCCCTTGGATGTGATGCGCATTGGCGTACCCCCAATTCTTACTTCTAAGAGTAGGAAGGCGCGCACCTCCGGGGCAAGGCAGATGCCGAGCCACTGGCTGCATAGGCTTGTGCCATGGCCGGGGTTGATGAGTCCTGCGTACTGCAGCAAGGTCCGTGGACGCATCGGCTGGTCAACGCCAACGGCAGCCGCTTCCATGTCGCGGAGAGCGGCACCGGCCCGCTGATCCTGCTGCTGCACGGCTACCCCGAATTCTGGTGGAGCTGGCGACACCAGTTGCCCGCCCTCGCCGGCGCCGGCTACCGGGCGGTCGCGGTCGACATGCGCGGCTACGGCGCCAGCGACAAACCCCCTCGGGGGTACGACGGCTACACGATGGCCAGCGACGTGTCCGGCCTGATCCGGGCGCTGGGCGAACGCGACGCCGTCGTAGTGGGACACGACCTGGGCGGCATGTTCGGCTGGATGGCGGCGGCGTTCCACCCGCAGCAGGTGAGCCGGCTGGTGGTGCTGTCGGCGGCGCACCCGCTGCGGCTGCGCGCCGCCCTGGCGAGCGACCCGCGCGGACAGCTCGCCGCGTCCCGGCACCTGCTGAAATTCCAGCTCCCGCGGTACGAGCACGTGCTGACCCGCCACGACGCGCTCGCCGCCGGGATGCTGATGCACCGCTGGGCCGGCCCCTCCTGGCGCGGCACCGAGGACTTCTCCGAGTACGTACGGGCGTGCCGTACCGCGATTCAGATCCCGCAGGCGTCGTTCTGCGCGTTGGAGGCGTACCGCTGGGCGATCCGCAGTGCGATGCGGCCGAGCGGCTTCCGGTTCGTGAAGCTCATGCAACGCCCGATCCCGGTGCCGACGCTGCAACTGCACGGCGGCGCCGACCGCTGCATCCTGCCGCGTACCGCCCAGGGCTCAGGCCGGTACGTCGCCGCCCGGTACGAATACCGCGCCCTGGACGACATCGGCCACTTCCCGCAGCAGGAGTGCCCCGAGCAGGTCACCGGCGAGATCATCCGCTGGGCGAAGGAACCCGCCTAACGGCGGTCCTGCTTCCAGCGTTCGTACAGCTCGGCGGCGATGAACTGGCGTTCCTCGAGAGCGCGGGCGGCGGCCGTCAGGTGGGAACGGTCGGGCGTCGGGCAGGTGTAGTCGTGTTCGGTGATGAAGCGGTAGAAGTCCGGCTCCAACGCCAGGCCGTACGTGTCCAGGTAGTAGCCGACCGCGTCCGACCACACCCACGTCCCGTCGGTACGGGTGTGCATCGGCACCACCTCGCCCTTGGTCCGGTCGAACAGGTCGACAGCGAAGCCGTTCACCGCCTGGATCACCTCGCCGGCGTCGAGGTACCCGCGGATCCGTTCCCGCTCGGCCTCGTCGTCGACCGTCCCGCGGGTTTCGGAGACCACCGGGGCTCCCGCGTCGGTGATCTGGTCCACCACCGCGACGAAGCGGAAGCCGCCCACCTCGGCGGGCGCGTCCACCGGCACCCCGGACGGACCCTGCGGCGGTGACATCGGAAACTCCGGCTCCTCGCGCAGCCCGAGCACCTCGTCGAACAGCTCGCGCGGGATCCGGAACTCGGTGTCCGTACCGGGGTTGACGACGAGGCCGATGTCGTCGCTGCGCCAGCGTTTGAGCAGGTCGGAGAACCGGTGCGGCCGGGCCAGCTCCGGGTGGATGTCGGGCGACGCGATCGCGTTGAGCGCGCTCAGCCGGGTGTATACCCGTACGTACTTGCGGTTGTCCCGTTCGGTCACCAGGTACTTGTGCTCGGGTCCGCGTACCGGCAGCCAGACGGTGAGCGGCAGCAGGGCGCGGGCGCACTCGTCGTAGTTCTCCAGCAGCCGCGCCGCCACGAACCGGGAATCGTCCGAACTCGATCCCCCGTTGTCGGCCCGCCCCATGGCGTCAACCATCCGACTTCCTCCGCATCAGTTTCCCGGCGGCCGCCGGTTGGCCGGCAGCGCCGTACCGGTCCGAGGGTCGCTCACCTGCCGAACCTGCCCGCTGTCCACCAGTTGCCGCGCGGCCTGCCACAGGTCCGCGGGGAACGGCAGCAACGCCCGCAGGAACGTGTCGAAGCCGTCGCCGCAGCGGTGGAGCAGATCCCGGCTCACCACATCGGCACGGTACCGGTCGTCGTCACGTCGGTCGTCGCCGTCCCAGAACCACACCGAACCCGCCCCCGGGTCGGTCAGCCGGAGCGCCAGCATGCCGCCCTGCACCCGCCCGATCGGCAGGAAGTCGTCGGTGAACCGGTCGGTCACCCAGCGCCTGACGTACCGCAGGCTGCGCAGCCAGTCCTTGCCGGTCACCGTGAACAGCGACTGGTCGACCACAAAACCAAAGCTCGGGTGTACGGCAGGCACCGCGGGTCGGCCGCCGTTGGTCCGCGTCACGAACTCCCGGTACGCCGCCGGCAGTGGTTGCCCGATCTCCTGCTCCAACTTCACCAGGTCTGCCTCGGCCGCCGCCTGCTCTGCCGGCACGAACTCGACCGCCCCGCCGCCAGCGGTACGCAGCCCCACCTCGTCCGGCTCGGCGCGCAGCGTCGCCATCCCGCCCCAGTGGCGGAACGCGGTCGCCAGCTCGCCCGGCAGCAACGCGATCCGGCGGGTCTTCGCCAGATGCGCCCACTGCCAGCCGTCGGGCGTGACCGGCACACCCTCCTGCTTCGGCTGCCACAGCGGATCCCCGGTACGCGCCATGAGCTCGTTCGCCGCCGCCACGTCGGTGACCCGGATCCGGCACATGGTTTCGGTCGGCGCGGTCGGCGGGAGCTCCACGATCGCGCGGGCGTACCGGATCCAGGTGGGGAAGCCGGCGAGGCTCACGTACACGCCGGCGGGGTAGCGCACCTGCATCAGCGGGGCCGCGAAGCCGACGATCTGCCCGGCGTACCGGTTCATCGGGGGTACGACGCTCGGCGCCGCCAACGGCTCGGCGGCCATCACGCCCCGGTCTTCCCGGGTTCGCCCCCGTCCGGGCGCTGTGCCTCCTCCTGCGCCTCGACGTACGCGGTCAGCCAGCGCCGCGCCGCCTCGTCGTCATCGGGGTTCACCCCGTCGGCGACCATCCGCTCCCGTACGACCTCCATCGACTCGGGCTGGTCGCGATTGGTCAGCCGCTCGGTGAACCGGGTCCAGCACGCGCCGATCGTCTCCGCGGTACGCCGGATCGCGTACGGCGGCTGGTGCATCTGGCCGCCCGCGTACACCACGAAAGCCCCGAGCACCTCGGGCAGCCAGGTGCCGACCGCACCGGTCACGCGCTGCTGCCTGGGCGCCCATTCGGTCAGGAAGCCCGCCACCGCGGTGGGGCTCCAACGCAGCGGATTGCCGCTGTTGACGTCGACCGCGTAGTCGACCGCGAGCCGCGCCGCGACCTTGGCGGCCGACACCGGAACCACCCCGCCCGGCTCCACCAGGTCCTCGCCGTACGCGGTGAGGAACTCGTCGACCAGTTCGTCGCGCACCTGATCGGCCAGCGGCGGCGGCCGGCCGCCGGAGAAGCCCTCCGGCAGGCTCTCGATGCGGGCCACCGCCAGCGCCCACTGATCGACGTACGCATCGCCGCCCGGCGGCCGCGGCAGTGCGTCTGTCCGGGCGATCGCGTCGAGCACGTCGGCGCGGAGCACACCCGGCTCCACCTGGCGGATCGTCACCCCCGGCGCCTGGGTGTTCTTCACGCCCTCGACGAGCGTGCGACCGGGGGTCACCAGGTTCAGCTCTTCCACCACGCCACGGTTGTGGTCGACCTGGACGTACACGGCGTGGTCGAGGCCGCCCGCGGGGTCGGCGTACTCGTACGCGGCGATGTACTGGGTCTGGTCGCCGTACACGTCGGTCAGGCTCCAGGTGCTGGTGAGCGTGACCTCGCCGGTGACCGTGGCCCATGCCGGCAGCGGCTGGTCCGACGGGAACCGCCGCACCGCCTTGCGGGCCCGCGCCGCGGCCTTGCCCGGCGCGACGCCCGCGAACCCGGCGAGCACCCCACCCGCTTCCCGGGTACGCTGCGCCGCCACATGCTTGACGAACAGCTCGGAGAACGTGGCCAACTGGCCCGCCCGGTCCGGCACGGGAGCGAGCCGGTAGAGGCCGCCCAGCAGCACCGAGGTGGCCAGCTCCGCGTCGTACGCCGAATTCATGGCCGCGATCTCGGCGCTACCGGCGAAGATCTCCTGCAACGCCTCAGCGTCCTGCTGCTTGGCGGTCTTCCCCGCCCGAGACCTGGCAGGGCGACGCGACGCGGGTGCCATGGGGCCACCCTAACGGGGCGAAGCCACACGGACCTGGCCGCCTGGCAGCGCTCCGGTAGCGTGGATGCATGCTGGTCGCCCGCTCCGCACCCGAGTGCCACCTCTACCTGGACCTCAACCCGTGTCGTTGCGGCGAGGCCGAGTTCGAGCCGCGCCACTGGCTCGAGCAGGAGGGCGACGACCTGGTGGCCCGGTACGAGGGCCGCTGCCCCGGATGCGGCACCTCCCGGAGCTTCTCGTTCGTGCTCGACCCCGAGCTGCCGCCGGCGCCTCCCGCGTACGGTGGCGAGACCCCCTCGCGGATCATCGACCCCGGACAGTTCCTGCTGGTCAGCGAGCAGTTGGCGCGCCACGTACCGGCCGATCCGAGCGAGCTCCCCGAGTCCGAACGCGAGGCGGCGTACGAGCTGCTGGCCGTCGCCGTCGCCGCACTCGAGGAGGTGCTGAAGTTCATCCCGCCCGAGGCCGAGTCGGTGCCCGAGGAGGCCTTCACGGCACCCGAAGGCTGGATGCTGTACCGGGACGAGCCGGGGCGGTTCCGCCGGGGGCGGCTGGAGGCGGTCGCCGCGTCGTACCGGGAAGGCCTGGCGGCGTTCGACGGCTAGGTCAGCTCTTCCCGCAGCTCGGTGACCTCCGCCCGCGGCGCCCAGCCCTGGAAGACCCCTACGTCGAAGTAGTCCAGACCCAACTGCCGCGCCACCGCGGCGTCCTCACCGAGGTACTCCACGCGTAGCCAGCTGCCCTGCTCGCCGACCACGACGAACGGCGCACCCCGCCAGGCGCAGACCGTACGGACATAGCGGAGGGCTTCGAGGTCGGAGCCGGGAACGATGCGGCGGTGCCGCCCGTCCGGCAACGGGTCGAACCCTTCGGCGGGCTCGGACCGGTAGAGGCGTACGTGGCCGTCGGGGCCGGGGCTCGCGTCGTACTCGGTGCCGTGCCAGCGGGCGAGGTAGCCATGCCGGGTCGCCATCAGGCACCATCCCCCGCCGGAAGCCACCGCCGGGTGTCGGCGTCGTACCAGGCAATCGGCACGACTCCGCCAGCCCGGTCCAGTCGCGACAGTCGTGCGCCGTGCGGCAGCTTCACCCCGGCCACCCGTACCTGGCCGGTCTCGGGGCCGCTGTGGCTGTGCCACTGCAGCAGGTGTGCGTACGGGTCCGCTTCCGCGAACGGCGAGCCTTCGTAGACCAGGCCCAGTCGGGCGTACAGGGCTGGGAGGCCCATCGACGGGTCCACCTGGTCGGCGCGGTGCACCAGGCCGCTGACCAGGTCGTACCCGCGTTCCAGGTAGTACGGCAGATGGGCATGCGGCAGCACCTTCTGCATCACCACCGGCGCGGGCACCGCGGCCCGGGCGGCGGGTTCGGTCGCGGTGGCCGGCTCCGCCGGGGTGGTCGGCGCGGTGCGGTCCATCACGTCGGGGAGGCCGGTCTGCTCGACCCAGCGGGCCAACTCGGCGACCTGGGCGCCCGGCAGGCTGGCGCCGACCTGGCTCCCCGGGTTGACCGCGAGGACGTACGACGTGTCGGGCCAGGCCAGCACCACCGACACCGCCTCTGCGGAGACCACCGGAACCCGGCCCAGCGACTCCGCGCAGCGGGACATCGACGTGAACACCGGGATGCAGGCCGCACCGTCAAGCTGGTACGCGCGCCACCCGAACCCTTCCTCGCCCGGCAACCGGTCGGTGGCCGCACCGTCGGCGACGGGCACCACCACCTCGGCCAACAGGGTGGCCTTCAGGAACCCGTCGGTGTCGCCCTCGGCCGCGGCGCCCAGCAGCGCGTGTTCCACTTCGTTGGCCGGCTGGAAGCTGTCCGAGCGCCGGCCGGTCCGCTTGGGGCGGGGCAGCGGCGGCAACTCCGACGCCGCCGCGGCGAGCAGCGCCGCCTCAGTGGGCTGCACCTGATCAGTGGGCGATGCCGGCTCGGCGGGCTGCACCGGCTGAGCCGGTACCTGCTGTGTGGACGGTGCCGGCCGAGCGGCCTGAGTCGGCTGGACAGGCTGAGTTGGCTGTGCCGGCTCGGTGGGCGGTGCCCCGTTCGCGGCGACGGCCGCCAGGTACGTCGGCGGCACATGGGTTTCGACCGGCGCTCCGGGATCGACGGCCAGCCACCATTCACGGTGGGGCCACGCCCTGGCGAGTGCGACGAACCCGATCCTGTGGTGCCGCACCTCCGCGCCGCCGGCGGACTGTCCCAGCGCTTCCGCTGACGTGAAGGCGAGCAGGAACGTACGGTCCCCGACCGTCGAGGTGACCCATGACGTACCCGACGGGCCCGTCGTCACGGGCACCAGAAGCTCGGCGGCGGACAGCAGCCGGTAGTACGCGTCGTGGTCGGAGCGCTCCACGGCATCGAGCAGGGCGCGCTCCAGGTCGGTGGTGGGCTGCCACCCTCCGGTCACACTGTCCTCCCCCCAAGGTCGCGAGCCGGACCGTACCGCAAAGGCCGTTCGTCGGTGCTCCAACCTACCGGCCCGAACCAATTGATCGGGCTGCCCGGGCCGGTTCGGCCGGCCGGTACGAATGCTTTGCGGCGCGCCGATACGATCAGGCGGATGGCTACCAACGAAGCCCGTGCCGCGCAGCCGCTGATCTTCCCGATCGGCCACTACATCGGCGCGTTCTATCCCGAGGTGGGCTCCCAGGAGCGCTACCACAACGTCATGGTCGGCGCCCACATCGTACGGCTCGGGGACGAGGACCTCGCGGTCTGGTTGCTGGCCCGGGGCGTACCCGAAGAGATCGAAAAAGGATCCTGGAGCCGGGACGCGCTGCAGACCGCCGCGACCACAGCAGGCGTCGCGGACAGCGCGGCGGTGATCAAGCGACTGTCCGGGCAGGGGCTGTTGGCCGAGACGGTCCCGGGCTCGCAGCACTCGATCGACTTCGCGGAGGCGTACCGGCTGGTGCCGCTGATGTTGGGGCTCGGCAACACCGCGGACGAGCCGTGGCTGCACGGCATCGGCTTCTTCGACCAGCCGGTCATCAAGGTCACCAACGAGGTCTACAGCCTGTGGGAGTGGGCGCACGTCGACAACAACCTGTGGGCCGCCTGCCACGCGCACGCCGACATCGCCAAGCGGGCCGGGGCCGACGACCCTGACGAGACGGTGCCGGAGCGGGTGTTGACCGGCTTCCTCGGCGCGGTGCACGCGCTGCTGGCCTCCAGCGCCGCTTACCTCGATCTGGCCTGGCTCGACGATTCCGCTGAGCAAACCGAGCGTACGGAGCAGCCGGCATGACCGCACCCGACCAGCCTCTGGTGTTCCCGCTCGGCCACTACATGGGCGCCTTCCATCCCGACGTCGGCGCTCCGCTCAAGTACCGCAAGATCCGCATCGGGGTCGAGGTCGAGCAGTTGCCCGGCGAGGAGTTGTTCGGCGTGTGGGCGCTGGCTCACGGCCTGCCGGACCGGGTGGGACGGGTGCCGTGGACCCGGGATTCGGTGACCGCCGTCGCGAGCGAGATGGGCATCTCGAAAGTGGACGAGCAGCTCGACCAGCTGATCGCGCAGCGGTTGCTGGTCGAGGTCGCGCCGGGCACTCCGCAGGCCGCCGAGTTCGCCCGCGGCCACCGGATCCAGCCGCTGATGATGGGTCTCGGCAACACTCCCGAAGACCCGCTCACCTTCAGCCTGGGTTTCGTCGGCTCGCCGCCTGCCGTCAAGATCAATAGTTTCTTGTACGAACTCTGGCAGTGGGGCCGGGTCACCCGCAGCCTGTGGCAGACCGCCGAGATGTTCGCCCAGGTCGAACAGCAGCTGGCCCAGCAGGACCGGCGGGCGACTCCGGAGGAGATCGTGGACCAGATGCTGCAGCAGGTGCACATCCTGCTGGCGCACAACGCCGCGTACCTCGACGCCGTTCTCGAGCCCGCGAAGGCACCGGGCTGAAACTCAGCGGCCGCCGGGCCGCCACCAACCGTGACCGGCCGGCACACCGTACGGCGGCGGGGTGACCAGCGTGGCGTCCGGGGCCGATGCCCGCAGCGCGTCGTCCAACGCGCTGAGCGCTGCCGAGTCGACGAACTCGAAGGCGGCGCTACCCAGGAACCCGCTGAACAGGGCCTCGGCCGCCGAGCGACGCAGACATCCCGCCGTCCAGCTCACCGGATCGCCCCGCTCGGCCAACTGGAAGGCCGTGTCGAGGTAGCCGCTGAGCAACGCGGGCGCCTGTGCGACCAGCCTCAACGTCTCGTCCTGCGCCGGGGCGACCCGCGACTGCGGCAGCCAGCCGTCCCGCGACTGCGCCGCCAGCGACCCCAGAGCCATCAGCATCCCGCGCTCGAACAACGCCCTCCCACCGGCACGAACGGCGGCCGCGCCGCCCGCTGAGCTCGCGGCGGTAAGCGGCTGGCCCGCGGTCGAGGTGGCCGTGGGCGGCTGGACGGCGGCTCTCAGGTCGGCGAGCAGCTGGTCGACGTACCCGCCGGCCGGACCGTCGTACGCCACGACGGACTCGTCCACGGCGACGGTCGGCCAGCCGTACGCGTCCAGGTACGCCTGGCCGGCCCGGTCGACCACGACGACGCCCTCCAACCGCAGCGAGGTCAGGTTGGGCTCCTCGCCGAGCCGATGGAACACCAGATCGAACCCGGCGTCGTGGCGGACCCGCTCGCGTACCAGCTTCCCCTCGGCGACCGTACGGCCGGCACTGGCGAAGTAACTGACGAACTCGTCGCCCGCGGTCGCCCGCTCCTGCAGCGGCAGGTCCCCGGCGTGGCCGTATACCGCGACCGCGGCGCCGACGGGGGTCGCGAACCCGATCCGGTCGGCTGTGGCGCGTACCGCTTCGACGAGCTGCTCGGCGGCGAGCGACGGATCCACCGGCACCCGCGCCCGACCGGCGGCCGCGACCCGTTCCAGGTCCGAGGCGAGCCGGCGGGACAGCTCCTCACGGTCGGGCATCAGCCCCAGCTGGGTCGCCTCGGCGAAGTCGTCCTCGTCGTCGCCGAAGTCCGGACCGGCGGCCGCGCCGCCGCCGAACCGCCACCGGTTCGACCCTTCATCGGAGCTGTTCACGTCGCTCTCCTACCGCCCAAATCGTGGTGCCGCCGGGATCGTGCGCGACGCGCCGGCGTCGGCTCGTTCGAGGGTATGCGCCCGGCTCCAGCCTCACGCACCAGAGGTGTTGCGGGCGGTGACCGACTCCGGGTGGCCCGCGACCGTTACCATCGCTGCGATGGCTGCCGACGAGACTGCGTACCCGCTGGTGTTCCCGGTTGGACACTACTGCGGCTCGACCGCCGCGGGCGCCGACCAGCGCCACCACGAGGTACGCCGCGGCCCCGAGATCGTCGCCCTGGCCGACGACATGTTCACCGTCTGGGGACTTGCCCACAGCACTCCCGACGCCCCGCAGGACGAGCCATGGACCTGGGACTCGATCGTGCGACAGGCACAGCGGGCCGGCGTCGCCGACGCCGCGGACGTGCTCGACGACCTGGTCACCGAGGGCCTGTGCGTACGGGTCCGTTCCGGCGCCCCGCAGGCGAAGGACTTCGCCACGTCGTACCAGGTGCATCCGACCATGCTCGGGCTGGGCAACTCCGCAGAGCACCCCGAGCTGTACGAGATCGGCTTCCTCGGCGCCCCGCTGCTGCAGGTCTCGCGGGGCGTGTTCGAGGTGTGGCGCTGGGCGCCGGCCGTAGGCACCCTCTGGGAGGTCTGCGAGCTGTACGGCGAGATGGAGCGGCAGCACGGCGTCACCGACCCGGACAGCATCAACCCGGAGTACGTACTGACCGGTTTCCTGGACACGCTGCACGGCATGTTGAGCGCCGGCGCGGCGTACCTCGACGTGGCCCGGTGACGCCGGTGGCGACCAGGCGGACCGGGTCGACCGCGCCAGCCGCCGGGCGGGCGCAGCAGCGGGACGACCAGCCGATGTTGCTGCCGATCGGCCACTACATCGGAGCGTTCCACCCCGCCCCGGGCGCCCCGGCAGAGCACCACACCGTACGCGTCGGCACCGCCCCGATGCGGCTGCTGTCCGACGACGAGCTGGGGGTCTGGGCGATGGCGCACGGGCTGACGGGCGAGGGAGCGGTACGGCCGTGGACCCGGACCGAGGCGATCGCCGCCGCCGCACAGGCCGGCATCGACGACGCGGCGAAGATCCTCGACGAGCTGCTCGCCGACGAGCTGCTCGTCGAGGTGGCGCCGGACACCGAGCAGGCGGTCGAGTTCGCGGAGTCGTACCGGGTGGTGCCCCTGATGTTCGGGGTGGCCGGGTCGGTGAGCGAGCGGCGGCGCGCGATCGGGCTGCCGGGCGTACCGGTGGTGGAGGTCGACAACTTCAGCTTCGAGCTGTGGCGGCTGGGCCACCTCGCCGAGAGCCTGCGCGACTACTGCCAGCTGTACGGCGAAGGGCTGCGCGCCGAGGCGGGGCTGTCCGAGGAGCACACGTCGCTCGACCAGATGCTGCTCAAGGCGCTGTGGGAGTTGCAGCCGCTGATCGCCCACAACGCGGTCTACCTGGACGCGATCCGTACCTGGTAGCCGGAGTGGGGCGGGGCTTGGCGGTGGTACGTACAATCACCGGCGATGCCTACTCACCGCGCTGCCGAGCTGCTGATCGTCTCGATCGGCCACTACCTCGGGCCGCTTCACGTACCGAAGGCGCCGACTCCCTCGATGCGTAACGCCCGGGACTCGGCGCCTTCGCCGAACAGTGACCCGGCCCGGGTGCATCAGGTCCGGCGTGGCCCCAACATCGACGAGCTGCCCGAGAGCCAGTTCATCGTGTGGGCGCTGGCGCAGGGCCTGGCCGACAAGCTGGACGGTACGACGTGGACCCGCGCCGTGGTCGAGCAGACCGTACGGCAGGCCGGCATCGACAACGCCGCCGAGATCGTCGACCAGCTGCTCGCCGACGAATACCTGGTCGAGGTCGATCCCGCCGACGGTCACGACTTCGCGCTGCGGTACCAGTTGCACCCGCTGATGCTCGGGTTGGGCAACTCGCCGGAGGAGCCCTGGCTGTACGGCCTCGGGTTCGGCGACCAGCCCGTACTCAAGGTGAGCCGGGCGGTGTACAGCCTCTGGGAGTGGGCGCACCTCGACGGCAACCTGTGGGACGCCTGCGAGACCTTCAGCGACGTGGAGCAGCAGGCCGGCGGCAAGGACCCGGAGCTGACCGACCCGCAGCGGGTGCTCACCGGGCTGCTGGCCGGCATTCACCACCTGACCTCCGCGGCCGCCGCGTACGTCGACGTCGCCCAGAGCCGACTGGCCAGCCTGTAGCGACGGCCCGTGGCGGCCGGTCGCTACGATCTCAAGCGATGACTAATCCACGCAGCTCCGGTGAGTCGCTGATCTTCCCGATCGGCCACTACATGGGGGCCTTCTACCCCGAGGTCGGTGCCCCGGTGAAATACCACCGGGTACGGGTGGGCGACCGCTCGGTCCGCCTGGACACCCATGACGAGGTCACGGTGTGGGCGCTGACCCACGGCGTACCGGATCTCGCCGAGCACATCGACTGGACCCGCAACCGGGTCGAGGAGCTGGCCCGGGACGGTGGCGTGGCCAAGCCCGGGCGGCTGATCGACGACTTCCTGGCCGAGGGCATCCTGGCCGAGGTGACACCGGGCACCGCGGACGCGATCGAGTTCGCCCGCGGCCACCGGTTGCAGCCACTCATGGTCGGCATGGGCAACACCGCCCAGGACCCCTCGCTGTTCCGGATCGGGTACGCGGACCGCCCGGCCCTGACCATCCCCAGCAACCTGTACGAGCTCTGGGAGTGGGGCCACCTGTTCGACCTGTGGCAGGCGTGCGAGCTGTTCGCCGATGTCGCCCGGGACACCAGGTCGCCCGACCCGGGCTCCACCGATCCGAAGCGGATCCTGACCGGTTTCCTGTCGTCGATGCACCTGCTGTTGTCGCACAGCGCGGCGTACCTCGACGAGGTCGTCTCCGACGACTGACACCATGACGACCAACGACGACACACTGGTGCTCCCGGTCGGACACTTCATCGGCCGGCTGGGCCGCGCCCCGTACGGCGTACGGGTCGGCCGCCGGGGTGTCGGGATCGACTCCGACACCGAGTTCCAGGTCTGGCGGCTGGCGTACGGGGCACCCGGTCGGCGCCCGTGGACCCGCTCGGCACTGTTGGCGGCGGCGTCGGCGGCGAAACAGCCGGACGCCGAGGCCACCCTGGACAAGCTGCGCTCCACCGGACTGATCACCGAAGTCGCACCGGGTACGCCCGCGGCGATCGAGTTCGCGGCGGCGTACCGGCTGGTGCCGTTGTTGTCCGGGGTCGCCGAGGCGGCCGACGTGCCCGATCGGCACCACCTCGGCGTCAACGGCCGCCCGTACGCCACGGTCGACTCGTGGGCGTACGCCGTCTGGTGCTGGGCCCCGTTGTCGGACAACCTGTGGCGGCTGGCGCAGGAGTCCGCCGCGCTCGACGCCGAGGACCCCACCGAGGAATCCCCCGCCACCGAGGAAGACGTGCTCGACGACCTGCTCGACGCGGCGCAGGCGCTGCTGGCCAGCGGCGCGGCGTACCTGGACGAGTCCCGCCCTACCCGCTGACGGGTCCCGCTCGACCCGCTGGCGCTTGGCACGGTCGTCGTATCCGCTAGCCCCACATCATGGCGTGCAGCTGGTCTTCGCTGGGCAGCGCGAGACCGAGCTGACCGGCGACCTGCTCGGCGTCCGGACGCGATGCCGGCGCCACGGAGGCGTCCGGCATGTGCCAGATGTCGAACGCGCCAGGCGTGTGGATCCAGCCGGACTGCTTCGTCCACACCATCGACCTCGGGCCGAGCTCGGTCAACTCGATGACGAACACGCCGACCGGCTCGTACGTCAGCTTGTCCCCGGGCTTCACCGGGTGGTCCCGCGGCACCGGCTGCGGCGGCTTCGGCACCACCGGTGGTTTCGGCTGCTGCCGTACCGGCGGCGGCGGGGTGTGCCGACGGTGCGACGCGGCGTCCGGCGGCAGCTTGAACTCCCAACCCGGTTGGATCAGGTCGGGGTCGGTCAGCTCGCGACCGTCCTTCTGCGGTACGCCCCGGTTCAACCGGTAGATCTCCGGCCACCGCAGCGGGTCGCCCAGCTCCCGCTCGGCGATCTCCCACAGCGAGTCTCCGGTGACCACCCGGTAGTGGCGCGGCTCTGGCGGCGGCGGTGGCGGCGGGGGCGGCGGCGGAGGCGGCGGAGGCGGCTGCGGGAACTTGCGGGTACCGAGTACGCCGTAGATGAACTGCCGCTGGAACGGCTTCTCCAGCGCGATCCGGAAGCCCTTGCGGTAGCGCCGCCGGCGCCAGGGCCGGGTGTTGTCGCGGCGCCGCCGATTCGCGTCGTCGTCCTGGTCCGTCTGGGTCGTGGTGTCCGGATCCTGCGTGGTCTGGACATTGGGATCGGTCGAGACCTGGCTCTGCGGCTCGGTGGTCTCCGAAGGGTCGGTCTCGGTGTCCGGGTCCGGCTTGGGGCTGAGCCGCAGACCGTCCCGGATGCTCTGGGGCAGGTCCTGCGCGAACTTCCGTACCCGGCGCAGCAGGTCGCGACGGCGGCGGCCTTCCTCGGTCTCGGTCTGCGTCGTCTCGGTCTGCGTCGTCTCGGTCTCGGTCTGGTTCACGGCCGGGTCCGTGCTCACCGCCGGGTCCGGCGTGACCGCAGGGTCGGTGCTGAGGTTCGGGTCGGTGCTGAGGTTCGGGTCGGAACTCACGGCCGGGTCCGGGGTGACGGTCGGATCCGGGCTGACCGCAGGATCGGTGCTCACCGCAGGGTCGGTGCTCACCGTCGGGTCCGGGGTGACGGTGGGGGTGACCTCCGTCGTGGTGGACACCGTCGGATCGACCGTCGCCACGGCCACCTGCGGATCCAAGGCGACCCGCGAGAACAGGTTGGTGCTCTGCAGCGCCTGGTCGAAATCACGCCGGGTGAGGTCGAGTTCCTGGCGCAGCGACTCGGTCACGTTGGACAACCGGTCGCCGATCGCGGTCAGCTGCGTACTCGGGTGGTCCGGGCCGATCGCCTGGCTCTGCTGGGCCAGCTTGGGCTTCGGGTTGACCAGCCAACTGACCGCTCGGCGTACCGCCGGGGTCATGGCGATCGTCGGCAGCGACGCGATCGCGATCCCGACCGGGCCGGTGGCGACGCCCGCCACCGTGAGCGCGACGCTGGTCACCAGCCCCCGGTTGGTACGCCCGTCCCAGACCCACCGTTTGACCCAGTTGGGCCGCTTCGGAGCCTGCTGTGCCTCGACCTCGGCGCTGGCGCCGCGGCTCCGGATCGCCGGCTTGGCGAACCTGCCGGTGACGCGCTCGAACCAGCGGTTCACCAGCGGCGATATCGTCGCGTCCGCGAGGCTCGCAGAGGCACCGATCAGCGCCCGGTGCCAGTCGTTGTCCAATGTGAACGTCTGGTGGAAAAGGCCCCCGGTAGCCGGGCCGTGGCCGATCAGCCCCTTCGAGAACAGGTACGCCGTACCGATCAGTGCCGCCCCGTGGATGACGCCGGGCACCGCCCCGAACACGAATTCCTGCAGTTTCGAGAGCTTTCCGGTGGGCTTTGCGGACTGCTCGGCCGTACGCCGTTCGACCTGTTCGGTGACGGCGCTTTCGCCCCGCTGCACCGGCGCCACCGGGCTGGTCGGCTCGGGTGCGGTGATCCGGTCGCCGAACACGACGATGCCGTACTCGTCGGCGAGGTGGCCGAGCGACTGGCGTACCTGGGGATCGGTGACCCGTAGGTTCTCGATCGCCGCGGCGAGCGCGCGGTCGACACCGCCGGAGAACTGCCACACCACTCGAGGTCTGCGGCCTCGCAGCCGGGGATCGCCGGCCAGTTTGGCCAGGTGGTCCGCCGCCTGCCGCAGGATCTCCTGACCGGCCGCGCTGTCCAGGCGTACGGCACCGTCGAGCCGCACCCTGATCAGCAGTTGGTGGTGCAACTGCCCGTCGGGCGAGATGTCGGCGGAGAGAATGTGACCGTCACCGAGGTACGCGCCGCGGGACGAGCCGTCCGATTCGCGGAGCTGGGTGTGGAAGTGGTCCCGCCCGTCCGGGAAGAGCCCCACCAGGTGGCTCGTCGACTCCGCGCTGTCGATCACGGCGTGCCACCGGTCGATGGTGCTCGCGATCTCGGCCAGCTGCTGCGGGGTCAGGCCGGGGCTCTCCAGCGTGGTCCGCACCCGGCGGATCGCGTTGCGCCAGGTCGTACGGCCGGCGAGGCTGCCGCGCTGGAAGATCGACTCCATCCGGCCGGCCACATCCGACAGCCGCTGGGTCTGCTCGTCGACCTGCTGCGGGGTGGGCGCCGGGTCGGGCGTGGCGGACCGGCTCTGGTCCGGCGCGGACGGCGTACCGGTGCTCTGCTGGTACGCCTGCTGACGCCGCTCCAACTCGGCGACCTGCTGCTCGAAGCCCTCGACCACGGAGTCCAACTCGCCGAGCGGTCCGGCGAGTCGCTGGTCGAGCGCGGTGGCCGCGTCCCGCAACTGCTCGGTGAACTCTGCCTGTTCCAGGGCCCAGGCTTTGCGTACCGCCAGCTTTGCTTTCCAGTACTGAGCCAGAGCGTGCGGCAGGAACGCGATGGAGGTGCCGATGAGCAGGATGCCCGACAGGTTGTAGTCGCCGCCGATCACCGCGGCGCCCAGGATGCCGCCGCCGAGCACCCACGCGCCACCCAGGGTCGACAGGGTCCGGGCGAAGAAGTACCGGAACTTCATCACGCCGGAGGGACGCGTGCGGGCGGCGTCGGCGAGATCGGCCTGCTCGGACACCGTGCTGGCCGAGGCTTCCCGCCCGGACGGCACCGCCTGTTGCAGAGCCTCGGCGGTACGGGCGACGTGCGGCAGCGCGTCCGAACGTTCCCGCAGGCTGGAGAGCCGTTCCTGCAGGGCGGCGATCCGGGACTGGAACCGCTGCTCCACGACGGCGCGTACCTGCTGTTCGCGCCACCGTTGCTTCCACGCGTCGAGTTCGGTCGTGGCGGCGCGTTCCCGGCCTGCCAGACCGCGGTCGCCGATCGCGGCCGTGAAGCCGACCACGGTTTCACCGCTCGGGCCGACCGTGGCCAGCCGCCAACTCTGGGTGTTGCCGATACCGCTGATCTGGAATCCGAGCGCGGTGCCGACGGACGCCAGTGCCCGCAGCACACCGCTGATCGCGCTGCGCCGGAACGCCCACGACCACTTCGGCAGCGGATCCGTGTACTGCGGCGGCGGCGTACGCTCCGCCGCGGCGGTCTCGGCCGCCTTTTCGACGTCCCGGGCGGTTGCGGGCCTCGGCCGTGGCTGTGGGGAACTCTCCGCGGCGGGGTCGGGGCCGGGCAACGGGGTCAGCGGACGTTGCGGCCGGATGTGCTCGGTGGCCTGCTGGAACGCGTCGGACCGGGCCGACAACCCGTGCAGCGCTTCGCGTACCCGCTGGGCTTCGGCGACCACCGAGTCGACCGCGACCGTCGTCTCGGTGGTGATGTCGTCCACCAGCTTCGCCGAGTCCACCGCGGCTCGGGCGGCGGCCCGCCGCTCGTTCAGGTTGGTCAGCGCCTGCACCCGCGACCAGTGCCACCGGCGGGCCAGGCCGCCGGCTATCGCACCGACGAGGCCGCCGGCCGCGATCACCGCGGGCAGCATCGGGATGTTCAGCAGCGCCGAGGCCGTCGCGGCGGCGCCCTCCGTCAGGCCGGCCGTCCCGAGCCCCCAGAGCAGGAACGTACGCCGAGGCGCCCTCGGCAGCTGCCCGAGCTCGATCGTGGAGGCGCTGCGGGTACGGAACTTACGCCCGGCGACGTCGCCCGGCACCCCGAACTGCCGCAGCGTACGGGCCACCGAGTCGGACACGTGCTTCGACAGCGCACGCGCCCGCGCCCGCGCGTCCTGCTCCATGTCCTCCGACGTCGGGACCAGCCGAGCCCGCTCCAACTCCACGCGCAGGTCTTCCTGCAGCTGGATCCGGGCGTTCGGGTCGGTCTCGGAGGCGAGCTGGTTGGCCACCGTGACGATGCGGGTGACCGTGCCGCGGCTGAGCCGGTCGGTGCTCGGCGCCCGCCGCAGCAGCTTCGCCAACCGGGCGGTACGGCTGCGTTCGGCCAGGTGCTGGCTGATCTCCTGGGCGAGCGCCCGCTCGATCAGGTGGTCGGACAGCCCGGGCTCCAGGACGATCCGCGCGGACACGTCGGAGCTACCGGCGACCGGCTCCAGATGCGCCACGCCGTCCGGTGTGGACCCGGCGACCAGCTCGATGGAGACCGTACGACCGAAGCGGGGCTTGATTCGCAGCACGTTGCCGCCGTCGAGCACCACGCGGCGTACCTGCTGTGCGAGGTGCTTGCCCAGTCGGGGCATCAGGCGCCGCGCCCGGCGTACCGGGTCGTCGGGGTCGGGGCTGCTCGGGTCGCCCTGACCGGACGGGCCGGACGGCGGCCCACCGGGTGGGCCGCCGGGCGGACCGGTAGGCGGACCGACGGGTGGCCCGCTGGGCGGACCGACGGGTGGCGGTCCTTGCGCGGGGCCGGTCGGGGGTGTGCCCGCCGGTCCGGTCGGCGGGGTGACCGTGGACTGCGAGACCCGCGCACCGAAGACGGTGATGCGGTACTCGTCGCGCCGCTCGCCGAGGGACTCCCTGGTCGCGGGGTCCTCGACCCGGAGGTCCTCGATCGCCCGGGCCAGGTCCCGATCCACGTCGCCGGCGAACTGCCAGGCGATGCGGGGCGGGCCGTCGCGGTGGCGGGAGTCGGCCGCGGTCCGCTCCAGGTGCTCGGCGGCCTGCCGCAGCAGCGCCTGGCCGGCGGGGCTGTCGACGGTGACCCGCCCGTCCAGCTTCACCGAGATCACGAGCCTGCCGTGTACGGCGATCACGTGCTCCGTACCCAGGAATCTGCCGTTCGTGGGGTGGACCGGATCGGATTCCATCGGGTGGAAGTGGTCCCGCTCGTGGGGGAACACGCCGACCACGCCGCTGGTCGACTGCGCGGTGTCGAGAATGGACTGCCACAGCGTCACCGTCTCGGTGGCCGCGTCGACCTGAGCGTGGTCGACGTAGCGGTCCTGTAGCCGGGCCTGCAGGTCGGCGACCTGGGAGGTCCAACTGGTCCTGCCGGCCGGCCGGCCGCCGCCGGGGAAGATCTCGTCCAGCCGCTGGCGTACCTCCGAGAGTCGCTCCAGCAGCTGGTCGGCGCGTTGCCTCGGGGTTGCCTGCGACACCGGCTGGGTGGACTGCTGCTGGGCCGTCGACTGCTGTGCTGTCGACTGCCGGGTCGCGGGGTCGATCGCGGCGCCGGTCGCCGGAGCGGGTGCCGGTCCCGGCAGCCCCGGACCGAGGAGGGTGCGCGCCAACTGCCGGTTCGGGTCCGCGCCGAAGGACCTGCACACCAACGTGGTGGTGTCGCCGTCACGGTGCAGCAGCACCCGGGCGGTCAGCACGACCGGACCACCCCACCGCTTGACCATCGCTCCCGGACGGCCGTCGAGACTCGGATAGCGGGCGATCTTGTGCACCACGACCTGGGTCTCGCCGGTGGGCAACTGCTCGATCTCGAACCCGTCGTGCTTGGCGAGGGTCGCCCGCAGCGCCCGGAGATACCGGCCCAACGGATCCTCGGTGAGCTTCCGCGGACCGAGCGCCTCGGACAGCAGGCAGACGTCCGCGTTGCGGCCCAACTCGTACGCGGCGCCCGCCGGTGTGGCGAAGCCGATCCGACCGGCCTGTTCCCGGATCGCCTCCAGCACCGTGTCCACATCGGCGTCCGGCGCCAGCGTCACGTCAACGGGACCACGACCGAGTCGCTGCGCCTGCGACTCCAGCCTGTGGAGCCGGTCCCGCATCTCTTCCTGGTACGCCGAGCGGATCTCCGGCTCGCCCATCGCCTGCGCGAGCTTCCGGTACGCCGTGGTACGCCGCATCGGCAGCCCACTCGTACGGGAGAGCCGCGCGCGCTCCACATCGGCGTGGAACTGGGCGGTGTAGTAGCGGATCAGGTCGGCGGCCGTGCCCGGGTCGAGCCGGGTCACCGGGTTGCCGTCGTTGCCGGTCACCGTGATGGTGCCGCCGTTGTCGAGTGCGAACCGGATCGCGGCCGCCGACATCCGTCCCGCGTACGCCTGGGGGAACCTGGCCTCGGCGATGGCCCGGTTGAAGTCCACCCAGCCGTCGTTCCACGGCGTACGGTCGGCGGCGGGCATCAACGACGTGAGGTCGATGTTGGCGTCGTCGAGGTGCTCCTCGGCCCAGCGCAGCGTCACCTGCGCCTCGGCCATGCTGCTGACCGCGCTGTCGTACCGGCGGTGCAGTTCGAGGGCCTGCTCCAGCGGCGTACCGGCGAACTGGTTGAGCAACGCCTCGAGCCGGCCCTGGTGCTGCTCGCCGAAGGTGACGCACATGTGGCCGAACCACCGTACGAGCCCTGTCGTGCCGTGCGTGCCGACGGCGTTCCACACGTCCAGCAGGTCGGGAGACAGCCACGGCTGCGGGGTGAGCTCCCGTTCCAGCGCCTCGGCCTCGGCGACGGTCTGCCGCAGGTCGTCCAACAACTCGGAGAACGGCCGGCGCGGCGACTCCTCTGCCGCCAGCTGCCGCTCCAGCTCGCGCCGCTCGGCCTTGGCGACCACCTTCGCCTGCTCGGTACGCCAGTCCATGTGCGCCATCGCGATACCGGCGGTGAGCGTGTAGAGGAACACGGCGCCGCCGATGACGGGGTGGCTCAACCCGACGCCGACGCCGAGTCCGCCCGCCGTCGAGCTGACCACGGCCGGGAGTACGTGCTTGGTGAAGAAGATCCTCTTGCCCGGGCGGATCGCCTTGGCGTACTCGCGGTTCTCGGCGACGTGCTGGGCCTCCTGCGACTGCTCGGTCGAGCGGTGGCGTACCAGTCGGATCCGGCGGCGCATCCTCGCCAGGCGTTGCTCGCCGCGACTGGACTGGGACTCCTCCTGCCGTACCCGCTGCTCCTGCGCGGCGGCCAGCTGCGCTTCGGCGGACAGTTCGTGAAGCGCGAGCTGGGCGTCGCGCTCCATCGCGTCCTTGAACGCCTTCTCCCGCTCGGCCCGGTCCGCCACGTCGAGGTGCGCGGCCAGGTGGGACGCGAACGACGCGATGGCGCCGCCGCCGATCATCGTGGCCCCGACCACGAGCGAGGTCGGCGCAGCGCCCGGCAGTGCCGTGAGGCCGAGCGCGGCCAGGCCACCGACGAAGCTCGGCGCGAAGTCCCGTCCGAGGTACCAGGCCCGACTCGGCACCCCGGTCGGCGCCCGGTCGGTCAGCGGTACCGCCGCGCCACGGCGCAACCCCAACCGCTTCATGCCCCCGCTCTGCCGGCTGAAGTTCTCCTGTACCGCCTCGTTGAGCTTCTCCACCTGCTCCAGCCGCGTCCCGACCTCGGTGAGCTGGGCCAGTGCCCGCCGCATCTCGGTGAGAGTGTCCGGATCGGTGGTACGGCTCAGTTCCAGCTGGATCCGCCGGATCGTCTGGTCGGCCTTCTTGACGACGCTGTAATACCGCTCGTCGATCTCGTGCTCGGCGAGCAGGTCCCGGAACTCCTTGTGCAGGGCGGTCTCGCGCGCCGCGACCTTGTCGAACCAGCCGCGGATCACCACCGCGTCCAGCACCGCCTTCACGCCCGTGGGCACCCCGGCCACGAGCGGCACCGCCAGTGCCTCCTGCTGCTGCCGTACGGCTTCGGCGGCGGTGTGTGCGGGATGTGCTGCCCGCTCGTCGGACTTCACCCGGTGGCTGATCCAGGCGCGTACCACCGCGTCGGAGACGGCCGGGAGCTGCTTCGCGACGGAGTCGACGTACTGCGGCTTCTCCTTGGGCTTGATCAGGTTGCGATCGGTCTCCGACGCCGCCACCGCTGTCGGATCCGCACCCTGTTCGCGGATCCGCCGCCGTTCCGCACGGCGGGCCTGTACCCCGCGAGAGTGGGTACGGTCGTCGCGACGCAGCTTGACCGCCTGCCGGAACTCGAACGCCGCCACGCCCATGCTCAGCAGCACACCGGGAACGCCGAGCCGGAGCACCAGGTCGGGATCCTGTTGCCACGCCGCGATAGCCGAGACGACACCCAGCCCGACCCCCTGCGGCACCAGGTGCTTCGCGAAATACCGCCGGGCGGGGACCACCCCGTACGGCCGGTCGAAGATCCCCAGCTGGCCCTGCCGTGGGCTGCAGTTCTCCAGCACCGCCGCCCGGGCGAACGCCGGTACGGCCGCGATCCGCTCCTCCGCGCCGGGGGTGCCCCGGCGCAGTCCCATCGTGTCGATCTGCTCGGCGACCCGCCCCCACAGCCAGTGCTGCAGCACCGCCCGTTCCCGCCGGGTCAGATCCGCCTGGCGTACGGCGTCGCGTTGGCGTACCAGGTCGCACAGCTTGGCGAACCCGCCGAGGTCGTCGGCGGTGAACTGGTTCCGGGTGATCTTGCCCGTCACTTCCCCTGGCAGGAACACGTTGTCGATGTCTGTGCTGGCCAGGTTGCGGTTGCGGACCGCCGCCAGGAGCTTGGCGACCGCCTCGGCGACCGCACCCTCCACCGCCGCCCGCAGTACGAAGTCGGGCGCGTTCCGGGCGGCCAGCACCGCAGCGGTGACCACCCGTCCCGATTGTGTGGTGAGGCTGAGCAGACCGGTGTCGGGGTCGATGTCGACGGTCGCCCGGGTCGGGATGCCGCGCTTGCGGCCGATGCTGAGCGTCAGCGGCCCACTGGTGTCGACGTCCACGTACGAGGCTCGCACCTCGGTGGTCACCGCGTGGGCGACCTCGGGCACCACGCCGAGCACCCGGTCGGGATCGGGCAACGGCCGGGCCGCCTGCCGCAGCGAGCCGTCGGTGTGCCGGACGCACGACTCCACGGTCGCCGTGGCGGTGCCGGCCACATCGCGTACCACCACCGTGGCGGTGGTGACGACCGGCCGACCGAACCGGCTGGTCTTCGGACGGCCTTCCTGGTCGTGGACCACCCGGTCGAACCGGACCTCGACGTCGCCGGTGTCCAGCCGGCGTACCGTCACCCGGTCCGGCTTCTCGACGGTCTGCCGCAGCTGATCCGCGTCGACCCCGTGGTACCCGGCCTGTACGGGTGAGGCGAAGCCCAGCTGGGACGCCGCCCCGGTCACCGCGTCCCGGACCCGGTTGAGGTCGTCGAGACCGACCGTCAGCTCCACCGCACCGCGGCCGTCGTGCGCCGTACGGTCCTGGCGCAGCGCCTCGGCGGCTCCGTTGTAGAACTTCTGACCCCGGTCGGCGGTGAGCCTCGCCCACGAACGCTGGGTGGGCCGCAGCCGGTGGACGCCCGCGGCCTGCGTACCGAGCTGGTGGTAGTAGCTGATCAGATCCGCGAGGTCACCCGCCTGGATGGTCCAGCGGACCGTGCCGTCGGAGCGCTGCAGCATGTCGGCGCCGGTGTGCAGCGCGAACTCGATCGCCTGCGCGGTGAGCTGGTTGGCCAGCGCCTTCGGGAACCGCAGCGACGCCAGGGTCTCCGCCAACCGGTGCCAACCCGCATCCCGTACGGCCGGTACGTCCTGCGGCTCGATCTTGACCTCGTCGAGGTCGACGCCCATCTCGTCCAACAGCGGCGCGACGTCCTGCAGGACCTGCTCGGCCTGCCGGATCTTCGCTTCCAGGTCCGGCGAGCCCAGCTCCCGGTAGAGCCAGTCGGCGAAGTCCTGCTGGCCGAGGATCGCGGCGTGCGCGGCCAGCTCGTTCGGAAGGCTCGGCGGGTGGTCGAAGATCTGCGAATACGCCGCCGTCAGCAGCACCTTCACCGCGTCGACGCTGCCCACCACCCGGGTCGGCGACTGCAGCAGCAGGTACGCCGCGTCCGCGAAGGTCCGTACGGCCTGCCGGTGGGCGTCGGTGCCGGGGGTCGGGCGCGGTCCGCGTACCAGTTTCGCGAGCTGGTCGATGCCCGCGACGTGCATGATCTCGCCGTTGCGCGAGAACCGCACCAGCAGCTTGCCGCTGTTGGTGTTGTAGCCGAACCGGCCCGGCGCCGTGGCGTCGCCGCCGCGGAAGGCGAAGTCCAGCGCGTTCGCGCGGGGACCGCGGAGCAGCGTGGCGCCCTCGACCTCGGTGCCGTCCGGCAGCGTCACCATGTGGACCAGCTCGTCGACCGCGCCGCCGGGCGCACTGTCGAGCTGCCGCGCGGCGAGCTCACCCAGCTGCTGGCGGGCCTGGAAGGCGGTGCCCTCGTCGCCGCCGAGCCACACGCCGAACTCGGCGTTGAACTGGGCTCCGACCCGTACTCCCGGAATTTCGCCGAGTGGGGTCATGGCCGGGTCGGCGTCGGCAGTCCGCGCGAGCACCGTGTACGGGTTCGGGTTGCCCAGCCCGAGGAAGGCAGCTTCCTCGGCGACCCCCTGCCGCCAGCGCAGCGTCGACTGGTACATCCGCTCCAGCGCCTCGGAGACCTGAGCGTCGCTGAGCACCCGGGTACGCAGCCGGAACATGTCGTGCAACCGCGCCTCGGAGACCCTGGCGAGCTGCTCGCCGAGACCGGGCACCGAGGTGTTCGCCCGGCGCAGCCAGTCGGTGTCCACGTCGCCGAAGCCGCTCGGGTCGGTGCCGAAGTGGCTCGCGTTGATCACCGACTGCCAGGGCGCGGGGTCGAGCGGCGCGCCGGTGAGCCGGTGCTCCGCGATCCGGTCGAACTGGTTCTCGAGGGACCGGCTGTCACCGATGATGTCGAGGCCGGTGAGCGATCCGGGCAGGCGTACCACGTAGCGGTTGCCGGTGCCGGTCGCCTGCGCCACCGGGTCGCCGAACCGGGACCCGTCCGTGACCAGCACGTGGTACTGGCTGCCGTCGTCCTCGGTGATCGTGACGTTCAGGCTGCCGGTGGTGTTCTCGATCACCAGAGCCCGCTGCGGCCCGCCGAGCAGGTCGGTGACCATCCGCAGATCCTGGGGCGTGTGGCGTACGGTCCGCCCGAAGTGGTCCACGAGCGTACGCGCCAGCGGTGACAGGTGCCGCTGCAGTTGCCTGTTGTGGCCTTGCCAGCCCGGCGTGCTGCGGTGCACCTCGAGTCGCCGGGTCAGCGCGTTCAGCTCGCGCTCCAGATCCTCGATCGTCTGCGGGTCGGTCGCCTCGACGAGCTGCCGGGAGAGCAGCTCCGCCTCGGCGGCCTGGCCGGCGTACTCGGCGCCGCCGGGGCGATGGGTCACCAGGCGTACCAGGCGGCGTGCCCGGCTGCCGCGCTCGGCGATGGTCTCGCCGATCTCGTGGGCGAGGGCGCGTTCGATCTGGTCGGTGGCCAGCCCGTCCGACAGGTGCAGCCGGTAGTCCCCGGATGTCAGCCGTACGGCCCCGCGCAGGGTGTCGCGGCCCAGGTCGGTCTCGGCGATGATCCGCTTGCCGTCCGTGGTGGTGCCGAGCCGGCCGGCGAAGACGCGCAGCGTGAACGGCTTGCCGCGACGCGGTGTCACCCGGATCGTCAGGTCGTCCTCGTCGACCTCGATGTCCTCGACCAGGTGCGACAGGCGGTCCCGCAGCCGCTCCGCCGCCGCCATCGCCTCCCGCTGTACGGCGGTCGCGTCCGACTGCCACCGGCCGTCCGCGACGAACTCCGAACGCGAGTCCGGGTCCGGGTCCTGGGTCGCCGTGATGCTCCACGGGCCGATTCCCTGGTCCGCTGCGGTCAGCGGTTGCGGGTTCCGGTCCAGATGCGTCAGTGACCCTTCGAGCTGCTGGACGAACCGGTTGCCGCTCATCTGGATGGGCTGGCGCCCGCCCGCTACGTACACCTGGAGCCGGAACCGACGGCCCTCGACCTGCGGTACCGCGGCAACCCGTGCCAGCGTGCCGTCGTCCAACCGCAACTTCGTCATCACCGGCACCTCGGTGCCGGCGAGGTCACGCAGTATCCCCTGCACCCGCTTGCGGCCCTCGCGGGTGGGTTCCACGTGGGTCGAGGTCGCCGGCAACCCGGTGAGCTGGGTCAGGGTCTCCGCGAGGTCGGTGTCCGTCATGTCCATGGAGAGCCGGTCGTAGCCGTACAGCGCGCCCCAGTGACCCTCCCGCCAACTCAGCAGCCGGTCCACCGACCAGGTCTGGTCCAGGCCGGCGAGCAGCCTCTCGACCACCCGCATCCAGTGGTGCGGGTCGCTCCGGTCGTACGTGACGGGCATGGCCGGATCCAGCTCGAGGTGCTGCCGCCGCCCGGTCGGCACGGTGTCGTGACCGTTCCAGCCGACCTCGGGTACGTGGAACCGGTAGCCACGGTCGTCGGTGCGCTCGCCACCGAGCGACGCGAGCAGGTCGGGACGGTGACCAGCGAGCGAACGCAGCATGACTTGGATGAAAGGGTTCCTCAGATGCACCGACGCCTCGGACAGCGGGCCGGCGAACAGCGGGGTGGTGGTTCGGATGCCCTGGATCACGGTTTGGTGGATTGGTTCGCCGTAAATGTCTGTGTCGGCTGGGTCCAGCGTGTCCTGCGGGGGCGCCAATCGGATTGGGCGCTGCAACTCCTCGCCGGGCGGCTGGGAGGCTGGATGGTCACGGTGCAACGGGTCTGTGTCGGCCGCGTAGCGACTGGCGAGCGCCGCAAGGTCGCGGTGCACCAGAACCAGACGACCGCGATCGTTCGGGTCCGGGTAGAAATCGTGGTTCTCGAGTAGCGCGAGCTTGGTCGGCTCCATCTTGTGACGGGACCGGAACGATCTGCGCGCCTCCCGGCGACTCACTTCGAGTTGCACGTGCTCGACGTGCCGACCGAGGGGCACCATGCTGAGTCTGTGCCGGTGCACCGGTTCGACCGGCGAGTACCAGGCCAGGTTGATCCCACGGTCCATCACATGCAGGCCCTGCTCCCGGACCAGTTCCGCCAGTACGGGAGCCGTGGCTGCCAGTTCCGTCAGGTCCGTTTCGCTGGGCGTGATGAGCCGGACGCGCTCGCCATGCCAGTAGCTTCGCCAGTCCTCCCAGCCCGGCGCCGGATCCGAATCCCAGTCCCACGAGTCCTCTTCGGCCTGCCTCCACCGACGACGCAGATCCTCGGCGTACGGCGTGAGATCAGTGTCCGGTCCCACGTTCGGGAGCAGCGCACCCAGGCCCTCGTGCCAGTTGTCGGCGAGGACGTCGGCGAGCGTACGGCCGGCGAACTCGGCCCGCTCGGTGAGCGTGTAGATCGCGCGCTCCATCCGGACCGGGTCGGCACCGAGCGCCCGGTACAGCTCGCTGAACTGCCACCGGGCCGGGCCGGTGAGCTGCTCGTACGTGGCCCGCATGGCGCCGCTGATGTGGGTCAGATCCGGCTGCTCACCGCGAGCCAACCGGATGCCGCGCTGGATCGCGTCGATCCGGGAGAACATGAAGTCGTGGCGTAGTACCTCCGCGTTCGCGGGCCGGGCGGACAGGCCACTGATCCGCCAGGCGCCCGGCACCGTCCTGCCCGCTGGATCACACACCACCGCGTCGATGTCGTTCAGGAGCGGGTTGTACGGCGGGGCGCTGCGGGAGCTATCGCTACCCTTCGCGACCCAGTGCACCTGTCCCTCGTGGTTCATCACGAACCAGACGCCTGACGGCTCCTGCCACGAATCGTGTGTGGTACGGGTGAGCACCACGGCGTGTGCTCCGGGGCCGAGGTCGGAAAGCAGCTGCTCCAGCTCGGCGTACCCGCTCTCCGCTCGGGCCCGTTCCTCGACGGCCGCCTCCGCGTAGTCCGGGTCGTGGTACGAGTAACGCCGCCTGGTGATGCCCAGGTCGTCACCGATCGGGGCAGCCATCTGGACACCGAGGCGTACCGCCTGGATCTGTCCGTCTACCACGTCCTCGTACCGGCCGTAGTCGGTCTCTCCGCCTTCGGGGCGGCTGAGGTCGGCGCAGTTGTCGATGGTGTTCGGCGCGGCCGTACGCGGCTGGCCCAGCCACGTGTCCCGCATCGCGAGGAGCCACTCCGGTCCGCTGGACTCGCCGGCCGGATCGACCAGCCGGATCCACTTGTGGCTCGGTTCCGGGTGGACCGGGTACGTGCCGTCCCGCTCCAGCTCATCCTGAAGGTTCTGGTCGTACGCCAGCAGCGCCCGGCGCAGTCCGCCCGGCATGTCGAACGGTGCGCCCACGTCGGACGGGATCTCGGTGGACCCGTCGACGGGCGGCAGTGGGTGCGGCCGGAACGGACCGTACCCGTGGCCGAGGTTCTGCCACTCGGTCGGCAGTGACTCGTAGAGCCGTTCCCGCTGCTCGCGTGTGGTCCTGCCGCCCAGCTCGGCGAGCTTGCGCCGGCGGTGCTCGAGGTGCGTACCGATGACCTGCTTGCGGTTCGCCGGGTCGGCCTGGTCGTACTCGGTCGGGAACTCGGTGAGCCGGCGGGCCAGTGGCGCAAGCTCGGGCATGCTGCCCAGTCCGTTGCGCCACCGCTCGGCCAGCAGGGTCTCCAGGCTGACGCCACGCCAGTCGGCGATCCGCTGGGCGATGTCCAGCGACCGCCGCAGCAACGCAGAGTCCCCGCCGACCGCCTGCTCCATCGCCCGGTACCCCAAGCGGGCCTGCCGGTCGGCCAGCTGGAAGAACCGTTCGGAACCGATGGCCCGCTCCGCCACCGACAACGGCGGCACGTCGGCGGACTCGTTCTCGATCAGGTCCGTCGCGACCTGGATCCAGTGGTCGCGGAGCGGTCCGTCGGAGATCGCTTTGAGGTCCGCGGCGGTCGGCGGCCGCAGATTCGCGTCCGAGAGCTGCAGACCCGAGCGTGAGGTCACCTCACGGCGGTGCCCGTCGCAGACCAGGATGTCGACCGCCGTGGCCTGGTGCTCTGCGAGGCGAGGCAGTGGCGGTGCCGGGCCGTCGGTGTCCAATACGACATCGCCGGTGACCGGGTCGATGTGCGTGAGCCGACCGTACTGCTCGGTGACCAGGGTGACGATGGGATCGGCGTCGGCGCGGTGGTGCACCAGGTACGCAAAGCTCGGCAGCGTCATAGCCTTGCGCATCAGCGTCTGCAGCGGCGGACCCTCGGGGTCCAGCCGGTAGAAGCTGCCGCCGACGAAGTCGGAGATCCGGCCCATGGCGCCCAACTCGCCGCCCACCGGTCGCGACGGGTCCCGCCCCAGACAACCGTCGAAGGTACCCGGCGCGGCGACCACCGGACGCCTCAACAGCGTGGAGTGCAGCGCCATCGCCGCTTCCGCGTCGTTGACGCCGCGGGTGGGGTCGATGCCCAGGTACGCCGTGTTGCACAGTCGCACCGCCTCGTGTTCGGTCAGCCCCTGAACGCCCAGGTCCGCGATCGCCGTCCGCATCGCCGACTGCTGGTACGTGGCCGGCCGCCGATGGCCACCCGGGACGCCGTACACCCGGGTCGCCTCCAAGGGCGGCAGCTTCTCGTCGACTTCCGGCGGCCGGCTCATGTCCTCGTCGGAGACCAACGGACCATGATCGGCGTTCGCCAGGTCCCAGCGAACCGGGTCTGTCGAGGCGAGGTTGCGCAGGTCGTCTTCCGTGACCATGTCGTCGGCGACCACCGCCGATCGCAGCTCGGCGATGTTGCGTACGTAGCCCAGCTCGTGCATCAGCTCCTGCGCATTCGGCGACAGGTACCGCCGTACGATGGCGTCCCAGTCACGCTTGCCGAGCGCCGGAAGCTCCTTGGACACCACGTGCGCCACCAGCGCGTCGAGCTGCTGCCGCCGCCAGTTCGCGTACGCGTCCGGGTCGGTCATGTGCCGCACCACGCCCCGGGTCTTCACGTCGAGCAGGTGCTTCGCCTCGTACTCGATCTCGGCCAACCGGCCGGCGATGTGGCCGTTGATCCGCTCCTTGCGCCGCGAGAAGCCGCGGTCCCGTTTCCGTACGCCGAAGTCGTGCTTGGTCTCGGCCAGCTCGTGAGCGATCGCGCGGGCCAGCAGGTCGGGATGCAGCTGGTCGGAGACCTCGATGACGATCCAGGTGACCCTGTCGCCGCGTTCCGCCTTTCTCCGGCCGGACCAGGCGGTGGTACGCGCGACCACGTGGCCCGGTGG
>WNFV01005982.1_pt1 | contig 29999 bp, 25 predicted proteins | sample 5400101 | NCBI WGS metagenome assembly WNFV01 (sample SAMN13153361, study PRJNA577476) | soil metagenome | isolation source: 115 cm soil or saprolite under grassland replicate 1 | place: USA:California | collected 2016-06-15
GACATCGTCCAGGAGGCGTTCCTCCGCCTCCACCACACGCTCCAGGACGGCGAGCGCATCGAGTCACCCCGCGCCTACCTGTCGACGGTGGTCACCCGGCTGTGCATCAACCACCTGCGCTCGGCCCGCGCCCGGCGCGCGACGTACGTCGAGGCTGCCCGAGCCGCTGGTCGGCGAAGCGGGGGCCGCCGTGGCGCTGGTCCCGGCGAGCGGACCGGCCGGGGTTGCCGACACCGGCGATCCGGCCAGCCACGCCGAGATGGCCGACTCGCTGTCGCTGGCGTTCCTCGTGCTGCTCGAGACCCTCTCGCCGGAGCAGCGGGCGGCGTTCCTGCTGCGTGAGGTGTTCGACTATCCCTACGACCAGATCGCCGCGATCGTGGCGACCAGCGAGCAGAACGCCCGCCAGCTCGTGGCCCGGGCCCGGCGGCACGTCGAGCAGCGACGGCTCCGCTTCGAGCCGTCGCGCGAGCAACGGGAGCGCCTGGCCCAGAGGTTCTTCGCCGCCGCCCAGGACGGCGACCTCGGCGCGCTCGAGGAGCTGCTGGCCCACGACGTGACCCTGCACGGCGGCGGCCTGCCCCAGCCGCTCAAGGGCCGGGTGCGGGTGGCCCGCACGCTGCTGGCGGGGATGCGCGTCGCCACGACCCGCCTCGGCGGCCTCTCGCTGCGCGAGGTCACAGTGAACGGGCAACCCGGGGCGATGGTGCTCGACCCGTCCGAGCGGCTGATCGGCGTCCTCGCGCTCGACATCGCCGAGGGCGGCCAGATCCAGACGGTGACCTCGGTGATCAACCCGGACAAGCTGCGGCACCTCGGCCCGCTGGCCGACCTCGGCCCGCTCGGCGGCCGCGGCCGCCGCGGCGGAGCAGAGCGAGGGCCAGCAGGCCCGCCAGCGTGAGCACGACCCCCAGCGGGTCGGGACGGGCGCTGGTGAACCGCAGGTCGACGCGGTGCTTGCCGGCGGGCAGGTCCAGCTCGGCCAAGCCGTCGCCCGACCGGCAGACGGGCACCGGGGCGTCGTCCACCGTGGCCGGCTAGCCGGGGTCGTAGGTCACTGCGGCGACCACGGCCAGGCGGCCTCGGGCCTCGGCGGTCCACCGCAGGTGCTCGGGCTGCTGCACGACCACTGTCGCCGTCAGGCCGAACGCCAGGGGTTCCTCGCGGGCTGGTTGCCTGGGAACGCTGACCCGGGCCATCGGCCCCCCGGCCTGAACACCGGTGCACCCGGATTGAACGCCCCCAAACAGGTGACGCTGGAACAGGCGCGCGAGTTGGCCGCGCGGTACCCGGTGTTCAGGATCGAGACCGCCACCGGCGGTCCGCCTCAGGGGTGAGAGGCGCCGACGAAGACTGTGAGACTGCCTGCGGTTCCGGTGATGATCCGGGCCGTGACCGGTGGCGGTGGGCGTGACCCTTGGAATGACTGACCCGTCGTGGTGTCCGTCGGCTGACTTGTCCGCCCGCCGCTGCCGGGACCGGCCCAGTCCGGCGCTGCTGGCCTAGTAGCAGGCGACCAGTAGTCCTGCACGGAACCTTTGGGGTGCGCAGCCAGCCACCGCCTGCGATGGCCGGCTCACAGCAGTTCGAGGGCGCGGTCGATCTCGTCTGGGGTGTTATACAGGTGGGGAGAGATGCGGATGCGGCCGCGACGGTGCGCCACGTGTACCCCTGCCGTGGCAAGCCGCTCGAACACCTCCCCGGAGGCTTCCCTCAGCGGCTCGACCAGCACCAGCGGCGAGCGGATGTCTTCTCCCGAGACAAGCCGGAACCGCTCGCGGTCGATCCCGGCGAGCAGGCGGACCACGAGGCCGTCGACGTAGGCTGCCACCTCGTCGATCCTCAGGTCCAGCAGCAGCTCCAGCGCCGCGGTGAACGGGACGTGGTTGAAGAAGTTCGCCGTGCCGAAGACGTCCAGTCGCCCCATTCGCCTGGGCGTGAGCGCGCCGAGGTCCAGCGAGGGCGCCGCCAGGTCGTCGGCCGTGAGCGCGCTGAGCCAGTACAGCTTGGTGGGCCGCAGGACGTCGAACAGTTCGGGCCGCAGCCAGCACACCCCGGTCCCATAGGGACCACACAGCCACTTGAAACCGACGCTCACCAGCGTGTCGACGGGCAGTCCATGCACGTCGACGGGCATCGCTCCCACCGCCTGGGACCCGTTGACCACGAACCAGACGCCGCGGCTCCGACAGACCCGTCCCACGCCCTCGAGGTCCACGACCCGCCCGGAGAACGAGTGCACCCAGGTCAGGCAGACCACCCGGGTGCGGGGCGTGAGCGCGGCCTCCACCTCGTCTGGGGTGAGCACCTCGTCTTGCGGCTCGATCAGGCGGACCTCGACCCCCCGGTCTCGCAGCGACAGCCACGGCAGGATGTCCGACGGGAAGTCGTTGGCGGGAACCACCACCTCGTCGCCTCGCCCGAGGTCGAGGCCGTTGGCGACCAGGTGCAGCCCGTAGGAGGCGCTGTTCGCCAGCACAACCTCGGCTTCACCGGCGCCAAGGACCTGCGCCAGTGCCCGGCGCAGGCGCGACGGGACCTCCGAGAACGGCTCCGTCGTGGCCAGCAGTTCCGGGTGGAGCTTCCACCGCACCGCCTCGGCCAAGGCCTGGGCGGCCCGGCGGGGGAGCCGCCCCTGATGGGCGGTGTTGAGCCATACCGAGCCCTCCTCGAGCTCGAACTCCCTCCGGAACCTGTCGGTTGTCATGGCCGTAGTCTGCCATCTGATCGTAGGCGGTCGCCTCGGCCGGCGGAGAGCACCACGCCGTACGGGATGCGGTACACGTGAGACATCGACCCTATGTGCGGTCATCCCTTCCCTCCCGGCGCCAGCGGTGGCTGACCCTCAAACCTGCGTGGCGACCGGCAGCGTGGCGACGTAGGCGGAGACGGCGCGGCCCGCGACGAGCAGGGGTTCGACGTCGCGCTGGGCTCGAGCCAGCAGGAAGCTGCCCTCCAGCGCGGTCAGCAGTGCATACATCACGGCGCGGGCATCGGTCTCCGACAGCCCCCTCCTGGTCAGGTACCGACAGCCCGCGTCGACCCAGGAGGCGATCACCTCCGCCGCGACCTGGTGGAGCTCCGGCTCGGTAGAACGCTCACTCTAGAATGCTCATTCTAGAGTGAGCGTTCCAGGAGGCGGGCGTGCGCAGCACCGAAGTGCCGGCAGGGGTCATCGAGTACGACGAGGTCGGGTCCGGGCCGCCGGTGGTCCTGCTGCACGGGCTGCTGATGGACCACACGCTGTGGGATCGCGTGCTTCCGCTGCTGCCCGAGGGCTTCCGGTACGTCCGCCCGGTCCTGCCGCTCGGCGCGCACCGCCGCGCGATGCATCCCGGTACGGACCTGACGTTGCCCGGCCAGGTACGGCTGGTGGCCGACCTCCTCGACGCGCTGCGCCTGGAGGATGTGACGCTGGTCCACAGCGACTGGGGTGGCGCGCTGTTCCTCACCGCCCGCGGGCTCGACCAGCGTGTCGCGCGGCAGGTGATTCTGCCGTGCGAGGCGTTCGACAACTTCCCGCCCGGGCTGCCCGGCAGGATGGTGGCGCTCGCCGTCCGCCTTCCCGGGGGCGTCCAGCTGGCCGCCCGCCAGCTGCGAGTCGGCTGGCTGCGCCGGCTGCCGTTGCTGTACGGGCAGATGGCGTGCCGGCCGGTACCCGACGAGCTCGTCCGGCGCTGGACCGAACCCGTGCTGCGTGACCCGGACGTCCGCCGCGACCTGCTCGCCTACACTCGGGGACCCTTCGACAAGGCGGCGCTGGTTCGGGACACCGAGGCACTGCGGCGGTTCCAGGGCGACGCGCTGGTGCTGTGGTCGCCGGACAACCGGGTCATGCCTGCGGCGCACGGTCGTCGGCTCGCGGCGCTGCTGCCGCGGGCGCGGTACGCCGAGATCCCGGGCGCGTACGTGCTGTCCACGCTCGACGAACCCGAGGCGGTGGCGCGCGAGATGGGCGAGTTCCTCACCTCCGCCCCGGCCACGAGGCAACCTCGCCAAGACCGAAACAGGCCGTAGGCCACACCCGCCCGGAGGTCAACCTGACTTCCACGGCAGCTCGTCCAGGGCCGACCAGGTACGCAGGGCTGCCCACCATCGCCCCCAGGAACGCGATCGTGTCCTGCGTCATCAGGTCGTAGGTGATGGGGCCGTCGACGTCTGGAGTGTGGCCGTGTCCACGCCGCTCTGGGACGTAGACGTGGAACCGGTCGGCCAGCGGGTCGATGTTGTTGTCGAAGAACCGCGCATCGGCCAGCCCCCCGTGCAGCAGCACCAGGGGCTCACCGTCGCCGCGTTCGTCGTACCAGGTGCGCCACGACTCCAAGCTGGACGTACTCCGCCATCCCCGCTCACTTCCTTGGGCCCTGACGCGGAGCGCGATGCACTCCGGGCCAACGGTCAGGGCTGTTTGAACTCGATACGGAATGCCTCGTAGGCGTGGCTGTCGATGTTCTCCACGGAGTGCGGCGCCTCAGGGTCGAGCCAGCCGGCGTGCGGTCCTCGGTCCGCAGGCGGCGGCTGCCCGGGCGAGGTGAACGTCAGGGTGTCCGCGGTGTAGTAGCGGATCCGCGCCGGCCGGTGCACCACCATGACGCTCGGCCAGCGGTGGGTGTGCTCAGGTTCTCGTTCGCCTGGCGCGATGGTCACCTCGAGCACCCGGGTGACCTGGCTCTCGAAGACCACACGGTGGGAGCCGGGCGCGGCCACGACCGCGTCGAGCGAGTCGGGCCAGGGCCACACGTCTGGCTCCTTGGCTTTGTGCTGCATCCGTGCAGCTCCTCCTGCCAGCGTGCCGGTTTCCCTGTCGGCCGGGCGGAACGAAGGCCATCCCAGGCAGTGCTGCAGAGGATGCTGCACCACGGCCGAGGGTCGCAAGGAGCCTAGTTCTCCAGCCGCAGGCAACCAGCACGGACCGCAGCTGCCGGCATCCCAAGATCAGCATCCGGTCCAGCACCTCCCGCCGAACCGTGCCCACCCACCGCTCCGCGCAGGCGTTGGCCCACGGCGCCCGCCCCGGCGTGGGCAGCACCTCGATCCCCTCGGCGGCGAAGACCGCGTCAAACGCGGCGGTGAATTTCGTGTCCCGATCCCGGATCAGAAACCGGAAGCGGCCGACACGGTCTGCGACGTTCGTGAGCAAGTTGCGCGCCTGCTGGGCCACCCACCCTCCGACTGGATGCCGTGTCACCCCAGCACGTGGACCCGGCGGGTGGCCACCTCGATCACGAACAGCACGTACAGCCGCTGAGCAACACCTAGTCGAGCTTGTCGCTGTGGATCCACTGGCGGAACAGGCGCGCCTGCTCGGCGGGCCAGGCGCCGTAACAGGGCATCCGCCCGGCGGCCAGCTGGTCCAGGATCGCGTCAGCACGCTCGCGGACCGCGGCCACGTCCCAAAGGTCGAACGCCCAGCGCATCGAGGCCCGGTCACGGTCGGTGAACAGCGGCCGGATGTCGCGCGCGAAGCTCGGTGGGCCAGTCACCACCGCGGCCGGTTGCTCGGAGCCACGTGCCTGCGCCGCCGACGGTGGCGGGACCGAGCCCACCGCGGAGCCTGGTGGGCCGGCCGGGCCCCAGTCCCAGTGGGGCACCGGCATGCGCGGCGGCGGCTGCGCCCCGGGCTGGCTGTTGGCCAGGGCGATCCGCGACCCCCACTCAAAGTAGGACACGAACGCCGAGCGGAATTCGGGATCGGCTGGCAGGCCCGCCTCGTCGGCGGCCTCGCCCATCAGCCGCACCCAGCGGGCGCGCTCCTGCTCGGTCAGCGCCCGGCCCAGGTGGCGCGACAGCATGTGCGGGTAGCCGCCACGCTCCTGCGTATAGTCGCCGGCCCACCGAAGACCTCCCCCAGCCACTGCGCGACCCATTCGGGATGCTGGGGGCTCATCTCGGCGAACACCGGCGCCAGGATCGGGTCGTCCCTGACGTGGCTGTAGAAGATCCGGGTCAGCCGGGACAAGGCCGCCGCGCCGCCCGCCCATGCGAAGAGGGTCGGTGGCTGTTGCGCGCCGTCCGGCGGTGTGGAAGTCACTGGATGCTCCTTCCGCGACGAGCCCGTACAGGTTGTCGGCAGTCACGTTGTCGAACCCCCTGCGGCCCACCAGGTGGAGCGGGTGGCCGCGGGGTCGTGCCGGCATTGGGATGGTCACGGCGTTGCCGGTTGGACGTTGTGGTTGAGGTGGAAGGTGTTGTCGGGGTCGTAACGGGCTTTGAGCGCGGCGAGCCGTGTCAGCTTGGCCTGGCCGTAGGCGCGTTGGATGCCCTCCTGGCCCTCGTCGGTGAGGTCGTTGACGTAGACGCCGCTGGCGAACGGCTCGACCGCGGCGCCGTACCGCCGCGCCGCGGCGATGCGGGCCTGGTCCTGGTCCGGGTCGGTCCAGCGTGCCGCGGCGACGAACTCCACCAGCGCGTCGCGGTGGCCAAAGGCGGTCTGGTCATCGCCCACCTCCGCGACGGCGCCGCCGTAGCTCTGGAAGCTGCCCGAGGGCAGCAGCCCGGGATCGCCATCGTCGCTGCCATAGCCCTGACCGCGCCCTAGGAACGCCTCGATCGCGCCGTCGCCGAGGTCGCGGAGGTAGTGGCCCTTCCAGTAGCGGCGCAGGTGGTGGCCTTCTTGATCGTCGTCGATGCGCTGCAGCTCCAGGTAGGTCAGCGCCTGGACCCGCTCCGCGGCCGGCGTCTGGCTGCGGAGGGCCGGCAGCAACCCACGTCCCAGGTCGGGGTCGCCGACCCAGACGTAGCCGACACTGGCCAGCGGCCGGCCCCACAACTCTGCTGGCAGGAACGGCCATTGGCCGGCGGTGCCGGCCCAGGCGGTCAGGGTCGCCTGCCGTGGCGCCTCGGCGATCAGGTCGCGCCAGCGTCGCAGTGGCCCCGGCGCCTGGTCGGGGAGGTAGAACAGGTCGACCAGCAGCGCTTGGGTGCCGACCGGGTGCAAGTCGAACTCGAACTCGGTGACCACGCCGAAGTTCCCGCCGCCGCCGCGCAGCCCCCAGTACAGCTCGGGGTGCTCGTGCGCGCTGACGTCCAGGACGTCGCCGTCGGCGGTGACCAGCTGGAAGCGGGTGACGTTATCGCAGGCCAGGCCGTAGCGGCGGGCCAGCCAGCCCATCCCGCCGCCGAGGGTGAGGCCGCCCACGCCGGTGTGGGAGACGTTGCCGGCGGTGGTGGCCAGCCCGAACGGCTGGGTGGCCCGGTCCAGGTCACCGAGGAGCGCGCCGCCGCCGACCCAGGCGCGACGCTGCTGCGGGTCGACGCGGACGGTGCCGAGGGGTGACAGGTCGACCATCAGGCCGCCGTCGGGGACCGAGATGCCCAGGACGCTGTGGCCGCCGCAGCGGACCCCGACCTCGAGCTCGTGGGCGCGGGCGAAGCCGACCGCGGCGGCGACGTCGGCGGGGCTGGCGCAGCGGGCGACCAGACCCGGGCGCCGGTCGACCATCGCGTTCCATACCCGCCGCGCCTGGTCGTAGCCGCCCTGGCCGGGCAGCAGGACCTGGCCCTGGAACCCACGGCGCAGCCCTGCCGCCTCCGCGCCGTTGATCGCGGCGCCCTGTCGTCTGACCACCACGTGCTCCTTCGCGTCCGTCCGAGCTCACGGGTCCAACATCGCCGCCGCCCGGTCCCACCGACAAGGTCCAATTCCGTGGCGATCGAGCGGGCCAGTTCGAACCTTCGCCCACCGGTTCTTCCTTCCGTCCTTCGCCCGCCTGGAGGGCGTTCAACCGGGGTGCACCGTTGTTCACCCGGGTGCCGACGGCCCGGGTCAGCGTTCCCAGGCGATCGGGCGCGCAGGTCGGGGGTGTAGGCGTAGTACCGGCCCGTGCGGATGGTCGCGGCCAGGTGCCGGCCCAGGGCGGGGTCGGCGCGGGCCAGGTTGGCCATCGCCGCCCAGATCGCCCTGGTCGCGTTCAGCCGGGCGCGCTCGGCATGGGAGGCCGCCCGGCGGCCGCGGCCGCCCAGCCCCACCGCCCGCGCCAGCTCCCACCAGGAAGTCCCGCTCCACGCGTGCCTTGGCGGCACGGCCGGGGTCGTCGCACCCCTCCGCCTCCTCCAGCTCCTCCCCAAGCTCGGCCAGCCGGGCCTGGTAGGCGGCCTTGGCGGCACCCAGGGCTCGCATTGTCGTGGCTGCCCACCCGTGGACGGCGATGGGCAGCTCCTCGGCCAGCCGGGCGTGGGCGGCGATGTCGACCTGGACTGCCCGGACGTCGCCCCGAGCTGGCCGCCTGACGGGCATGACCGTCCAGTTCCATCTCGCGATCGCCGGTCTCCCGTGCCAGCCGCAGGGCTTCTTCTGCCAGGGCGGTGCGTTCCTCCAGCCGTCCGGACCCCACACCGCCGTCCACCTGGAGTGGAGCGCGGCGCGCAGCGCCGCCGGGTCGGCCAGCCGACGGGCCATGGCGACCGCATCCAGGACTGAGCGGCTCCATGACCTCCGTCTCGTCGGAGAAGGTGAGTTCCAGGGACAGCCGCGCCAGCAGCTCCCAGCAGCGACCCCACAAGACACGGGCCCCTCGCTGGACCGCGAGGCCCGCAAGGTGCTCCGCGAGCGCCCGTCTTGCCGCCCCCGACCAGCCGTCACCCAACCCGCCCCACGTCAGGAGGCATCTCATGTCCAGACCCGGTACGGCCCGCGGCGCTCGTGTAGCCGTGGCCGCCGCGCCGAGCCGGAACGGGCAACGGATCAGGATTCAAGAAGCGGCACGGCCGAACCCGGCCCTAGAGTTGCCGACATGAACATCTCACTCAGCCACTGCCGTCAAAGGGGTGACGAATGGCACGCATGATCGAAGCGACCGGTGTGGTCAAGCGGTTCGGCGAGACGATCGCGCTCGACGGGTTGGAGCTGTCCGCAGACGAGGGTGTGATCCTTGCCGTGCTCGGACCCAACGGCGCCGGCAAGACCACCTTCGTGCGGTGCATCGCAACCCTGCTCCAACCCGACGCGGGCACCCTGCGCGTCTTCGGGCACGACGTGGTCCGGGAGCCGCAGGCCGTGCGGTCGTCGATCGGGCTCGCCGGGCAGTTCGCCGCCGTCGAGCCGACCATGACCGGGCGCGAGAACCTCGAGATGGTCGCGCGGCTCTTCGGGCAGGACCGCGCCTCCGCCCGCGCCAACAGCACCCGCGTGCTCGGGCAGCTGGGCCTGGTCGAGGACGCCGACCGCCTGGTGCGGACCTACTCGGGCGGCATGCGCCGCAAGCTCGACTTGGGCGCGAGCCTGGTCGGCGCGCCACGCCTGCTGCTGCTCGACGAGCCGACCACCGGGCTGGACCCAGGAAGCCGCATCGACCTGTGGGAGGCGATCCGCGAGCTCGTCGAGCAGGGGACGAACGTGCTGCTCACCACGCAGTACCTGGACGAGGCCGACCGGCTCGCCGACCGGATCGTGATCATCGACCACGGCAGGGCCATCGCGCACGGCACGCCCGCCGAGCTGAAGCAGCGCGCGGGGAGCAACGTGGTCGAGGTCCACGTCCGCGACCGCGGCGACCTCGCCGAGGTCGCCCAGGCCCTCACCACGATCGGCAACGGCGAGGCGCAGGTCGATGCGTCGACCCACCGGGTCACCGTGGCGGTGGAGGGCGGCACCGAGCAGTTCAACCGCGCCCTGCTGCCGCTCGAGCAACGCGGGATCGCCCTCCAGGAGGTGGCGTTGCGCCCGCCGAGGCTCGACGAGGCGTTCCTGGCGCTCACGCGTCGCGTCCCAGGGGAGGTTCGTCATGGCTAGTGCCGTCGCTGTCGCCGCCGCGCGCGCGTCCCTTGCGTCAAGCACCGAGGTGATCGCCAAGCGGAGCCTGCTCAAGTTCCTGCGAACGCCGCAGCTGCTGTGGACCAGCACGATCCAGGGAGTGATGTTCCTGGTCATCTTCCGCTACATCTTCGGCGGCGCGATCGGCGCCGGCGGGCTGGGGTACGTCGACTTCGTCGTCCCGGGCATCGTCACCACCATGCTCATCTGGCAAGGAATGGGCGCCGCCATCAGCATCACCGAGGACCGCGCCCAAGGCCTGCTCGACCGGCTCCGCTCCTTGCCGATCCCGCGCGGCGCCGTGCTCACCGGGCGCGCCGTGGCCGACACGGCGATGCAGGTCTGGGGGCTGCTGGTCATGACGATCGTGAGCTTCCTCGTCGGCTTCCGGCTCCACGACGGGATCGCCAACGGCGTGCTCGCCTTCGCCCTCGTCGTCGTGTTCAGCTTCGTGTTCGTCTGGGTGTTCATGGCCACCGGGCTCTACGCCCAGAACGCCCAGGCGGCGCAGGGCCTGGCCCTCATCCTGGTGCCGTTCACCTTCGTGTCGAGCGCGTACGTCCCCGCCGCTTCGATGCCGAGCTGGCTGCGTCCCGTCACCGCCAACCAGCCGGTCACCTACATGATCGAAGCCGTGCGGAGCCTGACGGGAGGCGCGCGTGCCGAGGCGCTGCTCGGGCACCCCGCGAGCTACTTCGTGGTCCGGTCCCTGCTCTGGTCGGCCGTGATCCTGCTGGTGTTCGGCTCGATCGCGGTCGCTCGCTACCGTCGTGGGTGAGGCTAAGGCGCCTGGTAATCACAGGTCACCGCATCCGGGTGTGGTTGGGTCGGCTCCTCACCGCGAGCCCGGACGCGGTGGTGGGGATGGCCGAAAGGGGCGTGCCGCGGCGACGCGACGGTGACGGGATGGTCGGCGAGGAGTTCCTCGAGCGCTGGGTGCGGCGGGTGCGCCGGAAGGTGCCGGACGCGGTCGCGGTGTTCCTAGGCCGGCCGAAGGATCCTCCGGCAGCCGGTCAGGCGCACTCGGGTACGTCGTTCATCGCGCGTGGGCGGTCGTCGAACGGCCGCGCGAAGCATGAAGCCAACGCGGAGGAGGAAGCCAATGCCGAAGCGATGACGACCACACGAGCGTCACGAGCCCGATCGGACCAGAGGGGATGGATGGGTATGAACTCGCACGTCAGCTCGATCCTGCTTGGCGTCAAGGACATGGAGCGATCCAAGCGCTTCTACACGGAAGGGCTGGGCTGGGAGGTCCAGCACGACTACAAAATCTCGGTGTTCTTCGTCCCGCACGGCGGTTCGGTGGTCGGCTTCTACGGCCGCGACGGGCTCGCCGGCATGGTGGGCGTGAGTCCCGACGGCAGCGGCTTCAGCGGCATCGTCTTCACCTACGTCGTGCGCAGCCAGGACCGCGTCGACGAAGTCCTGGACGAGGCCAGGAAGGCCGGCGGGACGGTCCTCAAGCCCGCGGCGAGGCTGCAGTGGGGCGGGTACGGCGGGTCGTTCGCCGACCCGGATGGCTACGTCTGGAACGTCGGCTACAGCGCCGAAGGAGCCGACCAGCCCTACGCCGAGTAGCCAGGGACCGATGACGCGCACGCTCGACGGCCGAGCAGCACCGTAGGCGGCCGCGACGGGTGCGACCCGGAGTTGCTCGGGCGCGCCGGGGCCGTGCGCCTCCGGCGCGCCCGGACCAACGGGGACCGGCCGTCAGGTCACCAGGCCGGGCCAACTCCCAGCGGTCCCCTCGGATCTGGCCGCCTTCGAAGGGGAACTCAACAGCGCCCCTCGTTCCCTATCTCTTGCTGCCGCTTACCCGGCGCGGTAGAACAGCCAGGCGTCGCGCATGCGATGCGTCTGCCCGGCGGTGAACTCGGTGTAGCAGGAGTCGTACGAGTAGTCCATGTAGTTGTGGATCGGGTCCAGGCCCGGGGCCTTGCAGGTGTCCTTGCCCGCCGGGCACCCTGACGTCGGTGTCTTCTCCGCCGGCGTGTCGTCCACGAAGTCGCCCTTGGCGTTGCAGCCGCCGTAGAAGGTGTGCTCAAGGTTGAGCCAGTGTCCGGCCTCGTGCGTCGCCGTCTCGCCCTGGTCGTAGCGGCCGGCGTAGGTGGTCGACGTGCCCGGCATCGACTCCCAGTCGATCACGATGCCGTCGAGGTAGGCCTGCCCTGGCTTGGTAACGATGTCGGGCAGGTACGCCCAGCCCAGATAGATGCCCGCGGTCGTGGAGTACAGGTTGAGCGCGTTGTTGCCACCCTGGTGCAGCGTGCGCTTCATGGTGTGCTCGTCGGTGCCACCCGGACCCGCGTAGAACCAGCCCGCGTTGTCCGTGCGCGTGACCCCGGCGAGACGGAACGAGAAGCCGGTCCTGGCCCCGCCCTCGCCGCCGGCGTAGGTGAGGTTGAGCACGTCCATCTGCGCGGCGATCTGCGGGCCCGTCAGGCTGCCGATGGTGCCATCGGTCACGACGTGGAAGTACACCGGGACCGACGTCCTGAAGTTCGGCCCCGCACGTCCCTTGGCGGAGCTCGGCAGGTCGGCGTGCACCTCGCCGAGATCCGGCTCACGGACCTCACCGCCGCGCCCGAGAACCGCCGCGCCCGACCCCTGCGCGGCGGCCGCCGCCGTCGGGTCACACGACGAGGCGGGCGAGCCAACGCCAGCTCCACCGCCGGTCCCGCTCGACGGTCCCAGCGCCACGGCCGCGAGAAGCGCACCGGCAAGCACCCGGCCCAAGGTCACGGTGCGTCGCTGCATCCTGCCCCTCCTCAGTACTCCAAGCGGCGGGTCGCACGGCAACCCGTCGAGCGAGGGGCCCCCACCCCAGGCGACTCTAACCGGAGCGCCGACGCGCTACAACGGGCAGCGCCGCGTCACCTGCTGCGCGGGGATCACCGCCCGCGCCGTCGTTGATCCTGCGCGTCGTCCGTGCTCGCCCGGCGCGCCTCCACGGCCAGGTCCGTCGTCGCCCGGCAGGCACTGTTGCATCTGGGCGAAGGGCGTGGCTGACGAGTCCTCGAGTGGAGCCTCCTCCCATGTGGAGCCCGTGAGGGCTTCACAAAGCGGTCGATTGTGACGGCCATTCGTGGCGTTCTGTGATCTCAGTGGAGGAGGTCGAGACAGCCGATCGCCAGATGCGACAGTGCCCTCGAGGGCGCGATGCAGGCAGCGGTGCACGGCGAGGACGTGCTGGGGGCCGCCGACCTGGTCACCGCGTTTGGCTGGCTACGGGCCCTGCCGGTGCGACCGAGTGCGATCCCAGCGCCCGACGCGGCCCGGGCGTGCTGTCGTCCATGTCGCCCAGCCGGGGCCGCCGGAGTTCCGCCGGCCCACGGCAGGGCGGGGTGCGAGGCCGGGCGCGTCGCCGGCCTCGGGGAAGTTGGCCGGGCTGGCGCGGAAGGCGCGCAGTGCCCAGCGGCCGGTACCGGCCACGGCGGCCGCGACCGCCGCGAGGGCGGTGAGGTCGCCGGCGGCGTGGTGGCGGGCCGCCTCGATCACGATGAACGTCGCGGCGAGCACGACCAGGACCAGGGCGATGCCGCGGTGGAAGCGGCCGGCCTCGGAGTGCGGCCACGGGTCGAGGGTGACGGTCAGCTCGCGGCCGTCGTCGGCGTCGGTGCACTCGGACTTGATCGGGCAGGCGTTGCACACCGGCGCCTTGGCGCGGTACCGGATCACGCGCAGCTCGTGGTCGACCTCCTTGGGCCACAGCTGCTGGCCCTGCGTGCACTCCCAGACGTCCAGATGGTGGTGGTAGGTGAATCCGCGGGTGCGCCAGCGCTCGGCGCGCCGTTGGACGTGGCCGGCGGTGCGCTCGAGGAGGCCGCCGGCCGTGAGCAGGAACAGCGCGTAGGCCCCGACCAGCAGCACCTCGGTGTGCGGGGGGCTCATGCCTGCCGCTCCCCACCGGCCGGCGCGGGCGCCGGCTCGGTCACCTCGGTGAACAGGACGTCCTCGTGCTCGTCGAGGGTCACCTGGGCGACGCGGTGGCGCACACCCTTCCAGCACAGCCACAGCACCGGCAACGCGCCGCCGAGGATGAACAGCAGGTCGCCGGGGAGCCGTAGCCACTCGAAGAAGGAGTTGGTGGGGCTGGTGATGAACTTGAGCTGTCGCGCCTGGAAGTACCCATGGTTGATCGACTCGTACAGCTGGATGATGCCGAGTGGGAACAGGGTGGCGAAGACCATCCACGCCAGGCCGATGTTGGTCGACCAGAACGCGATCCGCGCGGCCCGCTCCGACCAGCGCTCCTCAGGCATGAGGTAACGCAGGCAGAACAGGGCGAGCCCGATCGCCAGCATCCCGTAGACGCCCATCATCGCGGCGTGCCCGTGGTTGGCGGTGAGCGCGGTGCCGATCTCGTAGTAGCTGATCACGGGGAGGTTGATGAGGAAGCCGAAGATGCCGGCGCCGAGGAAGTTCCAGAACCCGACCGCGACCAGGAACATCACCGCCCAGCGGTGCGGGAACGGCGTGCGCGAGCGCGACTCCTGCTTCGCGCCGAGCTGCAGGAACGTCCACGCCTCCACGGTGAGGAAGGTGAGCGGGATCACCTCGGCGGCGGAGAAGAACGCCCCGAGCGCCATGTGCTCCGCGGGCTCGCCGGAGAAGTACAGGTGGTGCATGGTGCCGATCACGCCGCCCATCGAGTACAGCACGATGTCGAGGTAGATCACGGTCAGCGCGACGCGCTCGCGGACCACGCCGAGCAGCACGAAGATGTACGCGACCATCACCGTCGTGAACAGCTCCAGGAAATCCTCGACCCACAGGTGCACGACCCAGAAGCGCCAGAAGTCGGCGGTGGTGAAGTGCGAGTCGGGCCGACAGCAGGACCTGCCAGAAGCGCCCGAGGTCGAGGTACTCCCAGCCCTGGTTGCCGAACCACTGCCAGACGCGATCCAGCCGACCGAAGATGCCGGCCCACTCGCCACCCATGCTCCCGAAGACGACGAGGGCGAGCGCGCCGAGCAGCCCGTAGGCGAGCAGGCCCTGCCGGCGCGGCTCGTGCCCCGCGATCATCGGCGCCAGGAAGATCCCGGCGGCGAGGAACGAGGTCGCGACCCAGAAGATGGCGAGCTGCACGTGCCAGGTACGCATCAGGTTGTACGGGAAGAGACGCGCGAGGTCGACGCCGAAGAAGTTCGTCAGGTCGGCGCGGTAGTGCTCGGCCGCGGCACCGGTGATCGTCTGGACCAGGAACAGGGCCGCCATCACCAGGAAGAACCAGGCGGTCGCGCGCTGGCCAGGGGTGAGCGCGACGTCGCCGGGCGCCCGGAAGCTGACCGTCACCTGCTCGCGCCCGTGCCAGCCGAGGACGCGCCAGCGCCCGTACGCCGCGAACAGCAGCCCGATGCCGCCGAGCAGCGCGCCGAGGGAGAGCATCGACCAGATCACCGTGTTCGCGGTCGGCTCGTTGCCGACCAGCGGCTCCGGCGGCCAGTTGTTGGTGTACGAGTAGCCCAGCCCGGGCCGGTTGGTCGACGACGCCCACGCCGACCACGCGAAGTACGCGGTGAGCCGGCGCGTGTCGGCACGGTCGGTGATCGCGCCGCGGCGCAGCCCGCGGCTGGTGTCCGCCGCAGCGAAGTAGCCGTGGTAGTACTCCGCGAGGCTGCGGAACGCGGCGGCCTGCGCGCCGGAGATCGTCAGCGTGCCGCTGCGTGCGTCGTAGCGGTTGGCCTTGAACTCCGAACGCGTGCGCGCCCTTGCCGTGTCCGACCCGGCGCCCCCGTACGTCGTGGTCACCGCCTCGGCCGCGCGGTGCAGGTAGTCCGCGGTCCAGTCGGGGCCCAGGTAGGCGCCGTGCCCGAAGATCGAGCCGTACTGCATCAACCCGTTCCTGAGCAGGACGTGCTGCCCGGCGCGGACGTCGTCACCCGTGAACGCCACACCGCCCCGTTCGTCCACGACGCGGACCGGGATCGGCGGTTCCGCCTGGTAGGTGCGGTAGGCGAGCAGACCCATGACCAGGAACCCGAAGAGCACTACCAACGCGACCGCCTGGATCCAGCCCTTCGACACCAGCAACTCTCGTCGCTGCGCCGTGACAGGTGCTCGCACCGGCCCTTCCTCGCGTCTGCCCGCCGTGCGGGGGCTCCCACGGCGCAGCGGCTTGGCTGCCGGCGCCGGCGGGGACGGAGACTATCGCCGGGCACATGGATCACAAAGTTCCGAACGGCCTGCACGGGACGGGCCGGTTGGCTCTGGTCCGCCCTGACGCGGCCGCCACCGCGAGGGCATCCTGACCGTCCGCCTGCCCAGCTCAGCCGGCGCGCGGGTTCACGCCGGGTCCGCCTTCACATCGAGGACGCCGCGACGCCAGGAGGAGCCCTCGTACCGGCATCAGGATGGATGCTGGTTGTTCCCAACTCTGGTCGGACAGCGGCCGGGATTTCTCTCCTACTTCCCTCCGCCCGAGGCCAAGCCGCGCGGGACGGGGCGCAACGGGCAGTGACGCCGAGTGACGGCGGAAGCTGTCGACAAGCCGTTTGCGCACGTCATGGGCAACGATCGGAACTAGGTGGGGATGGGACGGGATGGCCTGCTCGTTCTTCCCAACCCGGCCCTGGGCGGGATATGGTGCTGGTCCTGCCCAGAGCCGCGGGGTTGCGCACGCGTGCGACCGGGGGCCCCCGAGGGGCGGCCTGGCGACGACGCCAGGGGGTGAAGCCGCTGCGAGCCACTGGACGCCGGCCAGGTGAGCGCCTGGCGTCGTGCTGTCCCGGTCCCGATCGGTGCTCACGCGGGAGCGCCTGCGACACCTACGACAACGTCAGCCTGACCGGGCTTGACCAGATGTCGGACGCGGTCGCCCACGCGGTGATCACCACCGCCGACAGCCCACGGCCAGCTGCCGCCACGGCCGGGGCCGGCCGCGCCATCACCCCGCCGCGCAACGACCAGCAGTCGAGACTCGCCGCTTGACCCGACGAGCCAGCCGGGGCGGTGCCGCGTGCGGCACCGCCCCCCGGACAGCCAGCCTGCCTGACGGTAGGACGCGGGTTGCAGTAGATGGGAAGGGAGTGGTGGTGATGAGCCGGAGAGCTCTCTGGCCGAGGCTGCTGGTGGTGCTCAGCTCGGTCGCTTTGGCGGCGGCGGTCATGTCGCCCGCTGCGGGCGGCAGCAGCAAGGGCGGCGGTCCGCGGTTGCAAGGCGACCAGCAGGCGGCGGCCGACCTGGACGCCCGGAGGGGGCGGAAGGCGCCCAGCGCGCGGCAGAAGGCGGCGGCGCGCGGCACGACGATACGGTGGAACCGGTTCGGGACGCCGCAGGTGTTGACCGGTGATGGCGGCTACCTCGCGTCGGGCCTGGCCAGCGATCCCGTCGCGGCGGCACGAGCCTGGCTTGCCGGCAACACCGCACTGCTCGGGATCGACCGCGCCGCCGTCGCGGACCTGGACCTGCTGGCGAGCGCGCCGATCGGCAAGGGCCGCGCCGTGCTCTTCCGGCAGCGTTTCGGCGGCCTTCCCGCAGGCCACGACGGGCTCGTCGTCGTCGGCGTGGCCGCAGGCAAGGTCGCCTACGTGGCGTCGTCCCTCGCCGCCGGTGACCTCGCCGGTGTCGCGAGCCTGTCGCCGGCCGAGGCGTTCCGTCGCGCCGCGGCGTCGGCCGGAAGAAGCGTCGGCGGCGTCACCCGGCTCGGCGAGCAGGGCGGCTGGACCACCCTTCGGGCCGACGGCTTCGCGACCCCGCAGCGCGTCCAGCTGGTCGCGCTGCCGATCCCCGGCGCCGGTGCGGTGCCGGCCTACGAGGCGATCGTCCTGGACGGCGCGGCCTCCGAGCCGCTGGGTGCCAGCGTCTTCGTCGACGCTCGCAACGGCGACGTGCTGATCTCCGAGAGCCTCGTCGACGACGAGGGGGAGCCTTCCTGGAAGGTCTTCCCCGCCTCACCGTCCCCCGACTACTCCTCGGCCGACACGCGCCAGCTCTGGTGCTGGACGGATGCGGCAGGCTGTGACCGGGCGCTCGACCCGAGCTCGCCGGACCTCGAGTGGGATGTCAACCCCGGCGCGGGGTCGTCCTTCACGACCGACGGGAACAACGCCAAGGGCGTCCACAACTGGTTCAGCAACAACCCGTTCACGGTCGGGACCGAGACGGCGACGCCGCGTCCGGCACGCGACTACGTCTACCCGTGGACGAACCAGTGGTTGGAGCAGCGCTGCAACCCTGACACGACGTTCACCTCGGCCGAGCGGAACGACGTCGACGCCGCGCGGGCCAACCTGTTCGCCATGCACAACCGGATGCACGACTGGTCCTACCACCTCGGCTTCACGGAAGCGACCTTCAACCTGCAGAAGGACAACTTCGGCCGCGGCGGGCTCGGGAACGACCACGAGCAGGGCAACGCCCAGGCCGGCGGCGTGAGCGGCGGACCGGCCTCGGGGTTCGCGGCGCGTGACAACGCCAACCAGATCACGCCGCCGGACGGGCAGGCGCCGATCACGAACATGTACCTGTGGCAGCCGATCGCGGGCGGCTTCTACGCCCCCTGCGTGGACGGCGACTTCGACATGTCGGTCATCGGGCACGAGTACACGCATGCGATCTCCAACCGGATGGTCGCGGGCCCGAACACCGGCCTGAGCGGGTCGCACGGGGGCGCGATGGGCGAGAGCTGGTCCGACCTGGACGCGATGGAGATCCTCAACGAGTACGGGTTCGTCCCCCTCGCCGACGAGAACCGGTTCGCCGTCGGGCCGTACGTCACGGGCGACAAGCGGGCGGGCATCCGCAACTACGGGATGAACGCCAGCCCGCTGAACTTCTCCAACGTCGGCTACGACTTCGTCTGCAACGCCGCGACCTGTCCGTTGCTGACGCAGGTCCACGCCGACGGCGAGATCTGGAGCGCGACCAACTTCGCCATCCGCCAGGCGCTGATCGCCCGCTACGGGGCGGGAATGCCAGCACTCCAGGCCCAGTGCGCCGACGGGCTCGTCGCCGTCAGCGCCTGCCCGGGGAACCGGCGCTGGATCCAGCTCATGTTCGACGCGTTCCTCCTGATCCCGACGGGATCCCCGACGATGCTCGACGCCCGCGACGCGATGATCGCGGCCGACCAGATCCGCTTCGGCGGCGCCAACCGGGACCTGCTCTGGAACACCTTCGCGAGCCGCGGCTTCGGGCAGAACGCGACCAGCAGCGGGCCAAGCGACACCGATCCGGTGCCGAGCTTCGAGTCACCCACCGCGACCGAGGCGACGCTGGTCTTCGAGCCGGTCAGCGACGGCGGCCCGGTCGCCGGCGCGCGGCTGTTCGTCGGCCGCTACGAGGCTCGGACGACGCCGGTCGCGGACACCGACGCGGCGACGGCGCTGGACTCCAGCCTCGCGCTGGTCCCAGGCACTTACGAGCTGCTCGCGCAGGCGCCCGGCTTCGGGGCCAAGCGGGTCGCGGTCGAGCTGAAGCCCGGGATGGTCAAGCACCTCCAGGTCGAGATGCCCGCGAACCTGGCGTCGGCCGCGACCGGTGCGACGGCGATCGGCGACGGGACCAACCTCGGCAAGCTGATCGACGACACCGAGGCGACCAACTGGGCCTCGCTCGGCGCGCCGGTCGCGGGCAGGCAGGTGACGGTCCGGCTGGACCCGAGCAAGCCGTGGCACCAGGTCGCCCGCGTGCAGGTGAGCGCGGAGCTGCGCACACGTCTTCCGGAGGACCCGGGCGGGGACACCGCCACGCAGAGCCGCTTCTCGGCGCTGCGCCAGTTCCAGATCCTTGCCTGCCAGGTGAAGGCGGGCGTCGACTGCACGCAGGACGCGCAGTTCAGCGTGCTGTTCACCAGCGCGCCCGACACCTTCCCGTCGGTCGCGCCGCGGCCGCGCGTGCCTGAGCTGCTGATGAAATCGTTCACGGTGCCGAAGACGAACGCGACCTTCGTGCGGCTGCGGGTGCTGACCAACCAGTGCACCGGCGCGCCCGCCTACCAGGGCGACCAGGACGACGACCCACTCAACGTCACCGACTGCGAGGACGGCTCCACCCAGGACGACAACGTCCGCGCCGCCGAACTACAGGTCTACGCCAAGTAACCGCACGCGGGCCGGCCGGGCACCACCCGGCCGGCCCCGCCCGACGCCTGGGTGACTGGGAGGCTGTCAGGTCGGCACGCGCGCCCGTCTTCGGTGGGAGCGCTTAGAGGCTGTCAGGTCGGCACGCGCGCCCGTCTTCGGTGGGAGCGCTTAGCTTGTGATGGCCGGCGCTGGTCTCGGCTTGCGGCATGGAAGATGTGCTGCTTCTTCTCCCGGCTGAGCTTCGCCGATCGCGCCATCCGGTCATTGCCGGTCTCAGGTCGCTTCGAGACCCTAACCAACGAATTAGCTCGGGCGTCGTGACTCAGGATCGTTTGTGGGTACGTTCCCTCCATCGCGCGCATCGACCAGCGGAAGGAGCTCTGCGATGTTGCGATCTCGTGTCGCCCGTGTGCTCGCCCTGGTAGGCGTGATGGCGTCCCTCGTGTTCCCGGTGCCGGCGGCGCAGGCGCACGTCGGCACCGGGGAGGTGGCCTCCGATCCCGACGTGGCGACGCTCGAGGCGGCCGCGCACGCGGTGCGGCCTGGCGGCGGGGGCGGCGAGCCCGGCGCGGCCGGCGTCGGCGACCCGTACTTCCCGCTGGAGGGCAACGGCGGCTACGACGTCAGGAACTACGACCTGAGCTTCTCCTACGACCCTGCCACCGACCGGCTGGACGGCACCATGGTCATCAAGGCCCGCGCGACCCAGGACCTGTCGCGCTTCGACCTCGACCTGCAGCAGCTCGACGTCAGCGCGGTGCGCGTGAACGACGAGCCCGCCAGCTTCAGCCGCGACGGCCAGGAGCTGCAGATCACGCCGCACAACCGGCTGCGGAAGGGCTCCACCTTCAACGCGGCGGTTGACTACGGCGGCGTGCCCCAGACGATCGTCGGCTCGCCGATCGTGTTCGGCTCGCCGTACGGCTTCCTGCACACCGACGACGGCGCCTTCATGGGCGACGAGCCCAACGTGGCCTCGACCTGGATGCCGCTCAACGACCACCCGAGCGACAAGGCGACCTGGACGATCCGCGCGACGGTCCCCGAGGGCAAGAGCGTGGTCGCCAACGGCCGGCTGGCCTCGCAGGTCACCACGAACGGCAAGAGCACCTTCACCTGGGTCGAGCCGGAGCAGATGGCCACCTACCTCCTCACCGCCTGCATCGGCAACTGGGTGATCAAGACCGGCACGACGCCGGGCGGGGTCCCCGAGACGGTCGCGGTCGACCCGACGATCATCGCCAGCCGCCCGGACGCGGTCGACTTCTTCTACAACACCACCGCCGAGGCCACCGACCTGTGGTCGAACACCTTCGGCCCCTACCCGTTCGACTCCACCGGCGCGATCGCCGACAACGCCACCTACAACGGCCAGCCCCTCGGCTTCTCGCTCGAGACGCAGACCCGTCCGGTGTACTCGGCCGTCCGCTCCACCAGCACGATCGCCCACGAGCTGGCGCACATGTGGTTCGGCGACAGCGTCTCGGTGGCGAACTGGCAGCACATCTGGCTCAACGAGGGCTTCGCCTCCTACGCGCAGTACCTGTGGGCTGAGCACCTCGGCGGCCCCTCGCCGCACGACCAGTTCGTGGCCGAGTTCAACAGCATCCCGGCGACCAGCACGTTCTGGGCCAGCCAGATCGCCGACCCGCAGCGCGACACGATGTTCCAGCGCGCCGTCTACCGCCGCGGGGCGATGACCCTGCAGGCGCTGCGCGACAAGATCGGCGACGACGCCTTCTTCCGTGTGCTGCGGACCTGGACCGCCCAGCACTTCCAGGGCATCGCGACCACGGCCCAGTTCATCGCCCTCTCCGAGCAGATCTCGGGTCAGGACCTGGGCAACTTCTTCCAGGTCTGGCTCTACACGCCATCCAAGCCGACCACCTGGTAGCAACCGAAGGGGCGCGGCGTACGCGCCGCGCCCCCGGGCACAACACCAAGGACGAGGGGCGGTGCCGCCCGGGCACCGCCCCTGGCCCTTCGCCGCCGCTGGGCGGGAGGCCGCCGCCGCGGCGGCCTCCCCGCCCTGCCGGGCGTTGCTAGGAAGGCCCGCCTCCGCAAGGCGCCCCCTCACCGAAGGGGATGTCCTCCCATCCCGTGCCGGGGTGCGCGTACAGGCTCCCGTCCGCCGCGGCGGCCAGCACGGCCATCGTCGGGCGCACGAACAACTGCTCCAGCATGCCGTTGCTCTTCTGGCCGACCGACCGCACCTCGTAGAAGATCGCTCCCTGCGTGCTGAACTGGGGGTCGGTGCCGTCGGGACCGGGACTGCCCAGCAGCATCCGGCTGATCACCGCGTTGGTGATGTCGATCAGCGGGTAGCGGGCCACGTTGCCGGTGCCGAGCCGCCGCACCGCGTCGACCGAGATCAGCGCCATCTGCCGGTTCGTCAGCCACTGCTGCTCGGTCATCCGGCTGGGGTCGATCGACCGGGCACCGATCTGGAACGTGTTGAGCTCGTTGGTGCCCGCCACGACCGGGCTCTGCCCCATGTGGTGCAGGTCCAGGGCGAGCCGGGGGTGGGTCTGCTCCCACAGCGCGTACCAGGCCCGCGACTCCGGCTGGCGGAACAGCTCCCAGTCCCGGTTGAGGTCGATGCTGAGTGGCGTGGTGCTCTGGCGGATGTTGGCCTCCGCGCCGTCGGGGTTGTACAGCGGGACCACGATCACGGTGAGCTGCTCGCGGATCCGCGCCGCCACCTGGTCGCCGCTGCTGGCCAGGTACTTGAGGACCTGCAGGACCGCCTCGGTGCTGTGCAGCTCGTTGCCGTGGATCCTGGCCTGCAGCCAGAAGACGTCCGGGCCGTGGCCGACCGTCGCGTACAGCAGCTCTCGGCCCTCGCCGGACTGCCCGGCGCTGCGCACTTCCACGGCTCCCTGGCTCGACTGCTGGATCGAGTCGAGCTGCCGGACGACCTCCTGGTAGCTGGGAATGCTGCTGCGCTGGACCTGCTGCTCGTCCTCGATGCAGGGCCCGCCGGGCACGCCGGCGGGTGGGTCCGCCACCGCCGGGCTCGCCAGCCCGATCGCCAGCGCGAGCCCCAGCAATCCTGCCGACCATCGCTTCCAAGTCATGCGCGCATCCTTCCGATCGCATCTGCTTGCGGGCTTCCCTGGACGGCTCTGCCCGTTCGCTGCGTGGCAGGCGCCGGGCTGTCGCCGCGACCGCCTTTCGCGGGCCGGGCTCACTCGGTCGACCCGCCTATTCGTTGGGCGGGTCGACCGCGGGCCCCCGCTCGGGCAGCGCGTCCGCGACGGCGGTGTCGGCGGCGAACAGCGACCCGTCGGCCAGGGCCTCGACCACGGACTTGGCGGCGTGGTAGGCGGTCTTGGCGATGTAGCCGTTGGACTTGGTGCCGATGTCGCCGCGAAGCTCGAACAGCACCGATCCGGCGCCCAGCAGGCCGTAGGCGTTGCGGGCGATCCCGGGAGGCAGCGTGCCCGGGTAGCGGCTGATGTTGGCGAAGCCGTACTGGTCGAGCCTGGTCACCAGGGTGGCGACCACCTTCTTCGACAGCTCCACCGCCTGGGCGAACTCCGCCGACCTGCCGATCGCCGCCGCCGTGCCGGTGGCGTTGGGCCAGAAGGTCGAGCCGGTGATCAGGTCGCCGTCCGCGTCGACGTAGGACCCCTGATGATGCAGGTCCATGACCACCTCGGGCCGCCGCTGGTCGAACAGCAGCCGCATCGCGACCGACTCCGGCACCGGGTTCTGGTCGACGGCGGGGGTGTTGGGGTCGTCCTCGGGGTGGTCGAGCAGGTAGGAGTGGTAGCGGTTGATGTCGTAGCCGCGACCCGCCTGGTAGAAGGCGGGGCAGCTCGACAGGCAGAACGGGTCGAAGTTCTCCCGCCACGGCGGCGTGTTACCGGAGGCGTCCTGGACCGGGGCGTCGAACCCGTCGACGTTGACCCGCGGCACCACCGTCACCGTCAGGGCCTCCCGGATCGCCCGTGACGACGCCGAACCGGACGACAGGTCGCGGATCAGCTCGACCGCGCCGTTGCTGACCACGTACTCGTTGCCGTGCTGCTGGGCGATGACCATGATCCCGCGCGGGCCGTGCCCGATCGTGGCCACCGGGATCTGCCTGCCCGTGTTGCTGGTCCTGGGCGCGGTCGACAGCGCCACCGCCCCCTGACTGGCGGCCTCGATCCCCCGCAGGGTCTTCCACAGCTGCTCGTAGCTGCGCAGCGCGGACAGCGACTCGGTCTGCTCGTCGGTCGGCCACGGACCGCTGGGGGTACTCTGCGGGCCGGCCGAGGCCGGCACGGCCAGCAACCCGGCCACCAGCAACCCAGCGACGACGATGGTCCAGAGCGACTTCCTCATGCGGCACCCACCCCGCCCTGATCCTGACCCTGGCGACGGCGGGGCCCGCCGGCTCGGCGGTCGACGTCCCCGACGCGCCCTGCGACCCGATGCAGACGCCGCCAAGCTTCCGGGGCGAGGTACCCAGCGCCGACCACGCCGCCAGGATCCAGGCGCACGGCGGGCCATGGTCTGGAACACGCCGACGGAAGAGGGGGCGACCGCTGCCGCCTCGCCGGCCGACTTGCCCGGCCGGGCAGTGGCCACCGGGCCGTGCCCTCCTCGAGCGCCCGCCAGCGGGTGTCGACGCGATATCGCAGCAATCGGGACATCTCTAACTAACCAGAGCGGCCGCGAGGCCTGCGGCGTTACCTGAGCCACCGCCCGGCCATGCCCGAGAGTGACGCCGCCTGCGACCAGAAGCGGTCGCCGTCGGCCGACCGGTTCATTCCACTACAGGCGGTGTAACGACCGTTCGGCGGGTTGCGCTTCTTTGGGCAGAAGGTCCGCCGACGGGCCTGGGTGATCGCTACCCGCGCGTGGGAAGGAGGCCCCGATGAGGAGCCGAACCCAGATCGCCGCCATCGCCGCCCTGATCCTGACCCTGGCGACGGCGGGGCCCGCCGGCTCGGCGGTCGACGTCCCCGACGCGCCCTGCGACCCGATGCAGACGCCGCCAAGCTTCCGGGGCGAGGTACCCAGCGCCGAGCAGGTGCTCGGCTTCGCGCTCGGCTCCCGGGAGGTCACCGCAGCCGAGTCGGACGCCTATGTCGATGCCGTGGACGCCGCGAGCGCGCGCGTGGTCAGCGGCACGCTGGGCACGACCTGGCAGGGGCGGCCGATCCGCTACGCGCTGGTCGGGACGCCGGAGAACCTCACACCGGAGGGCCTGGCAGGAATCCAGCAGGCGGCACGCACGCTGCGTGACCCGGCAACCAGCGACCAGCAGGCGGCAGGCATCGCCCGCCGCGCACCGGCCATCCTGTGGCTCATGGGGAACGTGCACGGCGGCGAGGAGAGTCCGACCGACGCGGAGCTCCGCGTCCTGTACGAGCTGGCCGACCGCGACGACTGCGCCGCGCGGCAGATCCTCGACAATGCGCTGGTCGGGTTCATCCCGGTGCAGAACCCGGACGGCCGCGAGGCGGACACCCGCCAGAACTCCTACGGGTTCGACATGAACCGCGACTGGTTCGCCCGCACGCAGCCGGAGACCGACACCAAGCTCGAGCTCCTGCGCCGGTACCCGGGTGTCCTGTTCGTCGACGCGCACGAGATGGGTGGCAACCACTACTTCTTCCCGCCCACCGCCGACCCGACCTACCACGAGGTGACGGCCGCGTCGATGGACTGGCAGGACAACCTCTACGGCGGCGCGCTGGCCGCCGAGTTCGACCGCCAGCACATCCAGTACTTCACGGACAAGGTGTTCGACTTCTTCGCGATGGTCTACGGCGACATCGTTCCGGCAACCGGATTCGGCGGGGCCGGCATGACGTTCGAGAAGGCCAACTTCGACCCGATCGCCCAGCGGACCTACGAGCACTACGTCACCCACTGGGTCTCGATCTCGCAGGCCGCGCTGAACAAGCCCGGCATCCTGCGTCGCTGGCACGACGAGTGGACGGAGGCCTACCGGCAGGGGGTGGACGGCCAGCTCGAGCCCAACGAGGTCAACGACAGGGGCAACACCGTCCAGCTCCGCGTGCCCACCGAGCCCGTCCGCCACTACTTCCTCCGCGCCGACGACCCGAGCAAGGCGAACAAGGTCAATGCGCTGGTGCGGCGGCTGCAGCGCATGGACGTCGAGGTCCACCGCCTGACAGCGCCGCTGGCGGTGCCCGACTTCCGCGCCTACGGCCGACCGGCCGCGGCCACCGTCCTTCCAGTCGGCACGTACTGGATCCCCATGGCCCAGAGGCAGAAGCACTGGATCCAATCCATGCTCAACGAGGACACCTATGTCCCCTTCCCCTACTTCTACGACGTCAGCGGCTGGAGCAACCCGCTGCTGTTCAACGTCAGCGGCGGCCGCTCCGGCGCCGCGCTCGACCCGGTGGCCGAGCCCGTGCCGCTGCTACCCGAGCCGCCCGCTCCGGCGCTGCCGTCGCCGGTGCCGTCGGTCGCTCTCTACCAGATGTCGTCGGGGACCTCGGCGCGCGAGTCGGCGGGTTGGCTGCGCTACCTGCTCGAGCAGGTCTGGCACCTGCCCTACCAGCGCGTGACCGCCTCCCAGATCGCCGGCGGAGCGCTGGCCGGCGTGGACGTGCTGCTGGTACCAAACGGCGTGTCGACCGTCGCGTCGAACGCGCTCGGGCCCACCGGGCGACGCGCGCTCGCCAGCTGGGTGAACGACGGCGGGCGCTACGTCGGCTGGCGTGGCGGCGCCGACCTCGCCGCTCGCCTGGGCATCACCACGGCGCTGCTGAGCGAGCCGAAGTCGGACATCGCCGGCACGCTCATCCGAGTCCTGGCGAACCCGTCGAGCCCGCTCGCCGCCGAGGTCGGCCCGTCCAACTGGGCCTTCTACGACTACGACCTCGTCATGCGGGCTTCGGACCCGAGCCACGTCGCGCTGCGCTACCCGGCGGCGGGGAGCGCCGACTTCTTCGTCTCCGGCTTCGCCCGGGGCGAGGAGGAACTGGGGGGGACCGCGGCCGTCATCGACGAGCCGGTCGGCGCCGGCAGCGTCATCCTTTCCTCGACCGACCCGAACTTCCGCGCCTGGACGGTCGGGATGCAGCAGGTGCTCTGGAACGCCGTGCTCGGCCCGGACGGGTTCCCCGGCACCGCCGCCCGCGCCGGGTCGGCCGCCCGCGCCGGCAAGGAAAAGGCGGCCCGCTCTGCTGCGGCGTCGATCGCCGCGCTCGAGTCGCCACTGCACATCAGCGTCCGGGCAACCAGCGCCGAGGAGGTCAAGGCGCTGCTTGGCCGCTACGGCGCCACGTACACGGTGCGGCAGACCGGCTCCAAGACGACGTTCCTGGTCGCCAACCCGGGCGGCCTCACCGGCGACGACCACCCGTTCGCGGCCGCGCTGGCAGGCGACCTCGCCGCGGCGGGGGTGCGCGTGCTCGCCTTCAAGGCGCCCTAGCCTTGCCGAAGGGCTAGGGTCGTGGTCAGCCGCGGGGGCGCGCTGCTGCATTGAGCCATCGACGGTCTGATGCCCTCCACTTGGGCGCGCCGGCCTGGTTCGGTTCGGGGAACCGGCCGGGCGCGTCCGGTGTAGGGAGGATGCCCCCGTCGTGGAGCCATGGTCATGGAGGTGCCATGCCGACCCCCGTCAGCCTCTGGCCGTCGCCGCCTCGCGCTCCACGCTGGCACCAGGTACTGATCGTCGCGGTGTTGCTTGGCGCGGCCGCGTGCGATGCCGCCGACACCCGAAGCACCCCGCAATCGACCCGCCCGCCGCCCACCCCCCGCGGCACCGGTACCGGTGCCACCGTGCCCGCCTTCGACCGCGGCCGGTTCGCCGCGGTCATCCCCCTTGCCGACGCCGGGAGCATGGCCGTGGCCGACGGGCTCGTCTGGGTGCACGCCGCCGGCACGGTGGCCCGGATCGACCCCGCGACCAACACGGTCGTCGGCGAGCCGCTGCGGGTCCCTGCGGACACCGAGGCCATCGCCGTCGGCAGGGGGGCGCTGTGGGCCACCCGCGTCGCCCCCGGGGACCTCGGCGCGGCAGGCAAGGACGCGGTGGCCCGCATCGACCCGGCGACCGGCCGCACGGTGGCCACCATCACGGTCCGCCGGGCTCCCCTGGACGTCGCGGCCACGCCGGGGGCGGTCTGGGTGACCAACTCCGGCGGCGGCGGTGACAGCGTCGCGCGGATCAACCCGGAGACCAACCGGCTCGCGGGCCGGCCGGTCACCACCGGCGCCAGCCCGCAGAGCCTCGCCGTCGGTGGCGGATCCCTCTGGGCCGCCAACCATGACGCCCGCACGGTGACCCGCATCGACCAGGCGAGCAGGAAGGTCCTGGCGGACATCCCGGTCCCGTCCGAGCCGCACCGGGTCGCCTACGGCGCCGGCGCGGTGTGGGTGGGCAACTGGCACGACAACTCCGTGTCCCGGATCGACCCGGAGACCAACCGGGTCGTCGGGTCGCCGATCCCGATCGGGTTCCGTGCCGGCAACCTCGCAGTCGGCACCGGCGGCGTGTGGGTTACCAGTGACTACCGCGTGGACGCCGCGCCCGAGGACGTGGTGGTCGTCCGTATCGACCCGCAGACCAACCGGGCGGTCGAGACGATCGCCGTCGGCGGCCACCCCATCGACGTCGCGGCAACCAAAGGCGCCGTCTGGGTGTCGGTCGCAGATCCAGGCACCGTGCTACGGATCGCCGCGAGCTGAAGCGGCCTCACGACCTGCCTTGGCGTCCGCCGGCTCAAACGGGCGCTGTACTCCGCCGCGCTCACCCAGGCCAGGCACGACCAGCGCCGTGACCTCCCTGGCCGAGCCCGGCGGCGACGCCGGATGTGTGCGCCTGACCATCCCGAGCAGCGTCGGTAGCCTCGGTCCCTGCACCGGGGCTGGCCCTGGGCGTCCAGGGTCGCGCCGCGCGTGGCCGGTCGCGCCCGTGAAAGCCCCTGGCCGGCACCCTGGTCCAGGGTTGGAACCACCCCGGTGCCGCGTGCGTGGCGAGCCGGCACACCCACACTGCCTTGGCAGCAGATCGTCTCGCGAACGCCCGCGTTGGGTCGGCTTCACCGGGAAGGAGCGCCACTTACCGCGTCCTTAGACAGGGGATCACCAGATGCAACAGTGCCCCCAGACCCCACCGGTCGAGGCGTCGTCGGAGTAGGCATCACGGGCAGGGAGATCAGCCGAGTAGGCTTGCTTCAAGCAGGTGTGAGGAGGAGACAGTGGAGTATCGGGGCCTGGTAAAGCGCCTTGATCCGCCCTCAGGCTACGTAGCGCCCACCGAACTGGCATATGAGGACATCCGTGCCAGGGCAATCAGCCGGGCGGACCTGCACGACGACGTGCGGGGGATAAATTCCAGCATCGAGCTCATCCGGAGGACCCGGGGCGGCCGCTGGCCGACAGAAGCCGTCAGCGAGGAGTTCAACTACGTCGATCTCGTCTGGCACGAGTGCGAATTCCGCGAAGGATCCTCATTCACCTATGCGGTGTACGACGTTGGCGGCAGGTATCTCGGGTGCTGCTACCTGTACCCCGTGGGGAGTCGTACCGAGCTGACCGAGGACCTGCTGAAGTACGACGTCGACGTGAGCTGGTGGGTCACGCCGGAGGCGTACGAACAGGGCTACTACGCAAAGCTGTACGCCGCGCTGCGGCATTGGGTGGCGGACGCGTTCCCGTTCACCATGGCGTACTACTCGAACATCGAGGTCCCCGAGCGGGACGACGCCTAGGGCCCGTTCATAAGGGCTTGGCCGGCCTGTGGTGGTCAGACCATGAACGCCGCCCTTGTTCGAGAGGCGCTTTCGTGGATGTCGAGACGGCCGGGCCGGCTCCGACTACCTCTTGACGGCGACGGATGGCGGCGCCGAGGGTGCGGAGGAGGTTGGCGATGAGCAACGTCGTGCTGGACGTGTCGATGTCGCTGGACGGGTTCACGGCCGGTCCGAACGTCCGGGAGGCAGAGCCGATGGGGGACGGCGGCGAACGCCTGCACGCATGGATGGCCGGGAACGGGCCCGACGGCCAGATCGACATCGGCGTGCGCCGAGAAGTGGACGCAACCGTTGGCGCCACGGTCATCGGACGGCGCACGTTCGATCTCGGCGTGGGAACGTGGGGCGGCAAGCCATGGCCGGGTATTCCCAGCTTCGTGGTCACCCATCGGGCGCGGCAGGACCTGCTCGGCAACAACGGCGGGATGTTTGCCTTCGACGGCCTGGAGGCTGCGGTCCGGCGCGCCAAGCAGGCCGCGGGGCACAAGG
>WNFV01001678.1_pt1 | contig 29993 bp, 32 predicted proteins | sample 5400101 | NCBI WGS metagenome assembly WNFV01 (sample SAMN13153361, study PRJNA577476) | soil metagenome | isolation source: 115 cm soil or saprolite under grassland replicate 1 | place: USA:California | collected 2016-06-15
AGGTAGCTCGGCCAGGGCGGCACGTACGTCTTCCACCGCCAGCCGGCAGGTGGCGAGCCAGCTATTCAATCCAAGTCAAGAGGCATGAAGAGCAGGCCGGAGGTGAGCTTGGGGTAGAAATAGGTGCTCTTCTGCGGCATCGTCCGGCCGGCCGCGGCCACGGAAGCAACCTGCTCGACCGTCGGGGGGCGCAGCAGGAACGCCGCCTCGGCTTCACCGGCGTCGACGGCGGCCCGTGCCTCGTCCGCGGACGGCGTGTAGCGAACCTCGGGCGCGTAACGGGCGACGAGCTCGGCGTCGAGCTCCCCCTCCTCGCCGACGAGAAACCCCGTACCGGCGCGTGTGTAGACCTCGGCGAAAGGCAGGCCGTTCGACGGCGCGGCCTGCAGCTCGGGCAACGCGGTCGTGCGCAGCGCGATCCGGTGCGTCGGGAAGATCGTCAGCCCTTCCTGCTCGGTCGGGACGATCACCGCGAGCAGCCACGCGCTCTCCTCCGTCCCGTCCTCCTGGTGGAAGGCGAGCGCAGTCTCGTAGCGGTGGTGGCCGTCGGCGATCAGCAGGCTCGCGTCGACCAAGTCGCGCGGTGGTTCACCCTCGACCCGCCAGAGCCGGCTACGCACCGAGTCGAGTTCCACCTCTATCGCCGGGTCGCCTTCGGGCGGCCCGGCGAGGGATCCTTGGTAGAGCAGGAAGATCGGCTCGACGTGCGTCCGCAGGGCCCGCAGCAGGCGCAGGCGCCCCTCCTTCGGCCCCGCGTGCGTGCGCTCGTGCGGACGGATCACCCCGGTCTCGTACGGCTCGACGCGCAGAGCGGCGACGAGGCCGTCGCGGCGGCGGGCGACACCGTCAGGGCCCGTGTAGTCCTGGGCCAGCCACCAGAGCGAGGACTGCTCGTCACGCGCCAGCACCCCCTCGCGCTCCCACTCGGCGAGGGTGCGCGCGGCCCCGGACTCGTCGACGGGCAGCGTCAGGTGGACGACGTTGTACGGGCTTCGCGCCGCGTAGCGTTCCCGCTCTGCCGGCGAGATCACGTCGTAGGGAGGAGCAACGAGATCCGCCAGCGGGCCGGCCCGCCGCTCGTCGTAGCGGAGCGCGCGGAACGGCTTGACGACGGCCACGCGGGCGAGCCTAGATGATCGATCGAAAACTCGCCGATCGATCATCTAGCAGACTGCTTGGGACGAACCTTGCCGCGCGCGGATCTCTCCGGGGATGCGCATCGATCCGTCCTGCCGCAGCCTCTAGACAATCGATCGTAGATCGATTGTCTGCCTTTCGGCCTAGACTGGCCCTTGTGAGCACCATTGGAGAGCTGGCCGAGGACCGCGTCGTGGAGGGGGTCTACGCGGTCGCGCGCAAACGCCGGCTGCGCACGAAGAACGGCTCCGCGTACCTGGCACTCGAGCTCGTCGACCCGAGCGGGCGCATCGAGGGCCGCGTCTGGAACGACGTCGACCTGCTCGACGCGCGCTTCGGCGAGGGCGACGCGGTTCGTGTGCTCGGACGGGTCGAGCGCTACCGCGACCGGCTTCAGCTCGACGTGCGCTCGATCGAGCCCGAGCCGGATGCCGACCCCACGGCCTTCGCGCCCGCGATGCGGCGCGACCCCGACGAGCTCGACGGCTTCCTCGAGTACCTGGCGGGCGAGATCTCGCACGAGGGCCTGCGCGCGACGGTCGACCGCTTCGCCGGCGACCCGGAAATCCGCCGTCGGCTCCGCGCCCTGCCCGCCGCCCCGGACGGCCACCACGATTACGCAGGCGGGCTACTGGAGCACACGGTCGGGGTCGCGACGATCTGCCGCGAGCTCTGCCAGCTGCACCCCCGGCTGCGCTCCGACCTGCTGCTCGCCGCCGCCCTCCTGCACGACCTCGGACGGACGGTCGAGCTCGAGCCGGGGCCGGGGTTCCGCCAGACCTCGGAGGGACGCCTGCTCGGCCACGTGCACCTCGGGGTGCGGCTGATCGAGAAACACGCCCAGGCGCTCGACGAGAACGCCAGCGCCGAGCTGCTGCACGCGGTCGCCTCGCACCACGACGCGCGGGCGGCGAAGACCGCCGAGGCCTCCGTCCTCTACCACGCGAACCAGCTCGACGCGGTCGCCGCCACGCGGCCGGTCGAAAGCACCTAGCACCGGCTTGGTAGCGGTTCTGCTCGCGCTCGCTGCGAGTGCGTCGTGGGGCGTCTCCGACTTCCTCGGCGGGCTCACCAGCCGCCGCCTGACCCTCGCCACGGTCATGGGTCTGACCACACCGCTTGGCCTCGTTGCGATCGGCGTCCTGGTCGCGATCCGCTGGCAGGCGCCGCCGAGCATCTCGTTCATCCTCTGGGGCGCGCTCACGGGCGTCCTCGGCGCGGCGGGGATCTCGTCGCTCTACCGGGGGCTCACCGTCGGCCGCATGGGCGTCGTCGCCCCGATCGCGGCGACGGCGCCGCTCATCCCCGTCACGGTCGGCCTCGCCCGTGGAGAGCGGCCGAGCGCCCTGCAGGGCATCGGCATGGGCCTGGCGCTCGTCGGCGTCGTGCTGACCGGCCGCGAGCACGACTCTGAGACCGGCCGCCGGGTCGCCTCGGGAGCCGGCTTCGGGCTGATCGCCGCCGCCACGTTCGGCGGATCGCTGATCACGCTCGACCAGGCCGCCAACAGCGACCCCTACTGGGCGACGCTGGTGATCCGCGCGGCCTCGACGTTCGTGGTCGCCGGCGCCTTGCTCGTCACGCGCAGCCCTGTTCGGGCCCCGCGTTCGGTGTGGCCCACGCTGACGGTGATCGCCGTCCTGGACGTGGGCGGCACCGTCTTCTTCGCGGTCTCGACGACGAAGGGCCTGATCAGCGTCGTCTCCGTGCTCGTCTCGCTGGTGCCGGTGTTCGTCGCCTTCCTCGCGCGGTTCGTGCTGCACGAGCGCCTGGAGCGGGTGCAGCTCGCCGGGGCCGCCTCAGCGGTCGCCGGCGTGGCCCTCATCTCGGCGGGCTGAACCGGATGTTCAGGACGTCGCCGTCCTCGACGACGTACTCCTTACCTTCGAGCCGCTGCAACCCGCGCTTCACGGCTGCCGCCCGCGAGCCGCACTCGACGAAGTCGCTCCAGCGGATCACCTCGCAGCGGATGAAGCCCCGGGCGATGTCCGAATGGATGGTCGCGGCCGCGTCGAGAGCCGTCTGACCCTGCCGGAGCGTCCAGGCCCGCGCCTCGGTGTCGCCCGCGGTGAAGAACGTGACGAGGCCGAGCGCCTCCTTCAGCCGCACCGCGACCTCGTCGAGCGCCGAGCGCCCCCCGTCCCGGTACGCCGCAGCCTCGTCCTCGTCGAGCTCGGAGAGCTCCGCCTCGAGCTCGAGGTCGATTCCACCCGGCCCGTTCTCGACCACGACTACCGACTTCGTCGTCAGGGTCTCGAGGTCGGCGGGCAGAGCTCCCTCGAAGTCAGCGACCGTGCCGCCCGCCTCGACGTGTGCCAGCAGGTGCTCGAGCTCGACGACTTCCTTCCGCAGCTGCTGGTCGCCGGACTTCGCCTGTGTCCGCACACGCTCGAGCCGACGTTCGATCAGATCGCGGTCGGCGACGAGCAACTCGAGCCGTAGCTCCTCCAGCTGGCCGGGATCGCGCACGACCAGGAGCAGCGCGTCCACCTGGCGGAGGTTGCCGAGCAACTGAGGGCCGGTGCCCGGCACGTCCACTACGCGGATCGCCGCCGGCGTCACCTTCCGGGAGCTCTCGATCGCCGCGACACGGGGCAGCCGCTCGTCTGCGATCGGCGCCATCCCGACGTGTTCCTTCTGGTCATGTGCCTGCGCACCCGCACGGGTGAGCGCGTTGAACAGCAACGTCGTGCCCGCGCCGGGCAGGCCGACGATCCCCACCTCCAAAGCCATTGACGGAAGCTAGCCGGTCGCGATGTGCTTCTGCAGCGAAGCGAGAGCGCGGTGCTGGAGCGACTTGACCGCGCCTTCGGTCTTGTCGAGCACGGTCGCCGCCTCGGCGTTGGAGAAGTCGAAGACGAACTTCAGGATCAACACGTGCCGCTGCTCGCTGGAGAGCTCGTCGATCAGGTCGAACATGCTCTGACTCGACAGCGCCCGGATCGCCTGTTCCTCCGCCGACGACTCGACGGCCCCGACCGGCTCGGGCACCTCCTCCTCGGGCTGCCAGCGCCGCCGCGACCGAAAGTGGTCCATCGCGAGGTTGTGCGCGATCCGGAACAGCCAGGCGGAGAACGGAGCGCTCCCCCACTGGAAGCGGCTGATCGACTCGAGCATACGCAGGAACGTCTTGGTGGTCAGGTCCTCGGCGTCATGCCGGTTGCCGACGGTCATGTGCAGGTAGCTGTAGATACGGTCGAAGTGGTCGAGGTACAGCTCCTCCAGCGCGTCACGATCGCCCTCCTGCGCCCGGGCGACGAGCTGTTCCACACCGTTTCGTTCAACCACCATCACTCCCACCCCCGAAGGATGCCCGTCGACGCTGAAGATCTAACCGGAGCCCGAGCCTATGCCCCGAAACCGACGCGGCCTTCGCGGGCGAATCGCTTCACGTAGAGGATCCGCCGCAGCGTGACCGTGTAACGGCCGTCCTCGACGTCAAGCGCCATCGCACCTTCCTCCCCCGAGGCGAGCGCCTGCTCGAGCCGCTCGACCACTTTGGCCTCGACCAGCGCGCCCATGATCTGCCCGCCGTCGAAGCCGATCTCGATCCGGACGCTGTCAGACACGCGCGACCAGCTCGGACAGGACGCCGTGGGCGGCGTCGGGGTGAACGAACGCGACCTGCATGCCGAAGAGCCCCGGCCGTGGTGCGCTGTCGATCAGCTGCACGCCCTCCCCCTCGAGACGCGAGAGCTCACCGGACAGATCGTCGACCTCATAGGCGACGTGGTGCATACCCGGCCCGCGCCTGGCGAGAAACCTGCCGACCGGTGTGTCCGGTCCGAGCGCGGCGAGCAGCTCGACGTGTCCGCCGCCGACTCGCATGGACACTGCCTCCACCCCTTGCGCGTCCTGCGTCTCCCTGCCCTCGAGCTCGGCGCCGAAGAGCCGCTCGTAGCTCGAGATCGCCTCGTCGAGGTCCGAAACCGCGACCCCGAGGTGGTGAATACCCTTCACGAGGGCGATGCTATCGGCCTGTTACGGCAGCGCGCGGACGGTGCCGATCGTCTCGGCTGCGTGCGACTCGGGTTCGATGTCGGCGAGGAGCTTGTCGAGCTCCTCCTTGTTCAGCGTCTCCTGCTGGAGGAGCGTCTCCGACAGCCGGTCGAGGTGCACGCGGTGCTTCGTGAGCAGGCGGATCGCCTCCTGGAAGGCGTCGTCGGTCAACCGCGCCTGCTCGGCATCGCGCAGGCGCTTGGTCTCCTCGGAGAGCGCGTAGTTGTCCGCGCGCATGGTGCGCGACGAGACGGCATCGCCCATCCCGTACTCGAAGACCATCGCCCGGGCGAGCCCCGTCGCCTTCTCGAGATCGTTTGCCGCACCGTTCGTGACGCGGCCGAAGACAACCTGCTCTGCGGCCCGGCCGGCCAGGTAGACCGTCATCATGTCGATCAGCTCCTCTTTCGTATGGAGGTAGCGATCCTCCATCGGAAGGTTGAGCGTGTAGCCGAGTGCCTGGCCGCGAGAGACGATCGTCACCTTGTGGACGGGCAGCGCCTCGCCCATCAGGTACGACATGAGCGCATGCCCCGCCTCGTGGTAGGCGAGGATCCGCTTCTCCTTCTCGCTGACGACGCGCTTCTGCTGGAGACCGGCGACGACGCGCTCCATCGCCGCCTCGAACTCGGCCTGCCCGATTGCCTCGAGGTTCCGCCGTCCGGCGAAGATCGCCGCCTCGTTGCAGATGTTGGCGAGATCGGCTCCGGCCAGACCGGCGGTCTGCCGTGCGACGGCATGCAGGTCGATGTCGGCGGACAGCGGCTTGCCGCGCGTGTGCACCTGGAGGATCTCCTCGCGGCCGGCGAGATCAGGAGGCGCGACGAGCAGTTGGCGGTCGAAGCGGCCCGGGCGCAGGAGCGCGGGGTCGAGGTCCTGGATGCGGTTGGACGCGGCCATGACGACGACCTGGGCTTCGGTGGCGAAGCCGTCGAGCTCGACGAGCAGCTGGTTCAGCGTCTGATCCTGCTCGCGGTTGAAGCCGCCACCCGTGCGTGCAGCACCGACGGCATCGAGCTCGTCGATGAAGATGATCGAAGGCGCGTTCTTGCGCGCGGTCTGGAAGAGCTTGCGGATGCGCGAGGCGCCGAGGCCCGCGAACATCTCCACGAACGCGGACGCGCTTTGCGAGTAGAAGCTGGCGCCCGACTCGTGGGCGACCGCCTTCGCGAGCAGCGTCTTGCCCGTGCCGGGCGGGCCGTAGAGGAGGAGTCCCTTGGGGACGCGCGCACCGAGCTTGGCGAACCGCTTCGGGTCGCGTAGGAAGTCGACGACCTCCTGGAGCTCGGCCTTCGCATCCTCGACGCCTGCGACGTCTGTGAACCTGACCGAGGTCTTCGAGTTCGGCTCGACCGCATTCGGCTTCGTGCGCGGCATCAGCTGGATCGTCCGCCAAAGGATGACGATGATCAGGCCGAAGAAGAAGATCGGCAGCCAGGTCAGCGCACCCTGACTGACCTCGTGCGTCAGCGAGGCGAGAGGCATCGGGCAATGCATCGGCAGCCGGCCGAGCTTCCATTAGTACGCTGACCCTGTGGAGCTGCCTCTCCCACCGCACTGGGATCCCGGCCGGGTCGAGGAGGTCTGGCGTGTCCCGTACGAGGCGCGCGCGGCGGAGGCGGCGTCGTGGGCGCAGGAGCACGGGATCGGGCCCTCCAGAGACGACGCGCGCCGGATCTGCCTCCTCGTCGTGGACGTCCAGAACACGTTCTGCACGCCGGGGTTCGAGCTGTTCGTGCCGGGCGCGCCCGACGACAACCGCCGCCTTTGCGAGTTCGTCTACCGGAACCTCGGAGGGATCACGCAAGTCGTGCCGACGCTCGACACGCACCGGGCCGAGCAGATCTTCCACGCGGCCTGGCTCGTCGACGGGGACGGCCGCCACCCGCCGCCGTACACGGTCGTCTCGGCCGACGACGTCGAGCGAGGCGTCTGGCGGGCGGCGGACCCCGCGCACCAGGAGCACCTGCTCCGCTACGTCCGGGCGCTGGAAGCCGGCGGCCGCTACCGCCTGACGGTATGGCCGTACCACGCGATGCTGGGCGGAATCGGCCACGCGCTCGTCTCGGCGGTCGAGGAGGCCGTCTTCTTCCACGAGATCGCCCGCGAGAGCCAGACCGCCTTCCAGATCAAGGGCGACGACCCACTGACCGAGCACTACTCGGTGTTCGGGCCGGAGGTCGGCGGCGAGCGCAATACGGCGCTGCTGGAGCTGCTCGCGGGCTTCGACGCGGTTGTGATCGCCGGTCAGGCGAAGAGCCATTGCGTTGCCTGGACGATCGACGACCTACTCGGCGACGCGCGCGTGCTCGCCGAGCGTGTCTATCTGCTCGAGGACTGCACCTCGCCGGTGGTAGTGCCGGGCGTCGTCGACTACACGGAGGAGGCGAACGCCTCGTTTGCCCGCTTCGCGGGCGCCGGGATGCACGTGGTGCTTTCCACCGACCCGCTGGAAAGCTGGCCGGGCCTCAGCTGACCAGCTCGAGGCGCTCGTTCGAGCGGTAACGGCGCCCGACCTTCGCCGTCGCGCGGCCGTCGGTGAGGACGATGTCGCCCGTGAAGTCGTTCTCGCCGCGGATCAGCGACGAGCCGACCCCGTAGGCGTCGACCGGCACGCCCGCCTGCTCGAAGGCGTGGATCCGGTCGACCGTGAAGCCGCCGGAGGCGACGATCTTCACCCGCTCGAACCCGTCGCGGTCGAGCGCGTCGCGCACCTTGCGCACGAGCCGCTCGTTGACGCCGCGCGGGTCGAAGTCGCCCAGCTCGTTCCACAGCGACCGGTCGACGAGCTGGCTCGAGGTGTCGAGCCGAACGCCCCACAGCTTGTCCTTGAGCGCCCGCGCGACCTCGAGCGCGGTCCGCACCGAGTCGTTCTCGAAGTCGACGAGCACGACGATGTTGTAGTCGTCCGGCGCCCACTCGGCGAACTTGGTCGCGGCGAGCACCGTGTTCCCGCCATAGGAGGCGATCAGCGAGTGCGGCACCGTCCCGATGCCGCGGCCTCCCCACCACGAGGACTGGGCATCGGTGGTGACCCCGATCTCAGCGCCGACGAGCGCGCCGGCGACGTGCGCGGCGTACCCGTCGCCGGTCTGGACACGGTGGTGGTCGTGCCGGGCCGGCATGAAGATGATCGGCTTGCCGCCGGTGGCGTCGAGCACTTTCGTTACGTTCGTCGAGATCAGCGTGCGGCGCGCGAGGACGCCGAGGTAGACCGTCTCGAGGTGCGCAAAGAGCGTGTAGTCGCCCTCGATCGTCATCACCGTCTCCCACGGCTGGACCCGGTCGCCGTCGTAGAGCGCGTGCACGGTGAGCGCCTCCCAGTCGTGCGAGCAGAGCTTGAGGATCGCGATCGCCTCGTCCATCCCGCCCAGCACCGATTGGTGCTTCTGGAAGATCTGCATCACGACCCGCGGGCGCCGCCCGTCGGCCAGCAGCGCGGACCGCGTGTGGTTGAAGTACGCGTCCGTGTAGTAGCCCTCCCGCATCTTCTCGACGGGGAGGTCGAAGATCTCCGGCGGGAGTCGCCTACCCTCGGTGCGGGTGTTGAGCGCCACAGGTGTTAGCCAACATTGCGCTCGAGCTCGAGGCACGCGCGGAGCGCAGCATCGGCGACCTCGAGCTGGGCGGAGTCGGGGTCCGCGGTGGCGAGCCGGTGCTGGAGCTCGTGCCCCGGACGGGCGAGCGCTCGGGCGACCGGGTGCTCCGGGTTGCGCACCATCCACGAAAAGAGCTCCGTCGCTGCGGCGAGCGCACCGACTGCGGCACCAACCCGCGCGACTCCCCGCAGAGGCTCCGGCGCGCGAGCGGCCAGCGCTCCTCCCAATGCCGAGGTGAGCAGCAGCGGGCCGATCAGATGGGAGCCGCAGCGCTCGTGCTCCTTGCCCCGGGGCTCGCCGTGCTCATAGCTTCCGATCGAGATGTGCTCGGCGCCGTGGTAGGCCGCGAGGCTGGAGCCGCGCAGCGCCAGCGTCGCCGGAACGAGCGACAGCGCGCCGCCGAGCAGCTCCTTCGCCGCCGGGCCGATCCTCGGAGAGGTGCGCAGCCGCCGGACCGCCAGCGCGCTGACGGCCATCGAGCCCAGCACCAACGGGCGCTCGAAAGGTAGGCGTGCTTCCGGGACCGCGCGGCGGATCCGCGGCAGCAGCAGAAAGGCGTCGAGCAGGCGGGCCGGCCCGCGCAACAGCGGATTCGTCACCCCGGCGCCGCGTACGCGCTTGCGACCCGAGGCGACCTTCAGCTCCCCGTCCGGGGTGCGCACCGCGAGCGCCCAGGACGTAGGCCCGTGGACGAGCACGCCGTTCTGGAGCGCCATCCCGCCGAGGCGGATCTTCTCGTCGCTCACGCAGAGAGCGTAGCGGCGGCGACCGAGCGCAGGAACTGCACGCCGAGCTCCAGGTCGTCGACCGGGATGCGCTCGTCGGCCGAGTGGATCAGGCGGGCGGCCAGCTCGGCGCTCATCGCCTTCAGCGGGAAGAAGCCGTAGGCGACGGTGCCAAACGTCTCGCGCAGCCAGTGCGAGTCGGTGAAGCCCGCCACGCAAATCGGCGCCAGGCGTGCGCCCGGCTCGAGCTCGCCGACGAACTCCTCGATCGCCGCCCACAGCGGCGTCCCCAGCTCGGAACGGGTCCCGCCCTGGCCGCCGCGCCACTCGAGCTCGTAGTCGCCCTCGCCGAGCCACTCGAGCAGGACGCCCTCGGCCTCCGCCTCGGTCTGACCGGGGAGCAGACGGCAGTCCACCGTCACCTCGCAGCGCCCCGGGATCACGTTGCGCTTCTGTGACGCCTCGATCATCGTCGGCGCGGCCGTCAGCCCGAGCAGCGGCTCGACCATCTCGGCCGCGATCGGGTCGACCGCGCGGGCGACGGCCAGCGCCTCGGACGGATCCGGCACGCGATCGCCGAGCGCCGCCAGGAACCCTTCCGTCTCCGGCGTCAGCCGTGGCTCGGGCGCGAACTCGCCCAGCCGCTGGATGTAGCGGGCGGCCTTGACGAGCGCGTTGTCGGCGATCCCCGGCATCGACCCGTGACCGCTCCGGCCCCGCACGTGGAGCACGAACGGCGAGCTGCGCTTCTCGGCCGACGAGCAGAGGTAGAGCACACGACCGCCGATCTCCACCCGGTCGCCGGCGCCCTCGTTGACCGCGTAGTCGCAGCGAACCGCCTCGGGGTGCTCGCGGCAGAGCCACGAGAGGCCGTGGTCGATCCCCTCCCCGAGCTCCTCGTCGGCGGTCGCGGCGAAGATCAGGTCGCCGACGGGCCGGAAGCCCTCGCGGGCGAGCGAGGCGATGGCGACCGCGTTCGCCGCCACCTGGTGCTTCATGTCGAGCGCGCCGCGCCCCCAGATGTGGCCTTCGCGCAGCTCGCCCGACCACGGGTCGACCGACCACTCGGCCGGATCGGCGAGCACCGTGTCCGTGTGAGAGAGGAGGAGCAGGGTCGGCCCGTCGCCGCGCCCGCGGATCCGCGCGACGAGGTTCGCGCGCTCTGGCTCCCGGGCGTACAACTCGCACTCGACTCCGAAGGGCTCGAGGTAGTCGCGGAGGAGCCGCGCTGCCGCGGTCTCGTTGCCGGGCGGGTTGACCGTGTTCAGGCGGATCAGCTGCTGGAGGAGGTCGACGGCCTCGTCGCGCAGCGAGACGACCGCCACCTACGCCACCTAGCCCTCGGAGATGGCGCGGTTCGTCAGCTCCGTGCGAACCTTCCACAGCTCGGGGTAGAGCTTGCGCTCGACCAGCTTGCCCAGGAGCTCGACGGGCGTGCCCTGCGTGCCGACGACCTCGCCGCCGATGATCCGCTCGACGACCATGAAGTGGCGCACGCGCCAGGTCGTCGCCCACTCATCGAGGTCGGTGAGTGCCTCTGCGAGCTGGTAGAGGTCCTCGCGCTCGCGGCCCCGGGTGTAGACCTCGAGCAGGGACAATCCCTCCCGCCGGCGCAGCTCGTGAAACGCCTGCCCGAGCTCCGGGGCCGCGCGGCGAACGCGGTTCCAGCCGGGCGAGTCGAACCCGCTGCCGTGACCGAGCACCGGCCGCACCTCGGCCGTGTACTCCCACGGCGACATCAACTCGAGCATGTCCAGCGCCGCCGTGACGAGCTTGAAGCAGAGCACGGAGCGGCGCAGCAGCCTCAGCGCCGGCGCGAGCTCCCCCCGCTCAACATGCCCCGTCGCCACCTCCATCTCCTCTGCGGCGAGCTTGAGCCACAGCTCCGATGACTGGTGCGTGGCCTGGAAAAGGAGCTCATCGTGGTGCGCGCGCGTCTCCGGAGTCTTCTGAAGCGCGAGCAGCTCGTCGGTGCGCAAGTAGCGCTCGTAGTCGCTGGCCCCCTGCCCCGGAAGAACGGGCGCGAACTCGTCAGCGAGCCCGGTCTGCTCGTGCCTCGACACCTGCTGAGCATACTTCGCACGATGAGCGACCTGTTCGCCGACGCCGCCGCGCAGCGTGCGCCCGAGAACGCCCCGCTCGCGATCCGCCTCCGCCCCGCGACGCTGGACGAGTTCGTCGGCCAGGAGCACGTGCTGGGCGAGGGCTCGGCGTTGCGGGTCGCGATCGGCGAGGACCGGGTCCGCTCCGCGATCTTCTTCGGGCCGCCCGGGAGCGGCAAGACGACGCTCGCCCGCATCGTCGCGGCAACGACAGGCGCCGCGTTCGAGGAGCTGTCGGCGGTGTCGGCCTCCGTGGCCGACGTGCGGGCGGTGCTGGCCCGCGCGCGCGAGCGGCTCGGTGCGCAGGGCGAACGCACGATCCTCTTCCTCGACGAGATCCACCGCTTCAACAAGGCCCAGCAGGATGCGCTGCTGCCGGCGGTCGAGGAGGGGCTCGTGACGCTGATCGGCGCGACGACCGAGAACCCGTACTTCGAGGTCAACTCGGCGCTGCTCAGCCGGGTGCAGCTGTACGAGCTCCACGCGCTCGAGCTACCCGACCTCGCGCGGGTGATCGAGCGGGGCGAGGCCGCCCTGGACGTCCGGCTGCCGGACGAGCTGCGCGAGTTGATCGCGCGCCGCGCGGGCGGCGACGCACGCAACGCGCTGACCATTCTCGAGGTGGCCGCCCAGACGGCCCAGGGAGGAGCGATCACGGAGGCGCACATCGAGGACGCCGCGCGCAAGCGGCCGCTGCTCTACGACAAGGGCGGCGACGCCCACTACGACTTCGCCTCCGCGTTCATCAAGTCGATGCGCGGCTCGGATCCGGACGCGGCCGTCTACTACCTGGTCGCAATGCTCGAAGGCGGCGAGGACGCGCGGTTCGTCGCGCGCCGCATGGTCATCCTGGCCTCGGAGGACATCGGCAACGCCGACCCGCGGGCACTGCTCGTCGCCGTCGCCGCCGCCCAGGCGGTCGAGCACGTGGGCCTGCCGGAGGCCCGGCTGAACCTGGCGCAGGCGGCCATCTACCTCGCCCGGGCGCCGAAGTCGAACGCGACAACCGTCGCCCTGAAGGAAGCGGCCGCCGACGTACGCGAGCGCGGGAACCTCCACCCGCCCGACGCGCTGCGCGACGCCCATTACGCGGGCGCGAAGAAGCTCGGCCGCGGGACCGGCTACGTCTACCCGCACGATGACCCCGCAGGCTTCGACGTCGATCACCTGCCGGACGAGCTGAAGGGCACGACGTATTACCGCCCTTCGGGCGCCGGCGAGGAGGCCGAGGACTGACGCTCCACGTCCATGAATGGGGCGACCCCGGCTCGCCGCCGGTCGTCTGCCTGCACGGCGTCACGTCCTACGGCGGGCGCTTCCGGCCGCTGGCCGAGGGGCTTGCAGACCGCTACCACGTCGTCGCCCCGGACCTGCGCGGCCACGGGCACTCCGACTGGGAGCCCCCGTGGGACTTGGACACCCACCTCTCCGACGTCCTGGACGCGGCTCCGGCCGGGCCGGCCGTGTGGCTCGGCCACAGCTTCGGCGGCCGGCTCGCCGCCGAGATCGCGATCCGAGAGCCTCATCGCACCGCTCGGGTCGTCCTCCTCGACCCTGCCCTCCAGGTCCTGCCCCACGTCGCCTACGACCTGGCCGAGCTCGAACGCGCCGACGTCACCTACGCGAGCGTCGAGCACGCGGTGCAGGCCCGGTACGACTCGGGCCGGGTGTTGCTCGCGCCAAAGGGGCGGGTGCGCGCGTCCGAGGTCGAGCATCTCGAACCCGGGCCAGATGGGCGCCTGCGCTACCGCTATTGCAAGAGCGCAGTGATCGCGGCCTGGAGCATCATGGCCACCCCGCCGCCTTCCCCGGCCGAGGTGCCGACCCTGATGGTGCTGGGCGCAGATTCGTGGCTGACGCTCGAAGAGCACCCCGACATCTACCGTGCAGCCCTCGGCGACGAGTTCAGCCTCGTCACCGTCCCCGGCGGCCACACGGTTTACTGGGACGCGCTGGACGAGACGAACGAGGCGCTCGCCACGTTCCTGGGCTAGAGGATCTTGGCGCCGAGCGCGCTCGCGACCAGCTCGACGGCCAGCTGGGCGGTCTCGTTCTTGCGGTCGAGGATCGGGTTCACCTCGACGACCTCCAGCGAGTCGACGATCCCTGCGTCCGCAGCGAGCTCCATCGCCAGGTGCGCCTCCCGGTAGGAGAGACCGCCACGGACGGGAGTGCCCACGCCCGGCGCAACGTCGGGGTCCAGAGAGTCCATGTCCAGGCTGACGTGGACGAAGCCGGGCCCAGTGATCCGCTCGAACGACTCGTGGATCGCCTGCTCGATCCCATGCCGGTCGATGTCGCTCATCGTGAAGACCGTCGCCTTCAGCTCGCGCAGCAGCGCTCGCTCGCCGTCGTCGAGGGAGCGGACGCCGACGAGCGCGACCCGGCTCGGATCGACCGAGGGAACGGGCCAGCCGGCGTCGGCGAACCCGGGGCCACCGAGCCCCATCGCCGCCGCGAGCACCATCCCGTGCACGTTCCCGGTCGGGCTCGTGTCCGGGCGGTTGAGGTCGCCGTGCGCGTCGATCCAGAGGACGCCGCCGGGACCGTGCGCGCGGGCGAGCCCACCGAGCGTGCCCAGCGCGACCGAGTGGTCGCCGCCGAGCACCAGCGGCAGCCGGCCCTGGGCGCGCGCCTCGGAGACGAGGTCGGCGACCCGGCCGCAGGTCTGGAGGATCTCCTTCAGGAAGCGCACGCGCTCGTCGCCGACGGGCGTCGCCTCGGCAACCGCGGTCTGCACGTTGCCGACGTCGACGCAACTCCGCCCCAGCTGCTCGATTCGTTCCGCGAGCCCCGCGTAGCGGATCGCCGACGGGCCCATGTCGACGCCACGGCGACCGGCCCCGAGGTCGAGGGCGGCGCCGATGACGGCGACGGGTTTCCGGGTTTCCTCGTCCTTCACTATGGGGAAGCTACCGGGGTAGGTGAGCGGAAAGTGGCTGCTGCGGAGAATCCGAGCACGATTCGCGTCCTCCTCGCCGACGACGACGAGAGTTATGTTGCATCGCTGCAGCATCTGATCGAGCAGCAGCCTGAGCTGACCGTCGTCGGCGTCGCGCACGACGGTGAGGCGGCGATCCGGCTGACCGGCTCGCTCGCTCCGGACGCCGTCGTCGTCGATCTGCACATGCCGCGGCTCGACGGCGTCACCGCCGTCCGGCACCTGCGGCAGGACTACCCGGCGCTGTGCCTGATTGCCCTGACCGGCGACCACAACCTGGGCCTGCACCAGGCTGCGGCCGAGGCAGGCGCCGACGCCGTCCTGGTCAAGGGGGAGATGATCGACGCACTCTTCGATCGGCTGACCGCGGGGCGTAGCTGAATGGCGAGGGCCGGAATCGAACCGGCGACACCACGGTTTTCAGCCGTGTGCTCTACCGACTGAGCTACCTCGCCGAGCCGGGGAAGTCTAGCCAAGCTCCCCCGAAAACCCGCCGCCGCGACCGACATGGGCGGGGCGCGGCCGACGAACGCTCTCGACAGACGGCACAGCCGAACCGCACCACCATGTGCCGGCTCCGCCTCCCTGGGCTCCGCGCCCCCACCCGCAAGGAGGGGGCTCGTGGGGGAACCAGGGGTTCCCCCACGCGATAAAGGACGTCCGGGCCGGTGCTACCGTGCCGCGAACGTCCTGTAGGCGGGAGACTACCGCGTCGAGTCGGGCGGTCAAGCGGAGTACGAAACAAAAAGCCCGCAACGTGCGAGCTACGGAACCAGAATCGTGAGCGCCTGGCCCGGCCGGATCGAAAACATCTCGGCCGCGTTGCCGTCCGTGATCGCGACGGCGATGTTCTCGTAGGCGTCCTCGTAGAGGATGATGTCGCCCGCGCGGGCGTCGGCGAACGCGCGCGCAGCGGTGGCGTAGTAGCGGTCGACGCCGAGGTCGAGTTCCAGCCGCGCGCCCGGCACGATCCCCGCCCGCTCGACGTCCCCACGCGAGAGATTCAGCTGCACGTTGCCGAAGCGGTCGATGTACAGGACAGTCGCCCGGATGCGCGCCTCGCCGACCTCCGGCTTCGGCAACTCGAGCCTGACCAGCGACGGCGGCTCGACCGGGGGCCCGAGCTCTTCGGGAGCGACGCCGGTCGACAGGTGAGCCGCAGCCGGGGCGAACACGTCGCGGCCGTGGAACGTAGGCGAGACGGGCTCGAGCATGTAGGCCGGGTTGGTCAGCTCCCAGACCTGCGCTATGCCGCCGAGCTTCTCCGCCGCCGGGACGAGCAGCCCGTTGTCGGGACCGACGTAGATTCGGCCGCCGGCGTCTCGCAGCGCGAGGCAGCGGCGGCCGCTGCCGACGCCGGGGTCGACGACCGCCAGGTGCACGCCGGCGGGCATGTAGGGCAGCGTGCTCGCGAGCACCAGCGCGCCCTGGAGCACGGCCTGCGGCTCGATCCCGTGCGTGATGTCGATGATCTGCGCCTCGGGCGCAATCCGCTTGATCACGCCGTGGCACGTGCCGACGAAGTCGTCCTGGAGACCGAAGTCGGAGAGGAAGGAGATGAACACGGCCTGAAGCTACCCGGCCTCGGCCACTGCGGAAACGAGGCCTTCGAGGTCATGCGTGCCCGCTTCCGCAACGACGCGCAGACCGGCCTCCACCGCTGCCGTGGTCGTATGCGGCCCAATCGACACGACCGGAATGTCCAAGCGCAGCTTGGCAAAGGCACGCGCTGCAGAAGGCGACGCCAAGACAGCCAGGTCGCCGTCCGGGGGAGAGCCCGGTTCGAGCTCCATCGTTCGATAGACGGCGATAAATCCCGCGTCGAGTTCGTCGACGAGCAGCCGGCGAGCACCTTCAGCCGCCACCAGTACGACCCGCACCCCGCGTGGAAGCTCGGCGAGCAAGCCTTCCTGGGTCGACACACGTGGGACCAGCGCGGGCTCGATTCCGCGTTCGCGAAGTGATTCCGCGGTGCCGGGCCCAATGGCCGCCACCGCGGGAAGCTCGCCGCGCGCGCGCCGCGCCAGCTCTGCCGCGCCGTTAGAGCTCGTCACCACAACCCAGTCGTAGCCGGAGAGATCGAGAGGCTCATCGCTGAGTGCCTCGGAACGGATGAGTGGACACAGCACAACCTCGTGGCCAAGCTCCTGCAGCCGGTGGGCCAGCGGCGCGGCCTGATCAGCCGGGCGCGTCACGATGATCTTCATCGGGATGCAGCTATCGTCGCGAGCTCCTCCCCGAGCGCTGCAGGATCGTCGCCCGAGCGACGCTCGAGCCAGCGGCCGTCCGGGTCGGCGATGAGCCCGACGAGCACCGTGCCGTCGTGATGGGCCGCGACCGGTGCCAGGCACCCCCCGCCGACCGCAGCCACGCACAAGCGCTCCGCTTCGACCCGGCGCCGCGTCTCCGCGTCGTCGGCCATAGCCACGAGCCCCTCCTCACCCGCGCGAACCTGCACCGCGAGTGCTCCCTGGCCTGCCTCAGGGAGCAGCTCGTCCGGATCGAAACGGTGCCCGATCTCGTGCTCGAGGCCGAGCCGGTCGAGCCCGCAGGCCGCCAACACAACGGCGTCGAGACCGCGCTCGCCCCGCTTGCGCAGGCGAGTGTCGATGTTCCCGCGTAACGGCTCGATCGACAGCTCCGGCTCGAGCACGAGCAGTTGCGCCCGTCGACGGACCGACGCCGTCCCGATTCGCATCCCGGGCGCCAGGACCTCCGCGCCGCAGAGCGCGTCGCGCGCGTCCTCCCGCGGCAGGTAGGCACCAACGGCGAGCCCGCCGCTGTCGGTCGAGGTCATGTCCTTCGCCGAGTGGACCGCCGCGTCGATGCGGCCCTCGAGCAGCGCCTCCTCGATCTCTTTGACGAACACGCCGCGCTCGCCGATCTGGCCGAACGGGCTGCGCCGGTCGCGATCGCCGGCGGTCGTGATCGGGACGAGCGCGATCTCGCGGCCGGGCACGCGCAGCTGCTCCGCGGCGAGCGAGGCCTGCGTCAGCGCGAGCCGGCTACCGCGCGAGCCGAGGCGGAGCAGGGCCACCTAGCGCTTGTCGTCGTCGCCGAGACCGAAGAGGTGCCGCACGGCCTGCGCATACCCGCCGCCCTCCGCGCCCGCCGCGGCCTCCTTCAGCCGCACGGTCGGCAGGTGGAGCAGCTTGTTGACGATCTGGGCGGTGACCGACTCGACCGCCGCATGCTGTGACTCGGAGAGCCCCAGCCGACCGCGGGCCCGGGCGAGCTCGGCCGCCCGGATCTCCTCCGCCCAGGCGCGGAGCGACGCAATCGCAGGCACCACTTCGCGCGATGCCTGCCAGTCGCGGAAGCGGTCGGCCTCCTCGGCGACGATCGCCTCCGCGCGGCCCGCCTCCCGGCGGCGGCCCGCAAGGCTCGCCGCGACAACCGACTCGAGGTCGTCGATGTCGTAGAGGAAGCATCCGTCAAGCTCATGGATCGCCGGGTCGAGGTCGCGTGGAACGGCGAGATCGATCAGGAACAGCGGCCGGCCCTTGCGACCGCGGAGAGCGCCTTCGACCTCTGCTCGCCCGAAGGCGCGACCGGGTGCGCCGGTCGAGGCGACGAGCACGTCGATCTCGGCCAGACGCTGCGCGGCGCCTTCCAGCGGCACTCCCGTCCCCCCGAAGCGGGCGGCGAGCGCCTCAGCGCGCTCGGGCGAACGGTTCGCGACGAAGGCGATCTGCGCACCGCGGGCGGCGAGGCTGCGCGCGGCCAGCTCGGCCACGTGCCCGGCGCCGACGAGCATCACCCGGCAGCCTTCCAGCTGCCCGAACACCTGCTGGGCGAGCGCGGCGGCGGCGGACGAGACGGAGGCCGGGCTCTCGGCGATCGCGGTCTCGGCCCGCACCTTCTTGCCGCCGTGCAGCGCCTGCCGAAAGAGGCGGTCGAGCACCGGACCGGTCGAGCCGGCCTCGAAGGCGCTCCGCACCTGGCCGAGGATCTCGCCCTCGCCCGGCACCATCGAGTCGAGACCGGCGGCTACCCGGAACAGGTGCAGCGCGGCTGCTTCGTCGGTCAGCCGGTAGACGACCGCGCGAAGCTCGTCCTCGGGCAGCCCGCTGATCGCGGCCAGCGCGTCGAGAGCACGGCGCTCGGACTCGTCGCCGACGAGGTAGAGCTCGGTGCGGTTGCAGGTCGACAGGCAGACGGCCTCGCCCTCGGCGGCGAGCTCGGCAGCGAGCTCCGCGGCCTGTGGGAGGGGGACGAAGGCCCGCTCGCGCACCGCGATCGGCGTGGCCTGGTGCGAGAGTCCGACGAGGGTGAGGTTCATGAGAAATGAGTGAGTTGGAGGCCGACACGGGCGACGATCACGAGGGCGAAGCCGACGAGCGCGAGGTAGGCGGTGCGCCGCCCGCCCCAGCCGGCCTCGTACCGGAGCACGAGGTACGCGGCGTAGACGAGCCACGCGCCGAATGTGACAGCCATCAGCGCGTCGACACCGCCGCCCTCACGGCGGAGACGCAGGAGTCCGGCGGCGATCCCCACCGTCAGCGCGGGAACGGCAACGGCGATCGTCCGCGCCGACAGCGTCTCGAGCGTGAGCAGTGATGGGGCGCGGCCGAGCAGGCCGCCCGGGCGCCGCCCCTTCAACCGACTCTCCTGCCAGAGGTACAGCCCCGAGAGCGCCGCCGCCAGCGTAAACGCGGCGAACGCGAGCGAGAGCAGGCCGACGTGCAGCACCAGGAACACCGTCGAGTAGTCGCTGTTCCCGGCGTCGCCCGTCCCGCCGCCGAGCCGCGCCAGCACGAGCAGCACGGCCACGAGCGGCATCACCGCGAGGCCGAGCAACCGGTACCGCGTCCGGCAGCCCCACACCAGGTAGACGCTGACGACGAGCCAGACGAAGAGGTTCAGAGAGCCGGCCCAGGTCGCCCACGGAAAGCCGTCGGCACGGGCGGCCTGCACGATCAGCAGGGCGGTCTGGAGCAGCCAGCCGAGGCGGACACCCCAGATGGCGAGCCTACCCGCCGCGCCGGGGCGGCGAGCGTCGCCTGCGTAGGCAACGGCCGCTTCCCCGTAGGCGACCAATGCCGGCCAGAAGAGCAGCTCAACCATGGCGTTGCTTCCGGGCGAGGTCGGCGAGCTCGCCGACCTCCCGCTCGAGGCGCGACACCTTCAGCGCCATGATCACGAAGTAGAGGAGTACGACGCCGAAGACGACGAGATATGCGGCCGCGACGTACTTCTCTTCGCTGCTCATGTCAGGAGCTCCCGGAGCTCGCGCAGGCGCGCGTCGAGGCGCTTGCCGGCCAGCTCGAAGTTGTACAGGGCCGCGAACAGCGCGAGCATCGCGGCCAGGCAGACGCAGAAGGTGAAGAACTGCGACCCGGCCATCTGCGGGCCGTTCCGGTTGAACGCGATCGGGTGGATGTACTGGTTCGCGAGGCGGATCGCGAGGAAGCTGACCGGGATCAGGACGACGCCGAAGATCGCGTACACAGAGCTCAGATTCGCTCGCTGCGGCCCGGGCTCGACCGAGAAGCGGAGCATGAAGTACGCGGAGTAGAAGAGGAAGAGCACAAGGAAGAGCACGAGCTGCTTCTCGCTCCACAGCCACCAGTGTCCCCAGGAGACTTTGGCCCAGATCGAGCCGGTGATCAGGGTCATCGCCCCGAAGATCACGCCGAGGTGGATGGCGACGTAGCTCTCCAGGTCGGCGCCGGGCTTCCCCTTCCACAGGTGGAGGAGACCTTTCCAGGCGCCCCAGCCGAAACAGGCGTAGGCGGTGAGCGCAATCGGGACGTGGAAGTAGAAGATCTTCTGGTTGAGGCCGTCCTCGTCCACCGGCGCGTAGAAGAAGGTCAGCGCGATCGCCGCGCAGAGCAGCGCAGCGGCGAGGCCCGCGAGCAGCGGAACCCTGTTATTCCGTAACGACGTACTCAAAGGAGGCCCAGGAGATGATCGCAAAGACGGCGTCGTAGAGCGCCAGAAACCCCAGGTAACGGGCAGGTTCGGCTGCCACGCTGGCGCCGACTCCCCCGATGACGATCGGGATTGCCAGCGGCAGGAAGAGGAGCGGCAGCAGGAGCTCTCGCGCCCGACCGGCCACCGCCATCGCGGCCAGCACGGTGCCGACGGCGCAGATGCCGAGGTCGGCGAGCGCCACGCCGGCGACGGTGGCGCCGTCGATCCCGGAGAAGAAGAGCGCGAACGCCGGCAGCGCGACGAGCTCCGCGACGACGAGGAACCCGAGCACGGAGAGGGACTTCGCCAGCCAGATCGCGCTGCGGTCGCACGGGGCGAGGAGCAGTCCGTCGATCAACCGCTGCTCGCGCTCGGCGACGAAGGCGCGGGTGAGACCAAGGAGGGCCGTGAAGACGATGGCCACCCAAAGCAGGCCCTTCGCGGCAAGGTCGGAGCTGCCCTCCGGGAGGGCGAAGTGAAAGACCACGAGCGCGGCGACGACGAAGAGGAGCATGGCGGGGACGGTGTTGCGGGCCCGGAGCTCGAGCCGGAGGTCCTTGCGGGCGAGCACGGCCACGTCGGAGAGGTAGCGGCTCATGTTCCGAAAGCGAGCCGGTCGGTGGCGAGAGGCATCAGGCGGTCGGGGTCGTGAGTGGCGACGAGGAAGGTCGCGTGCGGCCGCAGCTCGGCGAGCTCGCGATCAAGCAACGCCGCGCCCTCCTCGTCGAGCGCGCTGAAGGGCTCGTCGAGGACGAGCAGGTCGGGGTCGTGGAGCAGGCCGCGGCACAGAGAGAGCCGCTGCAGCATCCCGCGCGAGAACGAGTCTGCCCGCTGGTTGCGCGCGTCCCAGAGGCCGAAGCGCTCGAGCAGCATGCCGATCCGCTCGCGCCGCTCCGGCACCCGGTACAGCCGGCCGTACAGGTCGAGGTTCTCGAGTGCAGTCAACTCGCGGTAGACGAGCGGCTCGTGGCCGACGAAGCCGACCCGCTCGCGAGGGGTCTCGACGTGCAGCTCGCCCGCTGTGGGGACGAGGAGCCCGGCGACGAGCCGGAGCAGCGTCGTCTTGCCGGAGCCGTTCGGCCCGGTGACGAGCAGGAAGCCGCCGTGGGGGACGTCCAGGTCGAGGTCGTGAACGACCCGCTTCGCGCCGAACGCGCGACCGAGCCCGCGCGCCCGGATCACCGGGGAGCTCTTTCGCGCCCCGGCGGCCGAAACCGGATGTCTCTTCTGGTCATGTCCCTGGCCAGGTGTCCCCGGCCTCCTCCCCGATGCGATCGTATCGATGAAGTTCGTACGGGTCCGTGCCGCATGAGCGACGAGATCGTCACGTGACCAGCACGTCCGCGAGCACGAACGCGAAGAAGGCGAGGCTGATGGCGCCGTTCGTGGTGAAGAAGGCCGCATCGAGCCGCCGCAGGTCGGCGGGGCGCACGAGCAAGTGTTCGTACGCGAGCAGCGCCGCGACGACACCCACGCCCGTCCAGTAGAGCCCCCCCACCGGCAGGCCAAGCCCGGCGGTGACGAGCAGGCCGACGGTCGCCGCATGCAGCGCGCGGGCGCCGCGGAACACGCCGCCGACCCCCCAGCGGGTCGTCCACGAGTGGAGCCCCTGTTCGCGATCGACGTCCGCGTCGAACAGCGAGTAGAAGAGGTCAAACCCGGCCACCCACGCCGCGACGGCGCCGCCGAGGGCCCATGCCTGCCAGGGCAGGTCGCCGCGAATCGCCGCCCACGCCCCGAGCGGCGCCAGCCCGTCCACCGCCCCGAGCCACAGATGGGCCAGCCACGTGAACCGCTTCAGATACGGGTAGACCACGAAGCCCGCGACCGGGATCGGCCACAGCCAGCGGACGAGCGGGTCGAGCTGCCAGACCGCCGCAACGAAGAGCGCCAGGGAGACGAGGCAGAAGACGACCACCTGGGCCGGGGTCAGCTTTCCAGCAGGGAGCTCGCGCCCCGCCGTCCGCGGGTTGCGTGCGTCCAGCTGCGCGTCGATCAGGCGATTCAGAGCCATCGCGAGCGACCGCGCACCGATCATCGCCAGCGTGATCCAGACGAGGTCGTGCGCGCTCGGGACGTCGTTCACCGCGAGGAACGCCCCGACGTAGGCGAACGGCAGCGCGAAGACGGTGTGCTCGATCTTGACGAGCGAGGCGAAGCGGCGAGGAACCTCGATCGCGATCATGGGCCGTCCTGGGGACGATGATGGGGGAGGGGGCCGGGGGGAACCGGGAGGTTCCCCCATGAGGATCGGCCTCTAGAAGAAGGGGGCTCGTGGGGGAAAGCCGGCCGCGGCCAGCCGACCCGCGGCCGGTGCCCTCGCACGCGCGGCAATGCCGCGCAAGAGAAACATGATTTCCCCCACGGGAGTGAGCCGAAGGCGAGCGACATCATCACGTCTGCCGGTGCGCCGGCTCCGTCTCGCCGGCGAGCAGCTCGAGCGCGTGGTGCAGCGCCGGGCGCAGCACCTCGAAGCCGTCACGGCAGCCGCCGGGCGAGCCGGGCAGGTTGACCACCAGCGCCGTCCCCAGCACTCCCGCGACCCCCCGGGAGAGAAGCGCGTGTGGCGTCTTCGCGATCGAGTCGGCGCGGATCGCCTCCGCGATCCCCGGCGCGCCCCGCTCCAATACCTCCGTCGTCGCCTCGGGAGTGACGTCACGAGGCCCCAACCCGGTGCCGCCGGTGGTGAGGACGAGCCGCGTCTCGCCGGCCAGCTCGACGATCGCGTCGGCAATCGCCTCGCACTCGTCGGCCACGACCCGGCGGACGACCTCGAATCCTTCGCCCACCAGCAGCTCCTCGAGAACCTCGCCGCTCCGATCCTCACGCGTGCCCGCCGAGACACCGTCGGAGACGGTCAGCACCGCCGCCTTCACGGCACCCGCTCCGGCGAGCCTACTCGGTGCTCGCCTCCGTCAAGCCTACGGCTCATGGCTCCTTGGTCTTCTCGAGCAGGCGAACCTGTTCGACGACCATCTCCTTGTCGATCGCCTTCGCCATGTCGTAGACCGTCAGGGCGGCGACCGAGGCCGCGACCAGCGCCTCCATCTCGACGCCGGTCTGCGCCGTCGTCTCCGCGGTCGCGGTGATCTCGACCGAGCTCTCGCTGACCTCGAGCTCGACGGCGGCGTGGGACAGCGGCAGCTGGTGGCAAAGCGGAATCAGCTCCGCCGTTCGTTTAGCGGCCATGATCCCGGCGAGCTGTGCCGTCGCCAGCGCATTGCCCTTCGGCAGCTCACGCAGCCGGCGGGCGGTCTCCGGGGCCATCCGCACCGTCGCAGCCGCCACTGCACGCCGCCTGGAGCTCGGCTTGGCGCCGACGTCGACCATGCGGACGTCGCCCGTCTCATCAACATGTGAGAGGTCGCTCACGCTGAGCGATGGTAGCTGGGTGCAGGCGCCGAAACCCTGTCGAGATCGGCGAGCTGCTCAACCAGCCAGGCCGCGAGGTCGTGCTCTCGCACGTGCGTGCGAACGGCGTCGGCGCGTGCACGGCGTTCCTCCGGGCCGAGCTCGAGCGCCCGGTGGATGGCCTTGGCCTGACCGACGATGTCGAACGGGTTCACCGTCAGCGCCCACTCGCCGAGCTCCTCGTGCACGCCCGTGTTCTCCGACAGGACGAGCACGCCGTCCCGCTCGTTGACGAGCGGCGCCTCCTTGGCGACGAGGTTCAGCCCATCGAACACGGCGTTGACGAGGAGCACGTCGTACCGCTTGTAGGCGGCGACCGAGCGGGCGAAGTCGTCGCGGACCTCGAGCCTGATCGGCTCCCAGCCGCCGTCGGCGAAACGCGCGTTCACCTCGCGCGCGCCCGCTTCTATCTCGTCGAGGTACACCGCGTACTGCGGGATGTCCTGCCGCGAGGGGTCGAGCAGCGCGAGCATCCCCACTCGCCCGTGCGCCTCGGGGTGCCGCTCGAGGTACAGCCCGAACGCCCGGAACCCCCGCACGATGTTTTTCGACGGATCGGTGCGGTCGACCCGCAGGATCACGCGCTCGGCACAGTGCTGCTCGAGGTCGCGCGCCGCTTCGATCACCGCGGGAGTCGAGACCAGCTCGTCGAACTCGGCTGTGTCGACAGAGATCGGGTGCGCGGTCACAAGCGTCCTCCGGCCGTCGTGGTCGACAACGCCCTCGTTCACGTCGACGTCCGCCCCGAGCACGGCCTCGGCCGAGGCGAGGAAGCTCTCGCGCCAGCGGCGGGTGTGGAAGCCGACGATGTCGTTGGCAAGCAGGCCTTCGTGGACGGCGCGCCGCATGGCCTCCGGCAGCACCGTCCAGTAGTCGGGCGACGGCCACGGGATGTGCACGAAGTGGGCGAGCGTCGCGTCAGGACGTCCGCGCCGCACGAGCCGGGGCGCGAGGTAGAGGTGGTAGTCGTGGAACCAGACCGCAGCGGGCTCGTCGTCGAGCTCGTCGAGCACGGCGGCGGCGAACCCCTCGTTGACGGCCGCGTAGCCGGCCCACGCCTGGTGCAGCTCGGCGTCGAGGGTTGGCGCGCGCGCCAGGTCCCACAGGTAATGCTGCAGGAACCACAGCACGGGGTTAGCCAGGACGTTGTAGTACTGGTGGTAGTCGGCCGGATCGTGCTGCACGAGCCGCAACCGGTAGGGCCGCCCCTCCCGGCCGGTCTCGGCGAAGGCGGCGCCGCCCGCCTCGCCGGCGACAACGTGATCCTCCTCCGTCATCGCGCTGGCGATCCACATGACGTCGTGGTGGGAGACGAGCGGGCCGAGCGCGGTGACGAGACCGCCTCCGCCGCGACGGGCCGAGCGTGTGCCGTCCCCCTCGCGGCGGTAGCTGACCGGTCCACGGTTCGAGACAACGATCAGCTTGCGCCGTCGGACATCCACGCTCGAAGCGTAGCCCTCCTCGTTCAGGAGGCGGCCGGGTCGGCCGCGGCGCCGGCCTGGACGAGACCTGCGCCTGCTTCCTCGTCACCGAGCAGCAGGTTGAAGAGCGCGAGCCAGTCGCGAAGGAGACGCGGCATCAGGAACTGGCGCCGAACGTCCTCCTTGCCGGCCAGCGCGCGGAGCCGGGCCGCCGGCGGATCACGGAGGATCTCCTTGCAGGCGTCCGCGGCCTGCGACGAGCTGTCGACCAGCCAACCCGTCTCCCCGTCTCTGATCTGCGCGACGATCCCGCCGACCCGGCCGGCGACGGCCGGACGCGTCTTCCAGAGCGCCTCGGTCACGGTCAGGCCGAAGCCCTCGCGGATCGACTTCTGGAGCACGACGCGGGAGTGCACCTGGAACGCATTTACCTCGACCGCGCCGACGTTGTTCAGGTTCGAGAGCAGGTAGATGTCGGGGTCGCCGCCGGCGTACGCCACGGTTTGGTTGTAGTAGTCCCAGCCCTCCGGGTCGTCGTGCGCCATCGAGCCGACGAGAGCGAGCTGCACGTCCGGGAACTCCTCCTTGACCCCACGGTACGCGTCGATGACGCCGAGTGGGTCCTTCCACGGATCGAACCGGGAGACCTGCGTCAGCAGCGGCCGCTCGACGTCGATCCCGAACTGGTCGACGATGTAGGCCGCGTCCTCGGGTGAGAGCGCCATGTTCTTCGGCGTCAACGGGTCAATCGCCGGCGGCCAGATGAAGCAGCGCGGGAGCGTGGCGTCGGCCGGAACGTACTCGTGGCGGTGGAAGATCGCCGCGTCGTGGCGCGCGATCGACGGAAGCAGGAAGTCGAGCACGTCCCCGTTCGGCGTCGAGAGATCAATGTGGCAGCGCCAGATCCACTTGGCCTCCGAGCCCGGAAACTGCTCGATCATCGCCGCGGGCTGCGGGTCGTGGACGATCACGAAGTCGTAGTCGTCCTCGAACTCCCCCGCGTTCAGCTCGTTGTAGCGCCGGAACACCGCCTGGTCGGCCTCCGTCAAGCCGCGCGGGTTGCCCTGGAGCGCGTTGTGGATCGTCTTCGTGACCTGGAAGAACTCGTCCTCCCCGCGGATGATCCGCCACTCGGCGTCGAGCCCGGCGTCGGCCATCAGCGGGACGAGGGTGTAGTTGATCTCGGCGACCCCTCCTCCGAACGCCGTTGCCGAAAGATGCACGACCCGCTTGCCGGCAAGAGGCTCCGCCAGCCGGCGGATGTCGTCCATCAAGCCGCGGGTCGCGATCGTCCCGTAGTCGGCCAGGGACTTGTGCCCGATGTTGATGAGGTTGAGCACCCGGTCGGATCAGGAGAGCTTCTTGACGAACCGGAGCCGCGAGCCGCCGGCCGCGTCACGCTCACCGAGCTCGAACTCGTCGGAGAGCGAGCGGATGATGGCGAGCCCGAGCCCGCCCTCGGTCAGCTCGCGATCCTCACCTTCCGCCTCGATGTAGTCGAAGCCGGCGCCGTCGTCCAAGACCTCGATCACCAGGCGATCCGGCTGGAGGTCGTAGAGGATCTCGACGACGCCGTCCCTGCCGTCCCGGTACGCATGCCGAACGGAGTTCGAGCACGCCTCGGTGAGGGCGAGCTTGAGGTCGGCCAGGGTTTCGTCCGAGAGCTCGCGCAGCCTCGACAGGCCGGTCAAGGCAAGCCGGCCCAGCGTGATGTACTCCGCCCGGGCAGGGATGCTCAGGCGCACGTGCCCGAAGCCGTTGCCGCCGGGAGCAGGCTCGAGGGAAGGGGTCGGAACGGATGAGGTACCCATCAGCGGGGGAAGCTGCTCCTTTCTACCGAATCCGGCGGCCGGACGGCGTCCTCGTTATCGTCATATCCGGCTGCGCACAACGCGTAACTAACGGCCTCCGTTGGGATCCTGCGGCCGGTCGTCGAGAACGACCCGCACGGACCGGCGCTCACCGTCACGAAAGATCGTGAACGTGGAGGCCTGGCCCGGGCGGAGCCGCGACGTGACGATACGAACGACGTCGCTGGCGCTCCGCACCGGCCGGCCGTCCACAGCCACGAGCACGTCGCCTCCGTACGTGAAGGAGGCGCCGTTGAAGTCCCGTTCGCCGGAGCCACCGCGCAGCCCCGCGCGCGCGCCGGGACTGCCCGGCCGCACGGAGGTGATCACCGCGCCGTAACGCACCGGGTAGCCGAAGCGCCGGGCGATCCCGGGGGTGAGGTCCTCGGACGTGACCCCGACGTACGCATAGGCCACCCTGCCGGTGGCGAGGAGCTGCTCCATGGAGCGCCGCGCCGCGTTGATCGGGACGGCGAACCCCACGCCCTCGGCGTTCCCGCTGTCACTGCGGATCTGGGCGTTGATCCCGATCACGCGGCCCCGGGCATCGAACAGCGGCCCGCCGGAGTTGCCGTGGTTGATGGGCGCATCGACCTGGATCGCGTCCACGAGGTTGTACTGGGAGGTCAGGGACTCGATCGAGCGCTCGGTCGCCGAGACGACGCCGACCGCGAGCGAGTTCTCGTTCCCGAACGGGCTGCCGATTGCCGCGACCGGCTCGCCGACGACGACGCGGCTCGAGTCGCCGAGCGGGAGCGGCGCCACGACGTGCGCCTTGGGGTCGACCCGGATCACGCCGACGTCGTCGAAGACGTCCCAGCCGACGATCCGGGCGGCAACCCGGTCGCGGTCGCGGAACTCGACGTAGACGCTGTCGGCAGGGCGGGCTGTCGCGTCCCCCTCGCCGGCGGTGGTGATCACGTGCGAGTTGGTGAGGATGACGCCGTCGGGCGAGACGACGAAGCCGGAACCCTGTGACGCCGTGGTGCTTCCGCCCGACCCGAAGACGGAGAAGATCGTCACCACGCCCGCCGAGCGTTCGGCGTAGATCGCCGCAGGGTCGAAAGCACCGCCAAGCAGGGGGCGTACGCGCGGCGCCGACGCCGCGGCAGCAGGTGCCGTTTCCTGTAGGACGACGGTGCGCCGCTCGCCGTGCAGCCAGCCCGCCGCCCAGGCGACGAGCAGCACGGCAACCGCGCCCATGAGCGCGGAGCCGAACGCCACGGTTGCGAGCCCACGCGGACGCATCGCTCTCACTGTACTCATGCTGTCGCTCTCTGTCCGATCTGTTGTCTATATTGACTACATGCCAACCCGCGAAGAAGAGATCGCCTGGGCCGCAGGACTCTTCGAAGGCGAGGGAACCATCACGGTCACGAACGAGCGGCTCGTCGTCCGACTCGTCAATACCGACGAAGCAATCGTTCGCCGTTTTGCGGAGATCGTTCCGTTCGGAACGATCTACGGTCCCTACGACCGGCAGGAACGCGATGGTTTTCGCCGGAAGCCGATCTGGGTCTGGATTGCAGCTCGCGAAAGCGGGCTTGATGCCCTTGCACTGATGTGGCCATGGCTGAGCGACCGGCGACGAGAGCGAGCTCTCGAGCTCACCGGCATCTCTTTTCATGTGTTTTTTCGGGTGGCTAGGAGACTGCGGGCTCTGCCGTCGGCGTCTCGGCTTCCGCCGCCACCGGCAGCCGCAGCCTGAACACCGTCCGCCCCGGCTCCGACTCCACCTCCAGCGAGCCGCCCATCGCCCGCGCCAACTCTCGCGCGATCGCGAGGCCCAGCCCGCTGCCGGAGGCGAGTTGCCCGTCGATGCGGTAGAAGCGCTCGAAGACATGCTCCACGTGCTCGGCGGGGATCCCCGGTCCCTCGTCCTCGACGGCCAGCACGCCGTCTCCGGCCCGAATCCGGACACGCGTCCCCGGCGGCGTGTGCACCAGCGCGTTCTCGACCAGCACGCGGCCGATCTGGAGGACGCGCTGCTCGTCGCCGAGGACGCGCGGGCCGCCGTCTGCCTCGACCTCCAGCAGCCGCTCCTCCGCGCGTGCCGCCGGCGCGAACTCCTCGGCGACAGTCTCCGCTACCCGAGCGAGATCGAGCGGCGCCCGGGCAACGCGCAGCTGTCCCGCGTCGGCACGCGAGAGGTCGAGCAGCTCGGTCGCGAGCTTCGCCAGTCGGTCGACCTGCTCGCGCATGGTCGAGAGGAACTCGCGGCGGGTCGCCTCGTCCAGCTCCTCGTCGATGAGGAGCTCCAGGAAGCCGCCGAGCGAGAAGAGCGGCGTCCGCAGCTCGTGCGAAGCATTGGCGATGAACTCTCGCCGGGCATGGTCGAGCTGGGCCAGGCGCAGCCGCATCCGGTCGAACGCGCGCGCCAGCTGGCCAACTTCGTCCTCGCTCGGGTCGACGACGGGCTCGTCGAAGTCGCCGCCGGCGATCCGCTCGGCCGCAGCCTCCAACCGCCGGATCCGCCTGCTGAAGCCCCACGCCGCGACGTAGCCGGCAAGCCACGACACGAGCAGCGAGACGCCCGCGGCAATGAGGAGGCTGCGGCCGACCAGTCCGACGTTCGCAAGAGCGTCCGTGAGCGGAGCCGAGACGAGGATGACGTCGTTCTGGCCCGCCGGCACGGCCACCTCGGCGTAGTGCGAGCCGCCGCGCCGCACGCGCCCACTCGCCAAGAGGTCCGTCGCGGCCGTCTGGGCGGCCACCTCGTCGTGGAGGACGTCCTGCGACGACAGTCCGCTCGAGTCGGCGATCGGGGCGAGCGAGGTCCGCGTCAGCCGCTCGTAGACGACCACGCGAGCGTTGACGTTGGCGGCAAAGAAGTTGACGAGGTCGGGCAGAGTGGTCCGGTCGGCCCGGACGACGCGACCGACGAGCGTTGGC
>WNFV01001680.1_pt1 | contig 29990 bp, 34 predicted proteins | sample 5400101 | NCBI WGS metagenome assembly WNFV01 (sample SAMN13153361, study PRJNA577476) | soil metagenome | isolation source: 115 cm soil or saprolite under grassland replicate 1 | place: USA:California | collected 2016-06-15
GATCCGGAACTGCTGACTCGCCAGATGGAGCGCTTGTCTCGATTGGCCCATCGGGTGGTGTGGGTCAACCCCCTGGCAGGAAGCCCTCGCTATGAACCACTGGCTCGAGGGATGGCAGCCTCGATGCCCTTCGTGGACGCCTTCCTCCCCGGCCACAACCTGGAGAACCTGGAAGATCTCGCCGCAACCCTGATCCGAGCCTAACTCCTCGAGGATCATTCGTGAGCGCTGTACCTGTCGTGAATGTATCCGTAGAAATGGCTGTCCTTGACGTGATACAGAATGTGCCCGAGCTCCTCACCGATTTCGATGAGTACGTCGATCGTCTTGCTCTCTTGACCTTCGCCGCGAACGAGCGCCGGCAAGAGTTCTAATGCGATCTTTCGGCAAGAGCTCTCAACATCACTCAAGGCGTTGGCCAATGCCCGGCTCTCAGGTTCTTCGGCCGAATCGTGTTGCGCAATTTGACGGTACCGACCGAGTTTGCCAGCCAGCGTTCGAACGCTGCTGACCTCACTGAGAACGGGCTCGCTCACATGAACCTCCCGAACTTGTCTATGGCTTGCCTCGTGACCGAGATCATTAGCTCGGCCAGTCGGGTTTTGGCTTGGGCTTCTGGGACAGGATGTCGTCGAGGGACTTCTTTGGCTTGTCGCCCTTCGACAGCAGCTCTTCGAGGTCGGGACCGCTGAGGTCGCCGGCTGCCGCGACCAGGTCCTCCAAGGACTGGCCGGCGTCGCCTTTCAACCTGATGCGAAGTGCAGCGAGCACACCCGCGTGCGCCTCCGACAACCCTTGGGCGACCTTGATCTGCGTGAGGGCCTTCTCCGCCCGGCGGAGCAGCTTCTCGTCATCGCGGAGCCGCCGCTCGACTTCCTCGTCCACGCCCTCAGTCTAGGCCGGGCGCCCGCCGAACAGCCGCTTGAAGAAGCGCACCACGGCCCTCCAGAAGGCCCAGACCCCGAGGCGCAAGCCTTTCACCGGCTCGGCAGCTACGGCTCCAGTCTGCTCGACTCGTCGGGGCGCGGTCTCGTTTGAGGCCATGATGCTCTCCTCCAGGCATTTCGCAAACTCGCCCGTCATCCGCTGCGAGATGTCGCCGATCATTCCGCGTCCGTACTGGGCCGCCGCGCCGCTGATGGAGAGTTCGGTCTCGATGACCACCTTCGTCCCGTCGCCGGCCGGCTCCATCCACGAGGTCACCACCGCAGTGGCCGCTCCCCTGCCCCGCTGCTCGCGGCCCTCGGCCTTCAGCACCGCGCGGTGGGCCTGATCGTCCCGTTCCTCGATGACGACGGTTCCGGCGAAGGACATGGAGATCGGCCCGACCTTCATGTTCAGCCGACCCTTCCACGTTCGTTCGTCGACGACCTCGGTGAGCTCGGCGCCCGGAGCGCAGGGAGCGAGCCGCTCCACGTCGACCACGTAGTTCCACACGCGCTCCAGCGGGGCTTTGACGACGAATTCGTTCTCGATCCGCATCAGCGCACCGAGCGCGCTTTCAATTCGGAAGCCCTGGCTCGCAGTCGTTCGAACTGCTCTGGCTGCGTGGTGCGCGACCCCAGCCGGACGGGGTCGTAGCGAGTGCCATGGCAGTCCGAGGCCCCGGTCCAGAACAGCCCCCATCGCTCGGCCATCTCGACGTAGCCAAGCTCCATCTCCGGCGTGTGTTCGGGGTGGGAGGCCTCGATCCCGTCCAGGCCTGCTTCCACCAGCTCCTCGATGGCGGAGACCGGCACGGGGGAGACCTCCCGCCACGTCCCGGGGTGGGCCAGCACGCACGCGCCGCCCGCCCGATGGACCAGCTCGATCGCCCGCGAGGGGTGCAGAGCGTGCTTCTCCACGTACGCGCGGCCGCCGGAGCCGATGAACTCCTCGGAGAAGGCCTCCTTGATCGTGGGGACCACGCCCGCCTCGACCAGGGCCTGGGCCACGTGCGGCCGGATGATGTTGCCCCCCTTGGCGATCTCCCGGACCCGCTCGAAGGTGATGGGGTAGCCCAGCTCCTGGAGCTTCTTCACCATGCGCTCGCCGCGACTGAACCGGTCGTCGCGGAGCCGCTGGAGCTCCGCCATGAACTCAGGGTGGGCCAGGTCCATGAGGTAGCAGAGGATGTGGACGCCTTCCCCGTCTCGCAAGGTGGAGAGCTCCACGCCAGGAACGACCTCGACGCCCGCCTCGGCCCCGGCCGCCGCAGCCTCGACCAGCCCGGTCGTGGTGTCGTGGTCCGTCACGGCCACCGTCTCCAGCCCTCGGTCGTGAGCGAGCGAGATCAGCTCGGGGGGCGTGAACGTTCCATCCGAGTACACCGTGTGCGTGTGGAGGTCGATGCCGGGCATCGCCCGATGTTCTCACACGGGGTGAAGGCCCCGTAAAGAGCCTCCCTTCCGCGGTCGATGGTTACTCCAGTGCCAGGGCCGGATCTGGCTGTTCGGTGACCCGCCCAGGGAGAAAACCATGAGCGATCAAGACTGGACGAAGGACCCCTCGCTGGGCGGGTTCGGGAATCCGAACCTGCCTCCTCCCCCCGTGGCCGACCTGTCGGAGGGGACGGTCCTGGCGCCGCCCGCTCCCGGCTCGTCGACGGCCCCGAACTGGGCCTTCAGCGGCGGCGGGGGCTCCCGGCCTCAGCTTCCCCGGTCGCCGAAGTCGCTTGCCGTGGCCCTCGTCCTCGTTCTGGTCGTCGCCGCGGGTTCCTTCCTCGTCCTGAACCGGAAGGGACCGAACGGCGAAGGCACTGCGTTCGCTCTCTCGCTGGTGCAAGGCCAGACGTACCGCTATCAGCTGGGCCTCACCTTCAACGGAACGGTCTCCGCGGGAGGCCAGCAGGTCCCGTTCAACATGAAGGCCTCCGAGACCATCTCCTGGAAGATCGACTCTGTCGACCAGGACGGTGTGGCCAACGTGACCATGTCGATCGAGAAGCTGTCAGCCACCGTGAACGGCGTGCGTTCCCCCTCCGACCTGCCGCTCCCGGTCAAGATCCGGGTGGCCAGAGACGGGCGGGTCCTGACGGCCGGGAACATCGCCCTCGCCGGCCAGGGCGACGCCGGAACCCTGTTCCCTGGCAGCGACCAGTTCGTCCCGCTCCTCCCCGATCACCCCGTGCAGCCCGGTGACTACTGGACGAAGAACTTCGATCAGGACTTCCCGTTCGGGTCGGGGCACCTCCGGTACGCGACCCGCAGCCTCTACGTTCGGGACGAGATGGTCGACGGCGTGAACGCCGCCGTCATCTCGAGCTCGGTCAAGCTCCCGCTCGATTTCAGCATCGACCTTCACGAGCTGGCCAAGGCCATCGGCCAGGCCAGCGGCCAGATCCCCTCCGGGGCGAAGATGATCTTCGGTGGCTCGGCGGACATCACCACGCTGGCCTGGCTGGACGTGCAACACGGAGAGCTCGTGAAGTCGTCCGGAAACGGCAGGATCGATATGACCGTCGAGCTGAAGGGCGTGCCGGACCTTCAGAACCTGGGCGCGGCGAAGATCGGCATCGCCGGTAACATCTCGGTCGACGTGACCAACCTGCCCGAGAGCACCCCAAAGCCGAAGAAGGCCGGCAAGTAGCGGCGGCTCACCCGGCCAGCAGCCGGTCCAGACCCTCGGTCAGCGCTTTGACGTAATCCCGGTTGCACGACTCGCCCATCACGCCGACCCGCCACACCTTTCCGGCGAACTGGCCGAGGCCACCAGCCACCTCGATGCCGAATTCCTGGAGCAGCCGGGTCCGATTGGGCCGATCCTCGAACCCTTCGGGGAGCCACACGCACGCCAGCTGTGGGGCGCGATAGCCCTCGGGCGGGACCGGGCGGAAGCCAAGCTCCTCCAGCATGGCCACCAGCTCGCCCCCGATCTCCTCGTGGCGGCGCCATCTGGCCTCCAGGCCCTCCTCCAGGACCAACCGCAGGGCCTCGTGGAGCGCGTAGAGCATCGAGACGGGGGCGGTGTGGTGATAGAGCCGCTCACTGCCGACGTATCGGCGGATCAGCATGGCGTCGAGGTAGAAGGTGGAGGGAGGTCTCTTACGGGCATCCATGGCCCCAAAAGCCCTGTCCGAGAACGTGATCGGGGCGAGGCCGGGCGGAGCGGACAGGCACTTCTGCGAGCCCGAGTAGCATACGTCGATCCCCCACCCGTCGGTGTCGACCTCGATCCCCCCGAGCGAGGCCACCGCGTCCACTAGGTACAGCGCGCCGCGGTCCGCGCACAGACGGCCGATCTCCTGGAGCGGCTGGCGGAGCCCGGTCGAGGTCTCCGTGTGGACCGCGCACACGGCCTTCGCGTCGGGGTGTTGGTCGAGAGCAGCCGCGACATCCCGGGGGTCGACCGGGACGCCCCATTCACCGCCCACCGTGACCACGTCCGCCCCGTACCGGCTGGCGATCTCCCGCATGCGTTCGGCGAACATCCCGCTCACCAGCGCGATCGCCACGTCCCCGGGCTCGAGGACGTTGGCCAGCGCCGTCTCCATTCCGGCCGTGCCCGTTCCCGAGACGGGATAGGTGAGGTCGTTCGACGTCCGGAAGATCTGTCGAAGCATGTCCTGGAGCTCGTTCATCATGTCGAACGTGGCCGGGTCGAGGTGGCCGATGACCGGCGCGGCCATGGCCCGGAGCACCCGAGGGTTCACCGCGCTGGGCCCGGGACCCATCAGGAAGCGTTCGGGTGGTTCGAACCTGTCGGGGATCTCGGTCATGGCTCTTCTCCTCGTTCACGGGCCACCGGCACAGGGGCCACGGCGGAGCGGTCGATGTCGGCGATCCGAGACCTCCCGGCCAGCGCCATGGTGAGCATCAGATCATCGCGGATGATCTCCAGGACCTGCCGCACGCCTTCCGCTCCATTCACCGCCAGCCCCCAAAGATAGGGGCGGCCGACAAGCACCGCCCTTGCCCCCAGGGCCAGGGCCTTGAACACGTCGGAACCCCGCCGGATGCCGCCGTCCAGCAGGACCTCGACACGGCCCTCGGCCGCCTCGACCACGTCCGGCAGGACGTCCAGCGTGGCGGGGGCGCCATCGAGCTGACGGCCGCCGTGGTTCGACACGACGATGGCATCCACACCAGCATCCACCGCCAGGCGAGCGTCCTCGGCGGTCACGATGCCCTTCAGGACCACCGGCAACGGGGAGAGCGAACGCAGCCAGGCCACGTCGTCCCACGTCAGCGAGGCATCGTGGCGGTCCAGAAAGAACGAGAACAGCGCCGAGCCTGATGCTTCAGGGAGCTCGCTCCCCTCGAGGTTGGCGAGCCCGATCCCCGGCGGCAGCGCGAAACGGTTGCGCTCGTCACGGAGGCGCCGGCCCAGCAGCGGCGTGTCCACGGTCAGCACGATGGCCCCGTATCCCGCAGCGTGGGCCCGCTTGACCAGCGCGGCCGTGAGGTCGCGATCCCTGAGCACGTACAGCTGGAACCACCGGCGAACGCCGGTCGCTGCGATGTCCTCCAACGAAATGGTGGCTATGGTCGAGACCACCATGAGCGCGTCCAGTGAGCGCGAGCCCTGCGCGGAGGCCAACTCGCCGTCGCGGTGGGCCATGCGTTGGAAAGCGGTGGGGGCCAGCAGGATGGGGAAGGGCAACTCCTGTCCCAGCACGGTGGTCCTCAGGTCGACGTTCGACACGTCCACAAGTACGCGGGGCCGGATGACCCATCGGGAGTAGGCCCGGGTGTTCTCGCGCAGCGTCCATTCGTCGCCCGACCCACCGGCGTAGTAGTCGAACACCATCTCCGGCAGCAGGTCCCGGGCAGCCGCTTCGAAGTCGTCGATGGTCAGTCTGGGGACCTCCGGCGCCTCGACGGCCCTCAGCTCCGGATCGGGACGCTTGGCCATGCCCGGATGTTAGTCCCTGGCTCGGAGATCCCGGGGTTATGGTCGGGGGCTTCGCGCGCCGATATGTACCAGGACCCAGGTATGGCACTCAGGGGACGAGGGGTATCGGTGAACGAGGCTGCGCGGCGAGCGATCCGGCTGCTGATCTGCGACGACCACCGGTTGCTGACAGAGACCTTGACCGATGTCGTCGGCCACGACCCGGGCTTCACGCTGCTCCCTCCTGTGCACACCTCGGAGGAAGCGGTGGCGCTGGCCGTGGAGCACCGTCCCGACGTGGTGCTCATGGACATCGAGTTCCGCGGGACCATGAGCGGCATCGAGGCGACCCGCCGGATCAAGGAGTCCTCCCCGGCCACGAAGGTCGTCGTGATGACCGCCCTCGAGGACGAGCGACTGCTGGTCGATGCGGTCGAGGCGGGCGCCTCCGGCTTCCTGCGCAAGACCGAGGGCGTCGACGAGTTCCTCGGAGCCTTGAAGGCCGCGGCGGCCGGCGAGATCCTGATCGATCGCGCGGCCCTGGCTCGGCTCCTCCCCAGGGTCGCGAGGGAGCGGGAGGCACGCCGGGACGCCCAGCTCCTCATGGACCACCTGACCGATCGGGAGCGGGAGATCCTCGGGCTGCTCGCCAAGGGACTTCGGAACGAGGACATCGCAGCCAAGCTCTTCATCAGCCCCCAGACGGTGCAGACGCACGTCCGCAATCTGTTGGGGAAGCTCGGCGTCCACTCGAAGCTCGAAGCGGTGGCCTTCGCGGTTCGGCACGGAGCCGTGCAGACCTGACGCTCACCCCGCTCGAGGGCCCGGGCACGCTCGAGAGCTACACCCTCACCGGCACCAGCGTTTGACGGTCACGTTCGACGCCAGGTTGGCGCCCGCGTGCACCGAAGCCCGCGCGTTCCGCTCTGTCCGATATCCTGCGCGGGTGGCCAGGATCACGGTGTTCGGAGCGGGCGCCATGGGCACGGCGGTGGCCATGCACCTCGCGCGGCAGGCGAACGACACCACACTGTGGGCCAGTGAGTTCGACCGGAACGTCCTGCCGGCGCTGACCGAGGATCGACGGCACCCCGCCCTGCCCGCCCCGCTTCCCGAACGCCTCACGGTGGCGGGGCCCGAGGAGTTGGTGGCGGCGGCCAAGGGGATCGACGTCGCCGTGATCGGCGCGCATTCGGGGGGCGCTCGGACGCTGGCCAGGATCGTGATGGAGGGGTGCGGGTCGCTGCCGCTGGTGGTCGGCATCGCCAAGGGGCTCGAGGTCGAAACGTTCAAGCGGATGTCCGAGGTCTACGCCGAGGAGGTCGGGCACGACCGCGTGGTCTCGGTGGGAGGCCCGTGCCTGGCGGGTGAGATCGCCCAGGGGTTGCCGACGGCGGCCGTGGTCGCCTCCGTTCAGCCGGAGACCGCTCGTCAAGCGGCCGCAGCCTTCCGCTCCAAGACCTTCCACGTCGCGATCACCGACGACCTGGCCGGGCTCGAATACTGCACGGTCGGGAAGAACGTGGCCGCCATCGGCATGGGGATCCTCGACGGAATGGGCAAGGTGTCCGGCCTGGACTACCGAAACGCGAAGTCGGCCCTGTTCACCCAGGCCTTCGCCGAGCTGGTCGAGCTGGTCGTCGCCTTGGGGGGCAAAGCCGAGACCGTGGCCGGGCTGGCCGGCTTGGGCGACACTCTGGTCACCAGCCTCGGAGGACGAAACCGGCTGTTCGGCGAACTGCTCGGCGAGGGGGCCGTGCCGCAGGAAGCGCTGGAGGACCTGAGCCGGCAGGGAATGACCGTGGAAGGCGTCGACTCCACCCGCGACGTTCACCGGCTGGCGGACCGGACCGGCCTCGACCTCCCGTTCTTCGAACTCGTGCACCGGATCCTGTTCCAGGGCGCGCCGGCCAGCACGGTCATGGACTGCCTCGAGCGCTTGAACCCGTGAGCGGCCCGGTCGTAGCCCTGCTCGTCCACCAGATGGACCGCTCGTTCAGCCGGATCCGGTCGAAGCTCGACGGCCTCACCGACCAGGAGTTCTTTTGGGAGCCGGTCGAAGGATGCTGGACTGTCCATCGCCGGCGGCCGGAGGACCGGGCGTGGGCCCCAGGCGTGCAGCAGTTCGTCAACGGGAAGGGCGAGTGGGTCACCGACTACTCCCTCCCAGATATCGTGCCCGCTCCTTTCACCACGATCGCTTGGCGCCTCGCCCACGCGGGAGCCATCAACTGGATGTATCACGAGCACGTGTTTGGCCCAGGCAAGCTCGACTGGGACGATTACGAGATTCCCCACGCTGCTCGTGACGCCGTTTCCTGGTGGGAGACCGGCTATCGCCAGTTCCGCGATGCCCTTTCCGACACCTCGGAGGATGACCTCGACCGCTTCGGCGCCGCGCCGTGGGGCGATACCAGAACGGTGCTGGAGTGGTCGGTCGTGATGCTCGAAGAGAACGTCCACCACACCGCCGAGGTCCTCGTGCTGCGGGACCTGTACCGCGCCGGGGCGGCGGCTTGCCTCGGTAGGTGATTCCTGCCAACCTTCGATCTTCCGACGCTCCAGGTGGGAGGAGGCGCGATGGACCTGCTCGAGACGATCGACGCGATGATCGACGGCCGTCATCTGCTGACGCACCCGTTCTACCGGAGCTGGGTGGCCGGGACGCTGCCATCCGACGCGCTCCAGGAGTACGCCCGGCAGTACTTCGCATTCGAATCCTCGTTCCCTCAAGTCCTCTCGGCGCTGCTTTCGCGAAGCGACCGGGCCGACGTCCGGCAGGCGTTGCTCGAGAACCTGTGGGACGAGGAGCACGGCGACGCGAACCACCAGGAACTGTGGCTCCGGTTCGCCGAGGGCATCGGCGTGGACCGCCAAGACGTGCTGGAGGCTCGCAGGAACGAGGCCACCCAGGCGCTGGTGCAGACTTACGTGGACGCCGCTCGCGACGCCCCCGTGGCGGCGGGCGTGGCGGCCGTGTACGCCTACGAGCGCCAGGTCCCGTCGGTGGCCCAGGCGAAGATCGACGGGCTGCGGCAGCGCTACGGGATCGCCGACTCCCGCACGCTCGGCTTCTTCGAGACGCACTCGGTCCTGGACGTAGAGCACTCCGAGGCCGAGGGGCGGATCGTGGCGGACCTCGGCCCAGGAAACGAAGACGAGGTGCTGAAGGCCACCGAGTCTGCCCTGGAAGCCTGGTGGGGCTTCCTCGACGCGGTCACCCCGCCGGGACTCGGTTAGGCTCCCACCCAGATCAGCCGAAACTCAAGGTGTGAGCTGTACGGGCCGCTGGTCGAGCTCGACGAGGCTTGACGCTCCTCAACCAGGATGGCCGGCAACGTCGAAGAGATCGGACGACCCGTGAGTGAGCCAGACCAGTTCGAGCTGATCCCCAACGATCCGGACTCCGAGGCTTGTACCGATGACCTCACCGAGGTTGTCGCCGAAGTGTTGTGGGCAAGCATCGCGCTGGGTACTCGCCTTGATAGCTCGGAGAGGATCAAGGTTTTCGCGGAAAGGCTTGCGGATCGCGTCCTTTATCACTTCACGCTCAGGCCCCGCCGGCCACAGGACCGTTTTACAACCAGGCCCAAGCGGGAGTCTTCGGCTTCGGGTTAGCCACGCTAGCGGCGATCGAGCGAGAGGGCCTCGCGGAGGAAGGCGACCTGGAGGAGCAGGAGGTTCTCCGCCACCACCTCCTGCGGCGTCATGTGGGTGACGCCGGAGAGCGGCAACACGCGGTGAGGCCGGCCGGCCTCCAGGAGGGCGCGCGAGAACCGCAGCGTGTGGGCCACGACCACGTTGTCGTCGGCCAGTCCGTGGATCAGCAGGACCGGCCGCTCGAGCTTTCCGGCGTCCGGGATCAGCGAGCTGCGCTCGTAGGCCTCGGGATGGTCGTCGGGATGACCGAGGAAGCGCTCGGTGTAGTGCGTGTCGTAGAGATGCCAGTCGGTGACCGGGGCCCCGACGATGGCTGCGTGGAACACATCGGGGCGCCGTAGGACTCCGAGGGCGGCGAGGTATCCGCCGAACGACCATCCGCGGATGGCCACGCGAGAGAGATCGAGCTCCGGGTACCGTTCCGCCGCGGCGTGCAGCGCCTCCACCTGGTCCTCCAGCGCCGGAGTGGCCAGGTCGAACCGGACGGATTTCTCCCACCCCACCCCGCGGCCCGGCGTCCCCCGGCCGTCCGCGACCAGCACGGCGAACCCCTGGTCCGCCAGCCACTGCGAGACCAGGTATGCGGGACGCGCCCGCACCACCCGCTGGAAGTGCGGACCGCCATACGGATCCAGCACCACGGGGAGTGATTCGTCCGGGCGCTTTCCCCCCGGAAACAGCAGCGCCGAACGAAGCTCCTTGTCGCCGGCCGCGAGGAACGTGACCTCCGGCCGAAGGACCGGCTCGGCAGCCAGCGACCGGATCGTGCAGACCTCGCGGTCGCCGCGGCGGACCACGATGGCCGGGCCGTCCGCATCCATGGTCGACGACGACACAACCAGGACGTCCCCTCCCGCCGCGGCCTCGTGGACGCCCGGCCGGTCGGTGAGGCGCGAGACCTCCCCCGACGCCAACACCCTCCACAGGTGGACGTCCATCGGTTCGCCATGAGAGGCAGCCAGGACCACGTCCGAACCCGCGTGAACGACTCGGCGAACCTGCAGGCCCGGCGGCGTGACGAGCTTCCCGCCGACGGTGACTCGTCGCGTGTCGTCTTTCTCCCGCACGAAGACCAGGCGGCCGTCATCGGTCCATGAGGGAACGCCCGGGAGGATATCCAGCCAGGTCTCGGACGTGTCCTCCATCAGCACGCCGGTCGCCCCCGTCGTCGGATCCGCAGCGAGAACCTGCCAGGCCGAGTGGTTCCGGGACTCGACCAGCAGCGTGAGCGGCCGCCCCTCGCTCCATTCGACCTGCACCATGTAGGGCAAGGCGCGCCGATCCCAATCGACTTCCACGCGCACGCCGTCCAACGGCAACACGAACAGCGACACGTCGGCGTCGTTGGTTCCGGCAGCCGGATAGCGAACGGCGTGGGGCGGCCTGGCCGGCTCGGACGGATCGGAGATGTACCACAGGAGCACCGGCCGGTTGTCGACGCGGGCTGCCGCGATCGCTTCGCCATCCGGAGCCCACCAGTACCCGCGGAGGCGTTCCATCTCCTCGGCCGCGACGAACTCGGCCATGCCCCAGAGCACCTCGGGGTCCTCGTCGTCGGCAAGCACTCGGTCCTGTCCTCCTTCGACGTCGATCGCGTGCAGGGCGCCGTCGGAGACGTATGCGACACGCCGCCCGGTCGGATCGGGCCGCGGGTCGAACACCGGGCCCGCGACCGGGAGCTCCCGTACCTCGCCGGACACCAGGTCGGCCAAGAACAGCCGGCCCGCCAGGGCGAAGGCGGCGACCCGCAGGTCCCGGTCACCCGCGTAGGCGACGATCCCCCCGGCCGTCTCCCTGGCCCGCTCCCTCCGAGCCATCTCCTCGTCCGACAATTGGTCCTCGCCTCCGCCCCGGAGCGCCCGGGCGTCGGCGATCAGCCGTTCGGTCGCGGTCTCCACGTCCAGGACCCACAGACAGGTATTCGGGTCCTCCCCGCCGGATGAGCGCAGGAAGGCCACCCGGGAACCGTCCGCTCCGACGGAGAAGCTTCGAGGAAGGCCCAGGGTGAACCGCTGGGTCCGCGCGTACTGGCGGGGGAACGAGAGCCGCTCGGGCATGGAGGCCATCATTCCGTATCCGGCAGCAGGGCGTAGACGCCTGTCTCGCGCTTCGCTACCCGACCTTGCTTCGCCGCCCGCGCCAGCGCCGCGAGCAGGTTCTTCCGGATGTCTCGCTGAGTGAACGGGTCCAGGTATCCCCGTTTCAGCGCGAGGTCCTGGATCACCGTCCAGTGCAGAGGGGTGCCTTCCTCCGACAACACTTTGAGGGCGGCCTCGAGGAAGTCCATGGAGACCTACAGCGACCGAGCCTCCGGTACGACGGCCTCCGCGATCAACTCGACCATCGACCAGTCGTACATGGAGAAGGGAACGGGCCCGGCCCCGATGATGAACTCCTCCACTCCCTGCCGGGCGAACCACGCCAGTCGCTCCAAGCACGCGTCCGGAGTGCCGGTCAGGGTGTCGCGCGCGTAGTCGTCCAGGAGCTCGCCGTCGAGGGCACCTCCTGGCGTCCACCGCTGCAGCGCCCGGAACCTCCCCACCAGATCCCGTTCGTCCTCTCCCACCAGCGTGTACAGACCCACCGAGATCCGGGCCGCCTTCGGCTCCCGGCCTTCGGCCGCCCAGGCCATGCGCAGGGCATAGGCCCTCTCCGCGAAGTTCCGCTGGCTCCACCTCCACACCGTGTTCCAGCCGGTGCCGTGCTTGGCCACGAGACGCAGCAGGCGGTCGCCGCCCTTCCCCCCGAGCCAGATCGGCGGGCCGGTCGAGCCGTTCGATCGCGACACGGACCGAGGCCGGTTGTAGGCGCCGTGGAGGCGGAAACGCTCGCCCTCGTGGTCAACCGGCCCCTCCCCGAGCAGCCCGGCGATCACCGACACCGACTCCTCGAGGATGGCGAACCGCTGGCCGGTGCTCGGATAGACGTAGCCGAAGGCTTCGAACTCCCGCTCGTACCACCCGGCTCCGATGCCGAGGTCGAACCGCCCACCGCTGATCAGATCGATGGTCGTGGCCATCTTGGCCACGTGGGCGGGGTGACGGAACGGCGCGCAGGCCACGAGGGTGCCCAGGCGGACGCGCTGGGTGGCCGTGGCCAGGGCGGCCAGGGCCGTGAAGGGTTCCACGGTGCCGCCGGGCTCAGAGGAGCCCCCGTACCGCGCGAGGTCGAGGAAGAAATGGTCGGAGATCCACACGGAGTCGAAGCCCAGGGTCTCCGCGCGCTGGGCAGCCTCGACCAGCCCGTGCCACGAGAGCGGTTTGCCGTCGGGGAAGGAGAAGTCGTAATGGGGCAGGGCCAGCCCGATGCGCATCGCGCCAATGCTACGGGCTACAGGTACCGCAGGACGTCGGCGGGGCCTGTGATCTCCGAGCCGGGGGGGACCTTGATGCCGGTCGGGATCTTCAACCGAGGGTAGACGGAGATCTCGCCAGACAGGCGCACTCCCGGGTAGACGATGACCTCGTCGCCAAGTCCCACGTACTCGTCCAGCATGGTCGGCGCCGTCGCCTCGCTTCGGATCTCGCTCATCGAGCCAATCACGGCGTTCCGGATGATCGCCCCATGCCCGACGATGGCGCCGTCCCGGACCTGGGACCGGGAGATGGACGCACCGCCCCGGACCTCAACGTCGTCGTCCAGGTTCGACTCGGTGATCACCACGCCGGGCCCGATCTCGCAGTACCGGCCGATCCGCACCGCCGGCCCGATCGTGACCAGCCCTTCGGCCATCTTCTCGGCGAGCGATTTGCCCGTCTCGGCGTCCCGCATCGACAGGGATTCCGGTGCGATCCACACCGACCGCTCGGGATCGAACGGCGGGCCCATCAGCCGGCAGACGGCTTCGAAATGCCCGTGCAGGACGTCGACCATCGTGTCCAGATAGTCGCGCACGTTGCCGAGATCCCCGATCCGGCGGACCGGGTGGGCGTGCACCGGGTAGTCGTGCCCGACCAGCCATGGCAGGAGGTCCTTGCCGAAGTCCAGCCGGTTTCGCCGAAGGGCGGCCACCTGCGGCTCGTCGGCCACCCCCCGGATCGCCGCGGCGTCGATCAGGTAGAAGCCGGCGTTGGTGAGCAAGGGCAGCCGGTCGAACTCGCGCTCGTCGTGGATCCCGAAGTGGTCGCGGATCTCGGCCAGCGTGGGCTTCTCGACGAAGGAGAACACCCTCCCGGCGGGATCGGTGAGCATCACCCCATACTTCTCCGCCACCTCGGCCGGAGCGCGGGTCATGGCGGCGATCGTAACCATGGCGCCCCCCTCGAGATGGGTCCGCACCATCGGCTCGAGGTCGAAGTCGATCAGCGAGTCCGTCGGGAACACGAGGGCCGTCCCTCCCAGGTCCCAGTACTCCAGCATCCGGAGGGTGGAGTCCGCGCTCCCCATCGAGAGCGCGTCGTACTTGACCGGCGAATACATGACGTCGACGCCTGCCTCCTCGCCATACCCGATGAGCACTTTGATCTGGTAGCGGTTCTCCTTGCCGTGGGCGATCAGGTAGTACTGCTTGATGCCCTCGTGCTTGAGGATCTGGATCACCCACCGGATCAGCCGCCGCCCGAGGAACGCCATGGCGGCCTTCGAGCGCAGGTATCCCGGGGCCTTGAGGGTGAGCGGGCGAGCGCGAACGCCCTGCCCACCGGCCAGTCCGATCCCGACCACATCGGTGATGCCGGACATGCCTGGATCATACGGGTGGTCGATAGGTTTGATTCCGGGCCCAAGCAACCCAAGCACAGGGGGGCGGTGGTTCGTTTGCTATCCGGAGTTCGGGGAACGAATGAGACGTTCAGACCAATGATGACCATGCCAGCGATCTCCAACCAGAACGGCGCCTTCCCCCTTCTTCGGAAAACGGAGCTGCGCAGGCTCCTGACCGAGCAGCAGCTCCAGGAGCTGGAGGGGTTCTGTCGCGCCAGCTCCAAGCGAGCGGGTTCGACCCTGTTCCGCCAGGGCGAGCCTGCCGACACGTTCCACCTGCTGGCCGACGGCATGGTGGAGCTTCGGGCGCGGCCCCCGGGGCGAAGGGTCTATCGGACCGTCGAGCTCATCGGCCCGTCGTGCACGTTCGGGGACGAGGCGCTCTTCGGGGAGACCACCTACCTGACCAGCTCCCGCGTGCTGGAGACCGCCCGCGTGCTGGCCCTCACCCGGCCGGCCTTCGATCGGCTGGCGGCGAACCATCCCGACATCGCGCTCGGGGTGTTGCGATGCGCCGGAAACTGCTTGATCAAGACCATCCGCCGGTCCGCCATCCTGACGCAAGCCCCCGCCGACGTGGGCCTGCGCATGCTGCTGGAAGAACTCGCCGAGGGGAACGGCAACGGCGGCCCCGTCCCGGTCCGGATCACGCACGCCCAGCTCGCCGGCGTCCTGCACGTCTCTCGGGAGACCGTCAGCCGCATGCTCGGCCAGCTCGCCAGCGAGGGAACGGTCGAAGTGGGGCGGGGAGTCATCCGCATCAACGCCCACTAGGCAGCGGCTGGCCGCCGGCAAACGCGTTAGCTCGTCAGCAGCTCCACCGGCGTAACGTCGAGCGTGACGATCCCTCCGTCGCGGAAAACGCGAACGCTGACTCGGCGGCCTACGGCGTCGCCGACCATCAGTCGCTGCAGGTCGTCCATCCCTTCCATGGGGAGCCCGTCGACATCCAGGATGAGGTCTTCGGCGTGAAGGCCGGCCCGGGCCGCCGGGCTCGCCTCGACCACCTGGACCACCTCGATCCCCTGCTCCCGCCCGATCTGGCGAGCGACCTTCGGCGGCAGCGGCCTGGGGCCGCCGGCCAGGCCGAGGTAGGCGCGGCGGAAGCGTCCTTCGGCCATCAGCGCGGCGACGATCCTCCTCGACGTGGCGTTGATCGGCACGGCCAGACCCAGTCCTTGGCCCACGCCGGGGCCGACCACCGCCGTGTTGATGCCCACCACCCGGCCGGAGCTGTCGGCCAGCGCGCCCCCGGAGTTCCCGGGGTGGAGGGCTGCGTCTGTCTGGATCACGTTCTCCACGACTCGGCTCACCGATCCGGCTCGCGTCGGAAGCGAGCGGCCGAGCGCGCTGACCACCCCCGCTGTCACCGATCCGGCGAATCCGAGAGGGTTCCCGATGGCCACGACGAGCTGCCCGACCCGAAGCCGTGAGGCGTCTCCCAGGACCGCCGAAGTGAGACCCGTCCCGGATGCCCGGACCACTGCCAGGTCCGACAGCGGGTCCGTTCCCACGATGTCGATGCCGAACTCGCGCCCGTCGACGAACGAGGCGCTTCCGGTCTCCGTACCGGCCAGGACGTGGGCCGAGGTCAGGATGAAGCCGTCCGAGGTGATCACGACGCCGCTCCCCCCGCCCTCCGCGGGCTCTCCCCGCCAGGCGCGCCTCGTTACACGGAGATTCGCCACCGAGGGGATGAGGGTCTCCGCGACCCTGGTGATGACCTGGGAGTACGCGTCAAGGGCCTCGTCCTCTTCGGACCCGCTTCCATCGGGTGAAGCAGGCTGGGCAGGAGTTCCCAAGATGGAATCGAGGAATTCGATGTCGGCCATCGTCGTGACGACGGTAACACCCGCGGGCCGGTGGGGAATTCCCGGTCGAGCTTACGGACCGGCGTAGGGCTTCACAGCGCCCCTCAAGACGAGCCCTCCGGATCGGTCGAGCACGGTCACGGACACGACCTGGGACAGGTCCTGCGCGGAGAAGCTGTACATGAGCCAGTCCCCCTCCACGGTCTTCTGGAGCCTGCCCACGTTGATCGCCTTTTGCCCATCGACGAGCTGCACGACGAAGGGGCCGGTGGCGGTCTGGGGAAGCACCATGTCCACGAACACGATGTCGTTCGCGCCGGGCGCACTGAAGATCGCGGCCGACCCCTTCCCCTGGCCACCGCGCCTGGGAAGGAGGCTGGCCTGGAGGGTCTTGCCACTTCCCTTGAAGCTGGCGATGGCTTCGGCCAGGCTGTGCACCTGCCGCACCTTCTCGTTCACCGCGCGCTCCAGTGTCTGCGCATGCCGGTTCTCGGCGATGGCCCAGCCGGTGGCCCCCAGGGCGAGCAGGGCCGCGGCCAAGGCGGCAGCCGCCAGCACGCGGAGCCTTCGGTGCGAGGGATGCGCCACCTGCCGAGACGCGAACCGGAACCGGTCGAGGATCCGGTCTCCCAGCGAGGCGGGCACCAGGGCTGAAGGAAGTGACAAGCCCATGGTGGCCGCTCCCTCCACCAGCTCCGAGGATTCCTTCCGGCACCCGGCGCATCGCTCGAGGTGGCGTTCGACCTCGCGGGCATCGGTGCGAGGAAGCACACCCAAGGCGTGTTCGGTCAGCCGATCCCGTACCTCGAGGCAGGTCACGACACTCCCCCCTCGGTCAGCTTGGCGGAAGCCCGGGCCTCCTCGGCGTTGGCCGCGCGCAGCTTGATGAGTGCCGTTCGAAGTCTGGTCTTGACCGTTCCGAGTGGGATGCCGTCGGCCTCGGCGATCTCCCGAGCGGTCCAGCCGTAGAAGTAGGCTTGAGTGAGCAGCTGGCGCTCCGCCACGGAGAGACAGGCCATGGCGCGGCGGGCGCGGTCTCGATCGATGAGCGATGCCTCCTCGTCCCCGCCCGCGGTCTCGGGAACCTCCTCCACCGAGACCAGCGTTGGCCGGGTCGCCCCGTGATCGTGCCGGAGGCGGTCCACCGCCATGTTGTGGGCGATGGCCATCAGCCATGTGGAGAGCCGCCCGCGGTTGGCGTCGAACCGGCCGGCCTTCCTCCAGGCGGCCAGAAAGACGTCCTGGGTGAGCTCCTCGGCTGCCTCGCTCCCTCCCAGGAGCCGCAACCCGAGCGTGTAGACGGGGCGCCCGAACCGCGCATAGAGCATTCGGACAGCCTCTTCGTCCCCGGCCACCAGCTGCCGCATCAATTCCTGCTCCGATTCACGAGAGAGAGGACCTTCGCGTTCGAAGGCCATTCCGCCTCCCTTATGGGGTATACGGCAGCCCTGCGGCCACGAGTTTGTCCTCCCCATTATCGTCGGACGCCGCCGCAGAGCGCAGCCGACGGAGAATTTCCTCCTCGGGCCGTCCGGCGGTGGGATGATGGGATGTCATGTGGAGGATTCGGGCGTGGTCCGTCCTCCTTGCTTCGCTGGTCGCCCTTGGGCTGGGGGCGACGGCCGGGGCGCAGGAGGGCCGGCCCACCGTCCTCTCCCTCAAACTGAACGGCGTCGTCGATCCCTTCGTGGCGTCCTACGTCCAGAGCGGGGTCGAGGCGGCAAACGCGGAAAACGACGCCGCCGTCCTGCTGACCATCGACACGCCGGGGGGTTTGGATTCCTCCATGCGGCAGATCATCAAGGCCATCTTGGCCTCGCGCATCCCGGTGATCTGCTACACGGCTCCCCCCGGGGCCCGGGCCGCTTCCGCCGGTACGTTCATCATGCTGGCCTGCCCGATCGACGCGATGGCCCCGGGAACGAACATCGGGGCGGCCCACCCCGTGGGAGTGGCGGGCGCCATCGAGCAGGACAAGGTGACGAACGACGCGGCAGCGTTCATCCGCTCGCTGGCGGACCGCTGGGGCCGCAACGCCGACTGGGCGGAGGATGCGGTGCGAAAGTCGGTGAGCGTCCCAGCGGAGGAGGCCGTGCGCATCCACGTGGCCGATCTGATCGCGGAGAGCACCACCGACCTGCTGAGGAAGGTCGACGGACGAACCCTTCGGCTCGCCGGGGGCGTAGAGGTGCAGGTTCTAACTGCCGATGCCACGCTCCAGGGCCGCGACCTCGGACCGGGTTGGGCTCTCCTCCACAGCTTGATCGACCCGAACCTCGCCTTCCTGTTCTTCTACCTGGGCCTGGCCTTAATCATCATCGAGTTCCTCCATCCAGGACTGTCGGTTCCCGGCGTTGTGGGCACCCTCATGCTGATCAGCGCGTTCGTCACGTTCGGCTTCCTCCCCGTGCAGCTGGCTGGGGTCATCCTGCTGATCGTCTCCGCGGTCTTCTTCCTGTTGGAGTTGAAGCACCCCGGGGTCGGCTTGCCGACGGTGGGGGGCGTGGCCAGCCTCGTGCTGGGCGGATTGTTGCTGTTCAACCCCTCCGTGCCGAGCGCCAGGGTCTCGCCGTGGCTGCTGGCGGCAGTGGCCCTCGGGCTGGTCCTGTTCTTCACCACTGTGGTCCGGGCCGTCGTCAAGGCCCGCCATGCCCCCCCCGCCGCCGGCTTCGAGGATATGGTGGGTGAAGAAGGCGTGGCGCTGGACGACCTGGCGCCCCGGGGGCGCGTGCGGGCCAGGCGAGAGGCGTGGAGCGCCGAATCGGTGGGAGGCGCCATCCGAGCCGGGACCGCAGTTCGGGTGGTTCGACAGCTGGGGCTTCGGCTGATCGTCGAGCCGGTGGGCGAGATGCCGACCGGAACCACCCCGGAGACCGAGTTGCGAGGCGAGCCGGCTCCCGCACAGGGGGCCGGAAGAGAGGGGGAGTAATGGGTTTCGCAGCGCTCGTCGCTGTCAGCGCGGTGCCCTGGGTGATCCTCGGGGTCATCCTGTTCTTCCTCATCCTGGTCATCCCGAGCGCGATCAAGATCGTGCGCGAATACCAGCGTCTGGTGCTGTTCCGATTGGGGCGAGCAGTGGGGATCAGGGGTCCGGGGCTCGTCATCATCATCCCGATCATCGACCGGGTGACGTGGGTGGACCTCCGCGAGCTCTACTTGGAGATCCCACACCAGACGGCCATCACCGAGGACAACGCTCCGATCTCCATCGACTTCATCATCTTCTACAAGGTGGTGGACGCGTCGATGAGCGTCCTGCAGGTTCAGAACTTCGCCGGAGCGGCCCAGAACATCGCCGCCACGACCCTCCGAAGCGTCGTCGGGGACATGTCGTTGGACGACGTGTTGTCCAAGCGCGAAGAGATGAACCAGGTATTGAGGACGAAGCTCGACGAGGTCACCGAGCGGTGGGGCGTGAAGGTCACCAACGTGGAGGTGCGGGAGATCATCCCGCCGCCGACGGTGCAGGAGGCCATGACCCGGCAGATGTCGGCCGAGCGAACGCGGCGCGCGGTGGTCACGGAAGCCGACGGTACGAAGCAGGCCGCCATCACCGTGGCGGAGGGCAACAAGCAATCGGCCATCCTGAACGCCGAGGGCGAGCGGCAGGCGGCGATCCTCCGGGCCGAGGGGTTCTCGCTAGCGCTGTCGAAGATCTTCGAGATTGCCAAGACCCTCGACGCCAACACCATGAGCCTGCAGTACCTGGACGCTTTGAAGCAGATCGGATCGTCGCCGTCGACGAAGTTCGTGGTGCCGATGGAGCTGGCCAACCTGCTGTCGGGGGTGACGGGGCTCACGGGCAAGTCCTTCGGCGGCAACAGCGGGGGCGACGGCGGCGGCCAGGGCGGGGGCGGTCAGGGCCCGAAGGCGTAGGCGGTCTGCCCAAGCCCTCGACGCGATCGTCCAGGTCGTGTCAGAGGCCGAGGCTATCCTCTCCAGCGTCTCCACAAATTGGGCCACATTTTGTGGAGAGTCCCGAGAGGCGAGGGGACGAACTCACTTCCCAGCCTCTCCGGACCTTATCCAGGGCAACCCCTCTCCCGGACCGTGAGTCACGATGTCGAAGCCCTATGTCGATCAGAAGTTGATGCGCATCCTCATGAACAGGCCCGCGATCGAGGCCGCCTACTTCGCGGCCCATCGTCGAGCAGCCGAACTGCGTGAGCAGCTGCGAGAGCTCGAGCTTCAGATCGCGCAAGCCCAAGAGCTGATCGACCTCACACCGATCCGGCCCTGGCCACCTCTTCCTCAGCCCGTCCGCCCGCCGACCCTGCACGAAGCGATCTCCATCGTGCTCGAGATCAAAGCGAACCGGTGGATGCACCCCCACGACCTGGCTACCGAGATCGCTCGACGGGCCCTGTATCGACGCCGCGACGGCAGGGCGGCTTCAGCGAATGAGGTGAGCGCTCGGATCAGCGCATATCCAGGCCTGTTCTTGCGCTCGGGGCCGTTCGTGCGGCTCCGGATCGGCCCCCCCGGCGTCAGCCCGCGCGCAGGCGGCAGATCCCTCGCTCGGCGAACGGCTTGAACTCCTTCACGGCCAGCGGCGGCTTCAGCCCTCCCACCATCCCCTCGACCAGCCCGCGGTGCAGGGTGCACACCAGGTCCCGGTGATCGTCGGCCAGGTCCCGGAACGGGCAATCGCGCAGCGTCACCTCGACGGTCGAGTCGCCTGCTTCCCGGCGGAAACGCGGGTCGAACCCGGCCCGGGCCATCGCCTCCTGCAGGATGGCCAGGTTCCTCCGGGCCGGCAGCCTCACACCAGGCTTGGGCCCGCCCTGTGCCACCAGATACGAACCCCACTGACGCGCCAGACTCTGCGCCTGCTGCAAGGCGGGCTTCCCCCGCACCAGCCCGCACAACATCTCGGCGAGCAGCCGGTAGTCACGCCCTTCCTCTCCCTCAGCCGCACGGACCGAATACAGCGTCTGCGGGCGTCCCACCGCCGCCGTCTTGCGAACCTCCCGAGAGACCAGCCCGGCCTCTTCCAGCCGCCGCAGGTGAGGACGGAGCGTATTCGGATGCAAGGAGAGGCGCCGGGACATCTCGCGGACCGCCACCGGCCGCGCGGCCAGGCCGATGTATCGGTACAGCCGGTACCGAGTGTCGTCCGCCAGGGCCTTGTGGACCTCGAGCGCTTTGTTCGTCGGCACCGCCAGCCTCCTCTCGGACCGGTCGACGCTTCAGGGGCGGGACCGTATTATCGAGGTAAGCACCGTCCTAATCAGCATAATCCGGAGCCAGGCCATGCCCACCAAAGAAGAGGTTCGCCAGGCGCTTCGAAACGTCCTCGACCCCGAGATCGGCAAGCCGATCGAGGACGTCGGCATGCTCAAGGGGATCGAGGTCGAAGACGGGCTCGTCCGCGTCTACGTCCTGCTCACCATCGCCGGTTGCCCCCTGAAGGACCGCATCGACACCGACGTCCGAGCGGCGGTCGGTCCGATCCTGGACTCGGGTCAGCGCGTCGAGGTCATTCTGGGCGAGATGAACGAGGAGCAGCGCAAGGACCTCGTGACGAAGCTCCGCGGCGGGACCGCTCCGGTCGAGCAGCGCACGTTCTTCGCCGAGGGCGACACGACGGTGATCGCCGTCGCCTCCGGGAAGGGTGGGGTGGGCAAGTCGACCGTCACCGTGAACCTGGCGGCCGCGCTGGCGGCCGAGGGACACCGCGTCGGGATCGTCGACGTTGACGTGTGGGGGTTCTCGGTCCCGCGCATGATGGGGGTCTCGGGACAGCCCGTCGGCTTCAACAACATGATCCTGCCCCTGGAGGCGCACGGGGTCCGGATCATCTCGATGGGGTTCTTCGTGCCCGAGGAGCAGCCGGTGATCTGGCGGGGGCCCATGCTCCACAAGGCCGTCCAGCAGTTCCTCGGCGACGTGTACTGGGGCGAGCTGGACTTTCTGATGGCCGATCTGCCGCCCGGAACCGGTGACGTATCGATCTCGGTGGCGGGGTTCCTGCCGGGCGCCCAGATGCTGGTCGTGACCACGCCGCAGGAGGCCGCCCGCAAGGTGGCCGAGAGGGCGGGGAAGATGGCCGTGCAGACCCACCTGAAAGTGATGGGCGTGGTCGAGAACATGTCGTACTTCGTCTGCCCACACTGCGGGGACAGGACGAACATCTTCGGCGAGGGAGGCGGGCAGGAAGCGGCCCGCACCCTCGGCGTCCCGCTCCTCGGCCAAATCCCTCTCATCCCCGAAGTTCGGGCCGGAGGCGACATCGGGACGCCGATCGTGGTGTCGGATCCGGACTCCCCGGCCGGCGCTGCACTCCTCGAGACGGCCCGCCGGCTGGCCACGGAATCGAAGACCCTGGTGAGAAAGCCCCTCGGCCTGACCGTGGCGTCGCGGGGCTGAATCCTCAGCGCGGGACGATCTTGTAGACCGGGCCGCCCAGCGTCAGGACGTACAGCTCGCCGCCGGCGTCCTGGCCGAACGAGGCCACCGAATCCGCGGAGATCCCGAGTGAGCCTCGCTGCGTGACCCTCCCCTTCCGAACGACGATCGCCTTGATCGTCCCGTTGCAGTTGTCGCTGTACAGGTAGGCGCCGTTCAAGTGGGGAACGGCCGACCCGCGGTATACGAAGCCACCCACGATCGCGCAGGTGCCGTCCGAGTGCGTGTCGTATTCGAAAACGGGCAGCGTCATTCCGGCGCGGAGGTTTTCCGAGTGCGGGACGGTCCCCTCCATGACACTCCAGCCGTAGTTCTGGCCGCCCTTCGAGTCAGCCGGCTGGAAGTCCACCTCCTCCTTGTCGCTTCCCCCCACGTCGCCGATCCACAGGTCGCCGGTCTCCCGGTCGAACTCGAATCGCCATGGATTCCGAAGCCCGTAGGACCAGATCTCACCCCGGGCCCCGGCCCTCCCGACGAACGGGTTGTCCGGAGGGATACCGTACGGCTTGCCGCCCTTGGGACGCGGATCGATGCGCAGCATCTTGGCGAGCAGGACGGTGAGGTGCTGTCCGTTCCCCATCGGATCGCCCTGGCTCCCCCCATCGCCCATGCCGATGTAGAGGTAGCCGTCGGGGCCGAACACAACGTTGCCGCCGTTGTGGTTGGAGAACGGCTGGTCGATGAACAGAACCCTACGGGCCGTGCCGGCATCGGCACGATTGCCGCTCATCCGGTACTCGACGATGTTCGTGTCGCCGCTGTTGTCCGTGTAGTTCGCGTACAGGAACCGGCCGTCCGGGGAGAACGCGAGACCGAGTAATCCGCGCTCTCCACCGCTGGCCGTCTTGGCGCTCAGGTCCACGACCGGCTTTGAGTCGACGTGGCCCCCGCGGATGGCCATGATCTTCCCGCCCTGCTCGGCCACGTACAGGGCCGAGTCGTCGGCGCGGACCGCCATCGCCAGGGCTCCGTCCAGCGTGGCGATCTTCTTCAGCCCGACCTTCACCTTCGAGAGGTCCGGGGGGCTGCTCGGGGTCGGTGATGTCACCTCGTTGCCACTGCTCGGGCTGATCGTTGGGTTCGGGGTGGCCGACGGAGCGACGCTCGCGCCGCCCGAACACCCCGAGGTGACGATCAGGAGCAGCACGAAGAGAGCCGGCCTCCGTCGCATCCGCCCAGCATACGGAGGCCGGCTCTGTTTGGAGCCGATCACGCCCGAGCGGTTTCCCTCTTGTTCCTGCTCATGGCGAAGAACTGGGCCGCCAGGATCCCGGCCGCTGCCAGGAACAGGGCGAACCCGGCGATGGCTGCCGCCCGCCAGATCCCCGACACCCCGTGGGAGGCGACCGCCGCCGACGCCGGCTGTGGCGCGGGGGTGGCCGGTTGGGGGGTGCTCAGCACCGGCACGATGTCCTGAGTGGTCGTTGCGCCGGACGTGCCGTCGCCAACCACCACGGCCCCCACCATCCCGGGGTGAAAGGCGCAGAAGTAGGGGTAGACGCCCGAATCGCGGAACCGATAGGTGACGGACTTGCCGGCAAGCAGGCTGTCATAGGTGCCCCACCGCGCGCCCGCGCCGGTCACGGTGTGCTCCGTCCCGTCGCGGTTGGTCCAGGTCACGGCCTGCCCCGGCTGGATCCTGATGACGGTAGGCGTGAAACACGCGCTGGTGGTGACATCCACCTTCACCCCGCGCGAGTCCGTGAACTCCCCACCGTGGCAACCCCCGCCCCCGGCCAGCGCGGCCGGAGCGCCGAAGGAGAGTGCGATGAGGAGGAAGACGACGATGGCGAGTGCTCGCCTGCCCATGGCTCGGCTCCTTTCTCCGTTCCCGAACCTCTTACGCCGCTCGGGCGGCGTTGGTTCCGCTCAGCGGACCGATTGAGCGATGCGGAGGGCCTGTTCCTCGGTGATGGCCGCCTCGAGGCGAAGGGTGACCTTCCCGTGCTCCCAGAGAAGGACGTTCCCGGCCAGCCGGATCGTGTCGGCGATGGGTTCTCCATCTGGGCCGACCAGGTAGACCTCGTGGGCGCCCTCGATCCAGTACCCGGGCTGCCGGTTCACGGTCACGGCCTCGATCCGCGTGGCCTGGCTACCGACCTTCTTCTCGATGAGCTGGTTGTCGATGCTGGCCTGGAACTCGGTGAGCAGCAGGCCGGCCCCCGTCTCGGCCGCCTTCGGCAATCCCGGCCGTGCCCGGTAGAGCAGCGTGACCTGGTCCACGCCGCCGACGTTCCGCAGGTAGATCTCGTCTGGAGCCCCGAGCTCGGCTGGCACGAGGATCTGGAACGGGACCCGCGGCTGGACCTCTGCAAGCGTCACCCGGTCCCCGAGCTGGAGACCGGTGCCGAGCGATGGGGAGACCGTGATCGACGGGGACGGGACGATCTCGATCTTCACGCCTCGCAGGCCGAGCCAGCCGGCCACCGCTCGCCGGGCCGTCGGTGAGAAAACGAGCGTGCCGGTGAACATCGCGACCACCACCGCCACCGCCACGGCTGCCTTGAGCCACGCGGGCTGGAGGATCGGCCGAGCCACGGGCCGGAGCACCTCACGGAGGTTCGGCCGGGCCCACCGCCGGGCAGCGGGGGCCGGGGCCTCGCGGATGCGCCGAGCCACCAGGCCGGACAGGTCACCCACGTCCGGGTAGGCGACGAACGAGGCGGCCTGGGCCAGGGCCCGCTCCAGGTCCTCCGACGTTGCCGCCTGCCACCTGCTAGACATCCAAGACCACCCGTTCACCCTCCTCGGGGCCGGCACCCGCTGCTTCGAGCCTCTCGCGCAACTTCGCCAGGGCCCGGGACAGACGCGACTTCACAGTCCCCCTGGGGCACCCCAGCGCTTCGGCCATCTCCGCCTCCGAAAGGTCGAACCAATACCGATACGCGATCACCAGCCGGTCCTCCGGCCGGAGCATGGCCACGGCCGCCACCACCTCGCGGTGGCGCTCCTGCTCGAGGGCCGCCCCTTCCGGGGATGGGACCGCATCGCCCTGGAGGCGGCCCTCGGCAGCTCGGAGGGCCAGCGTGGCCTGGCGGCGCACGGCACGGCGCCGGCTGATGGCCTCATTGGCCACGATCCGGAGCAGCCAGGGCCGGAAGGCAGCGCCCTCCCGGAACCGCCCCAGCGACCGATACGCCTTCACGAAGGCCTCCTGGACCGCGTCCTGCGCGTCGGCCGCCTGGCCCGTGATGACATAGGCGGTCCGGGCGGCAAGGCTCTGGTGCATCCGAACGAGCTCCTCGTAGGCGCCCACATCGCCCCGCTTGGCCCGGTCGACGAGTTCGATTTCCTCCAGTGGTCGGCCCCCCATGGAGACATTCCACTCCATCTACGCCCTCGGGGGTGCGAGGGTTCCAACGGGCGGGAATGACGGAGGGATCTATGCCGAACCGAGCGGAGGACCCGTCGCCGCGGACTCGTGCTCGGTCGGCCTGGAGGGGCGCAACGCGAAACGGATGAGGGTGAACACACCGAACGCCACCACGATCGTGCTGGTCCACTGGCTCCCGGTCAGACCGAGGAAGCGGTTCTCGACGCGGAGGAAGTCGGTGATGATGCGCCCGGTTCCATACCAGACCGCGTAGGTCAAGAACAGCACGCCGGTCCGCCGAACCTTGCGGTTGAGGAACACCAGGAGCAGGACCAGCGCCATGGTGAGCAGGAGGTCGTACAGGGCCGTCTGGTGGACGCCTACACCCTGTCCAAGCGTTTGCCCGGTCGACGAGACGAGGGTGGCCTTGGTCCCAGTGATGGTCTGGACTCGATTGCCGGAAAGGACGGCGCTGCAGGTCCCAGGGAGGCTCGTGCAGTCGTACCCGGAAAGGTTTCCACCGTGATACCGGAAGGCCAGCAGCCAGGACGAGGGCTTGCCGAGGTGATCGCCGATGATGAGGTCGCCGATCCGCCCGATCACCACGCCGAGCGGGATAGGGATGGCCGCCGCGTCCAGGCCCGCCAAGAGGTTAAGCCGGTATCGGCGGACCACGAATGAGCTGGCGATGATCGCGCCGACCACGCCGCCGAGCTGGCTGAGCCCGCCCTGGTAGATCTTCACGACGTCGAGGGGGTTGTCGAACTCCGACAAGTGGGTGAACACGTATCCCAGACGGGAGCCGACGATCGTCCCGATGAGCGCCCATAGGATGATCGAGTTGTAGCTCGCCTCCGGATAGCCGCGCTTGCGCGCTTCATGGGTGAACACGTACGAGCCGGCCAAGAAGCCGGCTGCGATCCCGAGCCCGTGGGGCGAGAGGGCGAACCGGCTGCCGAAGTGGAACCGGTCGAGGACCTCCCACCCGATCGACGCGAGCAAGGAGACGGCATGCATCAGGGGCTCACTGTAGCGGTGGCGCCTGCAGCGCGATGGGGCGCCCCGCGGGGGCTGACGAGGGCCGCCCACCCGTGGGCCACCCCACGGCCGAGGAGCAGTCCAGCCGCGACGTCGGAAGGAAAGTGCACGCCCAGATACATCCTGGACACCCCCACCAGGCCGGCCAGCGCGGACAGCCCCGCCCTCGAAGCAGGACCGGCTCCCACATCCCGGGCGGCAACCGTGACGAAGGCGAGCAGCACCGCGGGATGGCTGCTCGGCCACGACGTCCCGGTGGGTTCAGCGATGAGGAGCCGGGAGTCTTCCAGGGCTTGGTACGGGCGGGGCCTGTCCGTGACCCTCTTGAGGACCTGCCCCATCGCCCACATGGCCAGGGCGGCGCCCATCGCGTCGGCCGCCGCTCGCTTCCGACCCGCCCGGGCCAGCATCGCCGAGGCCGCCGCCGAGGCCCACAACGAGCCCAGCTCGGTGATCCCCTTGGCGACCGCGTCGGCTCGAGCGCCCCGGGGCCGATTGACGAACCGATACAGGCAACGGTCGAGTTTTCGAGCCGGGCCTCGACCCGATAGCACCCCGATGGTCAGCGCGGCCGTGATCAGCGACAGCCCCTTCCCGACGCTGCTTCTCCGCATCGGCCCCACCCTATAGGCTTCATTCGGGGGATCCGTCCGCCGATTGGTTGAAGGAGAGATCGATGCGCCGCGACGATTCGAGCGTCCCAGGCCAGACCACTCCGGGTGGCCCCGCGGGGGGAGACCGGGCCGCGGATCAGGAGCATCTCCGCCAGCTCCAAAGGGAGCGTCAGGCCCGGGTCGCCAAGGTGATCGTGACCCTGGTCATCGTGGGAATCCTGATCGCCTTCATCGTGACGAACTCGCAATCGGTGAAAGTGCGGTTCGTCTTCTTCACCAGGCGTCCGGCCCTGATCTGGGTGATGTTCGCCTGCGCCCTCTTGGGTGGGATCGTCGGATACCTGATCGGCCGGCCCGGGCGGCAGGTGCGAATGCACGGCGGGAAGGACCAGCAGCCCCGCCGCTGAGAGCGGCTACGGCCGGCCCTCCACCTGGCGCTTCTGGGCGAGGGTCCCTCGTCTCAGCAGGAGCGCCGCTCCGAGCAGCTTGACCCCGCGGGCGGCCACGCGGCCGAGCGGTCCGCCGATGAACCGGTACTCCACGCGATGGCGCAGCTTCGTCCGCTGGCCATCCAGCGGGTCCAGCCAGGACTCGATGGTCCCCTCGAGGATCCCTCGGAGGCGGACCTTCGCGTAGCGCTCCAGGTCCAGGGCCTGGACCTCCATGTCGGCCTTGGCCCGCACGCCCATGAATCGGACTCACGTCCGGTACCTGGTCCCCTCGGTCAGGCCGTGCGCAGGGACCCCTTCGACGGTGCGGATGTGGTGGTCCCATGTGGGCAGGTTCCTCGGGTCGGCCACCACCTTCCACACTTCCTTCGGCGGGGCGTCGATCTCGACGGAGGTCTCGACCACACTCACGACGCCCCGCCGTTCGTCACGCCACCGTCCCGCTGGTCCATCCCAGCCACCATACGACCAGGGACGGACGCAGCCGAATCAGCACGGCGTCATCCACGGCATCCTCCGCCGCGCCGGCCAGGCGGATGCGGTTTCGCAGCTCGGCGGCGCCGCGACGTGTCTCCCCCGGCGCGTACAGGGCGGCCGAACCCCGAAGGACCATGCCGGACATGTCCGAGGCTCGCCACGCCGAGGCGTGGTCCAGGGTGAGGGCGGCGGGAACCTCGGGTCCGGCCCCGGACAGCTCGGCGAGCCCGCGAGGCACTACGGCGTCGAAGGCGCCTTCGGCGGCCACCCGCCGCCACCGAACCGGCAGGACGAGCGGCTCCCGCTCTTCGGGCTGGAGGGCCAGGGCGCCGGTTCCAGACGCGCCCAGGGCTCGGCGGATCTTCACCGGCACCCCCAGATCGACGCTCCGGACCCGAGGAAGCTCGTGGAACGAGCGGCGGAAACGCGCCCCCGGCGGCGCATGGTCCCCCCACCCCTCCACCAGTGCCCCGTCTTCGCTCACGACCCAGCCGTCGCCGAGCCCCACCCTCGCGAACACCCGCCCGGCCGGGCTCCACGCCAGCGGCACACGCCCGGCATCGACCGCGTAACCGGCGAAGAAGCGCGCGTTCTTGAAGGTGAACCGCGTGGCGGCGCGGATGAGCCACGGACCGCCCACCGTGGCGGCGGGCCAGGAGAGTGGATCGATGGCGTCGTAGGTTCGAACCCGCCCCCGAAACGTCATGGACTGCTCCCCGGCTCGGATCAGCCCGCCAACCGTGCGGTCCTGTTTCCACGTTCGAGCCTTCACCGAGCGCCGGGAAGTCGTCAGCCACACGCGTCCCCCGTCGAACACGTACACCACGGGGGTGAGGTGAGGGCCCGACGCCGTGCGCACCGCGACGTAGCACAGGACGCCCTGGTGGAGGATGCGCCGAGCGGACCACGGAACGGGATCGATCACGGCTCGTCCCGCTCGCGGGCAGGGTCGACGAGTCGCACGGGCGTGGCGGGCGGCGCGGCCACCATCAGGGCCGTCCACAGCGAGTGGCACACGAGGCTTGCCAGCACGCCGTGCGTCCAGAGTGCCAGGGCGCCCCACGCCGCACCCGACACGACCGCCGCAGCCAGGATGGGGAGACTGCCGCTGGCGGCGTTCGCCACGACGTAGACCGCCCACGTGACGAGCGCAGCCACCAACCATCCGGACGCTCCTGCCAGCCGTCCCTGGAACAGCCCGCGCCAGAACAGTTCCTCGCCGGGGGCGACCACGGCCGCCGCCAGGAGGAGCGCCGCGGGGAGTGTCAGGCCCCTCCGCTGGTCGTAGATCTGGTCGACGTGGCGCTCGAACGGCGGCCACCGCCGCACCCCCGCCACGAACGCGAGCGTCGCCGCGTAGAGCACGAGGCCGGCTCCCGAGCCGACCAGGAGCGCCCAGGTCCACCACACGCGAGGCGAGAGGTTCACTCGGCTCGTCGCCAGCGCCGCCGTTCCCGCCGCGGCGAACAAGATCGCCTGCCCCGCCCAGATCGTGACGCGGCCCGCAGCCACCAGCCTCCACACCAGGACCACGCCGGCCGTCCCCACGGCCATGAGGGCAAAGATCATCACGGGAGCAGCCTGACCTTCGCCGCGATCTCGGCGGTGAACGCGGTAATGACGGCGAGATAGAAGAACCCGGTGGCCGATTGGACGGCGGTCGGTCGGCTGCCTCGCAGGGTGAGCCGGATGAAGGCCGCGATGAGTC
>WNFV01001872.1_pt1 | contig 29987 bp, 36 predicted proteins | sample 5400101 | NCBI WGS metagenome assembly WNFV01 (sample SAMN13153361, study PRJNA577476) | soil metagenome | isolation source: 115 cm soil or saprolite under grassland replicate 1 | place: USA:California | collected 2016-06-15
GGGGCCGGCGAACGTTGCCGGTTACGTCACTAGCCCCATGACGCAGGCGCGACCGGTGCACACCGCCGGTCGCGCCCCGCGTCGCGGCGGGGACGGGGCAGGCTGCCTGGCTGCGGGGCAAGGTCGACCAGCGCTTAGCGACTGACGCTTGGCGGCTCGATGTCCTCTGCTCGTAGCACGCCGAAGAGAACCCCATCGGAGCGAGTGACGATGATGCGGGTGAGGTTCTGGTCGTGCATTCGTTTCGTGATCGCCTCTAGTCGGGCGCTTGGCCGGGTCGTGCTCGGTCCGGGCGTCATCGCATCTTCGACGCTTGTCTTCTGATCGGAGTGGAGGGCGCTGCGTCCCAGTAAGCCGAGCACGATGTCGGCGTCGCTGGTGACGACGCAGCTGTCCCAGTCGTCGCGAAGTCGTGCGGTGACATCGGCGACTAACTCATCGAGGCGGCAGGTTGGTACATCCGTTGCCGCGATGCCCGAGACGCGAGTGCTGCTGTCCGCGTGTCCGTCGAGCGGGAGTCCGTACGAGCCCCAGTCGGCTTTGCCCCCGACGTAGTCGTAGACGCGAGGGAAGCCGAGGGTTTCGAGCCGCGACGCGGCTCGTGGGCTCAAGTCTCATTGGTAGTCGTAGCAGTAGACGATCGCCGGCCTTTGTGGATCGAGTTGCCGGGTTGTCTCGGCGTCGAGCGTCTTGAGCGGGATGTTGATTGCGCCCGGTAGGTGTTCGTCCTCGTACTCGTCCGACGGCAGAACTTCGACAAGCTGCGCGTGCTCCTCGCGCAGCAGCCGCTGCAGCTCGTTACGGTCGATCGGTGTCGGCATCAGCTCTCCTTGAGGATCTCGCCGAAGGTCGCCCCGCCGGTTTCGATCGCTTCCGGAATCGAGATCGGCACGACATCGACGCGGCCGTGTTCGCGCAAGTATCGCTCGACGGTCTCTGTCGTCTCGAAGAAGTTGAGCACGTCGCAGCAGCCGCCGTAGCTTGGGCCGGATGCTTAATACGGCGAAACGGGGCCTCGAGCAGTGCTGGGCGCATCTCGTCCATCTCGGAAAGTAGCGATATCACAATCCCAGATGCGATTTGCCTGCGCGGGTCGCTGCCTTCGAATCGATTTAGTCTGCTAGCGTACTATTTAGTACGTAACCAGACTAAAGGAGGCGCGCATGAGCAGCCGAACCGTCACAGCGGTGCTCGACGCTCCAAAAGAGCAGGTCTTCGAGTATCTGTCGCAAATCGTCAACCTGCCGGAATGGGCGACCGAGTTTGCGCGCGAGTTGAGGCACGAGGACGGGAAGGTCAAGGTCATCAACGGCCTCGGCGAGTTCTATGTCTCGATCGACGCCGACCGCACGACTGGCGTCATCGACATGTACGCCGGACCAACCGAATCCGACCTCGCCCTCTTCCCTACTCGCGTTGTCGCGCTGCCGGCCGGCGGCTCCGCCTTCTTGTTCACGATGTTCCAGGGAGCGGAGATGCCTGACGAGCTATTCGAGTCGCAATACCAGTCGCTGCTTCGCGAGTTCGAAAACATCGAGCGGAAGTTCGGACAATGAACGCCGAGCGCGATCTGCAGAACCTCGTCGACGCTTCCGCTTAAAGGCCTCATGGCGAGGCCGCGCTCCACGCCCACCCGGTCGGGGACGGCCACGGCGCCGTCACGCAACAACCTCGGCTTTCTGCTTTCGAAAGCGGGCCAGCGCTGGAACGAGGTGCTCGCCGAGCGCTTCACCGCTCGCGGATTCGCCGAGGTACGACCGGCTTACGGATCGATCCTGATCCCGCTCTTCGAAGAGGACGGGCTGCGCATGAGCGAGCTGGCGCGGCGGGCACGGCTGTCAAAGCAGGCATTGACGACGCTCGTCCCCCGCCTCGAGCGCGACGGCCTCATCGTGCGTCGCGGCGACCCAGGCGACGGCCGCGCCGCACTCGTCTTCCTCACGACCCGCGCCCGCGCGTTCGCACCGGTCGCCGCGGCCGTGCTCGCCGAACTCGACGACGAGTTGGCACGCCTCGCCAGCACACGCGACCTCGCCGCAACCACGCGCGTCCTACGCGCGCTAATGGACCTCGACGGGGACAACATCGAGACCTGAGACTGACCTGTCAATCCGGCCGATTCCCGTTCGTAGTGAGGGTGAGAGGCGGGAGATGCCGCCCGTAACGAGGAGAACCACATGACGCAATACCTATTGTCCGTCCACAGCGTCGAGGGTGAGGCCCGAGACCCGATGACCGAGGAGGAGATGGGGCGGTTCATGGAGCGGGTCAGCGGCCTCGAGGAGGAGATGAAGTCGGCAGGCGCTTGGCTCTTTGGCGGCGCGCTGCACGAAGCTGAGACCGCAACGGTCGTACGCCTGTCCGACGGCGAGGTGCTGACCACCGACGGCCCATTCGCGGAGGCGAAAGAACACCTCGGCGGCTTCTACATCATTGAGGCCGACGACCTCGACGCAGCGCTCGCGTGGGCGTCGAAGACCACCGCAGCAGTCTTGAAGCCGATCGAGGTCCGCCCGTTCCGACACGTATCCGAGGCCTGACAGACTGCACGACATCGACGCCATACGCAGGCTCGACGGGGCCGAGGTCGGCCGGATCTTCCGCGAGGAGTCCGGCCGATCGATCGCCGCCCTGATCCGCGCCTTCGGCGACATCGACGTCGCAGAGGACGCAGTACAGGAGGCGTTCGCCGTCGCCCTGCGCACCTGGGCACGCGACGGCCTGCCGCCCAACCCGGGCGGCTGGATCACGACCACGGCCCGCAATCGAGCCATCGACCGCATGCGCCGCGAAGCCCGCGGACAAGAACTCCTCAGCGAGGTGGCCCTGCACACAGCCGAGAGCGACGACCTCGGCCTTCCCGAGGAAACGAGACCCGTGCAGGACGACCGGCTTCGCCTCATCTTCACGTGCTGCCACCCGGCGCTCTCGACCGAGGCACAGGTCGCGCTCACCCTCCGACTACTCGGAGGCCTGACGACCAAGGAAGTCGCGCGCTCCTTTCTCGTGACCGAGTCCACGATGGCAACCCGTCTCGCACGTGCCAAGCGCAAGATCAAGGCGGCCCGAATCCCTTACCGCGTCCCCGAAGAGCACGAGCTCCCCGACCGCTTGCGCCCCGTGCTCGCCGTCGTCTACCTCATCTACACCGCCGGGCAGACCAGCCAAGCCGAGCCCGGTCTCTGCGCCGAGGCAATCCGCCTGGCGCGGATCCTCGCGACACTGATGCCCGACGAGCCGGAGGGGGCGGGCCTGCTGGCGCTCCTGCTCCTGACCGAGTCCCGCCGCGCATCGCGCATTCGCCTGGACGGCAGCCTTGCGCTGCTCGGCGAGCAGGACCGCAAACGATGGGATCGCGCCTTGATCGACGAAGGGCAGTCGATCGTCCGTCGCTGCCTCCACCGCAACCAACCCGGCACGTACCAGCTGCAGGCCGCCATCAACGCCGTGCACGCGGACGCTGCCACACTCGAACAGACCGATTGGTCGCAGATCGTCGCCCTGTACGACCAGTTGCTTGCGTCGCCCCCACGCCGGTCGTTGCCCTCAACCGAGCCATCGCGATCGGCGAGGTTCAGGGCCCCGCGGCAGCGCTCGCTCTGGTCGACGATCTGGACATCGACAACTACCAACCTTTCCACGCCGCGCGAGCCGATCTGCTCCGGCGGCTCGGACGAAACAGCGAGGCCGCGGCCGCCTACGAGCACGCAGCCGCCATGGCGCCAACCGACGCCGAGCGGAACTTCCTCAGGCTCGGTGGCCGAGCGTCGCGCTGAGGGCATCGCTGACTTCGAAATTGTCCGCCGATTAGTTTCGACCGACGGCCGAGTTGAACCTCCCGAAGAGTCTGTCTCGATGATGGAGGTGCACGATGCCGGACGTGACGGTCAAGTCGATCGACGACATGGAGGCGATCTACGGCGGCCTTGCCCGCCGCGCGCGCGCCGAGCTCGGCGTGACAGCCTGGGGGATGCAGGTCTTCACGCTCCCGCCCGACTGGGACGGCTACCCAAACCACAACCACGGTCCCGAGGCGTTCGACCCGAACCAGGAGGAGGTCTACATCCCACTCAGCGGTGCCGCGACGCTCGTCGCGGACGGCAGCGAGTTCGAGCTACGGCCGGGCACGATGGTCCGGGTCGGGCCTGATCAGCTGCGCCAGATCCTTCCGGGCCCGGAAGGGATCCGTTTCGTGGCTATCGGTGGCTCACCGGGCGCCTTCACGCCCGGCGCGTGGACGGAGCTCGGTGCGGATCCGCCCAGCCCGCCGGCCGGGTAGCGTCTCGCAGGCGATGGACGAGCAGGCGTTCGCGCTCCTGATCGAGCCACACCGGCGGGCGCTCCATCTCCACTGCTACCGGATGCTGGGCTCGCTCCACGACGCGGACGACGCGCTCCAGGAGACGATGTTGCGCGCGTGGAAAGGCTCCGACCGCTACGAGCCACGCGCGCAGCTCGGCGCCTGGCTACACACCATCGCCACAAACGTCTGTCTCACCGCCATCTCGCGTCGGCGTGCGCGACCCGCCGAGTTGAGTGAGGACCTCGAACATCTGCAGCCCTATCCCGACCGGCTGCTCGACGACCTCGTCGCGCGCGAGACCGTCGAGCTCGCATTCATCATCGCGATCCAGCTCCTGCCCCCGAAGCAGAGGGCAGTACTGATTCTGCGCGACGTCCTCGGCTGGTCAGCGAAGGAAGTCGCCGAGGCCCTCGACGACTCGGTCGCCGCGGTTACGAGCGCACTACAGCGCGCACGGGTCAGCCTGAAAGGGACGCGCCGCCACGTCCCTGCTCCCGGCGCGCAGGAGCGTGCGCTCGTACAACGGTTCATGACGGCCTGGGACGCGGTGGACGTCGACGGCCTCGTGGCGCTGCTGACCGAGGACGCATTGATGACGATGCCGCCGGAGCGGATGCGCGTCGCGGGCGCACGCGCGATCGGCGACTTCTTCGGTTCCGTGCCACAAGGCGGACGACTCGACGAGATCCGCCTCCTGCCGACCTCGGCCAACCTTCAACCGGCGCTTGCCGCCTACTCGCGGGGCGACGACGGCAAGCACCGGCCGTACGGTCTGATGGTGCTGCAAATCGAGGGCGACCTGATCGCAGGGATCGTCGGCTTCCCGGATCCCTGGCTGTTCGAACAATGCGGCCTGCCGCCCGAGCTGGCGTAGGCGCTCTCGACATCGTTCGCGGTCGTGGCTTCCTGACGCGGCGGGTTGTTCACGCCTGCGGCCGGTAGGCCAGGTACACCACACCGTTCTCGTACGACTCACAGGCCGCAAGCGACAGGTTGCCGGGCGCGGCTTCCTCGGGGAAGAGCCGCGGACCGGACCCGCGGGTGAGCGGGTAGACGAACAGATGCAGCTCGTCGACCAGGCCGTCCGCGAGCATCGCTCGGACCAGCGTGCCGCTGCCGCTGACATAGAGGTTGCCGTCGACCTCCTCCTTCAGGCTGAGGATCGCATCGGACTCGTACGGCCCGATGATCTTCGAGTTCCTCCACGTCGCAGTCGTGAGCGTCGCGGAGACGACGTACTTGGTGGTGTCGTTGAAGAACGGCGCCCCTGGATCGTCCTCCACGGTCCGCGTCGACCACGCCGGCTCGAACATCTCGTAGGTCGTGCGCCCGAGCAGGATGCCTCGGGAACCTTCCGTGAGCGCGCCGATGGCCTCTCCCATCCTAGGGTCGAAGCCGTAGTCGAACGTCCACGTCGGCGCGTCGATCACACCGTCGAGGCTCATGAACTCGTGCACGTGTATTGCTCCCACCTCTCACCTCCGTGTCGGTGTTGCCGTATAGACCTCGCCATCGCCGCGAAGTCATCGATCGGCGGAGTGCCTCGGCTCACGCGGCCGACCGAGCCGCTGCCTCTCTCACCCTGAGCTCGACGTCCTCCAGAAATCGACGAACGTCGAGCGAGGAGAGTGGTTCCTGGCTCTGCCGTGCTGCGAGCGCCCGGGCGACGAGCCGAGACTCTTCGTGTCTCTCGAGCGCCCAGGTTGCCGAAGCGGTCTTCGACGACCAGACGCCTTCGGCCGCAAAACGAAGCGCTCGACACGCGTTTAGGACGGCGTCGCTGCCCACGACCTGATTCTCTCGGTGCCACTCCACCGCCGCTGCGACCACTTCAAGAAGAGGGCCACGCGGAATCGGAGCGAAGAGTTCGCCGGCCGGTGGGCCGAGAAGCGGCGTTCCGTAGGCCGCGAGGATGGCGCGGTCGATTGCAAACCAATGCCGCTCTTCACCGGGCTCGTAGTCGGCCCGGAAGCCCATGCGTGCGCCGCTGTTGAGATTGAGCTCGAATCCCGGCTCAGTCGTCGCGGCGCGTAACACGGGCTCGGCATAGAGGACGAATTCGAGGCCCCGCGCAGGGCAAGGCAGCGATTCATGGCGCAGCGCTTCGACGATCGCCTGCTTCGTGGTCTGGCCGACGTGCGCGGCGCCGACCGCGGCCACGTCCAGGTCGCTGAGGTAGGAGTCAAAATCGCCGAGCGCGAACGACCCACCTGCGTAGACGCCGATCAGCTCGTCTCCGAGAAGTCCTCGAAGCCTCGCGACAAGCTCTCGGTGGTATTCGTCAACACTCACTCGGCACCGACTCGAAGGATCACCCAATTGATGGCATGTCACGCCGGTGTGTGAGCCCGTCATCGTGTTCCCCCGTTGGGATGATGGAGCGGTCGCATCGAGACCCACGCGACCGCTCCGATTGCTGTTCGGCAGGGGAAGGGCGCTTCAGGCCGTGGGCTCGAGTGCGGGCGGCGCCGCCGCCGGGGACCGCGACTCGCGGGCCGGCAGGAAGCGGAGCACGACGACGGCGGTGGCGGCGGCGAGCGCTGCGGCGGCGACGAGGCCGATGCCCATCGCCTGGGTGAAGGCGTCGCCGGTCGTGGCGAGCAGGTTGGAAGCGGCGTCGTGTGGGAGCTGGGCGGCGACCGCGCCGGCGGCGCCGACAGAGTCCTCCGCGCCGGCCTGCGCCTCGGCCGGTAGGCCGGCGATGGAGCCGTCCAGGTCGCTCGAGTAGAGCGAGCTGACGAGCGAGCCGATCACGGCCACCCCGAGTGCTCCTGAGACCATCCGTGCGACGGTGTTGGTGGCCGAGGCGACGCCCGACTTGGCCGCCGGCACCGCGCCCACGACCGCGTTCGTGGCCGGGGCCATGACCCAGCCCATCGCCAGGGCGAGGCCGAAGAACCAGAGGGCCAGCGCGGGCGCTCCGGTCTGCGGCTCCCAGAGCGTGGTCAGTGCGAGCATGAGAGCGAGCCCGCTCAGACCGACGGCGACGACGCGGGCAATGCCGAGCCGCTCAACGGCCTTGCTGGACGAGCCCGCACCCATCATCAACCCGAGCGCGATCGGGCTCATGATTGCGCCCGCCTCGACCGCGCTGTAGCTGTGGACGAACTGCAGGTACTGCGTCAGCGCGAAGATCGCGCCAAGCAGGGCGAAGAAGGCGACGCTGACCGCCGCGGTGCCGACGCTGAAGCTGGCGCTGCGGAAGAAGCCGAGGTCGAGCATCGGCTCCTCGATCCGACGCTCCCACCACAAGAAGGCGCCGAGCAGTGCCACGGACGCCGTGAGGAGCCCGAGGATGAGACCGGACGTCCAGCCCTGCCCGGGGGCCTCGATGATCGCGTAGACGAGGAGGCTGAAGCCGGCGGTGGAGAGCGCAGCCCCGGGCAGGTCGAACGAGCCGGGCCGGGGATCGCGGCTCTCCGGCACATAGCGGATGCCGAGCAGCAGCGCGGCGGCCGCGAACGGCACGTTGACCATGAACACCGACGACCAGTCGAACCACTGGAGCAAAAGCCCGCCGGTCAAGGGGCCGAGCCCGATCCCGACCGCAGCCAGCGCCGCCCAGATCGCGATCGCCTTGCCGCGCTCCTTGCCGGTGAACAGGTTGGCGATGATCGAGAGGGTTGCGGGCATGATCAGCGCCGCCCCCACGCCCATCGCCGCGCGTACGGCGATCACCTGGTTGGCGGAGTCGGCGACGAGGGCGCCGAGGCTGGCGAGCCCGAAGATCGAGATGCCCGCTTGCAGGGCACGCTTGCGCCCGAAGCGGTCGCCGAGCACACCGAACACGAGCAGCAGGCCGGCGAACACGAGCAGGTAGGAGTCGACCATCCACTGCAGCTCCGAAGGCGAGGCGTCGAACTCATGCTGCAGCGTCGGCAAAGCGACATTGAGAATCGTGTTGTCGAGCCCGATGATCACCAGGCTCAGCGAGAGCACGCCGAGCGTCTTCCAACGCCGCGCGAACTGGACCGGATCGATCGCCATCAGGCTGCACTCCTCTCAGAAACAAGGGACTCGCACATCGCACCGCCGAAGCCCGAGCCTCGGCCGGCCATGTACGCGAACGGGTGGTAGAAGGCATCGAGCGCGTGCGCGCCCGCGACGTTGATGCGGAACTCCTCGTCGAGTTTCTGGTCGGCGACCGCAAGCGTCACCCGATCGGCCGTCCTACTCCAGAAGAGCGAGACAACGAGGCCGTCGCGCTCCCGGCTCGCGAGTTCCTTCCAGTCGTTGATGGCAGTGGTAGTCACGATCGACCTCCCTTGATCTGTTGACTCGTCACGTTGGGAGGGATCGTCCGCGACGCCTGGGTGACCTGACTTCACCCAGAGCCGAGATCACCCTGGGTGAAATCAACGGCCGGCGCTGTACCCTTGGTGGTCATGTCGACGTACACGTCGACTGGGGTCGAGGACGCTGCGCGCCCGCTCATCCAGTCGAAGCTGGAGCCTCCGGTCCCGCGCGAGCGCGTCTCACGCCGCGAGCTGCTCGCGCTCTGCGCAGGCCCGCCGCGCAAGCTGACGTTGATCCGCGCCCCGGCCGGGTGGGGGAAGTCGACGCTGCTCGCGGACTGGCACGCGCTCGAGAGCGAGACACGGCCGTTCGCCTGGGTCGCGCTCGATGCCGACGACAACGACCCGGTCCGCTTCTGGACCTACCTCATCCATGCTCTTCGCTCGCTCGACCCGAGCGCTGGAAAGCTCTCTCTCCCCATGCTGCGGGCTCCGCGGGTCAGCGTCGTCGACGACGTTCTCCCGGCCCTTTGCAACGAGCTTACGGCCTCAGCGCGCGAGGTCGTGCTCGTGCTGGACGACTATCACCTGATCAAGAACCCGGAGATCGACGAGGGTCTTTCCTTCTTTCTCGAGCACCTTCCCCGGGCGCTCGAGCTTGTGCTTTCGAGCCGTTCCGAGCCGGCGCTCCCGCTCGCCCGCCTGCGCGCCCGAGGCGAGCTGGCCGAGATCGACGCACAACAACTTCGGTTCTCCGAGGAGGAAGCCGACCTCTTTCTCAACGACCTGCACGGGCTCGGGCTCGACCGTGGCGACGTCATCCGGCTACGTGAGCTCACGGAGGGATGGGCGGCCGGTCTCTACCTTGCGACGCTCACCATCCGCGGCCGGGCAAGCGCGCACGAGTTCATCGAGGCGTTTGCGGGCAACGACCGCCATGTCGTCGACTACCTGAGCGCGGAGGTGCTGGCCGGCCTCGACGAGGAGATGAGGAGTTTCCTGCTCCATACCTCCGTCCTCGAACGCCTCTGCGCCCCCCTCTGCGACGCCGTCACCGAGCGAGCGGGCTCGGTGCTCACGCTGCACGAGCTCGAGCGTTCGAACTCCTTCCTGATCCCGCTCGACACGAAGCGCGAGTGGTACTCCTACCACCACCTGTTTCGAGAGCTACTGCGCCATGAGCTCGCGCTCGCCGAGCCCGAGCATGCTCGCACGCTGCACCGCCGGGCGAGCGCATGGCACCGGGAGCATGGCGACGCGTCCGAGGCGATTCATCACGCCACGGCGGCAGGGGACGTCGCCGACGCCTCAGAGCTGATCCTTCGCAACTGGATCGAGTTCCGGAACGAGGCTCGCCTAGAGACGTTGCTCGCCTGGCTCGATGGCCTCCCGCCCGAGGCGGTGACAGACGACGCCCGGCTGTGCCTCGTGAGGGCATCGACGCTGCAAGAGGTCGGCCGTGTCGTCGAGGCAGACCAGTGGCTGGAAGCGGCCGCACGGGGCGCGGCCGGTGGTTCACTCCTGGCAGGCCCGGCCTCAGTTGCGTCTGGGGTGGCCGCGTCCGAGGCAATCAATCAGTACTTCCTCGGGGACGTCGGCGGAATCGCCGAGACGGCGCGACCGGCGCTCGAGCTCGAGGAAGCCGGTTCCGACTACTGGCGGAGCGCTCTCCTCACCACGTTCGGCGTCTCGGTCTTCCTCGGAGGGGATGGCCGGACAGCGTCGGCGCTACTCGACGAAGCAGTGTCGTCGAGCGAGCAGTCCGGTCACTCCCTTGCGCTGATTCACGCGCTCGGCTGGTGCGCCGTCGTCCATGCCGCGATCGGCGAGTCGGGCCGCGCCCGTCAGCTGCTGGACGACACCATGGCGCTGCTCACGCAGACCGGTCTGACGGCGTACTACGGCCTGTCCATGGCGCATGTCGCGCGGGGGAAGCTGCTCCAGGGACAGGGCCGGCTGAGAGAGGCCGACGAGGCTCTGGCCCAAGGCATAGACCTGGCTCGACGAGGCGACGCCAAGTTCGATCTCTCGTACGGACTTCTCACGCACGCTGAGGTGAAGGGCGGTCTCGGCGATCGCCGCGCCGCGAAGGACATGCTGCGGGAGGCCCGCCAGGCGGTCGAAGCGTGCGCCGACCCGGGCGTCTTGCCGGAGCTCGTCGCGCGAGTCGAGCGCAGGCTTCGCCTCGTGCCAAGCGCCGCGAAGCGTACGCCGTATGAGGAGGATCTCAGCGACCGTGAGCTCGCCGTGCTCCGCCTGCTGGCGACCGATCTCACGCAACGGGAGATCGGTGAGGCGCTCTACATCTCGTTCAACACGATCAAGACCCACGTGAAGAGCATCTTTCGCAAGCTCGACGTCGCCACACGGCCGGACGCGGTGTCGCGTGCCCGCGAGCTGAGACTGCTCTGACCCCGCGAGCCCGGCGAAGTGAGCCGGGTGCCGTAGCAAGATCAGGGTGCGCGTTCAGGGTTGCACCCCGATGTCGGGCGCAGTCCCCAGGGGCAGACTCGCTGCATGGTCAGCTACCCGCTCACGCAGCGCCCTCGCCTACACCTCCGGACGGCGCACTTGCTTGGCACGAGAGCGCGGTTCGCGCTGACCGAGTTGATGCTCTGGGCCTCGATCTACCCGGCCTACCTCGCCATCCGCGGCCTCACCATCGGCGACCCCGACCAGGCACTCACCCACGCCACACGGCTGATCGACCTTGAACGCGCCCTCGACCTGTTCCATGAAACCGCGCTCCAGCAGCTCGTCGGCTCCGCCGTCGGCTTCCTCTCCGTCTACTACATGATCGGCTTCGCCCCGCTGCTCGTGACTGTGCTCGGCTGGCTCGCGATCCGCCACCCAGCGCACTACCGCGACCTGCGCAGCCTGCTCTTCGTCTCCCTCGGCATCGCCGTCTTCTTCTACGTCCTGTACCCCACCGCACCGCCGCGGCTCGTCCCGGGACTCGGCATCGCCGACACGGTCGGCATGGCCGGCCACGACACCGGCTCCTTCGCCGGTATCCGCATCAACCCCTACGCCGCCATGCCGAGCATGCACGTCGGCTGGAGCGTCCTGCTCGCCATCGTCGGCTACCGCGCCACCTCGAACCGTCTCCTGCGCGCCTTCTTCGTCGCCCACCCGCTCCTGATGGCGATCACGGTTACCGCGACCGGCAACCACTACTTCATCGACTCGATCGCCGGCGCCACGGCGGCCCTCGCGGCTCTCACAATGGTCGCGCTCTACCGGCGCAGTCGCTCGAGCGCTTCCGGCGCTCGCGGGTCCATCAAGTCTCTCCAGGTCGTGCCGTCGATCCCTCCGGCGTGCAACGAGCCCGCCGCGGCCTGAGCGCCTCCTCCCGCCGCGAGCTCGCCGACGGGGTCGAACCAGCGGGTGCAAAATGAATCCTTCTCGTCGGCCTCAGGCGTCGGACTTCGCCGGCGGCATGATCGCATTGAGCCGCTCGATACTGGCTGCCGGCCAGAGGAGCTTCGAGTCGTAGTAGACCTCGAACGCCGGCGCCGAGTCCGGGAGCGTGATCCAGGGCAACTTGGACTTGGTGAAGATATGTACGTCGGGCGTGACTCCCGATGGCTGATCGAGGGTGCCGCCGCGAACGAACCGCACCTCAGGACGGCCGTACTCGCTGAAGACCGCGACCTGGCAGGTCGGACATCGGAAGATCCGCTGGTTGCTGCCGTCGTCGCGAGGCACATCTACCGGCTGCGGGACGCCCGCGAGCAGCTCCACACGGTCGGCCTCGATCAGCAGGTTGATGACGAACGCGCTTCCGGTCTGTCGCTGGCAGTTCAGGCAGTGACAGCAATGCGTGAAGAGCGGATCCGACATGAGCCGGTAGCGAACCGCTCCGCACGCGCAGCCACCCTCACGTGGGGCGCTCATGTTCACCTCCTCGAGGACAATGCGACGGAGTCGAGTCTGGACAGTATTCCTCGGCGGTCGAGCGAAGCCATCGCATCGTGCTCGCGATCGCGCAGCTTTGGATCACTGAGCCGGGCCGCTGCCGAGCGTGACGCTCGCGGTGTGGCTCGTGCCGGACTGGTCGAGATAGACGACCGTGATCTTCGCGCCGGGCTTCTTGGTGAGCACGAGCGCCGAGATCCCCGCCGGCGAGGAGACGGTGTGGCCGTTGATCGCCGTGATCACATCGCCCGCGGCAAGGCCTGCCGAGGCGGCCGGCCCGCCGGATACGACGCCGGCGATCAGCGCACCAGACACCGATGCGCCCTGACTCCCGTACCCGTAACCCGCGCTGGCGACCGACTCGACCTCGATGCCGAGGAACGCCGTCGCACCGATATGGACCGTCGCCGACGTTTTACCCGAGGAGATCGCGTGCGCGATCGTCAGCGCCTTCGCGATCGGGATCGCGTACGCGTCGGTCGCGGAAACGTTTTGGAACCCGAATCCCGACGATGTCGACCCCGCCGTGTCCATGCCCACCACCTGGCCCCGGCTGTTGACCAGCGGGCCGCCCGAGTCGCCCGGCTCGATCCCGGCGTTCGTCTCGATCAGCCCGGTGAGCTGCTCGGAGCCACCCTGATCGTCCGAGGCGGTGATCGACTTGCCGAGACCGGTCACCCTGCCGGTCGCTGAGCTGATGCTTCCGGTACCGCCCGCGTTTCCGAGCGCCGTCACCGTCGCGCCGACTGTGAGCTTTGCCGAGCTGATCGAGACGGTCTTCAGATTCGAAGCACCCTGCAGCTGAAGCAGCGCCACGTCCGCGGTTCGGTCATAGCCGACGACGCGTGCCGTGTAGCTGTGGCCCGTCTTCGGGACGACGACCTTGATCGTGGTCGCGCCGCTGATCACGTGGTTGTTCGTCAGCACCTCGCCCGACGATGTCAGCACCATCCCCGTCCCGGCGGCCGCACTGCCCTGATAGGCGAGATTAGTCTCGATGACAACCACACCCGTGCCGATCGGCGCCGCCGAACCGCGCGCAAGAGCGATCCCCGCCCCCACCGACGCGAGCAGCACTCCGACCACGACGAGAAGGACAACCCTCATCCGAAGCTTCCGAACGATCTTCATGCCCTTAGTGGTACCCACGGTTGCTAAGCGCTTCATGAACGCGCCGCGATTCACAACAACTCCTTAGACAACAACCACCCACCCCTCAGGGTGCGACTTCGCGAATCGCGACGGCCGGAGCGCGCTCGAGACCGTCTCCGCGTCGGTCGTTCCGATGGTGCCGCGCCGTGAATCGTCTCGGACGGCACGGCGACATCTTCAGGCCGACATTGAAAACAACGGGACGTCTGCGGTAGCTTCGGCACTCCGCTGCCGATCGAGAAGGGTGCGTCAATGTCTGCCGTCGCCATCAGAACGCCGCTGCCGTTGATCCTCATCCGCGGATTCGGGGGCCTCGGCGTCGAAGACGAGAAGAAGGTGCCCTATCAGGGCTTCAACGACGGGACTGTCTACCCGCGCAAGCGCGGGCCGAACTACATCTACGAGGGCATGATTCTCCGCTTCATAAAGTCGGACTGGGAGTACCAGGACGCGACGAACGTGATCGGCTACTACGGCAAGCCTGTCGTTGAGACGAGCGAGATTCCGAGTGAGCTGGAGCATCTCGACGAGGGCTTCTTCTACGGGTCGTCACAACCCGGCGGGGACGCCGATTCGATGTACAAGATCGTCATCGACCCGGCGATGGCGTTGCATCTCCGGCAGACGACCAAGAATCCGCTGCGGACGATGTGGGTGTTCCGCTACTACGATCTCGACGAGCGCAGTTTCCCGTTCTATGGGCAGGCTCTCGTCCGCCTCATCGACTTCATCCGTGCACTCGCGGCGGAGAAGGCCGAAGGCGAGAAGCCGATGGTCAACATCATCGCGCACTCGATGGGCGGCTTGATCGTCCGCGAGGCGATACAGCGCACGTATCCCGCTCGGAAAGACGTGGCCGCCGACCACATCAACAAGGTCGTCACGCTGGGCACTCCGCACCAGGGGATCTCGTTTAACCTTCTCAAGGAGTGGATCAACATCGACGCGGAGGACGAGCTAAAGCACTTCAATCCCGACTTCCAGAAGGACCCGAACGAGCAAACCGCTTATGTTCGCTTCGGCGAGTTCTTTCCGCAGGAACGGCTGCTCACGGTGGTCGGAACGAATTACCGCACCTACGGCGTCGTTGGCTCGTCGGCACTCAATCGACTCTTCTCGGTGTCTGGTGAGGGAGGACCGACCTACAACCGAAGTGATGGGCTCGTAAAGCAGACGTTCGCGCAAATCCCCGGCTGTCCGCGAACGTTCGTGCACAAGTGTCACGGTGGACCGGACTCGCTCGTAACGGCGCGGGAGTCGTTCGAGGTCGCGCGGCGTTTCTTTTTCGGGAACGTGTACGCGCGGCTCAACCTGATCGACGCTGAGATCAAGCGCGGCTTCGACCGACTCGGCAAGAGCGAGATCTTCTTCGGCGTGTCGATCAAACCGCGCGCAGTCGACTTCGACCTCTTTCACCAGAGCGCAGAGGCCGAGAACACCTACGGTCCCTTCCACACGAAAGATCTGAGCGACGGCGATCCCGCCTTCGGGTGGGCCGGCAACGCTCGCCTTATCTGGGAGGGCTGGCTCGACACGAGCGCGGGCAAGGCGGAGCCTTCCGACGACCTCGTCCTGCGGCTCGACATCTACGTCGGCGAGCGCGATTCCTTCGGAATCGGCTTCTCGGACAACGTCATCTTCCACCGGCAGCTGTACGTGCGCGCGCTGCTCGGCGATCCGACTCGGCTCGAGCTGCATGCGGACGAGCACTTCGACTACGTGGACGACGCATCGACTGTCGGCTCCGAGATGGAGCTGACCGCGAGCGGCTGGAAGTTCGGCGTTGCGGATCCCGCATTCGACGCGACGTTCGGAATCGAGATCTCGAGCGTCCCGGACAGCGGCGACCCAATCCCGCTCCACCGAGCCTGAGTTCGATACTTCGAACCGCGAGTGTGGCGCGTTGCTACAGGCCGTGCGGAAACGTGATCTTTTCGGGTGCGACGAGCGGCCGGCCGACTTCGAGCTGAATCTGAGCGTGCGCAAGGAGTGGGATCTCGCGAGGATTGCCGTTGAAGACGCGTCCGTTGAACAACGCCGTAACGGGTCCATGCGCACTACGGACTTGCTCGCGATCAAGCGGCTGGCCCCAGATGTCGAAAAACGCGCCGAGCGCGTAGGTGCGGTTGTCCGGCGACTCGGTGTGGATGATTCCATCGGCAGAGTGCGTGTGCAGCCACATGAAGCACGAGGCTCCGGCTACAAACGCGCCTCGCGGAGTCGTCTCCACTTGGTAGAGCGGCGCGATGCCGATTCCTGCCGGCACCTGCCGTGCGATGCCTCTGATGAAGATCGTCAGGTGTGCATGAATGTGAAACAGGACCTGCTCGCCCCCTTGGCAGGGGATGCCGTCGACCGACTCGCCGACCGCGAGCAGACGCGTGCGCCCCAGAGCCGGGGCTTTAGGAATGGACACGCCTTCGGGCCCTAAGGGGCCGACCACTGCCACGCGTCGGAGGGGTCCCAGGGTGGAGAGCGCTGCAAGTGGGAGTGGTGCCGATCCAGCGCCTCCGTTTCGAGTCACCGCAAGGGCTGCGGTCGCCGCGAACGCTGCAAGGCCTGCGGCGATGCCGATGGAGGCGCGCCGGCGTTGGTGCCACCAGCTCACGGCCGACGTCTCCACGGGCAGTTTTCGGCGTGTCCGTCCTCTCTCTTCGAGCCGCACGCCGGGCAGCTGTACACCGCTCGAGTGCGCACCTGAAATAGCGCCCAGCCGATGAAGAGCGCAACGACGACGTATGTGAGCGACCAAGACGTCATTTACGCCGCTTGCTTGCGCTCGGGCTCGCGCCGAAGTTCGACAGGCCCTCGCCGGTCGTCTGGCCGGCCCGCTTGTCGCCGACGAAGGTGTAGAGCGGCGTGTGCTTCATCGGGTTCTCCGTTTCGTGGTGATGGTCTGAATCAGCCGGGGCGCGACGAGCAGGACGAATGCTCCGAGCAAGACGGTTGCCAGGCCGTCGAAGACGAGGGTGAGGACGACCGCGAGCCGGTAGCCCGACTCCATGAAGCCGAAGAGGGGCGTGTATTCGCTGATCAGGAGGCTCGCGAGCGATCCGACCGCGATGCCGATTGCGCCGAGAGCAGCGAAGACGAGGATCAGGTCGCCGATGCTCCGGCCGAGCCGTCTCACCGGAGCGATGAGCACGACCCCGACCACACCGGAGCCGATGAAGCTGAGCAGGAAGAGCGTGCCGATCGTGGGCACCACCGAGAAGTAAGCGCCGTAGTACTGCTGGGCGTGGACGACTCCAACAACCAGGATCGAGACGGCACCGAAGTAGCGGGCGATCTCGCCCCCTACTTCGCCGCGACGCTTCGGGCGAGCCGGTAGAGCTTGGAGGGTTTTGTCAGTCCTGATGCCTCGGCCGTGCGTGGCGTGGCTCGGTGCGCTAGCCACGATGGATCTCCTTGCCTGCAGCCGAGAGGACCCACCACGGGGCGCCGAACTGGTTGACGCCTTGGCCTGTCGTCTGGCCCGGCTTCCTGTCGGTCACGAAGTAGTAGAGCGGGTGGCCGTTGTACGTGACCTCGAGCTTGCCGTCCTTCCGCTTGGTCGTGCCGAGCAGCGAGGCGCGGACGCCGTGGCCGGCGACCGGCTTCCCCTTCGTCGTCAACGGCGGCCAGAGGGCGGCGCACGCGCCGTAGCACGCACTCACCGTGCCCTTGTCCTTGACGAAGTCGTACAGCGTGATTCCCTTGCTGTCGACGAGGATCCGTCCGAGCGGCGACTTGGCAACGGCGACTTTCGCTCCGCCCGTCTGCGCCACGCCCGCGAAAGCAAGAGTTGCCGCGATTGCCGCGATCACCGCAGATGAGGCGAACGCGGTGAGCAGCTTGATCCGGTAATTCATCGAAACCTCCTAGTCGTCGATCGACACGCGTTCGAGCCGCGTGTTGAAGTGGTCCGTGGCCGTGCCTGGCAGCGTGGTCAGCTCGCGAAGATGGACGTCTGTCGCCGAGGCGACGCGCACGATCAGCTCGCGCGAGTCGCTCTGCCCGTCGATGCGGCGGAGCAGCTCGTCGCCGACTGCCTGCGCAAGCCGGTTAGTGGCGTGCGCCCAGCCGGCGATCGCCTTGCCCGCTGCGGTCATCGCGGCGATCTGGATGTGCGCGGCGTGCCGCGCGACCTCTACCAACGCGTCCTTGGGCGTCTCCGCGGACGCGGTCGACTCCGCAGCGGAGCGTGTTCTTGCATTGAGACGATTCGACACCATGGCCCTGCCTTTCCGGTTGAAGTACTCGGAAGAGGCGAGCCTTGGCCTCGCGCGACGTCTTCTCGAACGTCGCAAGATCACGCTAGCAGGAGCGCTCGGGTCTACGCGTGAGCAGCGAGGATCGCGCGCGCTGCGTCTAGTGCACTAGCGAGCAGGCGGTCGTGCGCGCTTCGGCTCGAGCAGACTCTGCTGCTCGACGATCCGGCTCGCGACGTCGGCGAGGCGCAGGTTGCGCTCGCGCGCTGTCAGCTGTAGCCGGCGGAACGCGTCCTGCTCGGAGAGGTTGAGCGCCGTCATCAACAGCCCCTTCGCGCGCTCGACGAGCTTGCGGTCCTCGAGCGCTTGCTGGGCCCGACCGACTTCCGCCTCGAGCGCCTGAAACTCGGAGTGCCGTGCGGCGGCGAGCTCGATCGCGGCATCCAGCTCGCGCGAGTCGACCGGTTTGGTCAGGTAGGCGCTGACGCCGCTTGCAATCGACCGCTCGATCAGGCTCGGGTCGTCGACGCCCGTGACGACGACAACCGGGCGCCGGAGACCGGCATCGGCGAGCTGCGTCGCAGCCTCCAGTCCGTCGACGTTAGGCATCTCGATGTCGAACAGGTACAGGTCGGGCGAGCTCGCTTTCGCCAGCTCGATCGCCTCCTCTCCGTCGCAAGCCGGCCCGATCGGCTCGTGCCCGAGCGAGCGCAGGCGCTCGGCAAGGCCGAGGGCGATCACCGGATCGTCCTCGGCGATGAGCACTCTCATCGCGACACCGTCGGGAAGACGACGTCGGCGCGCGTGCCGCCACCGGGAATTGCCCGCAGCTCGAAGCGGCCTTGAAGGCCCTGCTCGACCATCCGCCGAACAAGCTCGAGGCCGAAACCCGTCTTACCATCGATGCCGCGTCCACCGTCATCGACGCGCAGCCGAGTCTGTGCGCCGGCGCTGAGCTGCACGACGATCGGTGCGGCGCCATGTTGGAACGCGTTCGTGACCAGCTCGTTGGCGACGATGCCGAGCTTTTGCGCCGTCGCAGCGTCGAACGCGGTTCGGCTCCGCCTCCACTGCGACCTGCACCGGCGCGCTCTCTGCGATGCTGCGCAAGAGCGCACCCCCGTCGACCTGGTCTTCGGTCTCCGTCAGCAACCGGTGCACCGTCGCGATCGACCGGATGCGTGCCGCCGTTTCGTCGAACGCCGTCCCGTCCACGCCGACCGGACGCCCGAGCAGAAGAAGGTCGGCAACCGTCTGCAGGTCGTTCTTGATCCGGTGATTCGCCTCCTTCCCAAGCGTCCGCTCGAGCTCCGCGCGCGCAGCGGCCTGCTTGTGCGCCGACGCCTCGCGGCGGATCGTCCGCGCGAGCAGAAGGGCCACTCCGACGACAGCCGCAACGAGCGCAAGCCGCATCGCCGTTGCGCCGGCCGACAGCGGAACCAGTGAAGCAATCACCGCGCACGTCCCCACGCTGATGCAGAGCCAGAAGGCACGTCGCCAGCCGACCTGCACAACCGCGATGAATGGGATCGCGAGGAAGAGAAGCAGTGCGAACGTCGAGCCGCCGTTGACGACGAGCACTGCGACAAACGCGATCAGCCCGCCGCACCAGAGATCGAGCAAGAGCCGGCCGCGACGAACCGCAAGCCAGTCCTGCCACGGAACGACCATCGCAACCGTGTTGGCGGCGGCAGCGCCGAGCGTGAAGCCAACCAGCAGCCAGCGGTGTCGCACTTCGACGTCGAGGGCAAGGCCGCCGAGCACCGCGATGATCGAGGCCCAGCCCAGCCAGAAGCCGACGCGCACCGCGGCAGAACGGAAGCCGAGCTCGACGGTCGCGTCACCGTCGCCGTGGCTCAGGACGTCGGTACGGGCCGATTCGGCCGCTCGTGCAAGCGGCCAGACGGCGCTTACGTCGGCAGTCAGGAGATTGAGCACGGAGTCCCTGTCAAGGACGTAACGACGGTTGGGGCTTACGTAGTCCCACGGGCGGTCATCGATCGTCGTACGCCGGGAGACAGACGATCGGTTTCGTCGAGGCCGATGGCGCAGCGTGCGCCGGTCCTGCTAGCGTCGGTGCACGGCGTTCTCGACGGCGCCGTTCGAGGCCAAGGTCGCCTCTCCCGCGAAGCCCTCAGGCTTGCGCGACTCGAGAGGGAGAGAGGACGACCTAGCGCTCGACGATCTCTCCGGGCCGCACCGCGGGTGTCCGACCTGCGAGAGCGGCCTTCGCTCTCGTCACCCGAGCGAGAGGAGACCACAGCGTTGTCGGTAGTCGAGAACAGAGCCGGCATCTGGCCGATCAGCTTCGCGGTCGGCATCGCCGTCCTGCTCGTCGGGCTGATCATCAGCCCGCTGCTGATCGCGCCGCTCGGCGGCACGATCACCCTCCTGGCCGGCGCCGCCTGGGTGCGCGGCAACCGCCGCACGCCCCGCACGGAGACGGCCCCGGCCGCACGGAAGCCCCGCGACCAAACGCATGAACAGCGCTTCCCGCGCAGCCGCCTCCTCGAGCGGGCGACGCTCGGCCTCGGCGGCCTCGTCGCCCTCGGCGCCGGGCTACCGGCGGCCGGGTTCGCCATCCTGCCCTCAGTCCTTGGTCAGCGGCGGCGCCCCGTCGACCTCGGCCCCATCGCCGCGTTCCCGGAAGGCGAGTTCGTCGTCGCCACGTTCCTCGCCGATCCGCACGCCGGCGAGATCTCGCGGCGTGCTGCATACATCCGCAACAACGGCGCGCTCGGAAGCCTGCCGAGCTTCACGATCATGTCGAGCCGCTGTACGCATGTCGGCTGCCCCACCCAGCCGAACGGGCCTCTGTACCTGCAACAGCGGAGGGCCGAACGGACGAACGGCGGCGAGGTCGGAATCGTCCCGGCCCAGCCGTCCGGTTTCGGCTGCCCCTGCCACGGCAGCCAATTCGACAACGAAGGGAATCGCACCGCAGGGCCGGCGCCGCGCGCGCTCGACCGCTACCAGTTCTCGATCCGCAACGGGCGCCTCTGGCTCGGCCGCCTCTACAGCGTCAGCCGCGTCGACGGCACCGGCGCGCAGGCCCGCATCCACAGCTTCGCGCTGAAGGGCGACGGCGAACCCGCCACCGGCCTCGAAGCGTGGCTCTACCCAATCGACCCGCCGTCATGAGCATCTACGAGCTCGACACGAGCTGGGCCGCAACCGCGAACGAGCGCCGGTACCTTCGCTGGGAGCTGCTCGCGTGCGAAGAGGTTCGCGGCGTCTTCCTGACGGCGCGCGACGACACGCTCGCCGTCCTCTTCAGCGGCGACCGGCACGGCTTCCACGAGTGGGCGCGCTCACTCCAACCGGAGGCAACCGGCCAATGAGACGGCGCCTGTTCCTCGCTCTCATCGTGGTCGCGGTCTTGCTTCTCGCCCTCGGCGGCTGGGCCGCCGACGCAGCTCCGATTCGCAGGGCGCGAACGCCGTAACCGCCATACAGCAATCAACCCGAAGGAGATCGATCAGATGAAGGCATTCGCAATCACAGCAGCAGCGCTCGCACTCGCACTGCCCGGGGCAACCGCGCTCGCGCAGCCCGTGGCGCATGGGAAGAGGAGCATCCGGGCCGCTGGCAAGGTCCACGAGTCTGGGCAGCCGGTGATCGACTGGAACCAGGCTCTCCTGTCGATCGTGAACACGCCGGGCGCCCAGCCGGCGAATATCCAGCCCACACGGAACTTCGCGATCCTTCACGCGGCGATCTACGACGCGGTGAATTCGATCGACCGCTCGCACGAGCCGTACCTGATCGACGTGCGCGCACCTCGCGACGCCTCGGAGACCGCAGCCGCCGACGCGGCCGCGCACACAGCGCTCGTTGGGCTCTATCCGGCGCAACAGAGCGCTCTCGATGCCGACTACGCGGCCGAGCTCGCCAAGGTGCCCGCCGGCCCGGCGAAGGAGCAGGGCATCCGTCTGGGTGAACAGGTCGCTCGCGACATGGTTGCGATCCGCGCCGACGACGGCTCGAACGCGACTCCGCCCCCGTTCGTGCCCGGGACGAATCCGGGCGACTACCGGCCAACGCCGCCGAACTTCCCGGCGCCCGTCTTCACCACCTGGGGACAGGTGATCCCATTCGTGCTCGAGACCGGAGACCAGTTCCGGCCGGCTCCGCCGCCCGCGTTGACGAGCCCGGAGTATGCCGCCGCGATCAACGAAGTACAGAGCCTCGGCTCTGCGACCAGCACGACCCGCACCGCCGACCAGACGGTGATCGGGAAGTTCTGGGCGCCAGCGATCCAGAACTTCTGGAACCAGATCGCCCAAAGCGTCGCCGCCGCTCACCACAGCGATTTGCCAACGACTGCCCGGCTGTTCGCAGCCTTGAACCTCAGCCTCGCCGACTCGGCGATCGCCTTCTACGACGCCAAGTACACCTACCAGCTCTGGCGGCCGATCACGGCAATCCGCCTTGCCGACACCGACGGGAACCCGGAGACCGTCGCCGATCCGAACTGGGTCCCGCTCGCCGGGAACACGCCGGCCGACCCCTCGTACCCCGGCGCCCACAGCACGATCAGCGCCGCCGGAGCCGACGTGCTCACGAGCTTCTACGGCGACAACCAGCAGTTCTCGCTCACCTCACCGGCACTGCCGGGCGTTACCCGCTCGTTCACGAGCTTCAGCGCCGCCGTCGGCGAGGCTGGTCTGAGCCGGATCTATGCCGGCGTTCACACCCGGATCGATCACGAGGCCGGTCTCGAGCTCGGGAACGACGTGGCGGGCTTCGTCCTGCACAACGCGCTGCTGCCGGCACACGACTCCTCAGGCAAGTAGCGCCGTCCACTCCATAGAGGAAAGGAAGAACCATGAGAACTCGACGCTCTTTCGTTGCACTCGCGCCACTCGCGGCGGTGTCGGCCGTCGCCCTGACGGCAGTCGACGCCCCTGCAAAGGCGGATGGCGGTGGGATTGCCGGCCGGTCGTATCTGCAGACGAACCTCGTCTCCGACATCCCAGGGCTCGCCGCCCATACCGACCCGAACCTGCGAAACCCCTGGGGCACGTCGGTCGGCCCGGGCAGCCCGATCTGGGTGTCCGACAACGCCGCGGGAGTGACGACGCTCTACGACGGAGCGGGCAATGCGCGCCCGCTCGTCGTCACCATTCCAGCCGCACCGTCAGCCGGGGCCGCCGCCGTGGGAACGCCGACCGGACAGGCGTTCAACACTTTCGACCCGGGCTCGTCGGACTTCGTGATCTCGAAGGCCGGCGCCTCGGGCCCCGGCTTCTTCCTGTTCGCGACCGAAGACGGAACGATCGAGGGCTGGAACCCGAACGTCGATCCGGCCCGCGCCGTGATCGCCGTCGACCGGTCGACCGCAACGGACAGCGCAGGTGACGTCGGAGCCGCGTACAAGGGCCTCGCGCTCGTGACCACACCGGCCGGCAAGTTCCTCTACGCGAGCAACTTCCGCTTCGGGACGGTCGACGTGTTCGACAGTCACTTCGACCTGGTCAACAGCTTCACCGATCCAACCGTCCCGGCTGGGTTCGCGCCGTTCGGAATCCACAACATCGGCGGCAAGCTCTTCGTGACATTCGCCAAGCAGGATGCGGAGAAGCACGATGATGTCTCCCGTCCCGGTAACGGGTTCGTCGACGTGTTCAGCCCGAACGGAGACCTGCTCCAGAGGTTCGTCAGCCGCGGCAAGCTCGACTCGCCGTGGGCGGTGACGCTCGCGCCGTCAACGTTCGCCGCCTTCGGTGGCGACATCCTGGTCGGCAACTTCGGCGACGGACGGATCAACGCCTACGACCCCTCCACCGGCGACCACGTCGGTCAGCTCAGCAGCCCTGTGGGCGGCCCAATCACCATCGCCGGGCTGTGGGGACTTCGCTTCGCCCCCACCACGCCGGGCGCCGGCCCGAACACGCTGTTCTTCACGGCCGGTATCAACGACGAAGCAGACGGGCTGTTCGGCGAGATCACGCCGAACGCGTAGGACGAACAACCTCGGGAAGGCGTGGGGCGCCGATGCGCCCCACGCCTTGTTACAGCGGCGTCTAAAAGTCGCGACCACACATTTGATCAACCACGTGCTACCGGGCGCGACAGCGCGAAGCGCGACGGTGATGCCAATATCGACCCGACCGGCATTGATCGATGCCCCTACGACAGACGGAGAGGAGTTGAGGGCGTGGATATGAAGCTCGAGGTCGTGGTGGTGCCCGTCTCCGACGTCGATCGGGCGAATGGCTTCTGCGAGACGTTGGGGTGGCGGCTGGACGCCGACTTCGTCACCGGCGACGACTTCCGGGCGGTGCAGCTCACGCCACCCGCCTCGGAGTGCTCGATCGCGCCCGCACGGTGACGACACGTGAACTACTGAAGAAGGGGGACCAGCTCATGGACGTTGCGACTCTGACAGAGCTTCTGCGAGAGGCAGAGGAGCACCACGGCCCGTACGAAGCGACCGCTCCGAAGCACCACTGGTCGGGGTGGTATGCCGCCTACATCATCGCGCGCGATCAGGGGAGCACCCCGGAAGAGGCATCCGACGCTGCCGCGCTCCACATGGAAGGTGCCCGCTGATGAGCAGCGACTACGACGTCATCGTCCTCGGCGGCGGCTCGCCGGGGGAGCACTGCGCCGGCGCGCTGGCCGAGGGCGGCCTGCGTGTCGCGCTCGTCGAGCGCGAGCTGGTCGGGGGCGAGTGCTCCTACTGGGCATGCATCCCGTCGAAGACACTGCTCCGCCCCGGCGAGGCCGTGCATGCCGCTCGCAACGCGGCGGCGAGCGCGGAGGTCGACGTGAAGGCGGCGCTCGCCTGGCGTGACTTCATGGTCTCCGACTACTCCGACGCCGGCCAGGAGCGCTGGCTGGCAGGCGCCGGCATCGACCTGCTGCGCGGCAGCGGCCGGCTCGCGGGGACGGGCGTCGTTGAGGTCGACGGCGTGGGCCACACCGCCGAGCACGTCGTCCTCGCAAACGGCGCAGATCCGATCGTTCCGCCCGTCCCGGGTCTCCGCGAGCTCGACGGGGTCTGGACCAACCGCGAGGCGACCGGAATGAAGGCCGTCCCGCGCCGGCTCCTCGTCCTCGGCGCTGGGCCGGTCGGCGTCGAGCTGGCGCAGGCCGTGCGACGCCTCGGCGGCGACGTCGCGCTCGTGGACAGCGCCGAGCACGTGCTCGCCCGCGAGCCCGCGCCACTGGGCGAGGCACTCGGCGAGGTTCTTCGCCGCGACGGCATCGAGCTCGTCCTCGGCGCGCACGCGACCGCAGCACGGCGCGACGGCGAGGACTACGTCCTCGAATTCGAGGACGGCCGCGAGCTGCGCGGCGACCGCCTGCTCGTCGCCACCGGGCGGCGCCCGCGCGTCGCCGACATCGGTCTGGAGACCGTCGGTGTCGAGGCCAACGAGCACGGCATCCCCGTCGATGCGCACCTGCGCGCCGGCGAGCGCCTCTGGGCGATCGGCGACGTCAACGGCCTCTGGCCGCTGACCCACGTCGGCAAGTACCAGGGCGACATCGTCGCGGCCAACATCCTCGGCGAGCCGCGAGAGGCCAACTACGAGGCTGTGCCGCTCGTCGTCTTCACCGACCCGCAGGCGGCCTCGGTCGGCGTCGCCGAAGCCCTCTTCAGCGCGACCGCTCCGGTGTCAGAGGTGTCCAAGACCGCCACCTACACCCGCGCCTACGCCGACGACAACGGCTTCATGACACTCCTAAGCGACGGCGAACGACTGACCGGCGCCTACGCGCTCGGCCCCGAGGCCGGCGAGTGGCTGCAGCAGGCCACGCTGGCCATCCGCGCTCGCGTCCCACTCGATGTGCTGCGCGACACCATCCAGCCCTTCCCCACCTTCTCGGAGATCTACGTCGCCGCGCTGAAAGCGCTCCACGGCGAGATAACGGCCGCGGGCAGGAGAGGGTGATGTGATGCTCAGTGTTCGGCTCACCGTAGTAGGCGACGGGATGGAGGCCGAGGCGATCTGTGGTCTTCTGAGGACCGAGGGAATCGCCTGCGGCCACCGACAGACGGACATGGGTGCCGGCGCTTGGGACGCGACCGGGAGCGGCGGGCCGCGCGAGATCCTCGTCGCGCCGAGCGACCTGGAGCGCGCGCGGGAGCTGATCAAACCCGACACCTCCTAGCAAGCGCCTGTTCCCCGACGGGATCGACCGGCTGAAGCTGAAGCTCGCGGAGAGCAAGACCGTCGGCCCGGACGGCGTCCAAGTCCAGATCTACCAACGAGCCGAGTAAGAAGGGACAACGATGGAGCAGCCCACCGCAGAGCACGCGTTGAAGAAGCTCGAGCCTCTGGTCGGCCAATGGAGAATGACGGCGACGCCGCCCGGCGGCCCGCCGTGGCCGGGCGAGGGCCGGACGATCTTCGAATGGCACGAGTCGGGAGCCCACCTGATCGAGCGCTCGACGGTCGATATGCCCGAGGCGCCTGACAGTGTCTCGATCATCGGCTGCGACGCGGCCAACGGGACCTACTACCAGCTCTACTCCGACGATCGAGGCGTTTGTCGCGTCTACCAGATGAGCATCGGCGACGGCGAGTGGAAGCTCTGGCGCGAGGGTGAGCCGTTCCCGCAACGCTTCACCGGCAGATTCGACGACGACGGCAGGACGATCGACGGCCGCTGGGAGAAGGCCGAGGACGGCACCAACTACACGACCGACTTCGAACTGACGTACAGCCGAGTCGAGTAGCGGTCCGCCTCCGCGACCGGCTCGCGTTCATCCTGTCCCGAGCGCGGAGCTCACCAGGCCCGTTGAACGCGTCGCGTCATGATCGGCCTTCGAAGGGCTAGCGTTGTCCGTATGAGCGATAGGTCGATCGAGGAGCTCGCTCGATCTCGCCTCGGCTTCGAGCGTCTGCGAGCCGGACAACTGCGTGCTGTTGCCGCGGCGGCCGGTGGGCGCGACGTGCTGGCCGTGTTGCCGACCGGCGGCGGCAAGTCGGCGATCTACGAACTCGCAGGCTTGATGCGGGACGGGCCGACGGTGGTCGTCTCGCCGCTGATCGCGCTGCAGGACGACCAGCTCGCACATCTGCGGGCGGCTGACCTCCGTGCGGTCGTCCTGAACTCGCAGCAGTCGGCGGGCGCACGGGCGGACGCGCTCGTTGCCACCTGCGACTCCGACACCTTCGTCTTCGTCTCGCCGGAGCAGCTGTCAAACGTGGAGACGCGGGACGCGCTGCGTCGCGCACGACCCGGACTCTTCGTCGTCGACGAGGCACACCTGATCAGCCAGTGGGGCCACGACTTTCGCCCCGACTACATGCGTCTCGGCGCTCAGGCCGACGCCCTCGAAGTGCCCGTTCGCGTCGCTTTGACCGCGACCGCTGCGCCTCCGGTGCGGCTGGAGATCTGCCGGCGCCTGGGCCTGCGCGAACCCGAGGTGGTGATCGGCGACTTCGATCGCCCGCACATCGAACTGTCTGCGCGGCGTGCCGGCTCCGTGGCGGAGAAGCACCGTGAGCTCGTGCGCGCAGCGGGCGAGCTCACGGGTGCAGGAATCGTCTACGCAGCAACGCACGCGAGCGCGCAGGCGGCGCACGAGGTGCTCGCCGCGGCCGGCCATCCCGTGACGCTCTACCATGCGGGGCTCCCGGCGCGAGCGCGGCACGAGGCGATGACGGCCTTTCTCGAGGGCTCCGCGCGAATTGTCTCGGCGACAATCGCGTTCGGGATGGGGATCGACAAGCCGGATGTGCGCTGGGTGCTGCACGTCGACCCGCCCGCATCGCTCGACGCGTACTACCAGGAGCTCGGACGCGCCGGACGGGACGAGCAGGACGCACATGCGCGCTTGCTGTTTCGGCCCGAGGACTTCGGCGCGGCACGGCACCTCACGTCGCGGAGTGTCGGCGGAACCGCCGTCGCCCGCGTCGCGGAACGCCTCTCCACCGGACGCGACCTCGACGAACGTCCTCCACGGCAGCTGACCGAGGCCATCGTCCGTCTCGTCGATCTCGGCGCCGCAGCTTGGGAGGCCGACGGCAATGTTCGCTGGACCGGGGCGCTCAGCGTGGCCGAAGCGCTCACGGCGTCAGCGACGGAGACGAAGCGCGAAGACGAGGTGGAGCGCTCCCGACTCGAGATGATGCGCCGCTACGCCGAGCACACGGACTGCCGCCGCTCCTTCCTGCTGACGTACTTCGGCCAGAGTTACCGCGGCCCGTGCGGGCGTTGCGACAACGATGCGATCCGCGTCACGAGGCCGAACGCAGTCGAGCCGTTCGCGGTCGGCGAACGCGTGCTGAGTGACCGCTGGGGAGAAGGCACCGTCCAGCGCTACGACGGCGACCAGCTCACCGTGTTGTTCGACGAGCACGGCTATCGCGATCTCCTTCTTCCGCTCGTGCTCGAGCGAGGGCTGCTGCGCGCGGTCTGAAGGCCCTCACCGGCCCAGTGAACGCGCGACTAGCGACTGGCGGACGCGAGCCGGGAACCGCGGCCCGGAGAACCTCGGCGAGCTGTCTGGAACGGTGTGGGTAAGCTCGCGTCGTGCCTGGTCCCGCCAGTCCGATGTTGTCCGCGTCGCAGCTGATGCGGCCGGCCACGAGATCGTCCGCCACGGCACGTCGGGCTTCTTGGGCGAGATGAACCTCCTGTCCGGGCAGACCGTCTTCCTGACGGCGGTCGTCACGCAAGCGTTGCGCTACATCGCAGTCGACCGTGACGCGCTGCGATCGCTGCTGTTCGAGGACGGGCCTCTGAGCGACCTGCTGCTGTCGACCTTCATTGCCCGGCGCGAGGCGCTGCAGCAGGTTCAGGGCGTCGGTCTGGAGGTCATCGGCCCCCGTTCGTCCGAAGCGACGGTGCGGATGGTCGACTTCGCCCGCAGCAATCGCTTGCCCTTCACGTGGCGCGACCCGGAACGAGCGGGCGACCAGGCTGCGGCTGCGCTGGTCGAGGGTCTGGACGCCACCGATCTGCCGCTAGTGCGGTTGCCGGGTGGCGTGGAGTTGCGCGGCCCGTCGACCGGTCAGGTCTCCCGCGCGCTGGGGATCGGCCGCGAGCTCGCGCCCCGGGAGGAGGTCGACTTGGTCGTGGTCGGCGGCGGCCCCGCGGGCCTGGCCGCTGCGGTCTACGGCGCGTCCGAGGGCCTGGAGACCCTGGTCGTCGAGAGCACTGCCCTCGGTGGGCAGGCGGGCTCGTCCCGACGGATCGAGAACTACCTCGGCTTCCCAGCGGGGATCAGCGGTACAGAGCTGACCAGCCGCGCGGTCACGCAAGCGCGCAAGTTCCACGCACGCACCGCGACGCCCTACCGTGCCGTGTCACTCGAACCGGACGACGGACGCTACGTGGTGGGCCTGGAAGAGGATCACGAGGTCGCAGCGCGCACCGTGCTGCTCGCGACGGGCGCGCAGTACCGGCGCCTCCCCGTCGACGGACTCTCGAACTACGAGGGGATGAGCGTGTTCTACGCAGCCGGGCCCCCCGAGGCGCAACTCTGCGGCGCCTCGCGCGTCGGCGTGATCGGCGGAGGCAACTCGGCCGGCCAGGCTGCCGTCTGGCTGGCTCGCGGCGGCGCGCTGGTGACGCTGCTTCATCGCCGCGACGATCTGCGCGAGACGATGTCGGACTACCTCGTGCGGGAGCTCGAGCGCTACGGCGTCGCGGTTCGTGATCGCAGCGAAGTCGCCGCCCTGCACGGCGACAACGGCCAACTCGAGGCGGTCACGCTCAAAAGCGGCGAGCGCCTGCCGTTCTCGTTCTTGTTCCTCTTTCTCGGCGCGTTGCCCTGTACCGACTGGCTCGGCGACGTGGTCGCACGCGACGACAAGGGCTTCATCCTCACAGGCTCCGCCGCAGGCGCCGACAGCCTGCTCGAGACGAGTCTGCCGGGTGTCTTCGCCGCGGGCGACGTGCGCTCGGGCTCCACTAAGCGCTGCGCGACCGCCGTCGGCGAAGGAGCGATGGCCGTGCAGTTCGTCCACGGCCGACTCGCAGAGCGCTCGCACGCACAACGAACTGCAACGTCGTGACGAGCCCGAGGCGCAACGACGCCCTCTAGCGATGTAACCGGCAACGTTTGCCGGGCCCCTGGCCCGCGATCACGCGGCGCGCTGGGGCGTCCTCTCTATGAAGGGGGGCCGTTTGTCAAGTCGTGGTTTCGGGTTGATGGTCACCTCGCGTCGGTTGGTGGTTTCGAGTTCGGCTCATCTCTCTATTGCACCGTCTCGGGTGATTAGTTGG
>WNFV01007198.1_pt1 | contig 29957 bp, 29 predicted proteins | sample 5400101 | NCBI WGS metagenome assembly WNFV01 (sample SAMN13153361, study PRJNA577476) | soil metagenome | isolation source: 115 cm soil or saprolite under grassland replicate 1 | place: USA:California | collected 2016-06-15
TCCGTTACCTGACGAACTACAAAAGTCAGGCCGCTTTACCGTATATATTTCTCATTATCGCGACGTTATCGCAACTCGCGGTTCCACGCATGATCCGCAATGTGATCGACGCGGTCACAAGCGGCTACATCGCTAACCAGATTTTGGGCGCGCTGGATAAAATCCCCGCGAACTTTATCGGCGTGGCATTGCCGAAGATTCTCGAACTGACAGGTAGACCAAGCTCACTAACGCTGGACCAGCTCAAAGTCCAGCTTGAAGCGGACCTGACCAATGCACCGCAAGCGTTGATTACCGCGATCATCGCTATCATCGCATTCGCCGTCTTGCGCGGTGTGTTCTCCTTCCTGCAAGCATTTTGGGCAGAGAAAAATTCGCAGGCGGTTGCGTACGATTTGCGAAATGATTTGTATGCAAAGATCCAAAATTTGTCGTTCTCCTATCACGACAGAAATCAGACAGGCCAGTTGATGATCCGTGCAACAGACGATGTTGAGAAGGTGCGCCTGTTTATCGGGCAAGGACTGTTGCAACTCGTCGGCGCGGTAATTTTGCTGACGGGCACGGTGATCATCTTGTTCACGTCGAATGTTTCGCTTGCCTGGACGGCTATGCCGATCCTGCCGGTTGCGATTGTGATATTCATTGTGTTTGCAAGTCTTGCTCAGCCGATGTTCACCAAAGTGCAGCAGAAACTTTCCTACTTGAACACCGTCTTGCAGGAAAATCTGGCGGGCATCAAAGTGATCAAAGCTTTCACACGTGAGAAGCAACAACAGAAAAAATTCCGCGCAGCCGCCGATGACACGATGGCGCAATCCATTGCCGTCTCGCGCTTGTTCACGTTCATGTTCCCGTTTATTTTCCTCGTGGCAAATCTCGGGCAGGCCGCCATCCTTTATGTGGGCGGCCAACAAATTATCACAGGCTTGCTCACGCTCGGCGAATGGCAGGAGTTCTCACTGTATTTGATGTACCTGTTTTTCCCCATCATGATGTTCGGCATGATCGTCACTCAAATGGGACAGGCCTCCGCCTCCGCGGAACGCATCTTTGAAATTCTGGACGCGAAGAATGACATCGTGGATAAGCCGGATGCAATCAGACTGCCCGACGTAAAAGGCCATGTGAAATTTGAAAACGTGACCTTCCGCTATTTTAGTGGTGGCGAGCCCGTGCTCAATAAAGTTTCATTTGAAGCGAAGCCTGGCGAGTCGATTGCCTTGCTCGGCGCAACAGGCTCAGGCAAAACAACCATTATCAACTTGCTCCCCCGTTTCTACGACCCAAGTGAAGGCAGAATCACAATTGATGGTTATGACCTGCGCGACGTGACGCTTGATTCCCTTAGGTCCCAAATTGGGATCGTGTTGCAGGAGACGACTCTCTTCAGTGGGAGCATCCGCGAGAATATCGCCTTCGGCAAGCCCGATGCCACGCTCGAAGAAATTCAAAAAGCCGCGCAGGCTGCGGCCGCGCACGACTTTATTATGTCCTTCCCCGATGGCTATGACACACACGTCGGTGAACGCGGCACCACGCTCAGCGGTGGGCAAAAGCAACGCGTCGCCATCGCACGCGCGCTTCTGCTAGACCCACGCATTCTGATCCTCGACGACTCCACTTCATCAGTTGACCTCACCACCGAAGCACAAATCCAAAAAGCGCTTGATACCCTCATGAAAGGTCGCACATCGTTTGTCATCGCGCAACGCATCAGTACCGTCATCAATGCCGATAAAATCCTGGTGCTCGATAGAGGCGAGATCGTCGCGCAAGGCAAGCACGCGCAACTCATGGAAGAAGAACCAATCTATGCAGAAATTTACAATTCACAATTACTGCCCGAGTCTCAGGCCTCGGTCTCTGAGGAGGTGACACTATGATGGGTGGTGGTCCCGGCCGCTTCGGCGGCATGCTTAATCAAGAAACTCTCAAGCCGCGCAATCTCAGTGAAACTCTTGCGCGCCTCGGCGGATATTTTAGCCGCTTCTGGTACATGATTTTGGTCGCGGTCGTATTTGTAGTCATATCAACCTGGTCTCAGGTGACGACTCCTGAACTAACAGGCCAGGCCACGGACTGTTTCCTCGTCCCTGCAGGGCAATCTGCTTTTGCACAGTTCGCTTCATTCGGGACTAATAGTGGGTCGCCCTCAACGGGGACTGCACAATCGCCTCATCGCAATTATGGTCACATTATTTGTGACTGGCTCCATTCTGACAGGTGCAACTTTCTTCACCATGGCATGGACAGGTCAGCACGTCTTACGCGTCATACGCGTGGAAGTTTTCGAGAAACTGCATTCGCTCTCGCTTAGCTACTACGCCGAACACGAAGCCGGCGATTTAATGAGCCGCATCACCAACGACACGACCGCGATTGAACAGGCGTTTTCGTTCGCGCTGGTCAACGTATTCAGTGGCATCTTGTTGCTTCTGTGGGTGGCGTACAACATGCTCACCAGAAACCTGCCCTTCGCGTTGCTGTCGCTTTCGGTCTCGCCGTTGATGTTCCTGGCAACACTGTATTTCTCGAACCAGGCACGCAAGGCCTTCCGCATTTCACGCAAAGAGATTGGCAACGTCAATGCTGAACTACAAGAATCCATCGCCGCGGTTCGTGAAGTGCAAGCCTTCAACCGCGCGGACGAGAACATCGAGCAATTCAAGGAAGTCAATGCCGCGAACCGTGACGCCAATGTGCGTGCTGTGGCCTACACCTCCGCACTCGCCCCAGCATTGGAAGCTTTCTCGTACGTTGGCCTCGCCATCGTCACCGGCGTGGGCGGATGGTACCTGCTCAAAGGTCAGACTCTCTTTGGCACCGCCGTCACACTTGGCTTGGTCGTAACCTTCCTAGCCTATGTCCAACGCTTCAACCAGCCAATCCAACAAATCGCCGTGTTGTGGACAAACATCCAGAACGCCATCGCGGGCGGCGAACGTATCTTTAATATCCTCGATGAAAAGCCTTCAGTTGTTGATAAACCTAAGGCGAAGGAAATGCCAGAGATTATAGGTAAGGTCGAGTTCAATGAAGTCTCGCACGAATATGAAGAAGGCGTGCCTGTTTTGAACAAAGTCTCGTTCACCGCAGAGCCCGGCCAAACCATTGCGATTGTCGGCCCGACTGGTGCAGGCAAGACAACTATTATCAACCTGCTCCCGCGCTTCTACGATGTGACTCATGGCTCAGTTAAAATTGATGACATTGATGTACGCGATGTCACCGCTGAATCATTGCGCCGTCAAATTGGCATTGTGTTACAGGATACCTTCCTCTTTAGCACCACCGTGATGGAAAACGTCCGCTTCGGGCGACCAGACGCGACGGATGAAGAAGTCATGTCTGCAATCAAACTTGCCAACGCTGATTCGTTTATCGAACGCCTGCCTCAAAAATATCAAACCGTGTTGGGCGAACGCGGCTCTGGCTTGAGCCAGGGTCAGAGACAGTTGCTAGCCATTGCACGCGCCGCACTCGCAGACCCGCGTATCCTCATTTTGGACGAGGCCACCTCTTCGGTCGATACTAGAACCGAGCGTCTTATCCAAAAAGCATTCGACCAACTCCTCCAAGGGCGCACATCTTTTGTCATCGCCCATCGCCTGTCTACCATTCGAAATGCAGATATGATCCTCGTGCTCAGCGACGGTAAAATCATCGAGCGCGGTAAACATGACGAATTGCTCGCGAAGGAAGGCTTCTATTACGAGTTGTATATGAGCCAGTTCAAGAAGCAGGAAGAGATGGAAGTTGCCAGTGTCCAGTAATCCCCAAAGGGGACGATGTCAGTAAACAGTGATCGGTAGGCCCTCATCATAAATGGTGAGGGCTTTTCTTATCTACCTGTGTACTTGTCTATTTGTTTACCTGTTTCTGTCAATTGTGGTTAAATTGAGCACAACAGGAGCAACCTATGCCCACACAAGATCCTGAATTTATCCGCTTCCTCAAAGCCAATCCCTCTTATCCTTCAACTGAAATCGTAGACAAACTGCGTGCCACCGAATACGCACGTCTTGACCTTAGTGAACACATTTATCTCGACTACACAGGCGGCGGACTTTATGCTGAATCGCAAATCCGCAAACACCACCAAATGCTTGGCGAAAATGTGTACGGCAACCCGCACTCAACGAATCCCACCTCCCTCGCCGCCACTCATCTAATTGAACACACACGCGCATACATTCTAAAATTTTTCAATGCCGATCCTGACGAATATCTGGCTATATTCACCGCTAATGCCAGTGGAGCGCTCAAGCTCGTAGGCGAATCTTATCCCTTTCCCAATGGCCGCTATCTTTTGACATTCGACAATCACAATTCGGTCAATGGGATTAGGGAATTTGCCCATGTTCGTCATGCAGATGTGACCTACATCCCCATTGGTCTCCCGGAGATGCGCGTCGACGCTTCTATGCTGGACAAAGAGTTGGCGCGGCCTTCGAAAAACGGACACAACCTTTTTGCTTATCCCGCGCAATCCAACTTCTCGTCCGTGCAACATCCACTCGAATGGATTGAAAAGGCCCATGCCCACGGCTGGGATGTACTCCTCGACGCAGCGGCGTATGTCCCCACCAGCAAACTAGACCTGAGTAAAGTCAAACCCGACTTTGTTCCAATTTCATTCTACAAAATTTTCGGCTACCCAACGGGACTCGGCGTATTGCTCGCGCGCAAAACCGCGCTAGCGAAGTTACACCGTCCCTGGTTCGCGGGTGGGACAATCACCGTCGCGTCTGTGCAAGGTGACAAATATTATCTCGCTGACGATGCATCTGCCTTCGAAGATGGCACGCTGGATTATTTAAATATTCCCGCTATTGAAATCGGCCTCAAACATATCGAGTCTATCGGATACGATGTGATTAAAGAACGTGTCAGATGCTTAACCGGTTGGCTTCTCGATAACCTAACTCAAATGAAGCATAGCAACGGCAAACCTCTCGTACGCGTCTTTGGCCCGATGAGCACCCAAGGCCGTGGCGGTGCAGTGACCGTTAACTTTTATGATAAAAGCGGCATTGCCCTCGATCATCGCTTCATTGAAAGCGAAGCCAATAAAGTAAATATTTCCCTACGCACAGGCTGCTTCTGCAACCCAGGCGCAGGTGAAATTGCCCTCGGCATCTCACGCGTCGAATTGGATGTGTGCTTCGCATCTCCCCAACATGAAGACAGATTATCAATCGATGATTTTCGCTTGTGTATAGATGGAAAGTCTTCTGGCGCCGTAAGAATATCCATAGGCTTAGTTACCAATTTCAATGATGTACAAGGATTTTTATCGTTTGCGAGAGGGTTGTTATCCTAGGCATGTCATGCTGAGCGTAGCGAAGCATCTCAGATTACGGAGAAAATCTCATGTCCCAACCGCCCATTGACGACGACTTCCAGGATCGCATCCAGCGCATTCTCAACGAAAAGAAAAAGGATGAATTGCGCGAGCAATATGGAATGCAGATAGAGTATCACAGCGAAGAAATATCCCCACAAGCCGAGGGCGAATGGCTGGACTACATCACCGAATTCGAGCGGCAATTTGAGAATGCAAAACAGATCACAGTCCGCGAACGGATCGGCAACCCCTCGATCAGACCTCTGGCAGATATTCCCGAATCTGAGTTGGAAGCGGAACTCGACAATCTATTTGAACTACTCTACCAGAACAACATCGCGATTGACTTCATCCACGAACAGGATGACCGCGAAGCTTATCGCTTCATCACTGAGGAATTGCTGGACGAAACAACGGACGATATCCACATCTCCGGCATGGTCAGCCACTTCATCTATGAAGAGTTTCACCCCAATGATCGTGATGATGTGGAGCAGGCGGCTGACGAATTCCTCTATGCCCTGTTCAAGCAGGAACTCAAAGACACGGACAGCATGTTTTATCACATAGTATCAGAAGAGAACATGCATGATTCGGATGGGAATCCCATCAGCCAGGATCAATTCAAGAAAATGGTTGCTGATTTTTACGAGGCATATCCCATCATCACTGACCACTTGATTGAAGTAACCGAAGTGGCGCTGGACGGTGATAATGCAACTGCGGATGTTCACACCATTTGGCATGCCATTCCCAAAGATAAGAAGAGTGTCATCAAGCATGAAGGTGTTTCAAAATTCAAACTAGCGCGAAGCATTTATGGCGGCTGGGATGTGACACAGGCAAATATTGCAGATTGGAATTTTTCATAGAAGGAACGAAAGATGTCCCCTATCACTTTCTGGGCTGATGAATAAATCCTCGCCACAGTCATGTCATGCTGAGCGTAGCGAAGCATCTCAGATTAGAGAGCAATTCCTCGGCAAGGCTGAGACTCTTCGCTCGCAACGAACGCTCACTCAGAGTGACATGGATAAAGAGGGTTCATGAAATCCTACTATGTCTACATCATGACAAATAGATCAAAAACCCTCTACACAGGTGTAACCAATAATCTGGAGCGGCGTGTGTACGAACATAAGAACAAGCTCGTTTCAGGTTTCACTCACAAATACAACATCACAAAACTTGTATATTACGAAGAGACAAGCGATGTCAATTCTGCCCTTGCTCGCGAAAAGCAAATCAAAGGCTGGCTTCGTTCGAAGAAGATGGCGTTGATTGAATCTGAAAATCCTGAATGGAAGGATTTGAGCCATGAGTGGTACGATTAGCCAGACATGACGATTGTGTCATCCTGAGCGAAGCGAAGAATCTCTATCACGATAAATGAGATCCTTCGTCGCAACGAACGCTCTCAGGATGACATGAACAAAAGGTAGCCCAATGACCAACCAACCCACTCGTCCTATTCGATTTGTTGTCATACACAAACCTGGCCCAAAATGGAAATATGGCGTTGACTTTCGTGAGCAAGATGGCGTTAGTGAGCATGTTCAACATTACAGTGAACTGCATGAACAGGCAAACTGGAACTCGGCGGTCCCTTCCTTTTGCCTGATGTAGGCGGGATGATGGTTACAACCAAAGGTATTTTGCAGGAAGAGATTGAAGCCTTTGCGGCAGCCGATCCAGCTATACAATCAGGGTTGCTCATTTATGAAATTCGTCCATGGATGACAGCCATGGAACATAAATAATCAGCATGGACGGAACCATCCGCGCCAATATCAAACCTGGAATGACTGTGCTCATTGTCTTGAAACAGGATCAACGCACAGGCAAGTTAACCAGAGGTATCGTGAAGGATATCCTTACTAAGTCGCCGACTCACCCGCATGGCATCAAGGTCCGTTTGACCAATGGGCAGGTAGGACGCGTGAAAGAAATTGTTGAAGGAGGCGAAACTGATGATCGGTAGGATCTGGCATGGATATACCACTCTTGAAAACGCAGATACGTATGAGTCACTTCTAAAGAGCGAAATCTTTGTCGGGATACAAAATCGCAACATCTCCGGTTTTCAGGAAATCCAATTGTTTCGCAGGAATCTTGAGAAAGAAGTGGAGTTCATCACGATCATGTGGTTCGACTCTATTGAAGCCGTGAAGGCCTTTGCTGGAGAAGATTATGAAGTTGCCGTTGTCCCACCAAAAGCTAGAGCGGTCTTGTCAAGATTCGATGAGCATTCCCAACATTATGAAGTCAAGGAAAGAGTCAAAAACGGATAATCAAATTTGCTTCATTGCAATATGCGACGAAATGTGAGTTGCATCCTCACCCACACCGACCAATAGTCCAGATTGATATTTGTGTAGCCAGAACATACCGATAAAATATAAGCCAGGATAATCGATCACTTCCCGTTTTTGAGCCATGCTATACTGCCTTCATGATCAATCTATCTGTCAGTCAACTGATACCAATCCTGCAAGTGGCTATTGGGCCGGTTGTCTTGGTATCCGGAGTAGGCTTGCTGATTCTCTCGCTGACCAATCGCCTGGGCCGCGTGATTGACCGCGGCCGCAGTCTTATCCGCGAACTGCCTGAGATACCCGAAAGAAACCGTTCCCGCGTAACAAGCCAACTAATAATCCTCTCGCGCCGCGCCAACCTGTTACAACGCGCCATTATCTTCGCCACATTCTGTGTCCTGTTTGCGGCAGTACTAGTTATCACATTGTTCTTCACTGCCGCCCTTAAAATTGAAGATGCATGGCTAATTGGTCTGCTTTTCATATGCGCGATGGGATCGCTGATCCTTTCCCTGGTTGCATTTATTCAAGAGTTAAACCAATCTTTGATTGCATTTCGGCTTGATATTGGTGATTGGCAAAATTCATAATTGAAAGACTTGCCCAAACGATTTCAAGGAGACTTGGATGACCAAACCCTTCACCGAATCAGCTTTCCGCTTCATATTCCGGACCTTCGCCTTGGTTGCCATTCCTCTAACTTTGATCCTCACAGCCTGTGCTTCCTCATCCACAACCGAACAAACCAATGTTCCAACTGATAATTGCGGGCCAATCGAACCAACCGATGAGGATGTGAAATATGTCCTGTCTTTGGGAAAGGACATCTTCACATCAGCAGATTGGGTCAAGAGCTATACCGTGGAACCTTACAAGATTACACTCTCCCGCAACAATGATAAGGAAGGTACCGTCGCCTATATTGAATACCTGATCTATACCTGCGGTTATAGCCAGGCCGATCTCAATAACTATTTCAACGACGAAGGTTTTAGCACGATCTTTCAGGATTATGAAAGCCATACCAATTCGGACTTTTGTGAAATTAAAGACCTCGCCTTATATAAATTTGATCTAGTCAATGAAGGCGAACAATATGTTGCCAATTATTGGGTCAAGCAAAGCGACGATATGCATGTTCTGGTATTGATGTTGGTCTTGCCCAATACAGATCTTGCCAAACTGAATGAATATAGCAAGAAACTCTTCCCTGAACTAATATCCTGCCCATAATCAAGGAAAGTTTCATGTTCATCATTACTCCAATACAAGCCCTATTGATCGGCTTTATCGTTGCGCCTATTTTGTTTGGATTAAGTGCTTATTTCACCCGCGCAAGTCGCAATGTATCCTAGCGGCGCTCGCGGCCGCGCTGACATTTTGCATAAGTAACCTGCTTTGGGATCAAGTGGCTTTTCGGTTGGGTTGGTGGAAATACCCTGCTTTTCAAAATTATAGTTGGTGGCCAATAATTTATTTGCCTGCCGGTCTGGTCGCCGGAGGAGCTTTTGGACTGATTGGCTGGCGCCTCATTCGACGGTATAGTGCAAAAGGATTAGTATTCTTGGTAGTGGTCAAGTTGAAGTGATAGGTGGTATAGTTTGAGCATGATAGCAAAACTTGTTATCTACACATGCCGAAACTGCGGCAGCCAACACATCGTAAAAAACGGTCACAATGCCAGTGGCAGTCAGCAATACTTGTGCAAAGACTGCGGAAAACGTGGCGTTCTCGAACCGAAACGTGGATACACTGAAGCACAGAAAGAACAGATCTTGTCAGCCTACCAGGAACGCTCCAGTATGCGGGGCATCCAACGTACATTTGGCGTCAGTCGTCCAACATTAGCCTCTTGGCTAAAAAAAAGACGAAGCCAATCCAAAGCTTGAAGACACGCTGATGCCTGCCAAGCCTGATGATGTACTGGAAGCCGATGAAATGTGGTCATTTGTTTATGAAAGATGGAACAAACGCTGGCTGTGGACAGTCATGTGCCGTCGCACGCGCCAAATTGTGGCGTTGGTCATCGGGGATCGAAGCGAGGCCACCTGTCGTAGGCTGTGGGAGCAAATTCCACCAGAATACAAGACCTGCCAAAGTTACAGCGATTTCTGGGAAGCCTATCAACTCGTCTTTCCTGATCAGACACACGAGTGTGTTGGCAAAGAAAGCGGACAAATCAGTCATATGGAACGTTGGTATAACACCTTGAGGCAATCCTGTGCGCGCTTCGTTCGCAAAACATTGTCCTTTTCCAAGTCTGACACGATGCACGAAATCGTTACTAGGCTTTTTATCATTCGTCATAACCTATCACTTATTTCTTAACCACGACCGTATTCTTTATACTCTTGTGGTCTGCGTGGGGAATGATTCATGATTTCGGTGGCGAAGCCGCATTCCAGTCCAGTAACTTAATGACTTTTGCACCCGGTTTAACTCCGATCATTGCTGACGGTCTTCTTTATGCCACTTGTCAATTGGCTGCGCAAGGAATCTTGCATCTCGTTGGCGGACCGGCCAACGCGGACCCGTTACGCTGGTAACCTTATCGAATTTGTTCTTCAGCGATCAAAATTCGTTTATACAAAGTAAACCCGCCTCGAAATTGATTTTCGAGGCGGGTTGCATTATTGATTATAGATTACAACACGTTACTGACTTAGTGGAAGAAGTGAACTGCGGCCGTGTAAATATCCAGTTTGTACAACGTGCCATCCGGATTATCGCCTGTGCTATTGGAGTTATCTGCCCAGGCCGGATGCGCTACGCCGCCATAGAATGAGAGTCCATCATAGTCGCCATAGTCAATGTGATTGCCTGAGACATGCGAGTTCGACGTCCCTGCGCTGATTTGGAAGTTGGGCGTAAAGTATACTCCGTCGCTGCTGAATGCACCCCAGAATTGCGCGTCTGTGTTCGGGAGGCCGTCTGTGTCGCCTGCACCACCAGTTCCAAGGTCCGCGCGAGAATCGTACCAAACAACGGCAATATTCCCGGTAGTTTGGTCTAATGAAATCTTCGGCATGAACTGGCTGTTCGTCGTCTGGTCATCATTGACCCTTACGCCTGCACTCCAGATCGTGCCATTATCATCAGAGTAGCGGACATAGATATTCGTATCATCGCTCTCGTTTTTCTCTTCCTTGGTGTAGACGAGATAGACGCGTCCGTTATGGACACCGCCGCTTCTATCCCAGGCCAGGCCTGCTTCCGCGTCGACGGAGCGATCTGGCTGAGGAGGGATAAAGTCAAATCCGCCGACGTGAGTAGCAGCCACAAAAATTCGATCACCAAACCCCGCTGGCCCGAGCCCGTCCGGATCTAGGTTGACGAATACTTTACCTCCCCCTTGCCCGGTTTCCGTCAGCATACAAACTTGCATCACTTGCCCGGCTGGGCCAATGGCGATATCGCCATAAGTACAGTTGTTCGTTCCCGGAGCCACTTCTCCGACAGTAAAGGCGCCAACCTGTCCCAAGCCGGTGACAGGAGCGCCAGCAGCGAAAATGGGGCCACCTGCGTTGAAGGTGACCCAGACCTCTCCATGAGCGGCAGTGATCGTCGGCTGGTCAACAAAGCGGAATAATCCGCGCCGCTCCCCGCCTGCCTTTTGACCGGAAAGACTGCTCGTGGGCTTCGCGATTTTGGCAATCACATTAAAGGTAAGGCCACCATCCGTGCTGAGCGCAATTGGGACCGTATTCTCTACATTATAGAGATAGTTGATAAAGAGATTTCCATATTCATCGAAAGCCAAGCTGGGGTCACAGCATGTATCACCTAGGATATCATTCTCACCTACAATTCTGGTATCCCACGTTGTGCCACCATCAAAGGAAACTGCGAGGAACATCCCGCGGTCTCCTTCGGCAATATTGGTAAATATAACAATATTATTGGGGTTGGTGGGATTGACTGCAATGGCCTCTTCGGATTCATTGCCCGAGCGTTGGCTGACATCAACATTTGTAATTGGGAAGTCCAAGGTAGGTTTTGCTCTTGCGATCCCCGCTGTTGAGAGTGCTAACAAAACGATCACTGTCACGATAATACTTGAGACACGAACTCTATGCCGAATGTTAAACTCCTTGAATGTGGAATGGCGATATAGTTCCACGATGTTTACTTACAAATATCGCCTGTAGACAAGAATGACGCTCGTCATTCCAATAAAGATAGTCAGTATAATGACTTATCTCTAAAAAATTGTAGGGCAATTCAGGCTCAATTACAATCATACTTTTTGATGCTGATCCCATGAACAATCTATACGATATCCTCTTTCAACCCATCAAACTCGGCCCGGTGACCGCGCCGAATCGTTTTTACCAGGTTCCTCACTGCAATGGATTCGGTCATCGGATGCCACAAAGCATGGCCACAATGCGCGGCATCAAAGCGGAGGGCGGCTGGGGTGTGGTCTGTACCGAAGAAACGGAAATTCATCATACGACTGATCTTTCCCCGTTCTTTGAAGGCCGCTTGTGGAGTGATGATGATGTTCCTGCATTGGCCCTCATGGCTGAGTCTGTTCATAAACATGGTGCGCTTGCTGGTGTTGAACTCACCTACAACAGCCACGATGCATCCAATTTATATTCGCGCGCTGCCCCGTTTGGTCCACGCTCGATGGGTATTACAGGTGGAAGTGAGTATGAACCCGGACAAACACGTGCTGCAACAAAAGAAGATTTGAAGGATATTCGCAGATGGCATCGCAACGCGGCCATCCGCGCAAAACGCGCAGGCTTCGACATTATTTACGTCTACGCCGCGCATAATATGACGCTTGCCTTTCATCTTCTCTCGCCTCACAATGATAGAAGCGATGAATACGGCGGCTCACTTGAAAATCGCGTCCGCTTCTTTCGTGAGTTGATCGAAGATACAAAAGAAGCAGTCGGCGATACTTGCGCGGTCGCTGTCCGCTTTGCAGTGGATGAATTAATCGGCAGCGCAGGCATGAGGTCCGATGGCGAAGCGCTGGAAATTGTCTCGATGCTAGCCGAACTTCCTGACCTATGGGATGTCAACATCAGCGGATGGAAAAATGATTCTGTCACATCCCGATTCGAGAGACAGGGCTTTCAGGAAAAATATACTTCCTTCGTTAAGAAGTTGACCACGAAGCCGGTGGTTGGTGTTGGACGCTACACATCCCCCGAAGCAATGGTCTCCGCGATCCAGCGCGGTGTCATGGATTTGATTGGTGCGGCGCGGCCATCCATCGCTGATCCATTCCTTCCACAAAAGATTAAAGAAGGGCGCATCGAAGATATTCGCGAGTGTATCGGTTGCAACATCTGCGTCACAGGTGATACGCGCTTCGTACCAATTCGCTGTACACAAAACCCAACCATGGGTGAAGAGTGGCGGCGCGGTTGGCATCCTGAGATCATCGCGCCGAAGAAAAGTAACAAGGAAATTATGGTGGTTGGTGCAGGGCCCGCGGGGCTGGAGGCTGCGCGTGCGTTAGGCCAACGCGGTTATTCAGTGATTCTCACCGAAGCGCGGCGTGAAGCAGGTGGACGCGTCCTGCTTGAATCTGCATTACCTGGTCTTATCGAATGGCGACGTGTGATCGATTATCGTCTCACCCAAATCAGCAAAATGCCAAATGTTTCTTTTTATCCTTCGAGTGAGATGTCGGCAAAAGACATTCTCGAATCAGGCATTTGTAATGTCATTCTTGCAACGGGGTCCACTTGGCGGCGCGATGGAATTGGACGGGCGCGTCATGAACCGATTAAGGGTAACAACATTTTCACACCGGATGATTTGATGAAAGTAAATTTGGAGTCAGGAAGCTTGCTCCCGTATTTTCAACAGCATACCCCTTCGGGGGACTTAGCTGTTGGACTCCAAAAGATTTTGATCTACGATGATGATCACTACTATATGGGCAGTGTGCTCGCGGAACTACTCGCACAAAACGGCTGTGAAGTCACATTGCTGACTCCCGCCCCTATGATCTCATACTGGACTCAATTCACACTCGAACAGGAAAAAATCCAAAAGCGACTTCTCCAACTTGGCATGACTCTTCTGACTCATTATGAACTCGCTTCACTCTCCCCCGAAACTACCACCATTGTCAACACCATCTCCTCCGCTGAATCGACTCTTCCGTGTGACGCAATCGTGATGGTGACAGATCGGATCCCAAGTGACAGCCTCTATCACGAACTCAAGCCCGCGCTTGAGGAAGGCAAGCTCGAATCATTACGTGTTATTGGCGACGCGGAAGCACCAAACATCATCGCACAGGCCGTGTTCAGCGGTCATCTCGCCGCGCGGGAGTTTGATGAGAATATCAATCGTGACGAAACACCTTTCCGTGTGGAGAGGGTTAGTATATAAGCTTCACCCTGCTATGAGTATAAAATTATGCAAACAATCGTTCCTTTCCTTTTTCCCGTCATTGGTTATCTCTCAGGTTCACTGCCTTTCTCGATCTGGATCACCCGCTTTGCCAAAGGTGTGGATGTGCGTAATGCAGGCTCGGGGCATGCAACGACGACGAATACGATCCGGCAGGCAGGATTTGTCTGGGGTGCACTGGTATTGATTTTGGATATTGCCAAAGGATTTATTCCGACTTATCTAGCAATAAATCAGGCTGGAGTCCCCACCGCTATTGTCGCGCTGACCGCAGGCATGGTCGTTGTCGGTCATTGTTGGCCCGTGTTCGCACAATTTCGCGGCGGGATGGGACTGGCTTCCGCGGGTGGCGCACTTCTGGCTGTCAACCCCCTTGCGGTCCTTATCTGCCTGGGCATCCTAATTTTTCTGCTACTTGTTATTCATCATGGCGCGCGGGCAAGCGTATTTACTGGAATCGTAATTGCGCCCGCGTTATGGATATTGGGTATTCGTGATGTTTCATTTTGGATTGCGGTCACAGTGGGGATGGTCATTGCCCTAAGATTTCTGATTGACTGGAACCGTCAATACCGGGAATTGTGGCTTGACCGCGAAAAACCCAAGTCATAAACTTGTTTTAGCTACATTAAAGGGAAAGCGTCAGTAAAGCTGTTTCGGTCGGATAGACGACTTGAGTCGGTTGAAAAATTTAATGGACGCAGTATTTTCCTCATGCTATACTGTTTTAATTACATCATTCCCATTTGCTTATTAGTGTTCGTAGGGCGGGTTTGTCGCGCAGCATCCCTGAAAACCTTTCGGGAACTTCGCAAGCCTGACCTACATGCGACTTTCGTCATAGGTCTAATTTTATTGTAAGGATAGAACTTTGTGAAACAATTCCTTCATGAATTTGAGCTAAAGAATTTTTTCCCCGCACTGATGACGGGCGTTATCACTGGCATCACAGCTATATTCTTCCAAATCTCATTGGCAGCCCTAATTTTCTCGGGTAATCTCTCTACCTTCGTTGCGGATGGAATCGGTTTGCTCCTTTTTGGGGGCACAATGATCGGTCTGGCCGTTACAATTTTTAGTTCCATGCCAGGTGCTATCCCGGTAATACAAGATGCGCCAGCTGCCGTTTTTGCCCTCGCCGCGGCCGCAATCGTCCTACAAATGCCTCCCGATGCCAGCCCTCAGCAAATATATTTCACTGTTGTAGCAGCGATTTCATTCACGTCTATTTTTGCAGGCATTTTGTTTCTTCTGGTTGCACGCTTTGGCTTAAGTAGTTTCGTGCGTTTCGTGCCCTATCCTGTCGTTGGTGGCTTTCTGGCAGGTACCGGCTGGCTACTTTTTCAGGGCGCATTGAGTGTTATGTCGGGTTTATCCATGCAAATTAACGAAGTCCCCGTGCTATTCCAAATGGATATGCTTATTCGCTGGTTACCAGGGACACTTTTTGCAGTAATTCTCTTCATCGTTCAACGTCGCTTCCAGCATCCCCTCATTATGCCTGCTGTGCTTGTGGCTGGCGTACTTGCATTTTATGTCTTTCTGATTGCCACAGGCACACCTATATCAGATGCATACACACGGGGCTTCCTTTTGGGACCTTTCCCCCAAAAAGCATTGTGGACCCCGCTCAAGGTTTCCGCCTTCTCTTTTGTGGACTGGCGCATCATTCTGACCCAGAGCGGGAAACTGATCTCCATCATAGTCCTCAGCACGATCGCCCTCCTGCTTAATGCCAATGCCCTCGAATTAGCAACCCAAAAAGACGTTGACCTGAACCGCGAGCTTTACGCAGCCGGGGTTGGCAACCTGTTGGGTGGGTTGGGTGGCAGTCCAATCGGCTACCAAGCCATTGGGTTATCTGCTCTCTCGATTCGCATGGGAGGCAATTCGCGCACAATATCACTGATCGCATCACTTCTGACTGCCGTCGCGTTACTCTTTGGCGCCTCTCTGATCTCCCATTTCCCTAAAGCCATCCTCGGCGGCCTCGTCATGTTTCTTGGCCTCTCATTTCTAGTGGAATGGATCTACGACGCGGCGCGGCGCCTGCCGCGTACAGACTATTTGCTTGTATTGATTATTCTGGTCATTGTTGCAAGCATTGGATTTTTACAGGGTGTCGGCGCGGGGATCCTTATTGCGGTAATCCTGTTCGTGGTCAACTACAGTCGCGTTGAATTCGTTAAGGATACACTTACGGGGTCGAACTTTCGCAGTAATATGGAACGTCCGGTCGAGCACAGTCAATTGCTTGCGGAAAAAGCAGAACAAATCTATATCCTAAGATTACAGGGGTTCCTCTTCTTCGGCACCGCACAAAATCTGCTCAATCGTATTCGTGAGCGAATCCGTGACCCAAAGAAAGCGCGCCTGAATTATCTCCTACTGGATTTCCATCGCGTAGCAGCCTTGGATTCCTCGGCAGTGTTGAGTTTTACACGCCTGTATCAGCTTGCTGTAGCAAACCAGATCCATCTTTTGATCACAGAGATCAAACCCGACATTCGCCAGCGTCTAGAACAGGGTGGACTAATTGAAGACGAAAACGCTTTCTATAAAATTTTTCAATCATTGGATTACGGCATGGAATGGTATGAGAATCGTGTTCTTGCTGAAGACAGCCGTTCATTGATTATGAAAGCTGCCACGCTCAAGGCGCAATTAAAAAAGATGTTTAACTCACCTGAAAAAATTGAACGTTTTATGAAATACCTTGAAAGACGAGATTTCAAAAAAGGACATGTACTGATTAGTCAGGGACAACGACCGGAGTCAATGTACTTTGTTGATTCAGGGCACGTCAGTGCACAACTTGAAATCGAGCCCGGACGATTCATCCGGCTGCAGAGCATGGGCGGCGGGACAGTGGTTGGAGAAATAGGCCTATATCTCAATCAAACTCGCACGGCCAACGTTATTACAGATACTCCCAGTATTGTCTATCGTTTGGCGAAAAATTCGCTTGATCAAATGGAAAAGGATGACCCCGATCTAGCGGCAGCTTTGCATGAATGGATGGCACGCATGCTCGCAGAACGGCTTAGGAATAATATCCGGACTTTAGAAGCATTATTGAGTTAAAAATAGTGAGACCCGACATACGTCGGGTCTCACTATTCATCGCCAAGAAGCCAGTCGAAAAAGTTTGACTTTTTCTTTATATTCTCTTCCAGCCTCGGCATAGCCATCAATATGACGGTGATGTTATCGTGGCCGCCGCGTTTATTGGCTAAATCCACTAGTGCTTCAGCGGCTGATTTCATATTCCTCTTTGAGCGGATAACTGCAAGAATCTCGTCGTCCCAAACCAGATCAGTCAAGCCATCACTGCATACTAAAATAATATCCCCAGGCTCGAGCAAAAATCCCTGGTTCTCTTGCGCCTCCTCATCGCTTTCATTATCTTCAAGTTTCAGTCGAAAATCCACCTCTGGTAATTCAAGGCCACCCAAATGCCTGCGGATAACGTGAACATTTGGATGGTCACGTGCTTGTTCAGGAGTAAGCATACCTTTATCGATCGCCTCCTGAATCCAAGTGTGGTCGGTGGTGAGACGACGAATATATTTTCCCCGCAGAAGGTAAATTCGTGAGTCGCCCACGTGCGCTGTATAGAGCCTGTTTTCAATAATCCATGTACAGGCACAGGTAGCACCCATGCCTTCCTCGTCCAGTTTTCCAGCCGAGTGCGAAGCAATCGCCTGGCTGGCGGCATGGATCGCATCTTCTAAAATCTTGAGGGGCTTTTTTCCATTACTCTCAGATATCCCCTGGCTGATGTAATTGATCGCTAGTTCCGCAGCTACCTCGCCGGCTCGATGACCGCCAATCCCATCAGCAATGACTGCAAATACAGCAGGACGCGGATCATCCTTACCCAAATGATATGAAGAGACCGCATAGCGGTCTTCATTATTTTTACCAGACATCCCAGGATGGCTGAGTGCGGAGATATGTAGATGGGCAAGTGAAGAACGGATCATTCTTCAGGCTTTAGAACCATAACTTTCGGTTGCTGACCATTTGTAGGGGTCCAAAGAGTGAAGCGGAAAATTAATTGGCCGAAGTGTACCACATCGCCATGTACCAGGCGATATCCTTCACGGGGGACTGGCTCATAGTTCACCCATGTTCCGGCAATGGAATTGTTATCTAAAAGGAGAAAGCCACCGTCATCGGTCTGCCTGAGACGCGCGTGCAGGGGAGAAAGTGAAGCGTCATCCAACACGTGATTGCACTGTACTGGATCAGTACCAATCGTAACTTCTTTTTCGATAAGTGAAACGGGGTTGGCTGTGGCAGGCTGGCCATCTGCATTGAGCCGAATAAAAGAAGCAGGCGCGCTTACCGGTTTTGATTTCGAGGCCTCAACCGCTTTCTTTGATTTAGAACTAGTGCGTCGCTTAGACATAGGGCGTTGCTTCAGTTTTTCTTCTGAAACAACCGGCGTGGTGATTTCCTCTACCACTTGAACGGGTTGAGTGACAGGGTCTTCAAAGGAACGGCGCGCCGCACGCGCCGCACGCAGGGATGGCAGACGGACACGGCCAGATAACAAAACGAAGATCAATGCCAACCCGGCAATTGTTATTGCGCCATAAGTAATCGGCTGGCGATATCTGCCAAACACCGCAGAGATGCCGTGTGGCGGCTGGATCACTGTCACCATCACTGGTATGCTCATACTGGTCTTACTTAACCCAAGCGAATCGACTGCTTCGACGATGATCTCGTGTTCGCTGCTATTCTTATATTCAGAGAGATCCCAGGTGAATTGATCAAATGGCTCCTTGATATTTTCATCCACAACCTGGCTATCTACATATAACGTGGTGCGCACAAGCGGACGTTTGTGCTGATCCGGAAATTCGGTGATAATCTCGATCGTTTGTTCGGTAGGCAGAAGGACCTTGTTGTTGAATGGGTCGTCCTCTGGCGCACGGCGTGTAATTTGAAGAGGCGGTGTAACAAGAATGGGATTAGGCGGTTGGATATTCAGGTCGAAAGTTTGCTCACTGGATGTGAGTGACCCAGCAGGCAAAGTAATCTGCACACTTAATGTATGCTGGCCGCCGGTTTTGATTTGTGATTTATAGGAAAGCGCGTATACCCGTTTCAATGGCGCAAAGTATGATTCGGGATCAGGGAGCCGTTCCAAACCCGAATAACCAAACATGCCGCCACCAGTTTCCATCGCCAGTGTATTGAAAGCCGCTGCGCTGGTGGTGATGAAATACGTATCAAGATCCACAAACCAAACAAAGACATGGATGCCCTTGGAAACTGCCTGTTCAATAAATGGCTGAATCACTGTGGCGATGTTGGGATCGTCCATATGCGGTGTGATAAACAAAATGGCGCGCTTCATGCCCGGGCGAGGTGCCTGCTGGCTGACGGTGTCAATAGCGATAGTCAGGGATTGCAAATTTGGGGTGGCAGTCCTGAAATCGGGTTGGAAGGTGCCCATCCAGCCAGCACCTGTGTGATCCGCTGGAATCGCGAGAGACCACTTGTATCGCGCGCGTCAAGCGGCGGACCTTGATTTATCGCGACAACAAGTTGCAACGGAACAGCTTGTTCATTAAGGGAATCAACCGCAATAGGTTGTCCATCTTCAATAATGGAAACAGCTTCGGGCTTGAGTCCAGAAGCGAATATGCCGTTGGAGTCGAATACATCCATAAGCGTAGAGATGGTCGGGAAAGCAGACGCGTCCGGAGGATAGAGATCCGCTCTCGTCTTACCTTCAGCATGGGCCGAATAACCCACTGGTCCAAAGAACACGCTTATGATGAAGAATAAAGCGAAGAATTTACGCATTTGCCTCAATGATAATAGGCGCATTTTCTTTTGGAGTAGCAAGGCGCATATAGGTCAACGTCCACGCGGATTGGATATATGCTGTGAGCAAGCCATTCAAGAAAATGAGGAAAGGAAGATAGGCCACAAAGCACAAACCCGCGAACAATAACCCTGACCGTTGGAACTCGCCAGTCATAAAACTTGGTATGAGCGGGAGGATTGTAAAGAAAATCGGCAAAGCAAGAATGACGCCAACGATTGCTCCACCAAAGAAAAGGATCAGCGCCATGATGATGACAGGCCCAATGTTGGATCTTACGATCTCCCAGCCGCGCTTCAATCCATCGAACATTGGCAGGTTTTCAATTACGATCGCGGCGTTGGTCTGTTCCAAAATGACCATGACAACCCACGACAACGGGATAAGAATACAAATCAGCGGAATGAGGCATAGGAAACCGATGCCTGCCGTGAGTATTCCGAAGAGGATTATTGGAATAAAGATAACAAAAAATGCAAGGCCAATAAGAAAATTTAGGCCGAAGACTCGCCAGAAATAGGGCAGGCTTTCGGAAAGAAGTTCACCGAAAATCAGACGTTCCGCGCTGGTCTCGGCTCTGTATGTACCTCTGATCAATCCAACCTTTCCGACGAAGCCTATCAAGTAAAAGATGATTGAGATCAGGACGTTGGCCGGATTCAAACCGATAGCCTGAATTCCCACCACCCCCACCGGCTCCTCCTGCATTGCCACGTGCACAACTGGCAAGGATGCCAAAAATCCACAATATTTTATTTTTCCAAATGATCTGCCATGCGCGAGTAAGAACTTCGCCAAAGTTGAAATTCATGGTTACTCCTTCAACACCTTCTGATCTCGAATTTTCCCAATCCCATTGTTAATCTGAAACACTTACATATACCTTCTGTTCCGCGGCCGGCGACCTCGATAGTCTGGACAGGGCAGGCACAGGTGAGGATTGTCAAAGTATAGAATCATTCCCATTCAATTGTCGCTGGTGGTTTGCTCGTAATATCATACACCACGCGATTAATTCCGTCTACTTCGTTGACTATACGACTTGCAACCCGCGCCAGCAATTCGTGCGGCAGGCGCGCCCAATCAGCCGTCATGAAGTCTTCCGTATTCACCGCTCGTATCGCGGCCGCCTCCTGATAGGTCCGCAGATCACCCATCACGCCCACCGAGCGCACGGGGAGCAACACCACAAACGCCTGCGAAACTGTTCCATCGGCAGTTACATTTGTTTGTCCAGCAGTTAAATCGCGAAGCATCCCCGTGGGACTGCTGGACAAACGACCAGGCTTTCCCAAAAAACCTTCTTTGGACAATTCCTCCAGAAGGATTTGATCTGCCGCCCGCAGGCGACTCACGCGCTCGCGCGTGACTTCCCCGAGACAGCGTACGGTCAACCCCGGACCCGGAAATGGCTGCCGCCAAACAAGTTTTTCCGGCAGTCCAAGCGCTTCACCGACAATCCTCACTTCGTCTTTGAAGAGGTATCTCAACGGCTCTACCAACTCAAATTGCATATCTTCAGGTAAACCGCCCACATTGTGATGCGTTTTGATTTTATCGGCCTTATTTCGATCCGGCGCACTTGACTCAACTACATCCGGGTAGATCGTTCCTTGCACCAGAAATTTTGGCTGGCCCAATTGCTTTGCCTGTCCTTCGAACACACGGATAAATTTCTCGCCAACAATTTTTCTTTTTTGTTCCGGTTCGGTCACCCCTTTGAGGGCAGATAGAAACTCATTGCTTGCATCCACTGCAATCAATTCCGCATGTAAATTCCCGCGAAATGCAGAAGCGACCTGTTCTCCCTCATTCGTACGTAGTAGACCTGTATCCACAAACACCGCGACTAACTGATCGCCAATCGCCCTATGCACCAGTGCAGCCGCGACGGATGAATCTACACCACCAGAAACCGCCGCGAGCACGCGTTCTTTCCCAACTTGCTTTTGAATCCTCGCTACCGCATCATCAATAATGGATGCGGGAGTCCAGTCTGGCATTGCGCCACAAATGTCAATTGCAAAGTGTTTGAGCAACTCAGCACCATTGGGGGTGTGATGCACCTCGGGATGGAATTGCACGCCGAAATATTTTCTCCGCATGTCACCAATCGCCGCAAAGGGACTGTTGCCCGATTTTGCTAGCGCGACAAATCCATCCGGCATGCGTGTGATGCGGTCACCGTGAGACATCCATACCGTGGAAATGACATCTAGCATCGTGCCTGGAATCAACGACTGGATTTCCGCGTATCCATATTCGCGCTGAGCGGAAGGATCAACCTGCCCGCCGAGGGCATGCGTCAATGCTTGCATTCCATAACAAATGCCTAGAATAGGCAATCCGGAATCAAGGATGAACTTTTGAATATAAGGCGCGCCCTCTTCATAAACAGATTTAGGTCCTCCGGAGAGGATGAAGCCTTTTGGTTTAATCGAAAGAATTTTTTCCTGCGGTGCATCCCACGGGAACAATTCGCAATAAACCTGTGCTTCGCGCACGCGCCGCGCGATGATCTGCGCATATTGCGAACCGAAATCAATGATAGCAATGGAATTCATGAATCATTCCTGCGCTGTGCTAAACACAATATTCCCATCATCCAGCGATGTGATGCAAGCCAGAGCCTCGATCTGTACACCCAGTGGCTTGAGCGCCGCGCGTCCGCCCTCGAAAGTTTTCTCGATCAATGCACCGACGCCAATAATATGAGAGCCTGCAGCCTCAGCCAAGCGCGCCAAACCAAGAATGGTTGCACCGGAGGCAAGGAAGTCGTCAATGATCAATACTTTTTCGTCATTTGATAGATATTCCGGCGAAACGATCAACTCCACCATGCGTCCTTTGGTATGCGAAGGCGCGAGGGTGAGATAGACCTGGTCTGGCATGGTGATGGGTTTTGTTTTTCGAGCGTATACGATTGGAAGTCCGAGATGGAGCGCGGTGGTCAGGGCGGGAGCAATGCCAGAGATCTCGGCAGTCAGCACCTTAGTCGCACCGACCGAAGCGAAGCGTCGCGCAAGTTCCTTTCCGCATATATCCATCAACACTGGGTCTACTTGATGATTCACAAAACTATCCACTTTCAATATTCCACCCCCCAGAACTTGCCCCTCTTTCAGGATTCGTTCCTGCAATTCTTTCACATCCACCTCCTTATTGAGAAGTGTGATTACGGTTTAGACAGATTTCAAGGATTGTACAACGCGAGCGGAGAAGATGCCAGAGGAGGTTTTCGTGCTGAGCGGAGGGTCAAGTAGAGTGAGCGATTGTCTCGCTCTTATCGCCCGCCCTGCCGTCTCGCACCGTTCGTGCCAGGGAGACCCGCAGTCGAAGCGCGGGCAACATACAGATATAACATTTACATGCAGCCTGTCCTTCGACTGCACTCCTCGTTTTACTCGTCGCTCCGCTCAGGACGAATTAATGATGCAAAAAAGTCTGTGTTAGAATTCTGCGCGTGAGTGAAAGACCTGTACTGCTGTTAGCGTCGAACTCTCCGCGTCGGCGGCAGCTATTAGCCCTGGGGAACTGGATGTTCAACGTCTCCGTTTCTAATGTAGATGAGAGTCAGCAGGCAGACGAACCCCCTGGCGATTACGTTTTACGACTGGCAAAGGAAAAAGCGCTGACGACTGCAACATACGCGCATTCTGATGACATCATTATCGCTGCAGATACGGCGGTAGTGGATAGCGCCTCCATACTTGGTAAACCCAAAGATATGGCCGAAGCCGAAAAAATGCTCAAACAATTGCGCGGTCACACTCACCAAGTGTATACAGGCTTAGCTATATATCGCGTCCGCGACGAGAAACTGCTCACCGAATTATGCATCACTGATGTGCCCATGCGCTCATATAGCGACGATGAAATCTCCGCCAATGTTATGAGTGGTGATGCGCTTGATAAAGCTGGCGCATATGCCATCCAGCATCCTGAATTTCACCCAGTAGAATCTATGCAGGCTTGTTATGCCAGCGTGATGGGATTGCCCTTATGCCATCTCGTCCGCGCTTTGCGGAAAATAGATGTATACCCTGGTACAGATATCTCTGCTAGTTGTCAGGGCTTTCTAAATTATGAATGCCCTGTTACGCAAGCAATCTTAAGTGGCAAAAATGTTGGCTGACATGAAAGGAAATGAATGAAGGCATTCCGTTGGTTGAATCTATTCCTGGTCATGAGCTTTCTTGCGGCTTGTAATGGAAGCCCAGGAGGCGGCTCCGGATTCTCACTCTTTGCCACAGACACGCCACTCCCATCTCCTATAGTGACCATTATTCCTGCACCCGATGCACAGGCCGCGGTCAAGGCATTTTTTGAGGCTCTTAAAGCCAACGATTACGCCAGCATGTATGCAATGCTGACCAAAGCCAGTCGCGATACGATCACACAGGATGATTTCTCCAAACGATACAACGACGCGCTTAATAACATGAGCGCATCCAGCTTTGACTTTGAAGTGCTCTCCTCTCTCCTTAAGCCTTATGCTGCTGAAGTTGCCTACCGTATCACCTACCATACCGTATTAGTCGGTGATATCGAACGCGAGATCGCCATGCGGCTGACACTAGAGGATGGCCAGTGGAAAGTTCAATGGGACGATGGCCTGATCCTGCCAGAACTCGCAGGAGGCAGAGTGTTACGGATGGATTATCAAGTTCCTGCACGCGGCAATATATACGACAGAAATGGCTTGCCAATCGTATCTCAAGCCGACGCGTATGCGTTTGGCATTATTCCAGGTCAGATCAATTTTGAAACGCAAGATACATTATTCAGTGAAATCGCAAATCTGTGTGGATATCAAGCAGATGATATCAAAGCTATTGTCCTAAGCTCAGGAGCAGACTGGTACCTTCCGATGTGTGAAGGCACAAAAGAAGAAGCCGACCGGTTACTGACGATTAATCCCGGCGGGTTGGTCATTAGTGCCTATAACTCCCGCTATTATTTCGATCAAGGTTTGGCTTCGCAAGTGGTTGGTTATACTTTATCAATCCCTCCTGAGGAACTAGACCAATATCGACGTCTTGGATATCGCAGCGACGAAAAAGTTGGAAAATCCGGCATTGAAAAATGGGCTGAACAGTATCTTGCCGGAAAACACGGCGGCTCTCTCTATGTTATCGATCCAAATACAGGCCAGATCGCTACCCGTCTAGGGGAAAGCCCTCCGCAGCCTGCTGACTCGGTGTATCTCACCATCGATAAAAATCTTCAATACTATACTGAGCAGGCCATTCAGGGATTTAAAGGTGCAGTCGTTGTACTGGAACGGGATACTGGCCGTGTGCTGGCTATGGCCTCCTCACCCGGTTTTGACGCCAACCTCTTCGACCCAACCAATCCAAACAATAGTGCGTTGACAGATCTGCTCAACAACCCGGATGAGCCTCTCGTCAACCGTGCAGCGCAAGGACAATACCCTCTCGGATCCGTATTCAAAGTTATAACTTTTTCTGCTGCTCTGGAGAGTGGCCTATATGAAAAAGATACTACCTACGATTGCCAGTATGATTTTAGAGAATTACCGGATCGCATTTTGTATGACTGGACCTACCAACACTGTCAGGATCGGCTTGCCGCTGGTAATCAGTGTGACACTTCCGATAGCACACCCTCCGGACAGCTCACTTTACAGGAAGGACTGATGCGCTCATGCAATCCGTATTTCTGGCACATTGGTCTTGACCTGTTCAACTTTGATCGCAAGGCTGATATTACCAACATGGCGCACGCCTTCGGGCTGGGTGCACCTACCGGTATTGACCAGGTTACCGAAGCTACCGGACAGGTCAATGTCCCGGAGACCCCAGTGGATGCCACAAACCAGGCCGTTGGTCAGGGCGACGTACTGGTGACACCTCTGCAAGTAGCAAGCTTTATTGCAGCAGTCGGTAACGGCGGGACCTTGTACCGGCCTCAACTCATCGAAAAGATCCAACCCATTGAAGGCGATCCGGTCACTGTCTTCAAGCCCGAAGCACGCGGGACGCTACCACTTCGAGATGAGAATCTGAAGATCTTACAAGATTCTTTGTGGATGGTAGTACACGATCCGCGTGGCACCGCCCGATTCCGATTGCGTGGCCTGCAAATTCCTGTGGCGGGAAAAACCGGCACCGCCGAATCGGGAAGTGGAAAATCACACGCATGGTTTGCAGGATATACGCTCGCCGCGGAAAACACTGGACTGCCCGATATTGCAATCGCAGTGATTCTCGAAAACGCCGGCGAAGGTTCCGATTACGCTGCGCCAGTCTTCCAGCGTGTCGTGGACGTGTATTACAATGGCACACCCCAGGGATTCCTGTGGTTTGAGTCATCTTATGGCGTGCTCAAAACGCCAACACCTTTCGGCGGTATCCCAACCAAGACGCCCAAACCGGAATAGTACGCCGCATGCTCCAAGCGCTGTCCTCGGCGTTGGTATTACACAAGCAACCCCGCCGAGGATGGCGGTGAGAGCACATGTAGTAAACATTTGACCAACGAATCAACATTACATGGTTTGATCATCCGGGCCCAGTCTGGTTTCTTTACAGTGGAGACCAGTCAGGGCCTTATTGTTTGTCAATTGCGTGGGAAGCTGAAGCAGGGCAAAGCTGTCGGTGATATTGCTGCGCTCGGCGACCGCGTTCGTATTACGGTATTACCAGATGGAAGCGGGGTGATCGAAGAAGTCGAAAAACGGAAGCGGGCTTTGGTCCGGCTTGATCCGAGGCCTCAGGGTGAGTATCAGCAAGTATTACTGGCAAATGCCGATCAGGCAGTTTTCGTGTTTGCCTGCGCACATCCAAATCCAAAACTGCGCATGCTGGATCGGTTTCTAGTCATTGCGGAAAAGCAAAAGATACCTCCCATCATCGTTGCCAACAAAATTGATCTTGTAAAAAATGCTGAGAAAATTTTTGGATTGTATGAGGACATAGGCTACCATGTGATTTATACGTCTGTGAAAAAAAACAAAGGCATTCGGAAATTGCATAACTCCTTGAAACATAAAATCTCTGCATTGGCTGGACCAAGTGGAGCAGGCAAATCAAGTTTGTTGAACGCGATACAACCAGGGCTGGGAATCGCCGTGAATGAAATCAGCGCAGCGGTGGATAAAGGCAAACATACAACCGTGACGCGTCAAATGTATGTGCTCAAAGGTGGAGCTTATGTAGCCGATACGCCAGGTTGGAAATCGTTGGCGCTGTGGGACACTGAACCGGAAGAGATCGACGCGTATTTTCCTGAACTCGCACCTCTTGTCGCGGAATGCCAGTTCAGCGACTGTACGCACACTCACGAACCGGGTTGCGCGGTTCGCGCCGCACTGGAAGCCGGAAAGATTCATCCCGAGCGATACGAATCTTATTTGAGAATGCGCGCAGGAGAATAAGGTGACAGTCACTTATAAAGTGACTGTCACCTGTTAGAATCTAAATATGACTGATAACTGGGGTTTGCTTGGACACGAATGGGCGGTCGATATGCTCCGCCATCATCTCACACATGACGGGCTGCGTCATGCATATCTTTTCGCGGGACCCCCAGGACTGGGACGAAGAACTCTAGCATTGCGCCTCGCTCAAGCACTGAACTGCACAAAGCCACTCGCACCAGGTGAACCTTGCCGCATATGCCGCGATTGTAAACAGATCGAAGCGATGCGGCATCCAGATTTGAATATTATACAAGCCGAATCTGAAGGCGGCACGCTCAAAGTAGACCAGGTGCGCGAGCTGCAGCATGCCTTGTCTCTCAAGCCATATCAATCCAAATACCGCGTAGCGATCTTCTTGAGGTTTCAGGAAGCCAACGATAATGCTGCGAACGCATTGCTAAAGACACTGGAAGAAGCTCCCGCGCACGCGGTACTGATTCTCACCGCCGATAACCCTGAGCAATTACTGCCCACAATCGTCTCGCGTTGTGAGATATTGCGATTGCGCCCTTTGCCTGTTGCAGCCATCGAAGCAGACCTGCTTGCCCGCGGCTTGGATGAAGACCGCGCTCGCCTGCTTGCACATATCAGCGGAGGTCGTCCTGGTTACGCGCGTAGACTGATGGAAGATGTAACCCTATTAGAAAAGCGTGAGGAGAGGTTAAACGATTTACAGACTTTGCTACCCGCTTCGCGCGTTGCCAAATTCGCTTATGCCGAAAAACTCGCCAAAGATAAAGACTCCATGCGGCAGGTAATCTTGATCTGGCTTTCCTACTGGCGCGATGTGATGTTGCGCGTGGCGCAAGCCGAAACGCCACTGGTCAATATTGATCGCAACATGGAAATCGAATTTCTCGCTGGCCGGTTAGACTTACCTAGTGCACGACGCGTGGTCAGTAATTTGGAAAATGGCTTGGATAAAATGGAAAGAAACGTGAACTCGAGGCTGCTGGCCGAAGTCCTATTGCTGGATTGGCCTAAATTATCCCAATCATGAGTCGGGCTCGAGACTTTTCCGAAGATCTTTCTAACCGATTCTCGCAGGTGGACGTTTGGGCTATTCTTCTGATCGCCTTGTCACTTGCAATTTCTTTGTTGTGGATTGGCTACACAGACTTTACTGAAGATGATGCTTTCATAACCTTTCGCATTGCAAAACAGATCGCAGCGGGAAATGGTTTCGTATATAACATTGGGGAACGAATCTACGGAACAACCACGCCGCTGCTTACCATCCTTTTGGCTCTTTCGATTAAATTTTTTTCTGGCAATATCATTTCAGGTGCAAGAATACTCGATGTGTTGGCATCCAGCGGAACGCTGTTCTTTACCTGGCGAACGCTACGCTTCCTGCAAAGAACAGCCGCCGAGCAACTATTTCCATTAGCTGCAATCCTGCTATCTTCAAAATTACTGTACATGAACATTGCGGGGATGGAAACGCCAATAGTAATTTGCCTAATGGCTGCTTCATGGTTTGCCTGCGCGCAAGAAAAAATGAAATGGTCGGGCTTTTTGTGTGGGTTACTCCTATGGACAAGAGCCGACCTCATCTTTTGGCCGCTCATCCTTGTGATTATGTCTGCAACTCCCAAGCTAAAAGATGCAATTCACATCGCGCTTTTCACAGGAATAACTTATCTCCCGTGGGTTATTTTTGCCATTCTTTATTTTGGCTCTCCCATTCCTCAAACAGTGACTGCCAAGTGGGTCGCATACAGCCAGTTTAACCATTCACCATTCACTGCTCACTTATCAACGATCCTCAACTATTTATCTCCTTTCGAAATCACAGGGAGTATGCGATTTCTCGGGCCATTGATGATTTTGAGCGTTATTGCGTGGGCGATATGGCGAGGTCAGATCGTTCGGGAAAAGATGTTTGTCCTTCTATTCGCCTTTATCATCGTGGAAATTACCCGTTTGACGCTCACGCGCGCCACATTCTTCAACCGCTATTTCATCCCAGTGTTATGGGCAACTTTGGTCTTGTTCGGGGTTAGTTTGGGCATGCTGTGGGACACACTAAGAACCACTCGAATGGCTAGTTACACATTCAATGCTTCTCTCGTACTAGCCTTGCTCGTTACAATTGGATTGGGTGTTTCACTTGCTGGATATGTCAAAGTAAAACAAACATATCGATTCGAAAATTCACTGAAACAAATCGGTATATGGCTGCGCGATAACAGCGAACCGCAAAGCACCGTTCTGCTAGAACCATTAGGCTACGTTGGATATTATTCCGAGCGGACGATGATCGACGAGGTCGGGTTGGTAACACCAGCAGTAGTAAAGCTCAAACTCCAACACATCGGGTCTGATCAATATCCCTCCATTTTTCATCCCACTTACATCATCTTACATTGTGATGATGCCTCGCGTCTTCAATCCAGACCGGAAGTTGGGCTGGCACAGAATTACACTTTAATCAAAGAATATAATCCGCTCGCATTTGATCCATCAATAGAAAATCCACCTTCCGATTTTAATAATCTTGCTAGAAGTTCATGTTATCAAATCTGGCAGAGGAAAAATTAAAAAGATGAGTTTGCTCCCGGCGCAGGATTTACTTACAAAGCGCCGCCGTCCCACAGGGATGCTCCGCGAAGGACG
>WNFV01001682.1_pt1 | contig 29953 bp, 32 predicted proteins | sample 5400101 | NCBI WGS metagenome assembly WNFV01 (sample SAMN13153361, study PRJNA577476) | soil metagenome | isolation source: 115 cm soil or saprolite under grassland replicate 1 | place: USA:California | collected 2016-06-15
ATCCTCCGGCCCCGTCACGGGTACGGCCATGTCCGGCATCGTTACGGGCACGATCATCACCGGCGCCTCGTCGACGGTCATCACCTCGGCCGATATCGAGCGCTCGCCCAGCCATTCGCTCCAGGACATCCTGTCACGCGAGCCGGGCATTCAGGTCACCAACCTGTTCGGCGGCGTCAACGGCGCCCGCTCGCAAATCGACATGCGCGGCTTCGGCGCCGCGGCGGCATCGAACACGCTTCTTCTGCTCAATGGTCGACGGGTCACCGATCTCGACCTGGTGGGGTTCGACCTCGGATCGATCCCACGCGAAGCCATCGAGCGCATCGAAATCACCCGCGGCAACAGCGGCGTCGTGCTGTATGGCGACGGAGCGGTCGGCGGCGTGATCAACATCGTGACCAAGACCGGCGTTGCATTGCCGACCAGAGCGCGGCTGGACTTCACCACCGGCTCATTCAATTACCGAGAGGGCAATGCTTCGTTCAGCGGCTCCAAGGGACCCTGGTCGGCGAGCATCTACAGCAACGCCGTCAACTCCGACGGCTATCGCGTGCACAACTTCTACCGGCAGCTTAATGGCGTCGCCGATTTCCGCTATACGGTCGCAGGCGCCAGCGTCTACCTCAATCTGTCGGCCGACAACTCGTGGCTCGACCTGCCGGGGGGACGGCTGGTCGATCCGTCGATCGGCGTCAACCAGCTCGTCACCGATCGGCGGGGAGCGACAACCCCCTTCGATTGGGCCGGGAAGCAAGGCGAGAACGCCACTCTCGGCTTCACCCGCATGATCGCTCCCTGGGCCGAGCTGATCGTCGATGGTGGCGTGCGGCACAAGAGCGAGCAGGGAGAGTTCCACGGTACCGCAGCCGATCCTGCGAGTTCCGTTCCCGTCAGGGCCGTTGACACGAAACTGACCACGGCCTCGTTCACCCCGCGGCTCAAGATCGATGGGGCAATCGGCGAGGTGCAGCTCAAGGGGCTCGGCGGCTTCGACTACTACCGCGCCCAATACGGTTCCGATCGTCCGCTCTTCCTCGGTGCGCCGCCGATCCATCGCTACGATCTGACCCAGAGCTCGCTCGCCGCCTATTGGCAGCAGACGGTTACGTTCTTTGCAAACACCGACATTGGCGTCGGTGGCCGCATTCAGGGCTTTAACTTGAGCGCCCGCGACAGGTTCGATGCGAGCGCTCCCGGCGGCTCGTTCTGCTTCCCAGGCTTCGGCTGTTTCCCGGCCGGCTTCGAGCAAATTCCGCTCGACACGAGCGAGAACAACCAGGCCTATCACCTTGGCATCGAGCACCGCTTCAACCGGTATTTCGCGGTGTTTGCCCGCATGGCGCAGAGCTTCCGCGTGCCCAATGTCGACGAGCGCGTGGGCACCGCCTCGGACGGGTCCGCGCCGACGTCGTTCGATCTGAAGACGCAGAAATCGCACGACTACGAGGCCGGTGTGCGCGTGCGCGTCGGACGGTTCGAGGCCCAGACCAGCGTCTACGACATGTATCTCATCAATGAGATCCACTTCCGATTTCTGCCGCTTTTCTTCTCGGGCAATATCAACCTCCCGCCGACGCGACGCTACGGCAGCGAGACGATTGCGGCCTGGCAGGCGACCGATGAGGTCCGGTTCAAGGTGGGGCTCGCCTATACGCGTTCGATCTTCCGCGAAGGCCCCGATGCTGGCAACGATGTGCCGCTGGTTTCGCGTTGGACGGGCAGTTTCGGCGTTGCCTGGAATGTCTGGCAGAAATACCTGATTTTCGACGGTGTCGTGCGTTATATCGGCGAGCGCCGGATGGATAACGACCAGCACAATATCCAGCCGCTGATCCCCGCCCATACGCTGGTGGACGTCGGCATAAGCGGCGAGATCGACCGCTTCTACTGGTCGTTCAAGGTGCAGAACCTGTTTAATGTCTTCTACTTCGATTACGCCGTCGCGAGCCCGTTCCCCGAAGGCTTCCTGAGCAAGCTGGGCAGATACAGCGCCTATCCGCAGCCGGGCCGCACGTTCCTGCTGAAGGCGGGCATGATTTTCCAGTAGGCTGGGCGGGTAGGGCGGGCAACGGCGACCGCGGTTGTCCGCCCTTCCTTTGCCGACCTCCCCCTCTGATTTGTCCCCGGCTCAGCACAGCCAGCGGCCGTGCACCCAGCCCTGCACGCCGTCGAGCAGCCGCACCAGCCGCCAGGGTCCGCGATAGCCCAGGACCACGACATACGTGCTGGGGCCGAGCCGTCTGAGCTCGGGAAAGCCGGTGCCTGGTCCGGAGCGCGGCGAGAGAAAATTGTCGCCGTAGGGTTGAGCCCGCAGACGATCGCCGCCTTGGCCGGCGCGCCGGCGGCTGCAAGCGTGAACGCGATGGCGAGAACGGCGCAACGCATCTTCATCGCGTTCCCCTCCTTGCTGAGGGTATCGATCTTAGCGCAGAAACCCGATCCCAGACATGGCGGTTGCGTCCTCCGGGCTCAGTCCGCCTTGACGTCGTGCTCGCGTGCGACCGCCCCCCACACCTGCATCTGATCGGCGAGGAACTTGCGCAGCTCCTCGGGACCGGTGAGCGCGAGCGCGACTTGCTGCGTCTCGGTGAGCTGCTTGGCGACGCGCGGCTCGCGCAGGCAGGCCGCGAGCTCGTTGGCAAAGCGAGTGACGATCGGTTTCGGCGTTCCGGCGGGCGCGAACACGCCCCACCAGGCATAGGCCTCAAAGCCGGCAATGCCGCTCTCGCTCACGGTCGGCACCGCGTCGAGCGTCGACGTGCGCGTCTTTCCGGTCTGCCCGACCGCCTTAATGCGACCGGCCTGAATTTGCGGGATCGACAGCGCCGTGCTGCCGATGAGCAGATCGACGTGGCCGGCGATGGCGTCATTCATGGCCGGACCGCCGCCGCGATACGGCACGTGAACGAGCCGCACGCCCGCCTGTTTCGACAGCAGCATCATCGCGAGGTGACCGATGCTGCCGCTGCCGACCGAGGCATAGCTCACGGTGTCGGGCTTGGCCTTGGCCGCCGCGATGACATCGGCGAGCGTCTTGAAGGGTTTTTGCGGGTGCGTCGAGATCACATAGGGGGCGGTGCCGATGAGCAGCACCGGGTCGAGGTCCTTCTCGGTGTTGTAGGGCAGGTTCGGCAGGACGAACGGATTGGCGGCGTGGTTGTCGAACACGATCACCCAGGTGTTGCCGTCCGGCGGCGATTTTGCGACCGCCGCCGTGCCGGCGCTTCCCCCCGCGCCGGGCCTGTTCTCGATGATGATGGTAGTGCCGAGCCGCTGCTGCAAGTCGGGCTGCACGAGCCGCGCCATCACGTCGGTTGAGCCTCCCGGCGGGAAGGGGATCACGATCTTGATAGTGCCCGAAGGCCAGCTTTGTGCTTGGCCCTGGGTATGGGTCGCGAACGGCGCTGCCATCGCGCCGAGCACGATCAAACGCCTTGTGAGTGTGGGCACGGTGATCCTCCCCGGAATGTTGTGCCGGCGTTGATCGCCGCATCGTGTCATTGCGGCTCGGACCCTAGATCAAAATGTACATCGGCTCCACTCCCCGTTAGGCTCACGCGGACTTGGCCTTTTGGGAGCAGCCCGATGAGCGATGATTTCGAAGACCATTGCTGGAAGGACGTCATCACGTCGGACGTGCTGGAGGTCTATTCCTGCTACCGGCGCAAGGTATTCGTCGGCCCGAGCCCGGCGCTGTTGGCGGTCGATCTCTACGAGGTGGTCTATCGGGGCGGGCCGCGTCCGCCGGCCGAGCTGGCCAAGACCCATCCCAACAGCTGCGGGCACTATGCCTATGCGGCGATCGAGCCGACCAAGCGGCTGTTCGCGGCGGCGCGCCGCGCCGGCCTGCCGATCTTCTATTCGACCGGCGACGTGCGCGCCGAGAGCCGGCCGTCGTTCGTCACCGCGACCAAGCGCAACAAGCCGCCGGTCGATGCGGCCGATTACGCCATCCGGCCGGAATTCAAGCCGCAGCCGCAGGACGTCGTCATCACCAAGCAGCGCGCCAGCGTATTCTTCGGCACGCCGCTCGTTGCGCACCTCACCCAGCTCGGCGTGCAGACGCTGATCATCTGCGGCGAGAGCACCTCGGGCTGCGTGCGCGCGACCGCGGTCGACGCCTACTCCCACGGCTTCCACGTCGTGTTGGTCGAGGAGTGCTGCTTCGACCGCAGCATCCTCTCCCACAAGATCAATCTGTTCGACATGCACCACAAATACGTCGACGTAATGCGTATCGACGAGGTGGTCGCCCATCTCGACGGCATCGCCGTGCGCAAGGCGAGCTGACGTCCAGATGAAGCCCGCGCCCTACGGCCCGTTTCCCTATTCGCCGATCATCAGCCGCCCGCGCCTGGCTTGGCCGGACGGCGCCCATGTGGCGTTCTGGGTGATCCCGAACATCGAGTTCTTCTCGCTCATGGAGAAGGTGCCGGCGGGCTCCGGCGGTCCCGGCACGCCGGTGCCCGACATTCCCTCCTGGTCGGCGCGCGACTACGGCAACCGGGTCGGCGTGTTCCGGCTGATGCAGGTGCTCGACCGCTACGGCATCCGCGCCACCGTCGCGCTCAATAGCGACCTCTGCGCCCACCATCCGGAGATCATCGCGGAAGGCAAAGCTCGCGGCTGGGAATGGATGGGTCACTGCGAGAGCAACACGCGCCGCTTGAACGAGGCGCCGCCGGGCGAGGAGGCGAGCATCATCCGCCGCACGCTGGCGACCATCGAGAAGGCGACCGGCACCCGGCCGGTGGGCTGGCTCGGCTCCGGCCTGCAGGAGACCTGGGATACCCTCGACCTGCTCGCCGCCGAGGGCGGCGAATATGTCTGCGATTGGACCAACGACGACCAGCCCTATGTGATGAGCCTCGACGGCGGGCGCCGGCTCGTCACGGTGCCCTATAGCCACGAGATCAACGACAAGCCGGTGTTCGAGCGCCAACACCGCACCGCCGACGAGTTCCGCGAGATGATTTGCCGGCAGTTCGACGTGCTCTACCGCGAGGGCGCGGAATCCGGCCGCGTCATGGCGATCGCGCTGCACCCCTATCTCACCGGCGTGCCGCACCGCATCGACGCCTTCGACGCGGCGCTCGCCCATATCTGCCGGCACGAGCGGGTATGGAAGGCGACCGGCGGCGAAATCGCGCGACATTATCTCGCGCAGATCAGAACCTCATAAGGGAGTAGATCATGGGCATGGGTCGATCGCGCAGAGCTATCGTCGGGTCGCTGCTGGTGGGCGCCGCGATCTTCATTGTGCCGGCCGCCGAGGCGGCCGAGACCGTGACGGTCGGTACCGTGGGCCAGGCCTCGGCCAATCTCTGGCCGGTCTTCATCGGCCTCAACAAGGGGTTCTTCGCCGCCGAGGACCTCAAGATCGACGTGGTCTACGTGCAGTCGAGCGCCCAGCTGGTGCAGCAAATCACCGCCGGCTCGCTCGACATCTGCATGTCGACCGGGCTGGTCGACCCGATGCGCGCGATCGGGATGGGCGCGCCGATCGCGATCGTGCGCGTCGAGGTGCAGGCGCCGCCCTATGCGCTCATGGCCAAGCCGAGCATCAAGAGCCTCAAGGAGCTCAAGGGCAAGGTGATCTCGCTCGGCGGGCCGAAGGACATCACGCGCATCTATGTCGAGCGCATGCTCGAGCCGAACGGCGTCAAGCCGGGCGAGTTCGACATGGTCTTTGCCGGCGCGACCGCGGCGCGGGCGTCCGCGCTGCTGGCGGGAGCGGTCGATGCGGCGATCCTGCTGCCGCCCTTCAATTTCCAGGCCGCGACGGCGGGCTTCAACGACCTCGGCTTGACGATCGACTACGTCAAGGACCTGCCGTTCTCCGGCACCGTCGTCAACGTACGCTGGGCCAATGCGCAAAAGCCGATCTTGCAGAAGCTGCTCGCAGCCCACACCAAGAGCGTCGCCTGGTTCGAGGACGACCGCAATCGCAGCGAGGCGGTGCAGATCTTGATGGCAGCCAGCAAGCTCAAGCAGGAGGACGTCGAGAAGGCCTACGACTTCATGCGCAAGGGCCAATTCTTCGAGCCGACTGGCAAGGTGTCCAGGTCGAAGCTCATGAGCTTGGCGAAGGCGATGGTGAGCCTGGGCGATCTGCCGGGCGCGATCGACGTCGACCGCGTCTTGCTGCCCGGCGTGACGCAAGTGAGCGACTGAACGGCGCTCGCTGCCGTGTGGACCGAGGAGGCAGCAATGCCACGGCTCAATGTCCTTGTCACCGCGGCCGCCGGCCTGGCGATGACGCTCGCGCTCGCCCCGGCCTACGCCGCCGACACCGTCATCCTCGGCTCGGTCGGTTCGGCTTCGACCAATCTCTGGCCGGTCTATATCGGCATCAACAAGGGGCTGTTCGCGGCCGAGGACGTCAAGGTCGATCTGGTGTTCGCCCAATCGAATGCGGCGGTGCATCAGCAGCTGGCCGCCGGTTCGGTCAATTTCGCCATCAATACCGGCCTGGTCGATCCCATCCGCGCCATTGAGAAGGGGGCGTCGGCGGCGATCGTGCGCATCGAGGTGCAGGGACCGCCCTATATCCTGCTCGGCCGGCCGGGCATCAAGAGCATGAAGGACCTCAGGGGCAAGACCATCTCGCTCGGCGGGGCGAAGGACATCACGCGGATTTTCGTCGAGCGGATGTTGGCAGCGGACGGGGTGAAACCCGGGGAGTTCGACATGGTGTTCGCCGGCGCCACCTCGGCCCGCTTCGCCGCCTTGCATTCCGGCGCGGTCGATGCCGCGATCCTGGCGCCGCCGTTCAGCTTCCGTGCCGAAGCGGCCGGGTTCAGCAATCTCGGTCAGACGATCGATTACGTGAAGGACCTGCCGTTCGCCGGAACTGTCGTCAACCGCACCTGGGCCGGCGCCAACCGGCGCGCCGTCGAGAAGGTGCTCGCCGTCTACAACAAGAGCATCGCCTGGTTCTACGATCAGAGAAACCGCGCCGAAGCCGTCAAGATGATGGTGGAGGTCAGCAGGATGCAGGCCGAAGACGTGGAGAAATCCTACGAGTTCCTGACCACGGGCAAGTTCTACGAGCCTACCGGCAAGGTGTCGAAAGCCAAGCTCACGGCGCTCGTCGGCGCGCTGAGAGAGCTCGGCGACATTCCGAGCGGGTTTGACATCGAGCGTCTGGTCCTGCCCGGCGTCACCCAGCTGACCGATTGACATGGATGCGTCGACGCCAGGGGTGACCAGGCCGGCGGAAGCGACCGAAGCGCAGGCGGTCACCCGAGCCCTGCAGGGCGCGCGGCTGCGCTCTTTCGCCGGCGCCATCTCGGTCGTGGGCGGGCTGGTGCTCTGGGAGCTCATCAGTCGTGTCCTCGTCGCCAACCCGCTGTTCCTCGCCGCGCCGTCGCAAATCATGCAGGCGGTCTATGCGCTGACGCTCAGCGGCGAGATGGCGCGGCACATGGCCATCAGCGCGATCGAGTTCGCGCTCGGCTACGCCATCGCCAGCGTGATCGGGATCGGTCTCGGCTTTGCCATGGCCAACAGCGCCACCGCCAAGCGGGCGCTGCAGCCGTGGATTTCGGGACTCTACGCGACCCCGACCATCGCGCTCGCGCCCTTGTTCATTCTCTGGCTCGGGATCGGCATCTGGTCGAAGGTGCTGGTGGTCATCTTCCTGGTGCTGTTTCCCGTCACCATCAACACCGAAGCCGGGCTGCGCACCACCAGCGAGCGGCTGATCGAGATGCTGCGCTCATTCGGCGCGACGCCGCGGCAGATATTCTTCAAGGTGTCGCTGCCGTCCGCCATGCCCTTCATCCTGGCCGGGCTCAAGCTCGGCATCGGGCGCGGTCTGATCGGCGTGGTGGTGGCGGAGCTGTTCGGCTCGCGCGCCGGCCTCGGACGGCTGATCAGCCAATCGGCGGACGCCTTCAACATGCCGGAACTGTTCGCCGGGGTGGTGGTGCTGGCCTTCGCCGGCATCGTGATGACGGCCGCCTTCACCTGGCTCGAGGGCAAGCTCGTTCCCTGGACCAGGGACTGACTATGGCGCCGAAGCTCGCCATCTCGAATTTGGGAAAATCGTTCGGCGCGCTCGAGGCGCTGCGCGGCATCGACCTTGCGGTCGAGCGCGGCGAGTTCATTTCGGTGGTCGGCCCCTCGGGCTGCGGCAAGACCACGTTCCTGCGCATCGTCGCCGGCCTCGAACCAGCGAGCGCGGGGAAGCTGCTGCTCGACGGCCGTGCGCTGCACGGCCCGGGCGGCGACCGCGGCTTCGTGTTCCAGACCGACAGCCTGTTGCCGTGGCGCACCGTGTTCGCCAACGCGATCATCGGGCGCGAGGTCGCCGGCCAGATCGGCCCGGCCGAACGGCGGCGGACCATGGAGCTTCTAAAGCTCGTCGGGCTCGAAGGATTCGAGCACTACCATCCGCGCCAGCTGTCCGGCGGCATGCGCCAGCGCGTCAATCTCGCCCGCGCGCTCGCCATCGATCCGGAAATCCTGCTGATGGACGAGCCGTTCTCGTCGCTCGATGCTCAGACCCGCGAGATCATGCAGACCGAGCTCCTGCGCATCTGGGATGAGGGGCGCAAGACCGTCCTGTTCGTCACCCACCAGATCGACGAGGCGGTGTTCCTCTCCGATCGCGTGCTGGTGTTCGCGCGCCGGCCGGGACGGCTGCGAGAGACCGTCGAGATCGAGCTGCCGCGGCCGCGCGCACTCGCGATCAAGCGCACGGGCGAATTCGTGCGCTATGTCGACCACATCTGGCGGCTGATCGAGGACGACGTGCGCGCCAGCGTGATCGAGGAAAAAGCCTGATCCACCGGGATAGCGGGGCGGCTAAATCCAAAAGTGCAAGGAGAGGATGATGACGACGACAAACAAGGGCAGGGGACAGCTATCGCTCACGCGCCGGGGCTTTGCGAAGCGCCTCGCCGCCGCTGCGGCCGCGGCCGGCGCATTGCCGGCGTGGCGCTCGGCGCGCGCGCAGCAGTCCTATCCCGGCCGGCCGGTTCGCTTCGTTCTTCCGTTCGGCGCGGCCGGCATCGCCGACATCACCGCGCGGCTCGCTGCCGAGAAGCTCGGCGACAAGCTCGGGCAGCGGTTCGTGATCGAGAATCAGCCGGGTCCGGGCGGCATTGCCGCGGCGCGCTCCGTGCTCTCGCAGCCGCCCGACGGCTACACGATCGGCCTGGTGACCAACGGCACCGCGATCAGTGCTGCGCTGTTCAAGGCGCTGCCGTTCGATCCGGTGAAGGAGTTCGCGACGATTTCGACCATCGGTCGTTTCGATCTGGTCTTTGCGACCAATGCGGAATCCCAGTTTCAGACGTTGCCGGACTTCATCAAGGCCGCGAAGGAGCAGCCCGGCAAGCTCAATGTCGGCACCATCACGGTCGGCGGTACGCAGAATCTGGCAGCCGAGCTGTTCAAATCCTCGGCGGGATTGGATTTCCAGATCGTCCCCTACCGCGGCACCCCGGACGTCATCGTTGCCCTGCTCAGGAATGACGTTCAGCTCATGGTCGATTTCTATGCGGCGATGAAGCCGACGCTCATGGAAAAGAAGATCAGACCCGTTGGCATCTCCGGTCCGCAGCGCTCGCCGTTCCTGGCCGATGTGCCCACGGTCGCGCAAGCCGGTGTCCCCGGCTACGAAGTGACGTCGTGGAACGGCGTGTTCGCTCCGGCGGGAACGCCGGCGGAGATCATCAACCTCCTGAACAAGTCGATCCACGAGGTGGTGGCGATCCCCGAGCTCAGGCAGCGCTACGCCGACCTCGGCATCGAGGCCGAAGCCAGCACGCCCGAGCAATTGAAGGCGCGGCTCGAGGGCGACATCAAGAAGTGGGCGGCGTTGATCGAGCGCGCCGGCATTCCGAAGCAGTAGCGGCGCGACGAATCGCTCTCGGCGTTCCGCGCGTGATGGCGAAATGCCTCAGCAACTCGGCTGTGGATAGCAACCGCGTGCAACAAAAAACCCGTTCGCCTTCGCATTGCGAGGGCACGAATACAGTCTCGCCGCATACGAATACCGCTTGCGATCACATTTTACGATTCTGACCACGCGTCTCATCCTGATCACATTACAGCCAACTGTGCTCTGCTAGACTTTTGCAAGATTAGCCGATTCGGCTGGTCGACACCATGGAGGGATCCATGAACGCGGCGGTTCTAGGGGGCCTGGTGGAGCAGTGGGTGTGGCGGTGTCAGATGATCGTCACCCGGTACCAGTTGCGGCAGCCGATCGACTTGCAGGCCGAGGTCGAGAAGCTCGTCGGACAAGCGGAAGTCGAGGCACGGAAGCTGCAAGAGAGCGGCTCGACGTTCCTCGCCAAGGTCGAAAGCAGGCTCGATCTGCGGGCGCATATCGCGGAGCTGCCGGAGCCGCTCGCGCCCGACAAGCTGACCGATCCGGTGCTCAATACCGCCGGCCGCGCCGAGGCGTTGCACGCGCTGGCGGACGCCTTTGGTCACGCGGCGCGGCGGCTCAAGTCGGTGGTATAGGCGGACCTTTAGGCGTCCCTGACGACTGCCCGGTGAACGTCACGGGCGGGCGGGGCCACGTGCGGGTAGGCACGGACTTCAAACGGGTCCAGCGCCGCGCTATTGTTGCGGGCAGTAGGACCTCGAGCCATCGATGCGTACGAGTCTGTTCTGGGCATTGGCCATCTTGATCTTCGGAACGGCGATGCCGGCGCCGGCGCAGAAGAATGAAGGCATCAAAACGCTCATGCCCCCCTTCGCGCCCCCGGTGGTGGCGCCGTCCCCGAAGCCCATACCTCTGCCGCCGCCGAAAGACGCTCCCGATGCGGCGAAAAACGATTTGAGGAGGTTCGAGTCCCTGCGCGCAATCACCGCCAGGCACGCTGGTGATGAACCGAACAAGCCGGAATCGCGTGCGGTCGCCAAGGCATTTGTTGCGCTCGCAAATTATTATCTCCAGGGCATTCCCAATTCGCCGGTGCAGGCGGACCCAGCGCGCGCCCGCGAGCTGCTCGCCTACGCGGGGAGCTATTTCCGCGACGCCGATGCGCAGTACCAGCTGGGCCGGCTCGATCTGGAAGGCATCGGCGGACCACCCAACGCAGTGCAGGCTGCGCGCTGGCTCAGCCTCGCCGCCAAGAACGATCAGCACCAGGCGCAGGCTCTGCTGGGCCGCATCCTGTTCAACGGCGAGGGCGTTCCGCGCCAGGCCGGCCGCGGCCTGATGTTGCTGACGCTCGCCCGCGAGGCCGCCACCCCCGACGAAACCTGGATTCGCGATCTTTTCGACGCCGCTATCCGGCAAGCGACTCCGGAGGAGAAGGCGCAGGCGTTCGTTCTCCTCGAGGGTTGGCTCAAAGAACCTCGCAACTGACGATAGAACGAATGCAGGGAATTACGCCGTCCTCAGCCGCGGCAATATCCGCAGCGCATTGTCGCGATCGATCGCCTGCAGATCGCTGCCGCTGAACACCAAGCTCAGTCCCTTGCTGTGATCGGCCGCGGTCCGGTAGGGGAAATCGGTTCCGTACACGATCTGCGACATCGGCACGAGCTTGACCAGCGCCGCCATGGTGATCGGGTTTGCGACCTGGGCGGTGTCGTAGTAGAAGCGCGTGATTTCCCCGTTGACCTGCTCCCTGGTGAATTTGTCCTTATAGGGAGGCGTGCTCACCATCTGCACCAGGAACCGCTCGGCGAACGCCGTCACGGCGCCGCCGCCGTGGGAGAAGATCCAATTGATGTCGCTGTATTTCCGCGATGTGCCGCTGAAGATCAGGCTGGCGATCGTGCGGGTCGTGTCGGTGCCGTATTCGACCGCCGCTTCGCCGATACCCTGCACCAGGTTGACGCAGCAATTGGCGCCGGTCGGATGGGTATAGACCGTCGCCTTGCGGCGATTGAGCTCCTCCCACACCGGTGCGAACTCCGGATAGCCCAGCCACTTGTCGCCGTAGCTGGTCATGATGCCGACGCCGTCGACCTTGAGCGTGTCGAACGCGTAGACGATCTCCTTCAGGCTCTCGTCGATATGCGGCAGCGGCAACGTGGCGAACACGCCGAAGCGGCCGGGATGATCGGCCATCAGCTTCTTGGCGTAATCGTTCGACTCGCGCGCGATCCGTGCCGCGTCGGCCTTGTCGAAGGGTTTGGTCTGGGGCGTGGTGGGCGAGGTGATGGAGGTGGCGACGCCGCCCTTGTCCATGTCTTCGATCGTCTTGTACACCGACCAGTTGGCCATCGGCGGATTGACGAGGCTCAACTTCCGCAATCCTTCGAGCCAGCTCGGCGGCGAGATGTGGTGGTGAACGTCGATCCGGTGCGGCTTCGTTTGCGCGGTCGCGTTCGGTGCAAAGCCGGCGGCCGCGCCGAGCCCGAGCGCGGCAACGCCGCCGGCCACGAATTGGCGCCGGCTCACGGCGGCGGCAAGCGGCTCCGCGCAGCATGTGCAGCGGGCAAAGAGCTTGCGTCGGATGGCAGATGTCATGGCCGTTTCTCCCGATGAGGTTTGTTCTGCGGCCGGATGGCCGTCATTGGTTGCGGCTAGGTTCGCGCGTCTCGTGGCACAGGGTCAAGGGCGAGATCGGCGCTGGCTCACTTGAACCTTCCGTTCACTGGCGGCGACAAACACGCCGATCAGGGCCAAATGCCGGCAAGAGCGATCCCCTGATGCAGAGCCCGGCGCTCCCCTCGCCGGGCTCTTTAGCTTTCCTGCCGTTTGGAAACCGCGCTGCGGCCGCCGGCCTGCCGGCGCTCACTCGGCGACGACGTCGTGAAGTGGCCGCCGGCCTGCCGGCGCTCACTCGGCGACGACGTCGTGAAGCTCGAGCGGCGTGCCGCGTGCGGCCATCCATTCGGCCTGCGCGGCGGCCCGCTGTTGGCCCCGCTCGTCGAGCGGCAGCTTGAGGGTCTGCATCAGGCGCATCAGCTCTTCACGGGCCGTGACATGGGACAGGCTCGGTCGGGTGCCGAGCGTCTTCTCGTCGAGATTGTCGAGCGCGGTGAGTCCGCGCGGAAAGAATTCGCGGTAGATCACCCGTTCGGCAAGTGCGTCGGTGCTGCGGAAACCGAGCCGCATCGCCAGCTCGCTCAGTCCGTTGACGATGCGCTGATTATTGCGCGAGTCCAGCATCGACAGGCGGTTGCGCACCACCACCCAATCCATCAGCACGCCGTCGACCAGCCGGCGCTGCTGCCGGGCCTCGCGCACCATCTTGGCGTAGTGGCTCTCGCCGGTGACGCTGTAGGTCGCGGGATCGACGGTGCCGAGCACCGCGAAGTCGACGAAGCTGTCGTTGAGCGGCGTGATCAGCGTATCGGCCATCGAATGGGCGAGCCGCGTCAGGTGGCTGTCGCTGCCGGCGGTGTCGACGACGATGAAATCGTGGGTCTGCTCGACCGCGGTGAGCGCGTCGACGAATCCGGTGAACTCGATCGCCTCGTTGTCCTCGAGCTTGAGCGTCGAGCCGCGCGGTACGCAGAAATGCGACGGGATCGTCAGACCATTGCCGGAACGCTTCGCCCAGACGCGCCGGTTCTCGATGTAATCGGTGAAGCTCTTTTGCCGCAGGTCGAGATCGACGGTGGCCACCCGCTGCCCGAAATTCATCAGGGCGACGGCGACGTGCATGGCGATGGTAGATTTTCCCGCGCCCCCCTTTTCATTGCCGAGCACGATGACGTGTGCGGCCGCCGGCCGCCTCCTGCTCGCCTGCACCAACATACCGCTACCTCAACGCCGACAAATTCCGTGCTCTTGTGGTCCAAGGCCAAAGGGTCATGCGAGCTGCCTAATCCATTACGTTCCTCCGGCAGATGACACGCGCGACGCGCGCTTTTGCAAGGAACGGATGCGGCGGGCGAGAGAGCCTTTCGAATCGTCTCCTCCGTTGGTGGTCGACGAGACCGGATTGCTTCCATTTCCTCCATTGAGCGCGCTCGCTGCGGCGTCCAACTCGGACACTTTGCCCGCGAGCATCGTTTCGATCGGCGAGCCCAGTCCTTCGAGCGCGTGGGCGACGCGCACGACCTCGCCGGCGACGTCGTTGATGCGTTCGCGCAGCACGGCATTGGCCATGCGCTCCGACGCCCAGGTGGCTTCCACCTGGCGCTTGAGGCCCGCCATCTCGTGCTCGAGCTTGCTGCATTCATCGAACGATTGGCCGAGCTGCTCTTCGAGCGACCGGTTCTCCGCCTTGAGCGTTTCCATCGCGGCGGCGTGGCGGCTCTCGGCCTCGGCCAGCTTGTCGCGCGCGTCGACGAAGGCCATCAGGTCGTTGAGCTCGGCCTTCTCGTTGGCGAGCTTGCGTTCGACCTCTTGCAGCGCGCCGGTCTTGACCGACAGCTCGGTCTCGGTGAGGTGCAGCCGCTCGCCGGCCGCTCGTTCCTTGGCTTCGAGCGCCTGCAAGGCCACCGTTCTGTCGCCGAGTTCGGCCTTGAGGCGAGCGATGGCTTCGCTGGTCTTGCCGATCTCCGAAAGCTGGCTGGTGGTCTTGGCCTTCATCTGCTCCACGCTGACTTCGAGCCGGCGTGTCGCCACGGCGATTTGAGCGTGCAGCTGACCCATGTCGGCCTCGATGTCCGCCATCAGCTTGGGCGCGGCAGTTTCGAGACGTTTCATGGTGAGGCGCCCGAAGCGCGAATGCGCGAACGGTCTGGCGCCAAAGAAAAGCGAGGCGGCGAGAAGAACCCCGATCCCAAAGTAAATGATCGGCTCACTCATGAACAAAGCCCCGCGGTCACCCTCACTGACCCCAGTGACCTGCACTCTTGGGGTTACTATCCACAAGCTACCAATACTCGGATCGTATTTGCAAGAAGAAGCGTACTCCGACCGCGCGACAAGACCGCGACACCGTGTTGCGGCCGTCTCGACATGGTCGGAGCCTGCCTTCGCACGCCGCGGTTGGCTGGTTCGCCGGCCCGAAGCCCGCCGCTTCGGGCCGGCGAAGGTTGGTGCCGGGTGGGAGATTTGAACTCCCGACCAACGGTTTACAAAACCGCTGCTCTACCGCTGAGCTAACCCGGCTTGCGCTGATGGATCAATCATTTGGCAGCGGACGCCGTTATAATCTCTTAGCATTCCCGGAAACAAGGTGGCGACATGGCCGGCGGTTACCACCGCCGCAACGCGCGGCGCGCCCATCAGGCGGTGGTCGCAATTCGGGCAACCGCCCGGATTACGGGCCAAGCCATAACGTTGGAGCACGGACAGCAGACAAGTTTAGGAAATCTGCGCGGAGTTGAGCGCGCGTCGGGTCCGGGGCAGGCTTGTTGCTAAACGCGCCTAAGATTTCACCGCCAGTCGCACGCGCGCTGCCTGTAAAAATGCCGCACGATCGGCGGGCGCACTGACGTGGGCGGCAAGCCGCTCGCAGAAATCGTCGAGCGAGCGCGCCTCGGTGGCCGCCTTTTGCACGAATACCTTGGCAATCGGGCCGATATGGCGCGCCAGCAAGGTGCGGGCGGCCTCGAACTCCTTGCTGTCGGGAGCAACGAGCGGGGCGCGCGTTTGGGCGGAGATGCTTTCTGCGGCACGACGAGCGATCGGAGCGGCGGCGGCCATGGCGCCTTCCGCCGCTGGATTGTCCAACACCTTTCGGATCGTCTCGACCAGCTTGCCGAGCGCCTGTTGCGCGTCCGGAAAGATGTCGATCCATTGCCGGGTCGCGAGCTCGTAGCGTAACGCGCCGCTGGGCGTGATCGGGGAGAGCCGTACCGGAAACACCGGAATATTGATGCTTCCCCCGATCGACAGCTCCTTTTTGATTTCGCCCGACCGGCTGGAGTGCTCGGAAAACAGGAAGACGATGCCGCGGGCGCCTTCGAGCGCCTGGACGATCGCCTCCTGATAATTATGTCCGGGCGGGACATCGCGCGACGATATCCAGCATTTCAGACCCTGCGCCTCGAGGAACTCGACGACGTCGCGCGCGATGGCCTCGTCCTTCGAGGAAAAGCAAATGAACAGGTGGGTGGCTTCCGACACGATGTCTTCTCGCTCGCGCCAACTCCACGCGTGAAGCGCCGAGTTTTACAGCGCGGGCCTGGTGTTTCGCCCCCGAACGAAGGTATCTGCGTCAGGCTGCCGCTGGCAAGCAGGAACCTGCGCCGGGGTAGCCGTCGCCGCGCCGCTTGGACGCGGGAGCTCATGCGCCCGAGGCCGCCCATGACGAATTGCGATCACTGGCCCTTCATGGCGGCTTGCCACTTCTTCGAGAATTCCCGCCGATGCTCCTCGGTCTGCAGGGCCAGCAAATCCGCGCTGACGGGTATCGGCCGCGCCTTGTCGCCGATCAGCTCCGCCACTCGCTGCGCTGTTGCTACGCCCGGGACATCAGTGCGCATCGAATAGAGGTCGGCCCGGTTGGCGATGACGTCCTGACCGCGCTGCGACAAGAGATAATCGAGGAAGAGCTTGGCGGCATTCGGCCTTTTGGCCTTGGCCGCGATCAGAGCAACGCGGGATATGATCAGCGCATAGTCGGTCGGCATGACGATGCCGAGGTCCGGTGCCTTCTTGGAGCGGGCAAGGGCGTATGAGCCGAAGACACCATAGCCGATCGTTTGCTCACCCGAGATCACGCCGTCCATCATGGCGGCGGCGGACGTGTGCAGCTTGATCGAACTCTTGCCGAAGGCCCGAAACAGGTCCCACACCTGCGGGGAATTCCTGATGTCCTCGTTGGCGAATAGATACCCGGTGCCGGACTTTTCCGGATCGTAAGCCGTGATCCTGCCTTTGTAGGCCGCCGGCTTGGCATTGAGCAGCGCCAGCAGCGCGGCCCGGTCGTGCGGCACGTCGGCGGCCGGCAACAGTTCCTTATTGTAGACGAACGTGACCGGCTCGTAGGTCGTGCCATAGGCCTGGTTTTGCCATACCGCCCATTTCGGCAGCGAAGGAAGCTCGGGCGACGCGTAGGTCATGGCGTGGCCCTGGCTTGCGAGCTTGACCTGGCCATCCATCGACGACGCCCACAGCAGGTCGGCAGTGTCGGCACCGGCGGCGACCTCGGCGAGGAACCGGTTGTAAAGCTCGCCCGAGTTCAGATCGATGTAATCGACCCGCAGACGCGGATAAAGCTCCGCAAAATCCCTCAGCAGCTGAGCGGCGGCGGCGGTGTCGGTGGTGGAATAGACGACGAGCTTGCCTTCCCGGTTGGCGGCCTCGATGACCTGGGCGTAGTCGGCGGGATAACCCTGCGGCGCCTGTGCCTGGGCGCTCGCGACGCAGACAACAACGGCCGCGGCGGTCGCAAAAATCCTCGACATGTTCCTCCTTGCTGAATGCCTAGCTGGGACTTGTCGTCGGCGATCCATGTTCAACAGCGCCGGCATGCTATTTTCTCTCGGGAACGTTTGTCTGCGTCGCGGCGGATGGCGGCACCCCGAGTTCCTTGCTGCCGTCATTCGACGCGTTATAACGGCCGCATTCCTGCGGCATAAAGGAATATTCCGCGGCTGTCATGCTTGCTACGGAGGAGTCCAGGGAATGGGCCTGAGAGGGAAGTTCAATCTTGTGATTTTGGCGGCATTTGCCGTTGGATTTCTTGTCGCTGCCGTTGTGCTCAACCGGGTGTTCAACGACAGCGCGCGGGATCAAGTCTTGCAGAACGCCCGCATCATGATGACGGCTGCGAACGCGATCCGCAGCTATACCACCAACGATCTCGTGCCGCTGCTTCCGATCGAGCGCAACGACAGGTTCGTGCCGGAGACCGTTCCCGCTTATGCTGCGCAGAAGAATTTCAAGCAACTGCAGGACGCTTTTTCCGGTTTTTCGTATCGAGAAGCCGCTCTCAACCCGACCAATCTCGTGGATCGCGCGCAGGATTGGGAAGCCGATATCATCAATGCGTTCCGCGGTGAGCCGGTGCGGGCGGAGCTTGTGATAGAGCGGGATACTGCGACTGGACCGCTGCTCCATCTGGCCAGGCCGATTGTGGTGCGCACGCAGGCGTGCCTCAAGTGCCACGACACGCCCTATGACGCGCCTCAAGTTTTGACCCGCACCTATGGGACGGTGAACGGGTTCGGCTGGAAGCTCAACGAGACGATCGGCGCCCAGATCATGACTGTTCCGATGGCGGTGCCGCTCAAGGTTGCCCGCGAGACCTATGTGACGTTCCTGATCATCCTGGTCGCCATCTTCGCGGTCGTCTTCGTCGTTCTCAATCTGCTGCTGCACTACCTGGTGGTCGCCCCGGTCAAGCGGGTGTCGGCCATGGCCGATAAGGTCAGCCTGGGCGACGAGGACGTCGAGGCCTATGTCAAGCCGGGCAAGGACGAGATTTCATCACTCTCGGTCTCATTCAATCGCATGCGCGAGAGCCTCAAGCATGCGATGGAAATGATCAAATAGGACACACGAAAAGGCCCCGCTTTAGGCGGGGCCAAGTTCGGCAGAGCAGGGCGGCAGCGTGCCGCCCCGTTTCGTTTGGGACTTACGTCTTTTGGATTGCAACCCCGGAGCCGGTGGCGATATCGACGCCCTTGGTGTCGCGCAGGAACAAGAGCCCGACGACTAGCGTCATCACCGCCACGCCGATCGGATACCAGAGCCCGGCATAGATATCGCCGGTCGCCGCCACCACTGCGGTCGCCAAGAGCGGCAGCATCCCGCCGAACCAGCCGTTGCCGATATGGTAGGGAAGCGACATCGAGGTGTAACGGATCTTGGTCGGGAACATCTCGACCAGGAAGGCGGCGATCGGGCCGTACACCATGGTCACGAAGATCACCATGAGTACTAGGATCAGCTCGACCATGAAGTAGTTGATCTTGGTCGGGTCGGCCGCCTTCGGGTAGCCGGCGGACGCGAGCGCCGCCGTCCACTTGGCCGCGTCCCAGCCCTGGACCTTGGTCGCCCCGATCTCGACCGCCACCGGCTGACCCGGTGCGTTTACCGACTTGAACGACAGGCCGGCCTTGGTGAGGAAGTCCTGGGCACGGTCGCACTCGCTGAACTTCGACCACGGACCCACGAAGATGTGGAAGTTACAGGTCGACTGGTCGGCGGAGACCGTGATCGGGTTGTTCTGCTGGAACGTTTCCAGCGCCGGATTGGCGTAGTGCGTCAAGGCTCCGAACAGCGGGAAGTAGGCGACCGCCGCGATCGCGCAGCCGGCGAGGATGATCTTGAGCCGGCCGATGCGGTCCGACAGCCAGCCGAACACGATGAAGAACGGCGTGCCGATGATGAGCGACAGGCCGATCAGCGCGTAGGCCGTCAGGTAGTCGAGCTTGAGCGTGATGGTGAGGAAGAACAGGGCGTAGAACTGCCCGGTGTACCAGACCACGCCCTGGCCGGCGGTGGCGCCGAGCAAGGCGAGCAGCACGTATTTGTTGTTGGGATAGCGCAGGAAGCTCTCGGTGAGCGGCGCCTTCGAGCCCTTGCCTTCGGCCTTCATGCGCTTGAACACCGGCGATTCGTTGAGCTTGAGCCGGATGTAGACCGAGAACACCAGCAGCACGAGCGAGACCAGGAACGGAATGCGCCAGCCCCAGTCGGCGAAGGTCTTGCCGTCGATGTAGAAGCGGGCAGCCCCGATCACCAGCAGCGCCAGGAAGAAGCCGAGCGTCGCGGTGGTCTGGATGAAGCTCGTCGCATAGCCGCGCTCGTTGGGGCGCGCGTGCTCGGCCACATAGGTCGCGGCGCCGCCATACTCGCCGCCGAGCGCGAGGCCCTGCAGCAGGCGCAGCGTCACCAGCAGAATCGGTGCCAGCCAGCCGATGGCGGCGAAGGTGGGCAACAGGCCGACCGCGAAGGTCGCGCCGCCCATGACCACGATGGTGACTAGGAAGGTGTATTTGCGGCCGACCAGGTCGCCGATGCGGCCGAAGATCAGCGCGCCGAACGGGCGCACCAGAAAGCCCGCCGCGTAGGTCGCGAACGCCGACAACAAAGCCGCGGTGTCGTTTCCCGGTGGGAAGAACAGCGCGGCGAAGAACGGTGCCAGCGTGGCGTAGAGATAGAAGTCGTACCATTCGAACACGGTACCGAGCGAGGAAGCGAAGATGACTCGGCGTTCGTCCGCCGTCATCCCCTCGGCCCGTTCGCGGGTCAGTGTGAGCGTTGTCATCGGTTGCCCCTTGGGTTTGAGCGATCGTCGGCAGGTCCGCGGCACCAGTTGGAGCGCCTAGGGCCCGCTGACGACGCTAATGGCGCAGTGCACAAGCAGTCATTGCGCAAGTGGTCGTAGGCCGAAAGTTGCAATCGCGTCTTCGCTTTGATTTGAAAGATTTTTTCGGCTTGCGGCGATGTTCTTTGCGTTTGTTGTGCGCTGCGTAATTGGTCGTACGCCGAATGGCTAATGTGCGGCCAGTGGCGTGCGCGTCGCAAAGCTAAGATGAGAAGAGGGAGGTAGCTGATGCCGCCGGCCGAACCTACGCGTGCGATCGCCGTCGCCTGTCAGCGCCGCGGCTTCGGGTCTCTGGGCGCCTTGAGCTTGTAGAAGCCGTAACCGATGACGATGGTCGCAAACACCAGAACATATCGATACGGCAATTGCGAATTCCCGACCGGGATGGTCCCGACCATGGCGTTTTCCAGCGGTCCGAAGTCCGGCACATAGGGATGGATCAAAAAGAATCCCGCGATGGCCACGATCGCCCCGCCATAGATAAAAATCTTCGGATCGGGCTCTTTCACCGTGGCGCCTGATGATTGCCTTGCGGCCCTGCCGACAAAGCGCTCGCCAATGCGGGGGCATCCATGCGTTGCGAAAATTCGTCGTGGATGTTGATCAGCGTCACCTTGAGATAATTGTGCGTGGTCGGAAAGTCGCGCCCGCGCAGCTTCTCGTGAATCGGCATCAGGTCGAAATAGGCTTGCGCCCAGGGTTCGGGGATGTCCATGGCGCGCTTCGGCGGATGCAAACCGATGAGCTGCAGCCGGCGCGCAAGCTCGGTGCGTGCCTCGCTCCAGGTCGCACCGCCGAGCGGCGCCGGCACCGGATAGCGGTCGAACACCGTGAGGACGAGCGCACAGAGCGCATCGAGCTGCTGCCTGCGGTCTGCGCCATAAGGCCGCAAGATGCCCTCGACCACCTCCGCCACCATGGCCAGCCCCAGCGGATAGGCGCGCCAGCGCGACTGCTCGACGGCTTGCAGGAACCCCTGCTCGCGAAACAGGACCTTGGCATAGTGTCCGGCACGCGCGCGGGAATATTCGTAGACGCCTTTTTGCGCCACGAAGGCGGAATGCTGGTCGATGAAGTCGGCCAGCGATTCGGAATCCCGGATCGGCGGTGGGCGGCGGAAAAAATCAAAGAATCCCAACAGTCCCTCCAGATTGGCCCAACGAACGATCACCATCGTGCGGTGGACCACGCACCTCTCATAACAGCATTTTCAAAGGCTAAGGGCCGCGCCTAGTCCGAAAGTCTTATAAGGGCGGCCCCCGCCGCAATGGTACCTTTTTCCATCGTGTCGCGACCCGGCCCCAAGACCGGGACCGCGAGAGTGGCAATGGGGGTTGCCGCGCCAGCCGCTCGTCGGCGCCCTCGAATCTTCGTACCGGCTCCCGTCCGCGAGGGCCGGTCCATGACAAGGGAGGGTTCGGCCCATGGCTCAATCAAGCACTCCATCCGGCACCAGCGCCAACGACCAAGCGCACTGGCGGAAGACGTCCAACCTGATGTGGATCCATCTCGGGATCTGGTTCTTCTTCGGCTACATCATCCACATGTTCGTCGTGCCCCTCAACAAGATCGTTATCCCGGTGCTCGACTTCCCGCTCGGCTTCTACATGGCTGCGCAGGGCTCACTGATCGTGTTCGTGGTCATGCTGTTCATGTTTGCAAGACAGCAGGACAAGATCGATCGCGAGTTCGGCGTCGCCGAAGAAGACGAGTGAGGGAGGACCAGATCATGGCTACTCAGACCACTACGGCCGCCGATGCCTTCTATAAACAGCTCGGCCGGATGTACGGCACCTATACGGGCGGCTTCGTCGCATTCATCGTCCTGCTCGCGATTCTTGAGCAGGTCGGCGTGCCGAACAAGATCCTCGGCTATTTGTTCGTGTTCTTCACCCTTGCGGTCTACGCCATCATCGGCGTCGCGACGCGGACGGCGCAGATTTCCGAGTATTACGTCGCCGGCCGGCGGGTGCCCGCCTTCTACAACGGCATGGCGACCGGCGCCGACTGGATGTCGGCGGCGTCCTTCGTCGGCATGGCCGGCTCGCTGTTCCTGCTCGGCTACGACGGCATCGCCTGGGTGCTGGGCTGGACCGGCGGCTTCGTGCTGGTGTCGATCCTGGTCGGGCCGTATCTGCGCAAGTTCGGCGCCTACACCGTGCCCGACTTCCTGTCGTTCCGGTACGGCGGCAATTTCGCCCGCTTCCTGGGCGTGCTCGTGCTGGTCTGCTGCTCCTTCACCTACGTGACGGCGCAGATTTTCGGCACCGGCATCATCGCCTCGCGCTTTCTCGGCATGCAGTTCGAGATCGCGGTGTTCGCCGGCCTCGTCGGCATCCTGCTGTGCGCGATGCTCGGCGGCATGCGGGCGGTGACCTGGACGCAGATTGCTCAATACATCGTGCTGATCGTCGCCTACCTCACGCCGATCGTGATCCTGTCGACGCAGCATTACGGCATCCCGATCCCGGAACTGACTTACGGAAAGGCGATTGCGGAGATCACCGCCCGCGAGCAGCAATTGGTGAGGGACGGGCTCGCAGTGCTGTGCACGAAAGATGCCTGTCCCCCGGGGACGCTGCGGCCGCACATCCAGCCGTTCATGAACTACACGCCGTTGAACTACTTCGGCATCATCTTCTGCATGATGGTCGGCACCGCCTCGCTGCCGCACATCCTGATGCGCTACTTCACCACGCCGTCCGTGAAAGAAGCGCGGGATTCGGTGGCGTGGTCGCTGCTGTTCATCTTCCTCCTCTACTTCTCGGCGCCGGCCTATGCGGCGTTCTCGAAGCTGGAGGTCTATACCAATATCATCGGCGCCAATATCGATGCCCTCAAGCCTTGGATATTCCAGTGGGGCGAGCTCGGGCTGATCCAAATCTGCGGCAAGAATGCAGCCAGCCTGCAGGCCGCCGTCGATGCGTGCAAAGCGATCGCTGGTCATGGCGGCGTGCTGCGCTTCCAGGACTTCGTGATCAATACGGATGTGATCGTGCTCTCCACTCCGGAGATCGCGGGCCTTCCGTATGTGATCTCGGGCCTGGTGGCGGCCGGCGGTCTTGCCGCCGCGCTCTCCACCGCCGACGGCCTGCTGCTGGCGATTGCCAACGCGCTCAGCCACGACATCTACTACAAGATGATCACGCCGCTGAGGGCCGGTAACCGCAACATCGTGGTCGGCGTCATCGTCGCGGTCGTGGTACTGGGAATTTACTGGTTCTTGGCCGTGCCGAGCCCAGTCGTCATCAACTGGAGCTGGATGCCGCTGGGCGCCATACAGTGGCGGTGGTTGTTGCTGGGCGGCCTCGTGATACTGGGGCTCGTCGTCGCTCCGTTCTGGGGCGCGGCGAACGAGGTCGCAAAGCGTCTGATCGTGGCGCGTGTCCTGCTCCTGCTGGTGGCGGTCGCCTCCGCGTCGCTCGCCTCCACCAGGCCATCGGACATTTTGGCGATGGTGGGCTGGGCGTTCTCGCTCGCCATGGCCGGCAATTTCCCGGCGTTGGTGATGGGCATCTGGTGGAAACGCGCCACCACGACGGGCGCCATCTGCGGCATCATTGCCGGGTGGGGCATCTGCCTGTTCTACCTCGTGGTCTCGAGGTATTTCCCGCAGATGGGCGTGACCTATTTCGGCATGACGTCACTGCTCAACCCGGAGACCGGTCAGGCCTTGATCAATGTCTCGCAGATCATGGCCGATCCGAAATGGCTCGCCGACGTGCCGGCGAGCGCGGCAAACCCGCTGGCCAACAAGGTCGGCTGGTTCGACCTCAACAACATCAACTGCGGGCTGCTTGGAATGCCGCTCGGCTTCCTGGTGATCTACGTCGTCAGCCTCATGGGCAAGGCGCCGTCGAGGGAGATGCAGGCCTTCATCGACGAGATCCGCAAGCCGCGCGGCCGCACCGTGCTCGAAGAGAAGACCTGACGCGGACGCGTCCGGTACGATACGCGCGGGGCCCTTCGGGGCCCCGCTTTTTTTGTGCCGCGTGTGACAGATCGTCCCTGCGCCGCGGGCGATCGGGCAGACGTGCTACGGATCGGCAGGGGAATGAACGAGGCCTCAGCTTGCTGCCTGTCGTCGGGACCGCGGTCTGGTTGCTCCTGGTCGGGGCGCTTTGGTATGTCCGGCCGCCCGATCTGCTCTGGCTGCTCGGCTCCGTTGTCCTCGGCGTCTGCTACTTTTCAGCCTTCATGTGGTACGTCAGCCGTACCGATTGACCCGGCGGCTCGCCTTCGCGATGCTCCGCCTCCTTGAACCGAAGGTCGAGCCGGCGTGGACGCCTCCAATCCGTTGCTGACCTACTGGTATTTCCACCTGCCGAATTTCATTTTGGCGGCGCTGATGTACACGCTGCTCGGCCGCGCGTTGCTCGGCCTGATCGTGCAGCCGGACTCGTCGAACTATATCTGGCGATTTTTCTGCCGCATCAGCGATCCGGTCGTCGCGGTGTTTGCGCTGGTCACGCCCAAGGCGGCGGCGCCGGTGGTGGTGTGGCTGTTCGGCGTGGTGTGGCTGTTCTGGCTGCGTGTGCTGTTCCTGTACGTCAGTGCCTGGCTCGGCTTGTTGCCGCGCGTCGGAGGCGGATGATGGAACGGCACTGGTATTACGTCGGCATCGCCTTCTTCGGGATGATCAATGGAATTTTCAATCCATTGATGCCGCTTGCCTACGTGTTCTCGAAGACTCTCATGTACGTTCCGCTGTTTGGCAGCGAGACCCTCATTTTCTACTTTGCGTCGTTGGTGCTATCGACCGCCACGATCATTCTGGGCGGCATCCCCGCCGCCCTCTACGAGCACGTGATCGGGGCGAAGGAGGATTCGACCGTAGCCTCGTTATGGATCTGGCTCGCCGGAACCGCTCTCCTGACCCTGCCGGCGATGGGTAAATTCTTCACCGTCGGGCTTTGAGAAGGTCGCTCCCGTGCGCAATTTCGCCGCCAAACACCTGCTTGTGATGGCGTTGCCGGTGGATTCGCGGCAAGATGACCGCGCCGGACCCGTTTTCCACCTGCGGGGGCGACATGGAACACATGCGACGCATTGCGTATGAGACGGTGCTGCGCGCCTGCGGCTTCGCCTCGCTCGCCATCTTCTGCGTGATGATCGGACTTTCCTTTCACCCGCGCGCAGCCTTCCAAGCCGGCGGCTTCCTCACCACGGTGATGGCGCTGGTGCTGATCTTCAAGGCGCGCGAGGCCTTGACCAAGAATTACCGCCGGACCGAGATGTGGCTCTACCTGCCGAAGGATCTGCGCCCCCCCGAAAGCTCTGCGCAATGGGCGAGCTCGACCGTGCTGCGCGAGACCTATCTCACCTTCGCGCTGTGGACCTCGGCGATCGCCATTGCGATGTGGATATTGGCGCTGGCCTTTTTCCTGTTCGGGATCGGTCCGACCGACTTCCCCGCGCGCTGACCGGGGAGTGGGGACGACGCTGTCATTCCGGAGCGGCCCGCTGATGTTGCCGACCGGTCCGCACCGCAGCCGTCGGTAGTTAGCAATTAATGTTACCCGAATTTCACGGGCCGGCCTTAACCGCCCGACGAGCTCATTTGGCTTAAGGTGCACGCGTGTCACGCGTCGAGGGGCTGTTCATGCGCGCGATCGTCTACGCCGTTATCGCCGTTCTGTGCGGTTGGATCTCTTGCGCGCCGGCGCGCGCCGACGGCAGCCCGGTCTTCGTCGTCCCCGGCAAGCCCGGCGTGCCGGTGATCGTCAACCCCTTGGGCTTCGACGCCTCCTACACGGTCGTGGAAGGCGATTTCGGGCTGAGTCGTCCGGGCCAGGTCAATCCGGTGATCGTCGGCGGGCCGTTGGTCGCGCCGGCGCCGTACCACTACGGCCCCTATTACCCGCGCGACGGGCGCCGGCCCGGCTATGGCCGCTACGAGATCAATCCGCCGGCCGATCGCCGGTTGCCGCCGCCGGCGCCGACCTATCATCGCTCCTGGGGGACCCAATCCGATCCGATTCCCGCGACGCTCGATCCACCGGCCAAAACGCCGGACATCAACGTCGATGTCAACTATGATCGTCGCGATCGACGCTGGCGCCGGAACCGTCATCATAACGACCACCACCACTGAGGCCGATCCCGGCCGCGCCCGCGGCGCGCGTCCATCAACCAGGGGCTTCCATGCGGGGAGGCCGTTTCGAAGGGGAGAACCATGGTCAAATATCCGCTCTATCTGATCGCCGTCGGCGCCGTCGTATCGCTCGGCGCGGCAACCGAGGCCGCCGCCGGCGGCTGCTGCCCGGGCTGCGCCTGCGGTCCGGTCGTGGTCGAGCAGGTGCTGGAGCCGTCCGACCTTCCGAGCCCGATCTATGTGGTGAACCAGGGACCGGTGTTTTCCGGGCCGGGTCCTTTCATCCGGCAGGTGCCGGAGTCGGCGCCGAGGGCTTATCCCGGCTCCTATCCTTACGTCGGCTTCGTCTACAGCGGCTATCCTTACGGCTATTACCGTCCCTGGGTCGGCGGCCCCTATGCCGATCCGATCAACCACCACGTCGTGCATCGCTACGTCGACGAGCGCATCCATTATCGCGTGAAGCGCCCGGCGATGGTCTATCACCGCCATGTCGGCGCGCGCATCATTCACGTCTCGAAGTAAGTCGCGTCAAGCAAGTCGCGTCGTCGCGACATAGAGCGCGAGCGCCGCGGCATTCGAGACGTTGAGGCTCTTGATCTTGCCCGGCAGATCGAGCCGCGCCACCTGGTCGCAGGTCGCGCGGGTCAATTGCCGTAGCCCCTTGCCTTCGGCGCCGAGCACGAGCGCGAGCGGCGCGCGCAGCGCCGCCTCGGCGAGGCCGGTCTCCCCGCTGCTGTCGAGGCCGACCGTGAGGTAGCCGCGCTCCTTGAGCTCGGCGAGCGCGCGGGCGAGGTTCTGCACCGTCACCATCGGCACGTATTCGAGCGCGCCGGAGGCTGATTTCGCCAGCACGCCGGTCGCCTCCGGGCTGTGACGCGCGGTGGTCACCACCGCCGACACCGCGAAGGCCGCCGCCGTGCGCAGGATCGCGCCCACATTGTGCGGGTCGGTGATCTGGTCGAGCACCAGCGCGATGCCCGAGGGCTCGATTTCATCGAGCTCGGGCGAGGGCAGGGGATCGGCTTCGGCGTAGAGGCCGTTGTGGACAGCTTCCGCGCCGACCAGCGCCGCGATCGCGTTCGGCCGTACCAGCTCCGGCTCGACCGGAAGCGTGCGCCCATCATCGACGAGCCGCCGCGCGGCGTTCTCGGTGGCGAGCAGCCGTCGGATGCGGCGCGCCGGATTTTCCAGCGCCGCCTTGACCGTGTGCCAGCCATAGAGCAGCACCGGCCCGTCGTGATCGCGCGCCGGCGGGCGGACCGGCGGCCCGCCCTGCCGGACGCGACGATCATCGCGGCCTTGCCGGGGCGCATTGCGGAACTGGCCGCGGGTGCCAGGCGGCTTCTGGTCGTGATGACGCATGGGATCCTCGACGCTGCCGCCACAGTCCCGTGCGGCGGGCGCAAGATCAAGGCCGAGCTGTGGGCGGCCCGTGACCGGGCTCAAAACGGGGTTGGCGCCGTTGACACCAAGCAGCACCCTCCCCATAAACCCGCCCTGCTGACCGACCAAGAATGCGTATCCGCAAGGCGGCGCGTTCGACGGCGGGGGAGTGTCCCGAGCGGCAAAGGGGGCGGACTGTAAATCCGCTGGCTTATGCCTTCGTAGGTTCGAGTCCTACCTCCCCCACCATCCAGGGGACAGTGATCAGAAGTCAGTAATCAGGTGTTGGACGGTCTGGTTTTTTCTGATCACTGACTACTGATTACTGTCCCCTGGCGCGGGTGTAGCTCAATGGTAGAGCAACAGCCTTCCAAGCTGATGACGAGGGTTCGATTCCCTTCACCCGCTCCAATAAAATCAATCACTTAGACCCATCGCACCGTGTAAACGATCCCGTTTTCCCTGACGTTTCCCTGACGCGTTTACACGCTGCCCATTCTCCCTGACGTTTTACGGTGTGCCGCGGTTCGACGGCGACCCCACCACCCGAACAGCCACGCGGCGAGCGCGATTTGGAGAGCCGATGCGGTCAAGGTCGTCATGAGCCGCATGGGCACCCGGCGCCGCTTCGGCGCACGCCGAGCTGATTGTCGTGGTACGAGGCCAAAAACCCAAAAGCAATTGTCATGGCAATCGCGCCCACGCCGATCACAGCCCATCGCGCACCGCGCTCTTTCGGAACAGCAGCGACGGCCCCGAGCACGGCCGCAAGCACGATGCTGATTGGGTCGATCACGCGGACGGCGACGACGACAACGAAGGTCAAGAGAAGCTCGAACATTCCAGCGCATCCCAGAGCGAAGACTCCGTCACTTCGCGACGGGCCAAACTTGCTTGTTGCCGAGATGGATGACGTAGCGCCAATCGGGCCGGCGATTGGCATGCGCCTCTTTTTCAGTGGCGTACGCGCTTACGTGTTCGACGAAGCGACCGTCCGAATCCACGCGATCAAGCTTGTAGGGCTTGGGGCCGGACTCCCCGTCCATCGGCATCGGTTCGTCTGAGGCCATGTTCGGCTCCGAGGCAACTCGGGGGAGAGAATATAGCACAACGCGCCGCGCCTTAACCACGCGCCCCGGTCGCGCTGGCGACGGCCGCTCGCCCCATGGGCCTTCGGGCCGGGACGCGGGCGACTATCGCTTTGGGACCTTGGTCGCCTTGTGCTCGGCGAGGACGAGATCGACGCCCCGGCGCATGAGCGCGTCGATTGTCGAGTCCGTCGTGGCGGCCAAGATTTTCAACTCGCGCCACGTGTCCACCGGCAGGTAGACGCTGACGCTCTTCTTGCCGGCACGCAAGGACGGCGGCTTGACCGGGTCGTTCTCGCGCTTGGCCATGGCTCTCCGTTAAGTATTTAGCGAATTCAGTCAAGACTAATTGACGAAAGGCATGTAAGCATGTAAACGTGTAAACAGTATTGTGTGCGCTATGCTTACGGTCATACTGGTCATCATCGCTTGCGTCGCCGCCGGGATGCTCGCGCACCATGTCCATCACAAGTGCTGCAAGGGGTGACACCATGGCGAAGCTCGTGGTTCACGGGGGCGACTTCACGAAGGGTGACGGCTGGTTTTATCAGGGTGGAGGATTCGTGTTGCGTGACAGGAACGGGAAGCCGGAATCGATTCCGCTCGCCCGCGTTGAAATGGCGGACCATGCGTCGGAAGCGTCACTGCGGATTTTCGGAGGCGACGAGTCGTTGCGCTCCGATTTTGAGAGTGCCACGGTTGAAGCCGAGTGGCGGATGTTTCTCGCGTGCCTAGACGACGGGCGGCTCTTGCTGGCCTCAACCGACCAAAAATCCTTTGAGGAAATCTGCGCTCCGCGCCAACCGGAGGTGCGCTAGTGGTCAAGAAGGTCCCCAACCCAATCGACAAGCACGTGGGCAGCCGGGTGCGGATGCGCCGGATGATGCTCGGCATGAGCCAAGAGAAGCTCGGCGACGCGCTCGGCCTCACGTTCCAACAGGTGCAGAAATACGAGAAGGGCGCCAACCGCGTCGGCGCGAGTCGTTTGCAGCATATCTCGCACATCCTGCAAGTCCCGGTGTCATTCTTCTTTGAAGGTGCGCCGCACGTGCCGGGGCAGCCTAAGAGCGTCGGCAACGCGCCGTCGCCGGCCTACGTGACCGACTTCCTCGCATCGAGCGACGGGCTCGCGCTCACGAAGGCGTTCACGCGGATCAACGAGCCCAAGCTGCGGCGGCGCATCGTCGACCTCGTCGAGGAGATTGCAGGCGATGAATAGCGCGGCATCGCCACCCCGCCGAGGTGGGCTCGTTGGAGATGAATTGGGGTCAGAGTCGATTAAT